>Ga0181537_10002903_pt1 | contig 14898 bp, 13 predicted proteins | sample PEATcosm2014_Bin_39_FD_119765 | JGI IMG/M metagenome (GOLD analysis project Ga0181537, IMG submission 119765) | Peatland microbial communities from MTU Mesocosm Facility, Houghton, MI, USA - PEATcosm2014_Bin23_10_metaG | ecosystem: Environmental > Terrestrial > Soil > Wetlands > Peat | place... | reverse complement strand
TACGCCCCCCCCCGGGGACTTTTGTTGGAGTTCAAGCTTTAGCTTGTCCGTTTGGCTCTGGCGGAAGGCACCAGTCAAGGCTAGTCCAGCCGTTTTGGAGAAAAAATTATTTTTCCATTTGTTCTGGCTGTTTGGCGGATCGTCCCAACTAAGCCCTGTTTTCGGCTATTTGCGCCTATTTGCGGTCAATCGCGCCCATTTGCGCCTTTTCTCCGGGAAAAAAAGATTGTTTATTTTTCTCATGGGCTGTCCGATGAGATGCAAAAAACAAACCAAATACCGGCCGATACCGGCCAAAAATCTTGAGGGGGACACGTGGCAAAGTGCGTGCTATGATTTGGCGTCGCCGATTTTACTATGGATATATTTAATCTGGCTAAGGACGTATGTATTGGCAAGGCGCGGAATCTTTCCGACAAGAAAGTCTTTCACAGCATGTCGCTCATTGCCTTGCTGGCGTGGGTGGGGTTGGGAGCCGACGGTTTGTCGTCCTCCTGTTACGGTCCGGAAGCCGCCTTCATGGCGTTAAAGGGTCATACGCATTTGAGCCTGTTTGTCGCGGCCGCCTCCATTCTCACCATCATTATCATTTGCCTCAGCTATACCCAAATCATTGAAGTGTTTCCCTCGGGCGGCGGCGGGTATCTGGTCGCCAGCAAATTGCTTTCGCCTACTGTGGGAGTCGTTTCCGGGTGCGCGCTCATCGGCGATTATATTCTGACCATCGCCATCAGCGTGGCCAGCGGCACGGACGCGCTGTTCAGCATGTTCCCCATCGAATGGCAGGCCTGGAAATTAAAGTTTTCCATCGCCATCGTAATTGGCCTGACGGTGCTGAACCTGCGCGGCGCAAAGGAATCTGTCGTGCTTTGGGTGCCCGTGTTTTTTCTCTTCGTGGCCACTTACACGTTCGGGATTGCCTGGGCCATTGTCTATCACTTTGGTGAATTACCGGACATCGCGCGCGGGACGATGACGGACATGAAATCCGATTGCGCGGAGGTCGGCATCTTCGGCCTCATCGCCGTCATCCTCCGCGCTTACAGTTTGGGCGCCGGTACTTATACGGGGATTGAAGCGGTGAGCAACGGCCTGAATACCCTGCGCGAGCCGCGAGTGCAGACGGGAAAACGCACCATGGTTTACATGTGTGTTTCCCTGTCCCTCATCGTCGGCGGTTTGTTGCTGGCGTATCTCCTGTATCACGTCGAGCATGTGGACGGCCAGACGCTGAATGCCGTGCTCTTCAACAAAATCACGGCAGCGTGGCCCGGTTGGTTGGGGCACAGCTTTGTTATCGCGGCCATGGCCTCGTCGGCCGCCCTGTTGTTTATCGCCGCGCAAACCGGATTTTTCGGTGGCCCGCGCATCCTGGCGAACCTGGCAGTGGACCGCTGGATGCCGGCGCCTTTCGCCAACTTGAGCGACCGGTTGGTGACGCAGAACGGCGTCTTGATCATGGGCTTCGCCGCTTTACTTGTGATCTTATTTACGGAAGCGGCAGTGGACGTGCTGGTCGTCCTTTACAGCATCAACGTCTTCATCACCTTCAGCCTCTCGCAACTGGGCATGGTTCGCCATTGGTGGAAACAGCGCGCGCAGGAACGGCGCTGGCGAGGTAAAATACTAATCAATGGCACCGGCATGTTGCTCACCAGCGGCATCCTGATTTCCCTGTGCATGGTAAAATTCTTTGAAGGCGGCTGGGTTACCCTGCTGGTCACTGGTCTCCTGATTGGCGTGGCTTTCTGGGTGAAAAGATATTATCGGCAGACCCAACAGAAATTGGAACGGCTCAGCGAACTGGTCGCGGCGACCATGGCCGATGATTCCATTACGGCGGTCATCAAGCCTCCTGCTCCGCGCAATACCACACTGCGCACTGCGGTATTTCTGGTGCACGGTTTCAACGGCATCGGCCTGCACACCTTGCTTGCAGTCATCCGCATGTTTCCGAAAGTCTATCAGAACTTCATCTTCGTGCAGGTCGGCGTGCTGGATGCGGGCAATTTCAAAGGGGCTTTGGAAGTGGAAAATCTGCGCAAACATACCGAGACCGAGGTGAAACACTACGTTTCTTACATCAGCCGACATGGATACTATTCGGAATCTCACATTGCCCTGGGCACTGACATCGTGGACGAAGCGGAAAAACTATGCAACGAGATCGCCGAACAATTCCCGCAATCACAATTCTTCGCGGGCCAACTCGTGTTCGACGCGGAAAACCGCATTGGCCGCTGGCTCCACAACCATACCGTTTTCGAGCTGCAACGCCGCCTCTACCAGGACAACCGCGTCATGCTCGTTTTGCCGATCAAAGTCTGATTGGATGGATTAGCTCACAGCGCCTTTGCGGCCTTTGAACGTCAATTCGGCGATGCCGGATTTATCCAGTTCGCCCAGGCCGAGTTGGATCATACGGTCATATTGCTTTTTGGTCGCCGCCGCGATTGGCAGGTTTAACTTCTGCTCCTTCGCCAGTTTCAGTGCGATGCCGGAATCTTTCGCCGCATGCGCGGCGGAGAAAAAGCAGGAATGCTCGCGGTTTTGCATGTCCTCGCCATCCGTTTGCAAGACGCCGGAACGTGCCCCGGTTTGGGAAAACACCTCGCGCAGCATCGTCAAATCTAGCCCGAGCGCCGCGCCTAGGCCCAGCCCTTCTGCGAGCGCCGCAGTATTGGCGTTCATCACCATATTGACGAGGGCTTTGACCTGGGCAGCCTTCCCCGCTGTGCCAATGAAACGCAACGCGCTGCTCAATTTTTCCAGCACCGGCTTCGCGCGTTCAAACACTTCCGGCTTGCCGCCGCACATGAGGTACAGCGAACCCTGCCGTGCTTGCGTGATGCTGGACGCCATGCACGCTTCGAGCGAGCTTGCGCCTTTGGCTTCACATTTTTGTTCGACCCAAACGTGAAGCGCGGGCGTGAGTGTCGCACAGTTGATGAATAATTTGCCTTTGGCGCGCGTCAGTAAACCGCCGGCGAAAATCTTTTTCATGGCCTTGTCATCGCTAACCACGGTGATGATGATTTCAGAGAGCGCGGTGACGGATTTCAAATCCGCCGCGGCGGTACAATTCAGTTCCTTGGCCAGCGCCTCAGCCACCTCTTTGTTCACATCGAAAATCGCACTGATGACAAATCCAGTTTCCTGCAACCGGCGCGCCATGTTCGCGCCCATGCGCCCGACGCCAACAAAACCAATTTTTTGCGACATAAATCGTTAATGTAAGTGCACAGAGGATAGCTGTGGGCATTAATAGAATCACCCCAAAAGAATTTGCATTCTGGAGAAGATGTAATACTTTATATCACGTTCACATTGAGTTGAAAATGGCGCATACCTTTTGTTTCCAACCTTTATTTATTTCGTGAAACTCTTTTCTTTTCTATCGGGACGATTTGTATCCGCCTTCCTGTTGGCGATGATGATTGCCAATTACGCATTGGCCCAGGTTCAAATCGTCAATTGTGACGCGCCCGTGCAAAGCCGGAAACGAGGGATCGCAGTCAACACCCTTTCCCCCGCCGATTTCCAGGTCCTCGCGCCTGGCGTATCATGGTTTTACGACTGGGGTGTCAACAATTGGACTGTGCCGTCTGGAGTAGCCATGAGTTACATCCCGATGGCCTGGAACGGCAGTTCCGGATTCCAAACGGCACTGTCTTCATATCTCGCCGCCGGTAACCGTCCGTGGCGTGTGTTTACTTTGAACGAGCCAAATTTCACAACCCAGGCCAACATGACGCCATCGAATTGCGCGACGACCTTCAAACAGGTGAAAGCCATTTGTGATCCTTATAACATCCCGGTAATCGGCCCGCACATGGCCATTGGCACACCGGCGAACCAGAGCATCACGGCCTACGATCCGATTGATAATTCCGATGTCACCTATACTTTCCAGGAACCTTACTTGGACGCTTTCCAGTATTACTGCGGCTCGACGCAACCGTCGGGTATGTCCACTCACAGCTACGGCGGCTACGGTGAGATCACCTGGATCACTGGCACCATGCACACGGATTTTCCCACCCAAACCGTATGGCTGACTGAATTCAACCCTTCCAGTCTTGGCAGCAGCACAAATGCCGCCACGGTGCTCGCCAACTTGATTCCATCGGTGGATTATTGCGAACGCACTCCCTGGATTGAAGGTTACTCGTGGTTCATGTCGCGAATTACCGGAGATACTAATGACAGCATCCTGGCTACCAGTTCCGGCGTCCTGACTCCGGCGGGCCAGGCGTATGTGCAAATGCCAGTGCATCAGATCAACCTTTATTATCAGATTCCCGGACGGCTTCAGGCCGAGCGTTATGTTGTAATGACCAACATGAACATCGTGCCGACGACCGATACAAATGGCCTGGCGGACATGACGTCCGCTGCGGCGGGGAGCAGTCTGGATTACCAGCTTCAGGTGGCTTCGGCCGGGAGCTATCCCTTGCACTTTCGCGTGACTGGTCCCTTGGGACAGATCGGTGTCTATGAAAATGGTGCGCTGCTGGGAGCCGTGACGCCTTCCACGACCAGTTGGTCGTCGCCCTCTTTGAGCGTGTCTCTGCCGGCCGGCTTGCAAACCCTCCATGTTGTTTTCGCCGCCAATTCCCAGGAGATAAACTGGATTGATTTTCTTGCCACCAACGGCACGCCCTCGGTCCCGGATGGCTTGACGGCGACTGCGGGCAATTCGCAGGTGGGATTGAACTGGCTGATTTCCGCCGGCGTGGCCAGTTACAACATCAAACAAGCCACGAACAGCAATGGTCCCTTTATTACCATCGCCAGCACAACCTCCACGACGTTTACCAATACCGGCCTCCTAAACGGCACCAACTATTATTATGTCGTTTCAGCCGTGAATACGTCCGGCGAAAGCAGCAATTCACTTATCGTTAGTGCTGCGCCTGCTGCGCCCCTCACCAATCTGGCTTTGAACAAGCCGGTCTATGTGAGTTCGACTCAAAGCGGCTATCCCGCCAGCAATGCGGTGGACGGCGATGTCACCACGCGCTGGGCTTCCGCTTGGAGCGATCCGCAATGGATTTATGTGGATTTGCAAAGCACCTATAACATCTCGGAAGTGGACCTTTATTGGGAATCGGCTTATGCGACCGCTTTCCAGATTCAGGTTTCTCCGGATGCCACAAACTGGATTACGATTTACAGTACGACTACGGGTCCTGGCGGCACGCAATATTTGACTGGATTATCCGGAACGGGTCGTTACGTAAGAATGTATGGGACAGCGCGGGGAACAAGTTATGGCTATTCGCTCTATGAATTTCAAATTTTTGGAACACCTGCGCCAGCCAATCTGCCGCCAGTGCTGACGGCGATTCCCAATCAATCCGTTCTGGCCGGCCAGAAGCTGCTCGTTACCAATTCCGCCAGCGATCCAAATGTTCCACCATTACCTCTGAGCTTTAGTCTGCCGCAGGCACCCGCCGGCGCGTCCATTAATTCAAACTCCGGTATTTTTACCTGGCGCCCGATGATTTCACAGTCGCCCTCGACGCAGAGCATCGCGGTGGCGGTTTCTGATAACAGCATGCCGCCTCTTTCGGTGACCCAAAGCTTCAACGTCGTGGTCGCTCAACCAGCCACGCCAACTCTCCAGGCATCAACCTTGAGCAATGGTCAGTTCCAATTCACTATCAATGGCAATGCCGGACCGGATTACCTGATTCAAACTTCCACCAATCTGGTTTCGTGGGTCACGGCTGTAACGAACAGTTCTCCCCCGGTGCCGTTTATCTGGGTTGATACCAATTCCCCGGTTCATCCGGCGAACTTCTATCGTGTGTTGCTGGGCCCGTGATCTGGTCCTTTCTACCCGCGGACCTAACACATCGATTGGTCTGAAAAAATCGAGTCACGTCATTTTGCGGTTTTAGATATTCCTGTACTCCATTTTATCCTGCATTCATATTGCCTCGGAATAATATGAAACTCTTGCTCTCACTTATGGTTGTGGTTGAGATTTGTTTTTGTGCCAAAGCAGACAACCCCGTGTCTGGCCAGGACTTGGCGGCCCTTTACAAACCCCTGCCGGCTCCGCAACCGGCAGGATTGATCCTGAAGAAGCACGCTCGACTGGCGATTTGCGGGGATTCCATCACCGAGCAAAAAATGTATTCGCGGCTCATCGAGGACTATCTAACCATGTGTGTGCCGCAACTGGACGTGACCGTTCGCCAGTTTGGCTGGAGTGGTGAACAGGCTTTTCAATTTCTTGGCCGCATGACCAATGACTGCCTTCGCTTCCATCCCACCATTGCCACAACCTGTTACGGCATGAATGATTTTGCCTATCAGCCTTATCAGGACTGGCTTGGCATGCGGTATCAAACCAATATGGATGCGATTGTGCAGTCATTTAAGGCGCATGGAGCGCGGGTCATTGTTGGTTCGCCCGGTTGCATCTGTAAAATACCGTTCTGGGCCGCTGCGCGGGCGCAAACGAATGTAAATGAAACGGTGCAGAACATGGATTTGAGTCTTTGCGCTTTCCGTAACATTGATGTCGGCATTGCGCGTGAAGAAGGAGTTGGCTTTGCGGATGTATTCTGGCCCTTGTTGACTGCTTTCACTGAACTGCAGAGTGAATATGGGACAAACTATAATCTTTGCGGCCCGGATGGTGTGCATCCGCATTGGGCCGGCCACACGATCATGACCTACGCCTTTTTAAAGGCAATGGGTTTGAACGGCGACATCGGAACGTTCACCGTCGATTTAGGCAGAAACAAAATGAAAGTTTCCAAAGGACATAGGATCATTTCCGCCGCTAGCGGAGCATTTCAAATTGAGAGTTCGCGTTATCCCTTTTGCGCCTGCGTGCCTGCCGCAGCCGGTGACGCATCGTACCCAAATTGTGAAACGGACGATCCCAATAGCGATAACAGCATCCGTTCCGGGATGTCTTTAGTGCCTTTTAATCAGGATTTGAACCGCCTGCTGCTGGTGGCTAAAAACGGCACGGCGACAAGCTATAAGGTTACCTGGGGCGACCGGAGCAAATCGTTTTCTGCTGCACAACTTGCCGCGGGCATAAACCTGGCGGTAGAATTTCCTCAAAATCCTTTTAGCACAGCTTTTGCGAGGGTGGATGCTGCCGTGGCCGCCAAGCAGGCTTTTGAAACTAAACAGATCAAGGAGCTCTTTCGCAGCGCCGCTGCCCAGACCAACATGGAAGCAGTCGCTGATGACAGCGAAAGAACCCGCCAGCCTTTGGCGGATGCTATCAAGACGGCCTTTGTCCCGGTTACTCACACCATCTCCGTTATAGCGCAATAACTACTGCGTTATCGGCTGTGGTGTGATGGTAGGCAAACTACGGGGGCCGTCAGACGTCCAATCCAGTTTATCAATGCACATTTGGCGTTGGGTCATCCCTTTGTTCCAGGCGTGATACACAATGTATTGGGTCTGGTTGTCCGGGCCAGTTACGATGGTCGCGCCGCCGGGTCCGAAGACCTGGCCGGGAATGCCGTGCAGCACGCGGGCATGGTCGCCTGCCCCGGTATAAGGGCCGAGCGGATTGTCCGCGACGACATAATCCTCGCCATAGCGCGGCGTCTGCCAATTCGCGCCGCTGTAGAAACAATAATACTTTCCGTCGTGTTTGATGACGCACGGACCTTCGATGGTGTGCCAGTTGAATGTGTTGTTGAAGATTTTCATCCAACGATTTGATTCGTAAAGCGTCCAATCAAAGGAAGGCCGCACCACGTCGTGGCAGTCGCCGCCGGAATGGGTCATGTCGCTGAGGCGTTGCACGGCGATGCCGGTGCCGGCGTGCTGGCCGGGCGAGTCGAATGGAAAATCACACGCATAAAAAAGATACCACTGACCGTCGTCATCGCGGAAGGGATATGGGTCAATCGTGAAGCGATTGGAATTGCAATCGCTCAAGATCGCGCCGCTATCTGTGTAGGGACCTTCCGGCTGGTGACTGGTGCCGACGCGAATGACAAAATGTTCCGGCTGGTCATCGCCCTGAGCGTAATAGAGATAATAGGTACCGTTATTTTCCGTGATTTCCGGCGCCCAATATTGGTAGTCAGCATTGGTGCAAGGCGGCGTGAGCGCGCCGCCAAGCCGCGTCCAATGCACCAGGTCCGGCGAGCGCAGCAGGGTGAAGATGCGGCCATCCGATAGCCGCCCAGTGCCAGTGGTGCCGAAGGCGTAAAAATAATGGCCGAACTTTTTGACGGACGGATCCGGCATGTCAGCGGCATAAACAGGATTGGTATAGGCGCTGGTGGTGGCGTCATGATGCTCGGTGGAACAGCCGGCGCACAATAGAGAAAGCACGCCTAAAATAAAAAAAGGTATTGGCATCTTCATATATTCTTGCAGGTGACTTTACGGCTCTATGCTAAAATTTTTGGGTCTAGCTGTCTTTAACTAAAAATCTTCATTTTTTCGATTTGGCACAAGTATCGTCACAGTCGCGGGCTTCACATATTCATGCGACCCACGCAGGGAGGCACCGCTGGGAACACTGGAATTCCCCTATTAACTTTCCGTTTATCCTCTCTCAATCAATGGGCCGTCGCTTCCACCAATAACTTTGACGAAGCAGGTGGATTTTCTTTTTAATGCCGTTGCTCCTGCTAATTTAACGGCCATGTTTTATTCGCTGAAACTGCCATAATTTTTAATGTGATGAATTATTTTAAAATTATGAAAACGCTGATCACCTTTTGCTTCCTTCAAGTTTGTATCCTGACGGCGCTTGGCGCCGATCCTGCGCAGACCTGGCAATTGGGACCTTTTATTCGGCCCGACGGCATCAACCCGATCATCAAGCCTGACACAAATCTTGTGTTTGCGTGCCCTATGAACAATGCCACCGTCGAGTGGGCCGCGTTAAACACTTTCAATCCCGGGGCCGTGCTCAAGGATGACCGGGTTTGCGTTTTTTTTCGTTCCGAAGATGCCAGTGGTTCGATGAGCATTGGCGGCCATACTTCCCGCATCGGATTGGCGGAAAGTTCTGACGGGAAACATTTCGTCTCCCGGCCCGCGCCGGTGTTGTTTCCTGCCGATGATAATCAGAAAGACAATGAATGGACCGGCGGCTGCGAAGATCCTCGGGTGGTGCAGGCTGACAACGGAATGTACGTCATGATGTACACCGAATATCGGCGCGGAGACAAAGCACGCAACGCGCGCCTGGGCGTGGCGACGTCTTCCGATTTGATCCATTGGAATAAACACGGGCCGGTTTTTGAAAAATTGGGCGGCGATTTTGCCGAACATGCCTGCAAATCCGGAGCCATCGTCACTCGCCTGGTCAATGGACGGCTGACGGCGGTGAAATATCACGGCAAATATTGGATGTACTGGGGCGAAGGCGAAATCCATCTGGCCAGTTCGGATAACCTTCTCGATTGGATTCCCGGTCCGGTCGTTTTGAGGATACGGCCCAATAAATTTGATAGTGCACTCGTGGAAGCCGGACCGCCCGCAATGATTACTGACCGGGGAATCGTGCTAATATATAATGGTAAAAATGCTTCGCACGATGGGGATACTTCTCTTAATGCCGGTGCTTATTCCGGCGGACAGGCCTTATTTGACCTGGCCGAGCCCACTAAGTTAATCCAAAGAACCGATTCCCCGTTTTTTAAGCCTGAGGCCGCTTTTGAATTGACAGGCCAATACCGCGCCGGGACCACTTTCCTCGAAGGTCTTGTCTATTTCCATCACGAATGGCTCCTGTATTATGGTTGTGCCGACTCGTTTGTTGGCGTAGCTATTGCCAAAGAATAGGAAGAAAAGGAAAGGGCAGGGGAACGCCGACCTGGATGGTGATTCACCCCTGCTCGCGGTCGATGGCTGGAATATCGCCGTCAGCGTCGCCTCCGCATCTCAAAGCGCGGTGCCGGTTATCCTTAATACCGATGCGCAACCTAACTCTGCTCCACCCTTGCGCGGGATTGAGATTAGTGAAGGGACTAAGCCCCAATAAGGGCACTTGACTAATTTCGTGCCTGAAGCTCACCATGTGGACGCCTTAACAACGTTCACAGGATTCAGCTATGAGCAAACTTCATGATGCGCGGATGAAGCTGCGTGGCGAGTTGGAAGCGCCTCCGGCGTTACGGCGGTTCGGCAGCGGATAGATCAGCGGGGTGCTTGGCCTGGTGCTGGCCGTAGCGGGATTATTACTGGTCATTTCCCTCATCGCTCCGGGAATTTTCGCGATCCCGGAAACGCAGACCTTGCGGGACAATCCCTGGTACCGCGTCGCCATTCATTTGACCCTGATCGTTGCGTTTGCCCTGTCGGCGTTGAGCCTCGTCTTGCGGCCAGAACGTACACTGGGGACATGCGGCGTGGCGATCACGCTTTGCGCCGCGCTAATCGGAGGTTCACAGGCGACTGCGGCGATTTCAAATCGCATGCCGCTCTTCTTTGGATTGGATTTCTTTGTCCTGAACGTCCTCTTCACCGGCTTTCTCTTCATTCCACTGGAACGGATTTTCTCGCACAAAGATGAACAGCCGATTTTCCGCGAGGAATGGCGTGAAGATTTATTTTATTACCTGGTCAGCAGCCTGATGGTGCAGGTGCTGACTTTCCTGACGTTTTTACCGGCGAAATCCATTCTGGCGGTTCTGCCCCTGGCGGGAGAACGGGCGTGGGTGGTGAAGCTCCCTTTCCTCCTGCAATTTGTGGCCATTATGCTGCTGACGGATTTCGTTCAATATTGGGTCCATCGCGCTTTTCATCGCGTGCCGTGGTTATGGAAATTTCATTCCGTGCATCATTCGGCGCGCAGCATGGATTGGATGGCTGGGGCGCGGATGCATTTCCTGGAAATCCTCGCATTGCGTAGCATGACCGTGATTCCCATGTACGTCCTCGGTTTCAACCCCGTGGCGATGAACACCTACATCTTCATGGTTTATCTCTACTCCACGTTCGTTCACGCTAACTTGGGCTGGCGCTTTCCCGTGATTGAAAAAATCCTGGTCACGCCGCGGTTCCATCATTGGCACCACGGCATCGAGCAGGAATCAGTGGACGTGAATTTCTCGATTCATTTTCCCTTCCTCGACTGGATTTTCGGCACCTATCATCTGCCCAAAGACCAATGGCCAAAGGAATACGGCTTGCCGGGACATCCGGTTCCACGCGGCTACCTCTCGCAGCTGAAATATCCTTTCCAGCGCAAACCCAAGACGCCGTCGGAATCGGTTTAAATTAGCGCTATGGTTTCTCCTCGCCTTGCTTCAAGGCCTGCGTCAGCCACTGGTTTCTTTCCCTAATTTTTTCAAACTGCGCCTGCTGTTCAGGCGTCAGAATGTCCGTGATTTGCTCATTCGCATTGCTTAACAACAGCAGGATTTGCGGGGCATATTGGCTCCGCAAATCGCGCAACTGTCCATGCGTATCCGTCAAAATCCCATGCAGCTTGACCTGCTGTTCGTTATCCAGATGCAGCTGGCGTGTGAGCCGGCGTTCCACCACCGTTTGAATTTTCTCCGGGTGCAGGACGACCTCTCTCACGATACCCCGCACGACCGCGCGCGTGCCCACTACCCCCACGACTATGCCGGCCAAAAAAACAAGCGCCAGCAACAATATCAATTTGAATGTTTTCATATAAAAAACCACTGCGCCGAGAACAATGAAAGTCCGTCGCCCAATTCCGGCATGCCCGCCGCCGTGAGCGCATAGTCCGCTGCCACGCACAAAGCAATTACCGCCAGCGCCGCGAATGCAATTCGCGGAAATAATCGGTCTACGCTGTCCGGCAGTGAATTTATTTGCCTCGTTGCAGGTGGCTCCTGGCGCACCATGCGCAGCACATCGTTTGCAAAATCTTCCGGCGGAACCGGCGCGGTATCTTTTCTCGACGCCGCAAAAAGCTTTTTCAATTTTTCTCCACTCATACTTTTGCCAATTTTTCCAGTGCGCGCTTCAGTTTTGCCCGCGCCCGCATTGCTCGCACGCGCACGGCTATCCCTGAGGAGCCGGTCGCCTCCGCGATTTCCTTCACGCTGCGTCCTTCGATTTCCTGCATCGTGATCACCACTCGATCCAGCGGCGAGAGTTCGCGCATCGCCAGCTCCAGGATTTCCGCCGCGCTCCGGGCCTCTGGCCCGCCTTTTTTCTCGCCGCGCAGCCAATCCAGCGCGTCTTCCCCAAGTTCGGACAAACTGATTTCATTTTGCCGCCGTTGCCCGCGCCGCAGATGGTCCAGCGCCGTGTGCGTGGCAATCTTTGAAATCCAATGTTCAAAGGGCGCCCGCCCGTCAAACTGGGGCAGGGCGCGCCACGCTTTCAAAAACGTTTCCTGCGCCAGGTCTTCCACCTGATGCATGTCCCGCTCATAGCGATGCAGGATGGCAAAGACGCGCGATTGATGCCGCCGGACCAGTTCGGCGAAATCATCCATCGCGCCCTTTCGGATTTGCTCCCCCAGTGTGGCATCATCGCTCACGAATCAATTATCCAGGCCCGACCCGAGGCGCGCGAGCGCATTGTCCACGGCGTCATCGCCGAGTTGTTGCAGGTCCGCCAGTTCTTTGAGCTGTGCCTCAGTCAGGATGGGAGCGATTTTGCCGTAAAGTTTCATGCGTTCAACCGCCAAATCCGCCTCCACCGCCGCCACGTTGGCCGCCGCCGCGCGGACCGTCGCCTCATTCGCATCGCTGGCGCGGATGGCCTCGCGCAGGCTCTTCCGCGCGTTATGCATCTTGCTGAGCAATGGCACCAGCGTACCCCTGTCATCGATCAAAATAGTTCTGATCTGCGCCTGCTGGCTGTCCGTGAGGTTCAGCATTTGGGCGATGCGTTGAAAAGGCCGTCCGTGTTCCGTTTGCAGGCCGGAAGTATCGGCGGCATGTGTTTGGTAAGTGAACCCGCTCGCGGCAAGCGCGGCGGCTGCGGTTAGAATGATAAATAATTTCTTCATACACCCTCTCATACGCAGCCATGCCAAAAATGTTACAGGCAAATTAATAATCTTTTTAGTTCGATTCTTATCTATAAATCTCTGTGTTCTCTGTGCCTCTGTGGCTGGAATTTAACTTCCGAAAACGGCGAGCATCCTTTTTGCCTCTGGGGTAGAGTGTCCCCGTGATCTTGAATCCGGAACATTGCTATCAGGCGGTCTTGACCCGTGACGCGCGGTTCGACGGGCGCTTTTTTGTCGCCGTCAAAACCACGCATATTTATTGCCGCCCCATTTGCCGTGTGAAAACGCCCATGCGCAAAAACTGCGAATTTTTCCCTTACGCCGCCGCCGCGGAAGTCGCCGGCTACCGCCCATGCAAACGCTGCCGCCCTGAACTGGCCCCCGGCCGCAGTCTGATGGAAGTCAGCAGCCAGCAGGCCCGCAACGCCGCCTGCTATATTACTCAGGATTTTCTCTCCGAACATTCGCTGGCCGAACTCGCGGATAAACTCGGTATCACCGACCGCCATATGCGGCAGGTCTTTCGCGATGAATTTGGCGTTTCCCCCGTCGAATTTTCCCAGACTCAGCGCCTCCTCCTGGCCAAGCAACTCCTCACCGACTCCGCCATGCCCGTCACCTCCGTCGCCTACGCCAGCGGCTTCAAAAGTCTGCGCCGGTTCAATGCCCTCCTCAAGGAACGCTATCGCTTGAGCCCGACCGAATTTCGCAAACTGCAAAACAAAGCGGCTCCGCGAAATTTCACCGAATTTTCCTTCCGGCTCAACTACCGCCCGCCCTTCGATTGGGAACGCCTGCTCGCCTTTCTCTCTGCGCGAGCCATTCCGCAAGTCGAAAGCGTGCAGGACGGAAAATATCTCCGCACCGTGCGCCTCACCCGCCAAAACCAGGACCTTACCGGCTGGCTCGAAGCCGGTCACGACGCCGATAAACGCATGGTGTCCGTCCGTCTCTCCGATTCCCTGCTCCCTGTTTGCGCGCCGGTGTTGGAACGCGCCAAACGGCTCTTCGATTTGCGTGCCGACCCCGTGGCCATCAATTCCGTCCTCGGCCCGCTGACAAAATCACACCCCGGCTTGCGGCTTCCCGGAAGCTTTGACGGATTTGAAATGGCCATCTGCGCCATTCTCGGACAACAAATTTCCGTCGCCGCCGCCAGTACGCTGGCCGGACGTCTGGCCCTGCGCTTCGGCACGCCCTTGCCAACCCCCTTTGCTCCGCTCACTCGTTTGTTTCCTGCGCCCCGGCAACTCGCTTCGGCCACCGTCCCTGCGATTGCCCGCCTTGGCATCACCGGCAAACGTGCCGCGACCTTGCTCGCCCTGTCCCGCGCGGTTGCTTTTGGAGCTTTACACTTGGAACCCGGCAGCCGCGTGGAAGAAACGTTGCAGGAACTTCGCAAAATCCCCGGCATCGGCGATTGGACCGTCGAATACATCGCCATGCGCGCCCTCTCCTGGCCCGATGCGTTTCCGCATACCGACATGGGCATCAAGAAAGCTTTCCCCGCCAAAAATCCTAAAGAAATTTTGGCGCTGGCTGAAAAATGGCGCCCCTGGCGCGCTTACGCCGCCTTGCATCTATGGGCCGATTTATCTGAGAAAGGAAATTAAAATATGAAATCATATACTTATCTGAAAACCGAAATGCTCGGCGAACTTTTATTGGTCGCCACGTCCTCGCACCTCGTGGGCGTCTATTTTGCCAGCCAACACAATGGACCTAAACTGTCCGCCGACTGGAAAAAGGATCCCGCACATCCCATCCTCAAACAGGCCGGCAGAGAATTGGGCGAATACCTCGCAGGCAAGCGCGACAGCTTTTCCGTCCCGCTCGCTTTTGACGGGACTGAATTTCAGCGTGAAGTTTGGAAACAGATCGCCCGCATCCCGTTCGGGAAAACGATCTCCTACACCGAACTGGCCCGTCGTGTCGGCGCGCCCAAAGCT
>Ga0181537_10002901_pt1 | contig 14904 bp, 12 predicted proteins | sample PEATcosm2014_Bin_39_FD_119765 | JGI IMG/M metagenome (GOLD analysis project Ga0181537, IMG submission 119765) | Peatland microbial communities from MTU Mesocosm Facility, Houghton, MI, USA - PEATcosm2014_Bin23_10_metaG | ecosystem: Environmental > Terrestrial > Soil > Wetlands > Peat | place... | reverse complement strand
TTGCCGAATAAAATATCGCCGATCTGTTTTGGGCTGCCAGGATTGACCGGCTCGCCGGCCAATTCCCTGATCTCGGCTTCGAGGCCCGCGGCTTCTTGCGCGAATTCGCCGGACAGCCGCGACAGCACCTGGCGATCGATCGAAATGCCGCGGCGCTCCATCGATGCCAGCACCCGCAACAGCGGCCGCTCCAGCGTTTCGTAAACCGCCAGGATGTGCTCGGCCGGCAGCCGTGGTTTGAGCACCTGCCAGAGCCGCAGCGTCACGTCGGCATCCTCGGCGGCGTATTCGGTCGCCTTATTGATCTCGACGCAATCGAACGTGACCTTGCTCTTGCCGGCCTTGGTGACTTCGTTGAAATCGATGGTTTGATGATCGAAATAGCGCCGCGCCAAGGGATCGAGGCCGTGATCGGAACGCCCGGCGTCGAGCACATAGGACATCAGCATAGTATCGTCATAGGACGCGATCTCGATGCCGCGCACGGCGAAGATCTGATAGTCGAATTTCAAATTCTGACCGATCTTGAGGACGCCTGCGTCCTCAAGCAGCGGTTTCATCGCGGCGAGCGCCGCGGCTTCGGCGATCTGATCGGGCGCGACCTCGCCCTGGAACAGCCCGCCGCTGCCGTCGCCGCCCTGGCGATGGCTGAGCGGCACGTAACATGCCTCGTTGGCGGCCAGCGCCAGCGAAAAACCGCACAGCTCCGCCTGCATCGGATCGAGCGAGCTGGTCTCGGTGTCGAGGGCGACGTAGCCGAGGTCGCGCGCCCGCGCGATCCAGGCGCCGAGCCGCTCGAGGCCGCGCACGGTTTCGTATTGGGCGCGATCGAATTTTTGGCTATGCGCGATGTCGAGCCGCGCGGCGGCCAGCGCCTGGGGGGTGAGAGTTGCATCCTTTCCTCTCCCGTCTCGGGAGAGGTCGGCCGGCGCAGCCGGCCCGGTGAGGGGCACGGGTGCCGCGGTGCTCGGACCCTCACCGGGCTCGGCCCGCTGGGCCGAGCCCGCCTCTCCCGGAACGGGAGAGGATAACGCTCCGCCGCGCACCGCCAGCTTCGCATCAGCCGCGACGTCGCTTGGATCGATGCCGGCATATTCGCCGACGCGGCGTGTCAGCGAACTGAATTCCATCGCTTTGAGAAAGGCGATCAGCCGCCGGTGATCGGGCTCGTGCACGGCGAGTTCGCCGAGCGGCACGTCAAGCTTCATGTGACCGTCGAGCGTCACAAGCTTTTTCGACAGCCGGGCCAATTCGGCATTCTCGATCAGCGACTGGCGGCGCTTTTCCTGCTTGATCTCGGGGGCCCGCTTGAGCAGCGTTTCGAGATCGCCGTATTCGCCGATCAGCTGCGCCGCGGTTTTTACGCCGATGCCGGGCACGCCCGGCACGTTGTCGGTGGAATCTCCGATCAGCGCCTGTACTTCGATGACTTTTTCCGGCGGCACGCCGAATTTCTCGATGACCTCGGCGCGGCCGATCTTTTTGTCTTTCATGGTGTCGAACATGACAACGCAGTCGCTGACCAGCTGCATCAAATCCTTGTCGGACGACACGATAGTGGCGGTGGCGCCGGCGTCGCAGGCCTCGCGCACATAGGTCGCGATCAAATCGTCGGCCTCGAACCCATCCTGCTCCAGGCAGGGCAGATCGAAAGCGTTGACCGCTTCGCGGATAAAGGCGAATTGCGGCCGCAAATCGTCCGGCGGATCCGGGCGGTGCGCTTTGTATTCAGGATACATTTTAGTGCGAAAGGTCTTTTCCGACTTGTCGAACACCACGGCGAGATGCGTCGGCTTGTCCTCCGCCTTCATGTCGCGCAGAAGCTTCCACAGCATATTGCAGAAGCCGAACACGGCGTTGAGTTGCAGCCCGTCCGACTTGCGGCTGATCGGCGGCAGCGCGTGATAGGCGCGGAAAATGTAGCCGGAACCGTCGACCAGGAAGACGTGATCGCCCTTTTGCACCGGTTTTCCGGTTGCCTGCGGCTTGGGCGGGGCTTTTTGTGCGGTGGGCATGGCGACCGGTAATATAGGAGCTGCGCTGGAAGTATCACGGGTTCATGTCATTCCGGAAGCCGCGAAGCGGCTGTCCGGAATCCATAACCACAGTCTGTGCAGAACTTACTCCAATCGTGGTTATGGATTCCGGGTTCGCGGACTTCGTCCGCGCCCCGGAATGACGGAAAAACGGCCATGGACCTTTCGCCACTTCCGATCGACGCGGCGTTGCCGGAACTGACCGCGGCCTTGCGCGCGGGCAACGCAGCCGTGCTGGTGGCGCCGCCCGGCGCCGGCAAGACCACCCGGGTGCCGCTCGTTCTTGCCGCCCAGGACTGGGCGCAAAAGGCCCGCCGCATCCTGGTGTTGGAGCCGCGCCGGCTTGCCGCGCGCGCCGCGGCCGAGCGCATGGCGCAAAATCTGGGCGAGCGGGTCGGCGAAACGGTAGGGTTGCGGGTCCGCTTCGGCTCGAAAATCTCGCAAAAAACCCGGATCGAAATCGTCACCGAGGGCATCTTTACCCGGCTCATCCTCGACGACCCGATGCTCGACGGCGTCGGCGCGGTGCTGTTCGACGAATTTCACGAACGCTCGCTGGACGCCGATCTCGGCCTAGCGCTGGCGCGCGACGCGCAGCAAGGTCTGCGCGAGGATTTAAAGCTTCTCGTCATGTCGGCGACGATCGACGGCGCCCGCGTCGCGACACTCTTGGGCGACCCGCCTGTGATCGAAAGCCAAGGTCGTGCCTTTGCCGTCGACACCCGTTATGTCGGACGCGATGGGCGTCCCATCGAGATGCAGATGGCCGACACCATCGCGCGCGCGATGCGCGCCGATGCCGGCTCGCTGCTGGCGTTTTTGCCCGGCGCGGCCGAAATCCGCCGCACGGAGGGCTTGCTCGAAGGCCGTGTCGATCCTTCGACCGAGACAGTCGCGCTATTCGGCGCGCTCACCGGCGACGAACAGATGCGCGCCATCACGCCGGCGCTCCCCGGCCGCCGCAAGATCGTGCTGGCGACGGCGATCGCGGAAACCTCGATCACCATCGACGGCGTGCGCATTGTCGTCGACTCGGGCCTCGCCCGCGTGCCGCGTTACGAACCCGACGTCGGGGTGACGCGGCTTGAAACCGTTCGTGTATCGCGCGCGGCGGCCGACCAACGCCGCGGCCGCGCCGGCCGCACCGAGCCCGGTATCTGCTACCGGCTATGGGACGAGCCGCAGACGGCCGCACTCGAAGCTTTTGCCCGGCCGGAGATCCTCGCCGCGGATTTATCGTCCTTCGCCCTCGACCTCGCGGCTTGGGGCGCCGGGCCGGACCAGCTCAGCTTTCTCGATCCGCCGCCGCGAGCGGCGCTCACCGAAGCAAAGGCGCTCCTCGTCGCGCTCGGCGCTATCGACGGCGATGGCCGCCTGACCGCGACAGGCCGGCACCTGCGGCGCCTGCCGCTGCCGCCGCGCCTGGCGCGGATGGTGGTCGAGGCGGCATCCGAAGGCACAGCCCTCACCGCCGCGGAGATCGCGGTTCTGATCGGCGAACGCGGCCTCGGCGGCGACGACCCCGATTTGCGCGAACGCCTCCATGCGCTGCGCCGCGACCGCTCGCGCCGTGCCGGCGAAGCGCGCGGCATGGCGGAGCGATGGGCGAAGATCGCCCGTGGCGACGACACGGCGCCGGCGCGGCAGCAAGCGGCAGCCGCAGAACCGACAGTCGGCGCCTTGCTGGCGCTGGCTTATCCCGAGCGCATCGCCAAAAGCCGCGGCGCAGCAACGGGAGCATTCCTGCTGGTGAATGGACGCGGCGCCGCCATCGCGCCGGATTCGCCGCTGGCGCGCGAGCCGTTTCTCGCGGTGGCCGAGCTTTCCGGCACGGCGGCGCAGGGCCGCATCCTTGCCGCGGCGCCAATCGCACTGGCCGAAATCGAGGCGCGCTTTGCCGATCGTATCGAAGCGCGCGAGGAAATCGCGTTCGACCCGGCGAGTGGCAGTTTGAGGGGGCGCATCAGCCGGCGGCTCGGCGCCATCGTGCTTGCGGAGCGGCCGATGCCGGTCAGACCGACATCGGAGACGGCCAAGATTCTCGCCGACGGCATAGCCGGGGCCGGCATCGATGGCCTGCCATGGACGAACTCACTCAAGCAATGGCGCGACCGCATCATGTTTTTGCGCGCCAGTGAATCAGATGGCGGCGATCGGGCCTCCTGGCCCGATGTGTCCGACGCCGGGCTGGCGAGAACCGTGGGCCAGTGGCTTGAACCGATGCTCGCCGGCAAAACCGCGCTCGGCGAGATTGCGGTGGATGATCTTGCGGCGGCTCTGGCCGGGCTCCTGCCGTGGCCGCTCAAGCAAAGACTCGATGCCGAGGCGCCGACGCATTTCGAGGCACCGACCGGCTCGCGGGTGCCGATCGATTACGAGGCCGATGGCGCTCCGAAAATCGCGATCCGGGTGCAGGAATTGTTTGGCCTCGATCGTCACCCGTCCATCGCCGGGCGCAGACAAATCCCGCTTTTGATCGAGCTATTGTCGCCTGCGCATCGTCCGGTGCAGGCGACGCGCGACTTGCCGGGATTTTGGCGCGGCAGCTACGCCGCCGTGCGCGCCGACATGCGCGGCCGCTATCCAAAGCATCCGTGGCCCGACGATCCGATCGTGGCGCCGCCGACCCGGCGCGCCAAGCCGCGCCGCGATTGAATGGCCAAAAAAAGAGCGCCCCCGACGGGGGCGCTCGGTACGCACGTCAACGCTGTGACGAAGGAACTTACGCCGCGGCCGACACGCCGACTTTGGCGCTGGTCGGAACGGAGGCAATGGTCTTCAGGATCTGAGACGCGATCTGGTATGGGTCGCCTTGCGAATTGGGCCGGCGATCTTCGAGATAGCCCTTGTAGTCGTTTTTCACGAAGCTATGCGGCACGCGGATCGAAGCGCCGCGGTCCGCGACACCGTAGGTAAACTCGTTGATCGAAGCGGTCTCGTGCTTGCCGGTGAGCCGCATATGGTTGTCCGGTCCGTAAACCGCGATGTGCTCCGCGCGGTGCAATTCGAACGCCTTCATCAGCGCTTCGAAATATGCCTTGCCGCCGACTTCGCGCAGATAAGTGGTCGAGAAGTTGGCGTGCATTCCGGAACCGTTCCAGTCGGTGTCGCCGAGCGGCTTGCAGTGGTACTCGATGTCGACACCGTATTTTTCGGTCAGCCGCTGCATCAGATAGCGAGCCATCCACATTTCGTCGGCGGCGCGCTTGGAGCCTTTGCCGAAAATCTGGAATTCCCACTGGCCCTTCGCCACCTCGGCATTGATGCCTTCGTGGTTGATGCCGGCGGCGAGACAAAGATCGAGGTGTTCTTCCACCATTTTGCGGGCGATGCTGCCGACATTGCTGTAACCGACACCGGTGTAGTACGGGCCCTGCGGCGCCGGATAACCGGTCGGCGGAAAGCCGAGTGGGCGGCCGTCCTTATAGAAGAAGTATTCCTGCTCGAAACCGAACCAGGCGCCGGGATCGTCGAGAATGGTGGCGCGCTTATTGGAGGGATGAGCCGTGCCGTCCGGCAGCATGACTTCGCACATCACCAGCACGCCGTTGGTGCGCGCGGCGTCTGGATAAACGGCGACCGGCTTAAGGATGCAATCCGAACTGTGGCCTTCCGCCTGCATGGTCGAACTGCCGTCGAAACCCCACAGCGGCAGTTGATCCAGCGTCGGAAACGCGTCGAAGTCCTTGAGCTGTGTCTTGCCACGCAGGTTCGGCACCGGCTTGTAGCCGTCGAGCCATATGTACTCGAGTTTGTATTTTGTCATTACCATCTCTCTCAAGCTGATACGCCAAGGCTGATACGCCGAGGCTTGGCTGATTCAGTCGGGTGGTGGGTAATCCGATTGTGGCTAAGCTGCCCGCGGGCAACCAGCTACCGCCTCCCGGCGCATTTCAAGCATTTAGTGTGCCAAACAACGCGGCAAAGGCCCTCCCGCGGAGGACGCGACGGCATCACATTAAGTCATGGATGGAAGAGCTGCAACGCCAATAAGCACAAACGCGAATGCACATATTATAGCCATGCGCTGATTTTATGTGAGGCATACCGAACAAACTTAGTGCAGAGGTCTTATATAGGGGACTATGAGGAAACTGGAGTTGAACGTGCGCGTTTGATTCGCGCGCCGATCGAAGGAACTGAACTATGACGACCAATTTTTCCGGATCGCCGAATGTCTCGCCATCGGCACAAATTTATACGTTCCCGCCGCGGGGCCGTTTCGCACAAAACGGCCAGCCATATAATTCATACAATACTGTCGCGCATGGCGAGTTGCCGCGCAGCGTCAAGCTTGCATCCGGCAGCGGCTGGTATCACGAAGAAGCCATCCGGGAATCCGAGCTCGCTCGCAAGCCATAGTAGCTATGGCGCCGGTCGCCGATGGTTCGGCGCCGGCTTCACCTCGCTATTTGATAAATTTTACTCCGATCGCATTTTCCGATCGCCAAGAGATCCTGCACTGCCGGCGCACGTTGCCTGATTTTGACAGCAGCAAGGTAAACTCGTCCGGTAATATGGGTTGGTCCGGCGCTTCGGTCTTGACCACTTCGAGCTTGGCGCCCGTGGCGGACACGTCCTTCATCGTGCATTGGCAAAATACCGATCCGTCGCGATCAATCACGGCCGCGGGATGGGCAACGACGCGGCGGCGCGTTTTCCGGTTTTCGAGGTTCATTGAGCTTCACGTGCCAGGTATCGTGGCGATCGGGATGAGGTTTCGAGAGTAGAGGTCAAGACGCTTTCGCTGAAGACTGGCCCGCGGCGGTAGCTCGAACCATCCAAAATCGCAGCGCCCGCTGCGCGGTCGCCTTTGTCAGCGAGATAAAGCTGCCCTTGCACTGGGCAAGCTCGTGTTCCGATATCGCATGGTGAGCGACTCTATTCTTCAAAATGGCGCTCACCGTCGGCCATTTTAGATCGGCGGCCTTGCAAGGAATCAGCAATCCGTCGTGCCGAGCGGCCTTCATAACCGGTTTGATTATCTCGATGGACGCGCCACAGAGGAGCGACAAGGCGGCGACCATCTCCTCGTATTTTCCGGCATTGGCGAATTCAAGAACGGCCGCCTCGTTCAGCTGGCCTTCTTTTTGCAATGCAAGGGTCAGCGCCAGCGCCTTGGTAAAATCGCGCGGCGCGGTCACCTCGCGGCTGACCTCGCTGGAGATCGAGCCGAGGACCCGCCGAATTTCGGCTTGGTTTTCCGGAGTTGCCACAGCGAGGAGCCGGGAACGGACGGCTTCCGTTGCTTTCAGCAAGAGTTCGCGCAACAGCCGAACCGGAAGGTCAAGCCTTAGCCCGACCCGCTCGGCAAGCGCGGCGTCGGTCTCCCCCGCCTTGACGAGGGCTTCGAAACCCGACTCGGAAAAGCGCGCACCGGAATTGCCCGCGAGCCGATTCGTCACCTCCCGATTGCCGTGGCTCAGCAAGACGTCGGTGACCGACTCCTCGATTTGGGATCGTCCGGAAATCGCCAATAGGTGGCTCTGGCTCTTGGTCTTGGCGATCTCGATGAGATCGCTCGCGGTGAGACGCGACGACTGTGTCAAAACCGGACCGGCGACGGCTATCGCGTCACTGCGCGCAAGGCTGCGGATGGCCTCGATCGGTGCGTTGTGGATCGGCGCCAGACGCGAACTGAGTTCAGCGAGAGCTTTGGTTTCCATTCGCTGGATCAGCTTTTCGAGGACGTCATCGAAAACGCCGATTTGCTGCTCGTTCAACCGGTCGGCCTCGGTGAGGAAGAGATCGGTGATGCGCCGCAGAGCATCGACCCGTTTGTCGGCGGAGCGGCTTTGCACCGCATCTTCCAACTCCGCGAATAAAGCGCTGCCGTCTGCGGACATTTGCGACCCCTCGGGCAAAATTAGACGATCTCACACCAACTTGAGATGGTGATCATAAGATCTACAACTTATAATGGTTCTGACGTTTTGCATTGCGTACTTTCACGTAGGTCAAATTACGGTCCAAACGTGTGTATTTCGTTTACACAATCAAAAATTCTTTCGCCTCTACGCAGCCGACTGCGCCATTGCGAAATTCTGTGCCAAACTCCGAAACCTGGCTTCGGTAGGCGCTGGGGTTCGCGCTGTGTAGCCGAAAAGCAAATAGCGAAGCCAATCCGGGATCGGGCGTCCAATACGCGCGGCGAAATCGAAATTCAATTATGGCAATTTCGACAACCTATTTTAGCGTGCCGCTTACCACTCAATCCAAAGGCGAGGCCTTAAAGAGCGGGGTTAGCACCTTATTCGCCATGGTGTGGTGAGATCGCGCCGATTCAACGGGACCATTTCGATGCGCGCGGTTCTCATCTTTGCTGCCTGCTCGCTGGCCGCCGGCGTTATTATTCCGCGTTACGCCATGCCGACGCACAGCGCCGGCTCGGCGCCGACGCTGTTGTCGGCGCTCCCGCAAACGCCAGCCGATCCGCCTCCCAATTCCCGCAGTGTCACCATTTCGCCCGGCGTCAATGGGCATTTCCAAGTCGAAGGCCGCATCGACGGCCGGCGCCTGGATTTCATGGTCGACACCGGCGCCTCGGTGATCGCGCTGACCGAAAAGGATGCGGCCACGCTCGGCATTCATCCGTCGGAACGCGATTACAGCGCCGCCGTCAGAACCGCGAACGGCACCGTGCGCGCCGCGCCGGTTGAGCTCAACATGGTCGAAATCGACGATCTCGTGGTGCGTAACGTCGCCGCCGTGGTACTGCCGGAAGGCGCGTTGAGCGATAATCTGCTGGGCCTGTCGTTCCTGCAGCGGCTGCGGCGGTTTGAATATGCGGACGGCAAGCTGGTCTTGGAACAGTAGCTTTTCCTCATTCCAGAGCCGCGCAAAGCGCCGAGCCCGCGCCTTTATGACGTCCTCGATAAGCACCTTGCCGATCGCGAATTTGTTGCGGGCGAGTGCTCCATTGCCGACCTGGCGACCTATCTGTGGATCGTCCCCTGCGAACGCCAAGACCGGAAATTGCAGACTTTCCGCATCTGCAGGGATGGATTGAAAGCATCGAGGCGAGAGGATCAATCCGACAAGCTTTAGCGCCCGGGGCTTCCCGGTACAGCGCTTTGAGTTTAGGATCGTTTTGAGCCTGCCGGTGCAACCCGCCAGCGCCGATGTGCGCGGGGATGATGCGAACACATGGTTGAGATGAACGCGGCGCTGGTGAAGCGGCGCGCCAAGGAATTGGGTGCTGATCTGGTCGGTATTGCCAGCGCCGCGACCTTGAACGCTTTCCCGCCCGATCCGCGCTGGCCGCAGACGCCGGAGCGCATTTCGCCCTATTGCAAGAGCGTGATCGTGCTGGTGCAACGTATTCCCGCCGGAGCGTTCCGCTGCAAGAGCAATGTGCCGGTGCAATACATCGACATGCTGGTGCTGCGGAAAATGGACAAAGTGGCGTATCGGTTGGCGGAAGAGCTGGAAGACGCCGGCCATCCGACGTTTGTCACCGCCGCCCAGGAAACCGATTGGAATTACAAGCGCGCAAGCTATGGCCGATTGTCGACGCGGCATCTCGGGGTCGAAGCCGGTCTGGGCACGCTCGGCCTCGAGGTCAATATCCTGACGCCGGAATTCGGGCCGCGCGTCTATCTCACCGGCATTCTCACCGAGCTTGTACTTGAGCCCGATCGGCCGATAACTGAGCAGGTCTGTATCGGCGAATCCTGCAGCCGCTGTCTGCATTCATGCCCGGCCGACGCCGTTCTGCATTTCGGCATCGACAAGCGCGCGTGCGCCACCGAGGCGCAGGAGTTCGGCTTTTCGACGATCCTGCAGTTTTTCGAGCGATTCATCGACGCTCCGCAGGCCGAGAAGCAAAAGATGGCGCGCTCGCGCGATGTGTTCGGCTTCTGGCAAGGCCTGCTGCGGGTCGTCGGCTCGTTCGGGGACTGTCCGCGCTGCCTTGCCGTCTGCCCGGTCGGCAACGACTACCACGCCCACCTCGCCGACTTTCAGAAGGCGATCCCGGAGAGAACGCCGGAGAAGGTCGCGCTCGGCAAACACTTCCGCGAGAATCGCGCGCAAGGCGCCGCGATCGCTGGCCTCAACGACTGGAACAAACGATGGGTCGGGCCGGAAGGCTACCAAGGCATCGTGGCGCGGCAGCTTCAGGACTTCAAACGAACGCAACGGCAGCGCAACGAGGCGGCGCTCGCAGCCGCCGACGAGACTGACGAGGGTTAGCGATGGTCTCGGCGTTCAAGCAGCCGGTCACGGCGGCGGAGATCAAGGCAAAAGCGCGCATGCTGGGCGCCGACCTCGTCGGCATCGCCGACGGCGCCACGCTCGACCGCAATCCGCCCAATCCGCGCCATCCGCGGCGTCCCTCCGATATCAGCGATCTGGATGCCGGCCGCGTTATCGTCCTGGCGAAGCGCGTGAGCCGCGGCGCCGCTCGCATCGCCGCCTGGAACGATCGCCACAAATATTACAACGACGAGTTGGCGCTATCGCGGCTCGAAGAGGCGTCGCTCGAGCTCGTCTATTGGCTCGAAGACAGTGGCTATCCCGCGATCATCGTACCGCCGACCCATGTCGATCCGTGGAACTATAACGACGATCCGAACCAGCACATGACGGGGTTGCTGTCGCTGCCACATGCCGCGGTCGAAGCGGGACTGGGCACGCTCGGCCTCAATCTGCAATTGCTCACGCCGGAATATGGGCCACGGGTGTTGCTCACCGCCGTGCTCTGTTCGGTGGACGCCGCCTGCGACGTCAAGATGCAGACCGCGCTGTGCCTCGGGCCGAGTTGCGGGCGTTGCCTCAAGACATGCCCGGCCGATGCGGTCGGACATTGGGAGCGCGATTGGCCGGCCTGTGACCGCTTTCGTTCCCCGCACGGCTTCGCTCAGCTGAGCGAGCATGTCACCAGAATCATCGCCGAGCCCGACGTGTCGCGGCAGAAGGAGCTGGTGCGCTCCGAGGACAGCTTCAATCTTTGGCAAAGCATTCTGCGCGGCGCCGGTGTCATCACGGGCTGCCGCCGTTGCGCCGATGTCTGTCCGGTCGGCGCCGACTATGCCGCGATGTTGAGCGACGCGCTCGACGTCATCCCGGAAGATACGCCGGGAAAGGAGGCGCGCGCCGCCGCCATGGAGGCGCGGGAAGCATCCGGTCAGTTGCCGGACGCCTATGCCGAACAGCGGCGCTGGATCGGCGCCTTGCCGTCACGCGGGACCTGACGCCGTGACGCCGCTGACCGATCTCCCTAAAACGGCGGCGGAGATTGAGCGCATTCAATCCGAACGCAAGAAGCGCGCAGTGACGCAAGCGCAGCGCGCGCGGTTTCACGAAAGCCGGCTCGCGCACGTGAATGTAGATCGGCTCGACGATCCGGACGAGTGGCGGAAGATTCCGATCTTGGACAAGGAGACGCTGCGCAAGCTGGACGATCAAGAGTTCTATGAGCAATTCTGCCTCACGCCGGACGACGGCATTGCAGAATATTGGCGCTCCGGCGGCGCCACCGGGACGCCGCTGTTCTATCCGCGCAGTTACGGGGATATCGCCGCGGCCATGGCCGGCTTCGCGCGCATTTACGATTGCGCCGGCTGCAAAAGCGGCGGCCGGGCCCATGTGTCGTTCCCGCTGGGCATTCATCCCGTGGGCCAGATGCTGGCCCGCGCTGCCTCGACCCGCGGCATTGCCGTGAACTGGGCCGGCTCCGGAACCACGACGCCATCGGCGATGCAGCTCGAATTGATCAATCGGCTGCGGCCGACGATCTGGATGGGCATGAGCAGTTACGGCCTGCATCTCGCCAGTCTGGCGGAAACGCGCGGGCTCGATCTCGCGGCGGGGGCGGTCGAGACGGTGCTGTGTTCGGCCGAGCCGTTGTCGGATTCCAAGCGCGACAAGCTCGCGCGGCAATGGGGTGCGCGCGTACGCGACACCTTCGGCATGACTGAAGCCGGCATGATGGGGGCGGAGGACGATGCCGGAGGCGGCTTCCGGGTCTGGACCGACATGTTCCTGATCGAAGTGCTCAATACGGACACGCACGCGCCGGTCGAAGAGGGTGAAGTCGGCTCGCTCGTTGTTACGCCGCTATGGACCAACAATGTCACACCGTTCCTGCGCTGGAGTTCCGGCGACCTCGTAACTTGGCAACGCGGCGACGGCGGTTCGGGTCCGTTCTCGGTATTCCCGCTCGTCAAACACGCTCACCGCACCAGCGGTTTTTTCAAAATCCGTGGCATCAACGTCAATCATTCGGATTTCGAGGATTTCATTTTCCGCAACGTCGATATCAGCGACTTCAAGGTCGATCTCGTTACCGACCGCGACCTGGAAACCATGCTGGTGACCGTCGAAGTCCGGCGCGGCGTCGATCCGCCGGCCGCCGTCGGGCACCTGACAGCCGCGGTGCGGAACCGATTCGGCATGACCCCGCAGATCGTGGTCGCCGCGACCGGCACGCTTGCGGCGGAATTTGAGGCGAGCGTGAAGATGCCGCGATTTTCGGATCGGCGCCGCTAATTTTTAGTGTTGCTGCGGCCCGCCCATTTGTCGAGCGGTCCACGTTGGCAATGCGACGAATCCATCAACAGAATCAATAGCGCGGCGCGATGCAAACGCGGAGCCGGAATCCATAGCCGCCGTCGCAAAAGTATCTTTCCGGTTCGTTCGAGCCCTCGCGATTCATGATGACGGATTCCGGGCCCGCGAGCCGCGACCGCATCCCGGCATGACGACTGAACGCAACCATTCCCGGCCCTCGCCGTTTACGCTAAGGCTGTCGGGCTTTTCTCGATTCGGATAATTTTTCAATGTTTCCCACGCCAAAAGCCGCGCTGAAGCCGAACACCTATGCCTACGAATCCGAGCCGATGGTGAAGGCCACGGGCTTTCGCGAATACGACGCGCGCTGGCTATTCGGCAGCGAAATCAATCTAATGGGCGTCCAGGCGCTCGGATTGGGACTGGGCACGCTGATCCACGAGCTTGGCGTCAAACCGCATGTCGTCACCGGCCACGATTTCCGCTCCTATTCGGCCTCGATCAAGATGGCGCTGACGAACGGGCTCATCGCCGCGGGGTGCCAAGTCTATGATATCGGGCTTGCGGTAACGCCGATGGCCTATTTCGCGCAGTTCGATCTCGACGTGCCGTGCGTCGCCATGGTCACCGCCTCGCACAACGACAATGGCTGGACCGGCGTGAAGATGGGCGTCGACCGCCCGCTCACTTTCGGCCCCGACGAGATGGCGCGGCTCAAGGCCATCGTGCTCGACGGACAATTCAAGGCGCGCCCCGGCGGCGGCTACGAATTCGTCGAGAATTTTCCGGCACGCTATATCGCCGATCTCACCAAGCGGCCAAAATTCAAACGCCGCCTGAAAGTGGTTTGCGCCTGCGGCAACGGCACGGCGGGCGCTTTCGCGCCGGCTGTCCTTGAGGCAGTCGGCTGCGAGGTGGTGCCGCTCGATTGCGAGCTCGACCACACGTTTCCGAATTACAATCCGAATACCGAAGACATGAAGATGCTGCACGCGATGCGCGACGCGGTGCTCAAAAGCAAGGCCGACGTCGGCCTGGGCTTCGACGGCGACGGCGACCGCTGCGGCGTGGTCGACAACCTCGGCGAGGAAATTTTCGCCGACAAGGTCGGCGTCATGTTGGCGCGCGACATCTCGGCCGAACACAAGAACGCGCTATTCGTTGCTGACGTGAAGTCGACCGGACTGTTCATGACCGATCCGGTGCTGATCAAGAACGGCGCCAAGACCGATTACTGGAAGACCGGCCACTCCTACATGAAGCGCCGCGTCAACGAGATCGGCGCCATCGCCGGCTTCGAGAAATCCGGGCATTTCTTCTTCAACAAGCCGTTCGGCCGCGGCTATGACGACGGCTTGATCTTCGCGTTCGCGGTTTGCGACATGCTCGACCGCAACCCCGGCAAGACCATGGCGGACCTTAAGAACGCGCTGCCGAAAACCTGGTCGTCGCCGACCATGTCGCCGCACTGCGCCGATGAGACCAAATATGGCGTGGTCGATGACGTCGTGAAGCATTTCGAGGACGCCGAGCAAGCCCACGGTACGGTCGCCGGCCAGCCGATCCGCAGCCTGGTCACGGTCAACGGCGTGCGGGTGACGGTGGATGACGGCACTTGGGGCCTGGTGCGCGCCTCCTCCAATAAGCCGGAACTGGTCGTCGTCGTCGAAAGTCCGGTGTCAGAAGCGCGCATGCGCGACATGTTCAAGGCGATCGACGGCGTGCTGCGCACGCATCAAGAAGTCGGCGAATATAATCAGACGATTTGAAGTTCCCGCCCGCGAACGGGAAAACAAAAAATCACACTTCCTGATACACGTCGATCTCGATGCCGCCGGGAAACATGGTGCGCCACATTTGCAGGAAGGCCTGCATGCGCGCGTCGCTGGCCATTTTTTGCCGGGTCAGTTCGAAGTCTTCGCGCGCCTCGTATTCGATGAGTTGGACGAATTTCGTCGGATCGTCGACGTTGTGCAGCAAACGCACCTCGGCGCTGCCGAACATTTGATAGAACGGCGCCGCGGCCTTGATCACAGCAACGAGCTGCCCGGAGTCCGCCGTCGGCAACGTGAAGCGCAATTGCAGCGTGCGGCGAACCTTTGGCGCGTCATCGTTGCTCATCGCCTGCGCTCCTAATTCAGTGTGTCCCGGAAGCGGTGCGCCGGATAGACGCCAAGCACCCGCAACGTCTTGGGCTGCGAGACGAATTCCAGCTCTTCGAGCGCGAGTTCGAGCGCGCGATTTTTCGGATGACCCTGCACGTCGGCGTAAAATTGGGTGGCGGAAAAGTTGCCGTCGACCATATAGCTTTCGAGCTTGGTCATATTGACGCCGTTGGTGGCGAAGCCGCCCAGCG
>Ga0181537_10002900_pt1 | contig 14908 bp, 9 predicted proteins | sample PEATcosm2014_Bin_39_FD_119765 | JGI IMG/M metagenome (GOLD analysis project Ga0181537, IMG submission 119765) | Peatland microbial communities from MTU Mesocosm Facility, Houghton, MI, USA - PEATcosm2014_Bin23_10_metaG | ecosystem: Environmental > Terrestrial > Soil > Wetlands > Peat | place... | reverse complement strand
GTGCGGCCCAACTGGCCGGGAAACAAAATTGATCTGCGCAAGTTCTCCAACGCGCATCCTGAGACGATCCCATCGGCCGCAAAGCTGTTGCGTGAACGTCACTCGACGCGCAACTTCGATGACGAGCGACCGATCACGCTCGCCGAGCTTTCACGATTTCTCGACAGCACCTGTCACATCCACTCGAAATGGAAAACGGCGCTCGACCCCGGCCGCGGGGGTCCAATGCTCACTTACACCGCTAGGCCTTACCCTTCAGGGGGCGGCAGTTACGAGCTTGAGCTCTATCTGGCCGTCGACAAATGTGAAGGACTATCACCGGGATTCTATCATTATGACGCGGGCGGACACGCGCTGATGCCGATCGGCGTCCGCAAACACGAGTTCGAAGCGCTGTTGAAGGCAGCCAAGTTTGCAATGGGCTCACCCGCCGTGCCCCAGATCCTGGTCACGATTGCCGCGCGCTTTGGCAGGACGTCATGGAAATACAGTTCGATCGCCTATGCGCTTATTCTGAAGGACGTCGGCGTATTGATGCAAACGTTTTACCTGATGGCGACTGATATGGGGCTCGGCGGCTGTGCGATTGGCAGCGCGAATATCGATCTGTTCGCGAAGATGACGGGGATCGAATTCCACGTCGAGGGCCCGGTTGGTCAATTTGCGCTTGGCCGCTCGGAACCGGGCCATTCAGTCTGACAATCAGACGGCCGCGTTGTCGGCGCGGCCTTTTTGGGCACGAAAAAACGAGCGGAAGGATCGCGCGACGAGACCGGCTTGAAGTATCCGAACACCTTGTTGCTCCGCATTCCGGCCAGCGCGAATATGGCACCCTGAGGATCTGCGCATCGCGCGACCCAGCCGCCGCCGCGCAGCTCAAGCGGGCCCTCGAGGATCCGGCCGCCACCGGCCTTTATGCGCTCCGACGCCGCGTCGATGTCGTCGACGTTGAAATAGTAGAGCCAGAACGGCACGGGAACCATGGAAGGTTTGGTGGACATGCTGCCGATCGTCTGGCCTCCAGCGGAGAACATTTGATATGTCCCCGTCGTGTTGACCTCGGCACTGACTTTTTGCCAGCCGAAAAGCTCGCCGTAAAACGAGAATGCCTGCTCCTGGTCGGCCGCCAGTAGTTCATGCCAACCGATGCGGCGCGGCGTTTTCAGCGCGGCGGGTTGCTCTCGACCGGGTCCCGACCACTGGGACAACGCAAACGCTGCCATTTGTGGGTCAGCAACTACCGCAAAACGGCTCATATTGGGGACATCGGTCGGCGGCAGGTGCACGACACCGCCGAGACGCCTGATCCGCTCGGCGGCGGCGTCGACGTTGTCGACCCCGACATATCCGATCCACCGCGGTGCCGCGCCCATTCTCCGTGCCTCCTCCGGCAGGTTCATCAACCCGCAGACCGAGGCCTCACCGGCGGTAAACACCAGATAGGGAATGCCGCCCATCGACGCGTCCACTGTGCCCCAGCCGACGACCTCGGCATAGAAGACCTCGGCCGCCTTCGGGTCTGTTGTCATCAATTCGTACCAGACGAAACGGCCATGAGAATTGACCATGTCTGTTTCTCTTGTTCGAGTCTGCGTCGCTGCGTCCGTACTTCAGCGGGCCTATCGTCCCCGTACCCAAGTCTATTGCTGGGGTCGGGGCCCTATGACCACGCGCGCCACCAATCCGATAGCGTACCCAACGCGGTAGTACAGTCGGTGCATAAAACTGAGGCTCAGCGGTGGTAAATAGCGCTGATGTTGGCGAGCGTGAAGGCGGCCGAGGCCGAACCAAACTGGCGGCGGCGCGATCGTGGGGCGCGCTGATCCTTTCTGGCGTGAAGCTGACTTACGACAATAACGCCCGCGTTGCGGTAGCGTCTCACTTGGTAGACACTACCCGCGGCGGGTCCTGGCCGGAATAGGCCACTCAAAAATCGAAAACCGGCCATATGACCAGACAGATCAAGGGTGGCCGTGCTAATTCTACGGAATGTTCAAGCTCATTCAGTATCACGCGACGCTCTCGGATGGCGGTACCCGCACATACGCCAGCACCAAGATTGTTGCGAGCGACGACAGTCAGGCCAAGCAGATAGCCTTGGAGTGGGTTTCCCAGTTAGATCACCGGTGGAAGGGCGCTTACCTGCTGCTCACTACCGGAAATCGCAACGTCACGGCCCTTGGGCCCGGTGAGTTCTAAATGAGTTTTCCTTCATTCAAACAGGTTGCCGCGAGAGTTCATGACCTTTTGCAACATGAATGCGATTTCGCTCCAACAGCGAAGTGCGGCACCCGATTGCGGCGCCTCTCTCGGCCCGCTCAATCGACTATCTGAACTGCATACGGATCGAGAAGCTTCACCTGCTCCTCGTGGATGCCCAACTGGCGATCGCCTCCGAGCTCCAAAAAATACTTGATTTTCTCGAGGTCGGACCGGAATTGCTTGTACTGGGACCCAGTTACGGGAGTTTGCGCGCGGGGCTGGACGAACCAATAGACCTTCATATAGCCGACGTGCACGACGCATCGCTCCAGAATAGGAACCTCGAACGGCCGCGTGCCCATCCTGTCGGTCAGCACACGTGCTGAAACCTTGAGTATGTTGCCGTCTTTGAGTTCCATCACAACCGAATTCCGCCCCACGCCGACGAACCCGACGGCGCATTTGTCTGAATCTTCGAAGGCACGAACGTATGCTTGCACCGCATGCCCCTCGAAAAAGGCCGAATCGTCAGCTCGTTCTCTCAGAAGATCGACGACCGGCCTGCTGGATCGGCGCCGCTGCTCCATCGTTTTCGCTCCGCTCCACCTGAGGGTGCTGTTGACCGATCATTCCTGCGCGCCCAGGAAAATTCCGGAGTAGCCCGAAATGCATGTAGACTCGAAATGCAATCGAAACGAACGGCCTAAGCTGCGAAGAAATTAGAGCCGTTAGTTTGCCTCGACAAGCTGGGCTGCGTCCGCTTTTGACCCTTACTGGACCCCCCGTTCGACGATTGCCGCGGCAGCTTTCGGGGGCAAAGCGGACGCCAAGACTGAGGCCAATCGCGGCAGCTCATGACCCAAAGCGGACATAGAGGTCAGGCCAACGGCCGCAGATTCTATTGAGCGAAACGAAAACAGAAAGCGTAGAGTTTTCAATGTAACTCGACGGCGGGATTTGCAGGATGGACCGCGAGCTATTCTTGGATCGCCTACTTCGCGGGAGCCAGAAGTGCCGGGAGTTCACCTCCCAGTTTGTGACCGATTTCCTGCCAAGCGCCTACGCGTTCTGGGTGGTTTTGAACTGTTCCCATGACGCCGATTTGGGCCCCGATGAGGTGGTTTTTCCCGACGATGTCCAGAAATACGGGAGCCGCGTGGGGCCACTCGATGCCGAAGGTGTCGTTTCGCTGCTGTGGCGCGACCGCATGGTGCCCGAATGGATCGATATGTCGGTGTGGGCGGCCGACGAGCATACGACCTATTTCGAATTGACGTGTTGTGGCCGCTTTACCAGCCAATCTCGAATTCTCTATTACGACAACACCGAGTTTGCTCCTTTCGGACTCAAGGGGCCCGCATATCCGGGCCGACTGGCGTTTGCCGCCAGCATCGGTGAGCCCGTGGGAAAATTTACTTTGGCAGCGTCGCGCGGCGACGAGGAGAGCTGACGATCGTGATAGCGAGACCGCACGCAACTTGACGCCGCCGCCAATCAAGACTCGAAGCATCGCCAGTAGTCTTCGCCGTCGAGCAGAAACCCCGGCGCTTCGACCGCCCGCGCGGCGCTCGACGTATCGATAGCTGATCGCGAGCTCCTTTGGTGTGCAGCCGTCAATTAGACTTGAAACATTCCCAGTAGTCTTCTCCGTCCAGCAGAAACCCCTGAGAAAGCCGATCCTTGGGGTCTCTGACGAACTCATATGAAATCGCGAGCTCCTTGCTATCGGCCCAGAGTAGGACCCGATCCGGGGTTACCTCGATACGATCAATCGGTGCTTGCAGGACCCTCGTGGATTTACGGATGCTGGCATGGAGAAGTTCTTCCCGCGCGCGCCAAGGCGGAAGCGCCGCATGGGGCCAGGGAGCAGCATCAAAGCGGTCGGACGCTTCGCCGTCCAACAACAGCTCCGGTGAGGCCCCCGGATTCGAACTCTGACTGGCGACATATTGGAAGGAAATCGTCAGCTTTTTGGTTCTCGTCCAGAATAGAATCTTAGTGTCCGCCCAGAATGAAACTTTGCCTGCGGTAACTCTGATACGATCAATCGGTCTTTTCAGGACAAACGCGGCCTTTCGGCTGGTGGCATAAAGAAGCAGCGCCTGCTCATACCAAGGGGCGATCGCCATGATCCGCAATCCTCTTGTGTCTTCGTTCGGCTTGGCGGTTCCGAATCTTACAGGCGCTATTTGATTTCAGCGATCGGAAACCGTTGTCCAGTGGCGCTTACTGTCGGAGTCTGGCCGTGCTTATAGATGTCGGTGGCTAGCGGCGGCACTTCGGCGCCGACATAATCGGCCAGACTGAAGTTACTGACGATCCCCTTCATCGCTGCCTCGCCGCCGAGACCGTCGACCACCACGCGCGTGAACAGGCCGTGATCCTTATAGCCTTCCAGCGCCTCTTGGTCCGAGGTGGTCGCCGCCAGCACCGTCGACCCGATCTGACGGCTTAAGATCGTCGTCGCCGTACTGTCGCTCATGCCGCCGCTCTGAAGGATTTGCTGCACCGCGTCGGCGACCGGCTGCGCGTGGCAAGTGTCGATGATCACCAGTTTCTTGGCAGCCGGAATATTGGCCAATAGTCCCGCCAGCTGCTGCTTGCTGATCGCCTCCGTCTTGATCGCTTCCGCGGAGCTGAGATTGGAGGTTAGGAGGTAGTATTCGCCGTCTTGCACGACCCCGTGGCTCGCCACATAAAATACGAATTCATCGTCGGGACCGACCACCGTTTGCATCGCAGTCAGGGCTTGCACCACATGGTCCTTGTCGGTCTCGGCGGCCGCGGTCAAAAGCTTGATGTCGAGCTTATCGAACAGCGGCGCGGAATATTTCTGCAGCGTGTCGGCGAAGAGTTGCGCGTCTGCGACCGAATATTTCAGATTGTAGTCTGAGTTCTTGAAGTCCTGGATGCCAACCACGACGGCATGGAGGGTACCACGCGGCGGCGGCGGTAAGGATACCGCGATCGAAGCGGCTGCGCCATTGCTCTGCACGCTGTCATCGGCGTTGAAGGCAACGGCGCGCAGCTCGTTGGGGCCATTGACGAGTGGCACCGCATAGCTGCGCATGACGGCACCGCCCGATGGCGTCGCCGTGTCGTCCTGAATGATGGCGGAACCGTTGAGAAACACGCGGACAAGGCCAATGCCACCGCCGCCGTCGGTGAGGCGTAGAGTCAAGTTGAGCCTTGACTCCCCGGTCGACGGCGGCAGACCGACAAGTTCAACGATAGGCGGAAGCTTCTCGCCACCGATGCTGCCGAAGCGGGTGAGCGGCTCGCCAGCTAAGCCGAGCTTGACCAAATCCGGCCGATAGAACCTCTCGCGATAGGACCCGATGCCGAAGACGCGATTGCCAACGCGGACGTTGAGATTGTCCTCTGCCTGCACCGAGGAGGAATCGAAAAACCCTTCCGGCGTGATGGCAAGAGAGGTCCCGTCTGTGAAGGCGATGAGTGAAACCTTCTCAGTGCCGGCTGACGCGTCCCAGAGCCTGACCGAAGCATCGTAGCTGCCTGAGGCCAGCCACTTGCCCGTCGGCGCGAACGCAACAGAGTCGACGAAAAAGGAATGCCCCCGGAGGGTGTGCAGCTCCTGCCCGCTGGCCACGTCCCAGAGCTTGATCGTGCCGTCCCAATGGCCCGAGGCCAACATCTGCCCGTCCGCTGAGAACGCGACGGAGAGGGCCATAGAAGAATGTCCGCTGAGGGTACGCAGTTCGCGCCCGCTGGCCACGTCCCAGAGCTTAACCGTGCTGTCCTCGCTGCCCGAAGCCAGCATGCGGCCGTCGGGCGAGAACGCAACGGAGAGGACATCGGTAGCATGTCCGCTAAGCGTGCGCAGTTCGCGGCCGCTGGCGACGTCCCAGAGTTTGACCGTCTTGTCCCTACTGCCGGAAGCTAACATGCTCCCGTCCGGCGAAAACGCGACGGTAAAGACACCATCGGAGTGTCCGCTCAGCGTGCGAACCTCACCCCCGCTCGCCACGTCCCACAGCTTTATCGTCTTGTCCCAACTCCCTGACACCAGCAGGCGCCCATCCGGCGAGAAAGCGACGGACGCGACTTGTGAAGCACTGATGGTGCGTAATTCTTGCCCGCTGGCCACGTCCCAGAGCTTGATAGTGCTGTCGTTGCTGGCAGACGCAAGCATCCGGCCGTCCGGTGAGAAGGCGATGGAGACGACCCAGCCGTGATGTCCGCTCAGCGTGCGAAGCTCGCGCCCGCTCGCCACGTCCCAGAGTCTGATCGTCTCGTCCTCGCTCCCCGACGCCAGGATGCGGCCGTCCGGCGAGAACGTAACGGAGTGGACTGCCGCGGAATTTCCGCCAAGCGTGCGCAGCTCCTGCCCGCCGGCCACATCCCAAAGTTTGATGGTTTTGTCGTCACTTCCGGTGGCTAGCGTCTGGCGGTCAGACGAGAAGGCGACGGAGTAGACCCAGCTGGAATGTCCGCTGAGGGTGCGCAGTTCGCGCCCGTTCGCCACATCCCAAAGTTTGGCTGTGTTGTCGTAGCTGCCCGAGGCCAGCATATGCCCGTCCGGCGAGAACACGACGGACGTTACCCAGTTGGAATGTCCGCTGAGGGTGCGCAGTTCGCGCCCGCTCGCCACATCCCAGAACTTAATCGTGCCGTCCTTGCTCCCCGACGCTAATGTGCTCCCGTCCGGCGAGAACACGACGGAAAAAACCCCATCGGAATGCCCGTCCAGCGTGCGCAGTTCGCGCCCGCTCGCCACGTCCCAGAGTTTGATCGTGTGGTCCTCGCTCCCCGACGCTAATGTGCTCCCGTCCGGCGAGAACGCGACGGACTTGACCCAGTCGGAATGTCCACTGAGGGTGCGCAGCTCACGCCTGCTGGCCACATCCCAAAGTTTGATAGTGCGGTCGCCGGCGCCTGCGGCGAGCACCTTTCCGTCCGGCGAGAACGCGACGGAGATGACCGCATAGGGACCTCCACTGAGTGTACCCAACTCGCGCCCGCTCACCACGTCCCAAAGCTTGACCGTCCCATCCCAACTGCCCGAGGCCAATATGTTCCCGTCCGGCGAGAACGCGACCGAGCTGACAAAATCGGAATGTCCGCTGAGGGTGCGCAGTTCGCGCCCGCTCCGCCCGTCCCAAAGCTTGATCGTCTTGTCCCAACTGCCCGAAGCCAGCATACGTCCGTCCGGCGAGAACGCGACGGAGACAACCCTCTGGGCGTGTCCCAGTTGAGGAAAAATTTCGGGCTGGTCCTGCGCGTATGCCGTGCCGAGGCACGCGCAGAGCGTGGCCAGGATGACCAGAATCCTCATCAGCATCGCCCTTTCGTCAGTTACTTCCGTTTGCCTGGCCTCATGTGCCCCCAATGAGCATCAGCCGCGTTGAACTATGGCGAAGGTTTGCGTCTCGAAAAAGAGGCTCTCACACTTTTATCGAGTGCGAGTGTCGCCTCGGCAACAAAGGCGTCCAAGATTTCATCAAAGATAACGGATTTCGCAACCGAACGGCCGACCTTCACTTGAAGTTTCTCAAATTCTTTCTGGTAGTGATCGTAACTAGGTAGGCTGTCGTGTCGCCACCAATGAAAATTCGGCACAAAAAAGAACTTCACCCACGAAAAAAAGTGATCAAACCAGTTTTCCAGATAGTATCGCAAATGAACCTCGGGCGCCCTCGCATACCAATCAACACCTTGGACGAAATCGAAGTTGATTAACCCGGGAGACTCCGTGCGATGAAACACATCAATGATCCGTCCGTCGAGAAACAAGGCCTTCGGACAATGGAGAAAAATGAAACTGACACGATCCTCGCCCGGGTACCATGGATAGCCAACACCAAAGATCTTGAAATTAATGCCGTATATCGACGCCTTGTTGATCTGCACAACTCGTCTTGAGTGGCGAGGAAGTAAATTAAGTGTCGAGATACTCTCCTCGGCGACAGATCCCCGCGCGTCAATAACGGAAAGTCCCAATTGCTCGGCCCCTTCGTCGAAGTCACGGCCATCAAAAAAGACGCTCGAATCGACTTCAAGGTTTCCCGTTATGGCGCACTCGACACGCTCGAAATTCGGGCGGGCGCGCAATTTATCCCGCCGTTGCGACGTCATAAACACAGGATCGAAGTAGGCGAATTCCTCCGCCGGTGGCGGATCATGCGTCAGTAGCTCATCATTTACTTCCGCCAACCGAGCGATGAACCGAAGCAAATCATCTTGTTCGGCCGGCAAACAGCTTCCCGTCCAATTTACACCTACTGACGCCATCAACCGCTCCACATTGTGCCAAACAAACGTGTCCTACAACGGGAAAAGACTGAAAGAACAGTCTGCGCATCCGCACCGCGGAAACTGGCGGAACAATACGAAAGCAGGATCCGGGCCAATGAGATTTTCAGCCTCATCTGCATTCGCGGCTTGAAAATAGCTGATCAAGTCCCGCCGCCGTCACCAATTACTGAATACGGCGCCCAGAACAGCGGATGCCCATAAGTAAAAATGGTACGCCCGGCGGCGTCGACCGGACCCGGTCCGTCGAGTAGCGCCATCATGGCTTGCCGCAAGGCTTCACTGCGCGACAGCGTGGGATCCGTGCTTTGGCGCCGAAACATATCTGTCATCAGCTCCCGTGCCGACGTCGACTGTACCGACCAATTGGTGACGAGCAACGCGCGCGTACCTGCATAGAAGAATGCGCTGCCGAGGCCGGAAGCCGCTTCCGCGCCGGCGCCAGCTCCCGCGGCGGTATTGCATGCGGACAGCACCACCCAGTCGGCGTCGAGCTTGAGCGCCAGGATCTTTTCCATGGTCAGAAGACCGTCGCCTTTGATCCCGGCGACATTAGGCGCAGTGAGCGCCAATGCCGGCTGCGTCAGCCCATCAATATCGCCGGGAACGAGGCCATGGGTGGCGAAGGCGATAATACGATAACGCGACAAATCCATGGTCTCGACGTTCTGCTCGTTGGCATCTTTGCCGAGATAGAGCGCCTTCGCCGGATCGACACCGAGGGCATTGGCCACCGACCTTAATTCCAGGCGCGTGTCAGGAAGCCGCGGCAGCATGGTCAGTTCGGCGGTATCGACATCTTCCGTATGCGGTGACGCGCGCAGCTTGAGCAGGATGCCGCGCGTCGCTGCCGCCGCGGCGCCGTCGCTGTCGCTTGCCGAAGCCACCAGCGTGGGTGCGGTCGCCTGGGCCAATTCGGCGTCTGCGTCCGACGCCTCCTGGGCGTTGAAATAGGGATCGCCGAAGCCGATCAGCTTGTCGCGGTCGGGTGAGCCCGACGGCAGGCGTCGCAATGTCACCAGCGAGGCGGCCGAGGGTACCATCGTCACGGCATGGTCACGCGCGAGCCACGGCACATTTCGATAGCCGGAGAATAACGGCTTGGCGGCAGGATCCACTTGCGACGGCGCGGTTGGCAACAGGCTCAGCGGCAATTCACCCAGCGCCCCATTGGTCACGACGATCAGGCTCTTCGCCGGCTGCCAGGCGGACTCAACCGGTTTCAACAGCTCCGTATAAAGCTCATAAGCGAGCCCCAAATCGAAGGGCGGGATTTCCGACACCATCGCGACCTGCGGCTCAAGGGCTTGGCGCAACTTGTGCACCTTTACGTCAAGCGCGGTGGCCGTCGCCGGCACCGAGGCGAAGGTCACGTCGCCGTCCTTGGGGACAGCCCAGACAAAACTGGCATCCTGGCCGAAATAAAATGACAACAATGCCTCGCCCGGCCGCAGTGCCGCCTTGATCTGATCAACCGTCGGCGGTTTCGGGTCGATCAGATCCGCATAGGCGGGAAACTGCTTTTTAATCTGCACGCGTGCTTTCGTGCGGTCGGCGCGCAGCTTTTCGATTTCCGCGTTGATTGCGGCGATGGTCTGGCTGTCACGCTGATCTGACGGCAAGGACAGTAGATTGTTGAGTGCGCCAAGTTGCGCATTGATCTCCTTGGCGGCGTCCTGATCGGCGCGCACCAGCGCGGCAAGCGCTGGGTCCTTGGCAACCATGCGCGCGCTTGAATCCGCGAGCGCTTGCTGTACTGCATGGCCGCGAATGGCATCGGCGAGGCTGAAGGTCTCGATCGCAACATCGTTGGACGCCGTGGTGCTGCGCGCCAGCACGCCGATATAGGCTTCCACGGTTCGTTGCAGCCGGGCGCTGCGCGCCGCGACCAGCGTCGGGTCGTCGTCATCGGTCTCGCGAGTCGCCGTCATCAGAACGGGAAGCGCGATTTTGAATTCGTGGATGGCATCGGCATCGCGCCCAGCACGGGCGTAACCGACGGCAAGCGCGCCATGCGCCGAAGCGGTATCGTAGCTGTTGTCGCCGGTTCGCGCGGCCTGGCGCTTCACCAGTTGTTCGGCCGCCGCAATGCCGGCGTCGATCTGTCCGGTCGCGTAAAGTGCCGCGATGCGTGAGCCGTTCAGCCGCAGCGCATCGCGCTGCTCCGGCGGCCACTGCGTGATTGCCTTTTCGAGCTCCGCATAGATGACGGCCGCGTCTTTGGCTTTGCGTTCCGCGATCAAGATGTTGCCGAGCTGCGACAGGATGCTCGCGGTCTCGGGCGCATCATCGGCAATGCCAACCGTACGCTGCACCTCGAGCGCCGAACGCGCCAGCTTCTCGGCATCCTCGTAGCGGCCCTGCTCAACCAGAATACTGCCTAGTCCGACGATGAAGGAGGGCGTGGCGGGGCTATATTTCCCTTCGGTGTCAAGTGTGCCAAGCAACGCGCGGCGCGCATCGGCTTCCGCCTCGCTCAATTTCCCCTGTTTCGATTCGTTGCGTGCGATCGCCAATAGGTAAATGTCTGCGGCGTGCAAAAACTGCTCAGGAGGAGGAACCGGCGGATCGTAGCGCGATAGATCTTTCACTGACGCTCGCTCGAATGCCTCGGCACGGCGATAGGATGCCTCGGCATCGGTATATTGGCCGCGCGCTTCGAAGATCAGCGCGCGGACTGCATCCGAGTTCGCTTCCCACCCATGACCATAGACGGAGTAGCTCGTGCGCCAGTTCGGATTGGGGCTGCCGCGCGCATCCTGGACCATGGATTCGACCCGGCTCGCGTAGCTATTGGCCTGTTCGACGCTGCCGATCGAAACCGAAATTTGCGCCATCTGTGACAGCGAATTGATGATGGTGCCCATTCGGCCCGGGACGTAGCCTTCGCGGACCTGCGCTTCGAGAATGTCCATCGCGTCTTTCGGATCGCCCAGCAGTTTGTATTGCTGCGCTACCAGCCGCCGGGTGCGCGCAAGGAATCGCAGGTCGAGCCCGTTCTTGGCGATACTGAGCGCCTGCAGTCCATCGGCGAGCGCATCCTTGTTGCGAGCGAGGAGCGCACGCGCTGCGGCGCGATTGAAGTAAAATTCCGCCAGTTTTTCGGTCGAGACATTACTCGGCGGTGATGCGTCGGCAGTGGCTTGGCGCGCGGCGATTTTTGCTGGGTCCGGCTTTTCGCTATCGAGGATCGCGGTAATGTCGGCAATGGAGCGCGGCGGCGCGACAAAGGCGGTCGGCACGGGGGCCGCATCTGCTGGCGCAATCGCCGTGTTATCGGTCGGCGCCGCCGGCGCCCCGACCCGCGCGGCGATTTTCGACTCTTCGCTCATCACGCAGGGGCGGACAATGGCCTGCCCGCAGGCCTGCCTCGCCTTCTCAAGCTCCGCGCCTATCGCCGCTTGCGGATTGCCGACCTTGCCAACGACACACGCGTGCAATTGCGGCATCAAGGCTCGCTTGCATTGCTCGAGGATCTGCTCATGAGTTTGCGCAAGAACCGGCTGGAACGGAACGATCGAGGCGAACGCTCCAAGACCTAGCGACGCCGCAAGCCAGAATGTGGAGCGATTAAGCATGCCACTACTCGCCGTGACCATCACACAATATCACGCCTCAATGGGGTCTGTGAGGGTCCTTCACAGCCGTGCTTGCGCAGCGGTGACTGAGGCGTAGTCGGCGCCGTTTGGCTTAGCCCCCTCCTACGCTAATTGTGGGAGATATGGGTGGCAGCGCCGAAGGAATCGCCATCATGGTCAAAAACAAGGATATCAGATTAAAGTTTTTCTGCGAGATCTCGTCCGCACCATCGATGTAGTACCACTTGCCTCGATCGAAATAAGATACATAGGCGTTCGCTGGTGGCAGATCGCCCTCGATGATGAGTATGTAGCGTCGAAGTGAGCCGAGCCTGCGGTTCAGCCGGAGGTACTCTTCCATAGACATTCCGGGCTTACGGTCATAGACGAAAAGATTGCCGGCGTCGGCTCTGGCTATCCAATCGGTTACCACCTGGTCTGTTTTCGCTTTTTCCGCACTGAACGCTTGGGGTGCGGGATAATCAGCTTCATTCTCGCTCTGTGGCAGTAGCAAGTAAAAAAATGAACTATCGAGGTCCTTATTCCATGGATAGCTGGTGATTTCGCGGTATCGGTCTGGACTGACAAACTCGATTTTTGGACCTGGCGTTTCAGTTGCGTTCTTGAGTATCCCAACAGCGGAATAGGTTTTCAGCAGCGGCGCACCGCTAATCAAGCCTTCACCCTTCAATTTCGCAGGTGTCACCGGCAAAGTTCTTAACTCGATGGAGGTTGGCAGACATTTGATCACCGCCCTGGGATCGAGCCCTGAACGCTTGCCTAGATACGAGTCCCAATTTGCCAGTTCGCTCTCGTTGCTCGCTGACAGCCCGATATGCGCGCACCACCCAGGGTCCTTCGGCGTGAATTTTGCTTGGGTTCCTTGGTAGAACCAAAGCAGCCGCACCCATAATTGCAACTCCCGCCTGTTGATTGAGAGGTAGGGGTCTTTGGCCGAACCGGGCGGATGAAACGGATTAAGGTAGATTGTCAGAGCATCGTTTGGCGGTGGCCGACTATTACTTCCGCTGCTGCTATTTTCCTCACCCTTCGGCCGAGCTGAAGTCGTGGCTGGCGACGAGGTCAAATCGGATTTTGTTGCCACGAATGCCAAAGCATTGAACGAGGCGAGTTCACTGAGGATGTTGAGCACGGGATAGATCGAACTTTGGTCGAGGGTGAGATGCGACGTCGCGAGATCCAAGAGTGGAGTGACGTTCCAGGATGAGTCATACAAGTCGCCCAGCGCGTCGACGCTAATCGGCGTGACCAATTGTGCGACCAGAGCAGCCCCGAGCAAGGGCGCGTAGCGGATGAGAGGCTGTTCGGTATAGGTTGCGCCGCTGTTCACGGCCCCCACCTGGCCCGCGAGCGTCCCTGCAGTTGTACTGTGGGTGGCTGAGGCACCGATGTTGCTGACCGCGCCGCTAACCGTGCCAGAAAACGTCGTCGTCGCATCCACCTCGGTCACATCCAGGAACGCAGTCGGTTCATGGTTGCGGACGGCGATGATGTTGATAAATGTCTGCTGTGTCGTCGTCGATTGGATGATGCTGTTATAGCGGTTGCGGCCCTGATCGATTGCGATCGGCCCGACGTACTGGCAGCCGACGACAAGACCGACAATCACAGCAACAGAAACATACTTGTTGATACGCACAACCGACACGACGGCTTACCCCCCAAGGTCGCCGCTCTAAACTGTAGCTATGAGGAACTGTAATGAAATGAAGCCCAGACATTGCCACGGGGCTGCATTCTACCATCGTGCAAGTTCGATAGCCTCCACCACTCGCCCAGCGTCAGAGTCAATGATAGAATAACAACGAAGTTAGTCAGTCAAGGGAGGGCTCCGATGCAGCAAGAAAACAGAAGGAAGATTGCGCTTGCACTCGGGTTGCTCGGCATTGCGACGATGTTACTCCCTTCTACGGCGTCGAGAGGCCAATCGGACGACAAAAACACCCTGACGCAAGATATCGGCGCTTATTTGGGCCAATGTAAACCTCCGGCTCCAGCCGCGCCTGCGCTTTCTCCGGAGCACTGCGCCAACCAAAAGGCTGAACTGCAACGCCGACAGGAAGCTCTCCATTTGAGCAATGCAGAGATAAACGAGCTATTAAATCCAATGATGTTCCAGTCGCGGGGAGGTGCCAGACCGGTGTGGCCTTAATGTCCTTCGCCCACGACGGGCGCGTTTCAAGTTTCGCGGCGAGGAAATAAAGCGCCGAGATCTAAGAGCATTGCGATTTCCGATTGACCAAAGTGCACCAAAGCTTCGCTGTTGGAAAATTGAGGGGGAGAGATAGTTTCAAGTCCTGCGGCGCTCCATCAAGCTAGCGACCCGTGTTTAGCGTCGAAGCCAAGACTTTTACGGCAGCTTCCATTGCTTGGCGCTGCTGCTCACACGCATTACGGTTCGTTGGGTTCGCAGCAAAACAATTCTGATACTCCGCGAGTGCGCGATCATAGTTCTGTTGAGCGGCGATCTGTGGATCGAAGATGCTGGCGACATTCGTTTTAAACTCACTGGCCGATTGTTGGGTGGTGCCACTACATGCGGAGAGGACGCTCGTGCACGCCACGACGATCGTTGTTAACAGAGACCGCACAACGCCTTCTCATCCCCATAAGCGCCCCAATGGCCGAAGCAATTATATCATTGCGGCGAGCGCCAGCCACGGCGCAGGCCCCGTGACCGCCTTGGCCGCATGTCTGCTTTCGTGGGGTAAAAGCAGACATCCAAACTTGACCGCGGCGCGGCAGCTAATGACCCGAAGCGGACATTGACCCAGCATTTCGACGAAGGGGCCGAGGTCATATTCGGGAATGTGCTAGGTTGAGCCAGGCGAAGC
>Ga0181537_10002898_pt1 | contig 14914 bp, 14 predicted proteins | sample PEATcosm2014_Bin_39_FD_119765 | JGI IMG/M metagenome (GOLD analysis project Ga0181537, IMG submission 119765) | Peatland microbial communities from MTU Mesocosm Facility, Houghton, MI, USA - PEATcosm2014_Bin23_10_metaG | ecosystem: Environmental > Terrestrial > Soil > Wetlands > Peat | place... | reverse complement strand
CGACGTGACCGTGCTCATCACCGGCGAAAGCGGCTCGGGCAAGGAAGTCATCGCCGACCTCATCCACGCGCGCAGCACCCGCAACAAAAACCGGATCATCAAAATCAACTGTGCCGCGCTCCCGCGCGAGTTGATTGAGAGCGAGCTGTTCGGCTCGGTCAAGGGCGCCTTCACCGGGGCACATTCCGACCGCGAAGGCCTTTTCCGCCAGGCCGAGGGCGGCACGCTGTTCCTCGACGAAATTTCCGAGATGCCGATTGACACGCAAAGCAAGTTGCTGCGCGTGTTGCAGGACCAGGAAGTCCGGCCGGTCGGCGGCAAGACGAGTTACAAGACCAATTGCCGGATCGTCGCCGCCACCAACCGCGTTCCCGAGGACGCCATCCGGGACGGCAAACTGCGCGAGGACCTTTATTACCGCATCAGCGCCATTTCCATTCATTTGCCGCCGCTGCGAGAACGGCGCGAAGACATCATGCCGCTGGCCAGTGCCTTTTTGAAACGGTTCGCCGCGCAGGCCAACCGCGATATTAGCGGCTTCGGCCTGGAAGCCACAGAGCGGCTGACCGCCTTCGACTGGCCGGGCAACGTCCGCCAGTTGCAGAACGAGGTCCAACGCACCGTGCTGTTAAGTGAAGGCAACGAAGTGGATGCCACCGACCTTTCCATCACCAATGTCAAGACCGGCCCGACCGACGGGACGGACACGAATTTCACCCTGCTGGAAGGCGTCGAGCGCAATGCCATCATCCAAATGCTCAAGGAAACCGAAGGCAACAAACTCGAAGCCGCCAAACGCCTCGGCATCGGCCGCCAGACCCTCTACAACAAAATCAAAGCCTACGGCATCGAGACGTAGCGCTGGGCTGCCTTTGCTGGTGCATGTTCAACGCTCATTCCAACGCAAGGAGCGTGCGGGACAGAAAGTTGCGGCCGAAATGCTGCGGCCACGCGGGATTGGATAGGCTGCAAAACCAGCCGTCGATTATCTGTTAGGCATCTTTACGCGCATGACTAAAACCACGACATCGGTTGAGGACGCCTACGCCAAAATCGTTCGAGCTTTTGCTTCGAGCGCGGGCGTGACGACTGGTGCCAAAGGCAAGCGGGGCTTTGGTTCGTCGGCACTGCGCACCAAAGACAAGATTTTTGCCATGGTTTCATCCAAGGGAGCATTCGTGGTTAAGCTGCCAAGACAGAGAGTAGATGAGCTGGTAGCTTCTGGAGCAGGCACACGGTTTGATCCTGGGCACGGTCGAATTATGAAGGAGTGGGTCGAGTTAGATGCCACGTTGCAGGATTCTTGGCTTGAGATAGCTAGAGAAGCCAAGTCGTTTGTTTCAAAATGAGCATGGTTTCAAGAGCCACGATGCCTAATTTGAGGATAGGTTGCAATCGTTTTCCAGGTCGGTTCAAAGTTTTCCCAATTCTTCCCGCAATAATTTCGTCAGCGGCTCAATTGTCCGGGAGCTAGACTACTTCCACATATCACATGGCATCTTACGACGACGACAAAATCGCGCTGAAGCTTCCAAGGGGTTGGGAAAGTTTACAACATTCGCGCCCGGACCTGTTGCGATTTCGAGAATCATCCGGACGACGCATGCTTTCTGTTTCCGTGACGGCGATTGACAAACAACAAGTAATATCGCTGGGCCTTCATAAGGCCGTGCAGAGCATATATGCGGATCGCGTCGAAGCCGAGCGTTCTGAGTTGGCGGCGGGCGACCCATTGATTGCTGATGGGGTACAGATCACCAAGGACACGGCGCTGGGCATTTTTTCCGGTGTCCGGAAAGCGTCGGGCAGAATTTTCACCGGCTATGTTATCGCCAAGGACACGAGCGTGGTCATACTTTATTTGGAGAGCATTACCAGTGATCAGCGGGCACATTTACAACTTTGTAACGAGATATTTAAAGGTCTTACCATCAAGCCGGTGGCCTGATCCCGAAAACCGAAGTTAAATTTCTGCGTTCGCGGAGTGCGGCCGTCCCGGCCGCAGCAACGTGGGATGAGTGAGCCGTTGGAAACTTTTCCGTGACTGAAAAGAAACCTGTGGCTGCGCCCGAGGACGGGCACACTCCGGGGCGACCTCAGCTAACCCGCCACCACCGGCAACTTCGGAATTCGGGCTAATATGAGGATAAGTTGCAATCGTTTTCCGGGCCGGTTCAAAGCTTTCCCAGTTCCTCCCGCAATAATTTCGTCAGCGGCTCAATCGTCTGGGAACTGAATTCAAACCGGCAACCGGCGGCGGAAAACAGTTCCGGCAATGGCCGCGAACCGCCCAGCGCGAGCGACTTTTTGTAATCATTCAACGCCTTCGCCTTGTTGCGCCTGGAATTGGCCCAGACCTGCAATGCGCCGATCTGCGCGATGCCATATTCAATGTAGTAAAACGGGTGAAGGAAAATATGGAGCTGCCGGTGCCAGAGATTGGCCCGCGCCGCCTCGTATCCGCTCCAATCCACGTCCCCACCAAACCGGTCCATCAGCTCCAGCCACGCCGCCGCGCGTTCGGCGCGCGTGTGGGTCGGATGCGTGTAAATCCAGTGCTGAAACGCGTCCACGGTGGCAATCCATGGAAAAACGCCGACCACACCTTCCAGATGGACCCGCCGGGCGCGCTTCGCGTCAGCGGCAGAATAAAATTCCTCGATGAACTCGTTGCCGAGCAATTCCATGCTCATCGAGGCGACTTCGCAAAATTCAATCGGCGCGTGACGGTACGCGCGCAAATCCTCGTCGCGGGCCGCCAGCGCATGAAAGGCGTGGCCGGCCTCGTGCAAAATCGTCTCCACGTCGCGCTGCACGCCGACGGCGTTCATGAAAATGAACGGCAGCCGCGCCTCGTTGAGCGTATCCTGATAACCGCCCGGCGCCTTGCCCTTGCGATTGTCGAGGTCAAGCAGGTGCAGCTCCTGCATTTGCCGGAAACCACCGGCGAGTTCGCCATCCAGCCGGTCGAAAATCTTCTGCGTGCGCGAAACCATTTCGTCCACCCGGGCGAACGGTTTGAGCGGCGGCCGATTCAACGGGTCCACGGCCAGGTCCCACGGACGCAGTTGGTCCAATTTCAAATCGCTGCGCCGTTGCGCCTGCAGTTCGCGCACCACCGGCATGAGGTGTTGTTCCACCGCATCGTGGAATTTTTCGCAGTCTTCGGGCGTGTAGTCAAAACGGCTGTTCCGGGGGAACGCATAATCACGGTAATTCTTGAATCCGGCGTTCTTCGCGGTTTGCCCGCGGAGCTTTAGCATCTGGTCGAAAATGCCGTCGAACTTTTCCGCTTCCTGCAAACGGCGTTTGGCGACCAGCTCCCACGCTTCCTGCCGCAGGGCGCGGTCCGGCTCCTCGAGGTAACGGCCCATCTGGACCAGGGTCTTCTCCTCGCCGCGAAAATTCACCGTGAGCGCGCCGCTCAATTTCTGGTATTGCTGGGACAGTTTGGCGTCCCCGGTTTCCAATGGAACATTTTCGGGCCGGAACAATTCGACATGATTTTTTACATCGCGGTCAAAAACTTTAAAGCGTTCCGACGACAATTTCTCGCGCAACGGATGGGCAACGTAAATCTTTTCGAGCGCGAACTGGCGCGGCTTGAGTTGCGGTTCGACGTGTTCGACGAAATGCAGATACGCCTTCTCCGCATCCGGACTGTCTGTGTGGCAGGTCATGGCAATGTAACGGCGGGAGGATTCCTCGTCGAGCGCGGCATTGAGTTCGCTCCAGTCGAGCAGCCAGCGTTCGAGGTCGGCGGCGGTTTTACAGTGCGCGGCGCGATTTTCCAACTGGTCAAACAGCGGCGCGATTTGCGGCCAGTCGCCGAGGTCAACGGTTTGCGGAACAAACGTTCGCGGCCGGTACGCGGGCAGTTTTCCAAAAGGCAACAAGTTCATGCCGACAGGATATGAGAAACGGCCGCGAGGAAAACGAATTTTACGTTCCTAGAATTTGGTCTTGATGCCACAAGCGCGCAGGAGGCACCAGCCGCGAATGGATTCAAAAATGGCGAACAAGCCCGCCACCACCAAAATCAGCCCCCACAAGGTGTAATCGCCCGCAACAATGATGCCCGCGATGAGGCACAACGCGCCAATCACCCCGCGCGCCATCCGCCCGTGATGGCCGAGGTTGGGATGAAAAAAGCGATTCACGCAAAAAATCTAGCACAACATGTGCCTAAAAAACAAGTATTGCAAGAGACGCTGGCCAGCCGCGGAAAGTTACGTCATAATACAATGATGGCAAACTGGTTCAGCGAAAGTTTTCTGTGGGCTTCATTGATTTGGAGCTCAGTCGCCAGCGGCTATTTGATTTATGGTTGGAAGCAAAAGGCCGCCCTGCCCCTTGCCGGTGGCGCCGCGATGATGGCGGCTTCCTGGCTCCTTCCCGCCCTGCCGATGTCGCTTGTCTGCATTGTCATAATGGTGGCTATTTACTGGCTGGCGAAACAGGGTTATTGATTAGTCGTTGCCAATGAAAACCACAAAAGTCCTCTCCGTTTATCTTGCCCTCGCGCTGCTGGCGCTCGACTCCTGCACAACGGGGCCGGGACCGGTCACAGCCCGGACAGTCTCCCAACCATCAACCGCGCCGGGGGCGCAAACCAGCCGTCCGATGTTGCAGATTCCGGCATCGGACGCGCGCTTCCGTTATGACGGCCGGATCGACTTCTCCGACACAAACGCACCGGTCATCATCTGGCAGGCGAGTCGCATCGGCATCGATTTTGAAGGCAACGGCATCCGTCTGCTGTTTGACAACGCGAAAGGCCAGAACTATTTCAATGCGCTGGTGGACGGCTCGAACACCATCGTTGCCGCCAACGAGGGGATGCCGGCCAACCCCGACACACTCTTCAGTCCGGGTCCGGGAAGACATCACTTGATGCTGTTCAAACGCAGCGAGGCCGCCGCCGGCACCGTGCGTTTTCGGGGAGTCGAACTCGCGCCCCCGGCAAAAGCCTGGGCGCCCCTGCCACCCCGCTACGAGCTCGCCATGGAATTTATCGGCGATTCCATCACCGTCGGCGCGTGCAATGAGGACGGCGCCGCCGATCAGTGGGACGATCGCCGTACTCACAACTGCGCCCTGAGTTATGCGACCCTGATCGCCGATGCGTTTAATGCCGATTATCGCAACATTGCCGTCAGCGGCATGGGCATCGCCACCGGCTGGGTGCCGATGAAGGCCGGTGAAATTTGGGACCGGCTTTACCCGGACACAAACGCACCGCCCGCCGATTTGCACGCCTGGGTCCCAAACATTGTCTTTGTGAACTTCGGTGAAAATGACGGTTCCTATCCGACCGCTCACGGACAGCCGTTTCCGACCAATTTCACCGACGGCTACATCGCGCTGATCCACGCCATCCGCGCCGCCTATCCGGACGCCCATATCGTGCTGCTGCGCGGCGGCATGTTCAACGGCGCGCAGAACGAATCATTGCGCACCGTGTGGGAATCCGCGGTCACGCAATTGGAAGCCAACGACAAAGGCATCAGTCATTTTGCCTTCAAACACTGGACGTCAACGCACCCCCGGGTGGCCGATGACCGCGCAATGGCCGATGAATTGATTGCGTGGCTGAAACCGCAGGTTTTCATGCAGGCATACCATTAGCCGATCTGGCTGAAGGCGGGCTCCATCGGCATGGAAAAACCCGAAAACCAGTTGCCTGGCTTTCGGGTTATATCTGTAGCCGCTGATGTAAATCGGTGGAATGTCTGCGCTTTAACAAGCGCAGCTACAAACGGCTTATTATCGTCCTTTCGGCAACGCACTCGTTCCGGCATAAACGGCGTTTTTGCCCAGTAATTGTTCGATGCGCAAGAGTTGATTGTATTTCGCCAGACGATCCGAACGACTGAGCGAACCGGTCTTGATCTGACCGCAGTTCGTGGCCACGGCAATGTCAGCGATGGTCGCGTCTTCGGTCTCGCCGGAACGATGCGAGAGCACGGCGGTATAGGCATTCGTTTTGGCCAGTTCGACACAATCCAAAGTTTCGGTAAGCGAACCAATCTGGTTCACTTTCACGAGAATGGAATTGGCCGTGCCGGTATCAATGCCTTTCTTGAGAAACTTCACGTTGGTAACAAACAAATCGTCGCCGACGAGTTGGACTTTGTCGCCGATCTTGTCGGTTAACTTCTTCCAGGTTGTCCAATCGCTCTCGCCGCAGCCGTCTTCAATCGAAACAATCGGGTATTTTGCCACCAGTTTGGCGTAAAAACTCACGAGGTCGTCGCCGGTCACGGTTTCGCCAGTGCTTTTCTTGAAGGTGTATTTTGCGTTGCCGCTGTAAAACTCGGAAGCGGCCGGGTCGAGTGTGAGATAAATGTCCTTGCCGGGCTTGTAACCGGCGTCCTTGATGGCTTGGAGGATGGTCTCCAGGGCGTCTTCCACGCTCTTCAGTTTGGGGGCAAAGCCGCCTTCGTCACCCACGGCGGTGCTGCAACCCTTCTTTTTCAGAACGGATTTCAAGGCATGAAAGGTCTCGGTGATGGCGCGCAGTCCTTCGCTGAACGTCGGCAGACCCAGCGGCATGATCATAAACTCCTGAAAATCAATCGGCGCGTCCGAATGCGCGCCGCCATTGATGACATTGGCCATCGGCACGGGCAGGACCTTCGCGTTCGGCCCGCCCAGATATTTGAACAATGGCAGATTCAAAGAAGCGGCAGCGGCTTTGGCATTTGCCAGTGAAACAGCCAGAATGGCGTTCGCGCCGAGTTTGGACTTCGTTTCCGTACCGTCCAGTTTGAGCATGGCACCGTCCACGGTCAGTTGGTCACAAGCGTCGAGGCCAATAAGCTTGGGCGCAATAACTTCGGTGACATTGTTGACGGCCTTTTGCACGCCTTTGCCGAGAAAACGTTTCTTGTCGCCGTCGCGGAGTTCAATCGCCTCATTTTCGCCGGTACTGGCGCCACTGGGAACCGCGGCGCGACCAAACGCACCGCAACATAGCGTTACGTCCGCTTCCACCGTTGGGTTACCGCGCGAATCGAGGATTTCACGCGCCTGAATATCATGAATTTTGCTCATTTTTCCTTCATTTCCTGTATATTTTTCGTTTATTACAATAACCAAACTTGGGAGGAATAATAGAACCGGGAAACACTGAGTCAAGGAATGCATTTTGACACATTTTTATCACATACTCATGGCAAGAAATGCCCGGCAGCTGCCATGGTCCAGCTCGCCATCCCCTTCAGTTCCAAACTGGAACGTAAGCGATGATGGGATGGCACTCGCTTGGGAAGGAAGTAACACTCGGACAAAAAAAAGAGGTCCAAGCTAGCTGAAAAAAAACGAGAAATTTTGGAACAAAGTTGCCGGTGGTTCATCTCACGTCTGTAACGGTTTTGAACCCTTGATTTGCGGAGTGCGAGCATGAATATGAAAACTTTCCTTCTGGTGGTTTCGGCGGGTTTCCTGGGTTGGTCCGTCAGCCAGGCGAATGTCACCAGCATCCCGACTTGGAACAACAGCGGGGGGATTTATTGCAATGCCAGCCTGGACACCGCCGATCAAACGGCGACGGTTACCGGAAATCAATGGAGCGGTTCCGGGGCAATGGGTATGACGATTTTGACGGATACTGCGACCGATCCCATTCTCACGGTAAACGATTCCATCAATAACACGTCCTCGTTTGCTTGGACGGAATATATTGTCAGCGTCGCCATAAACCAGAGCTTTTCCATCAACTCAGCGGGTGTCATTGCGCCCTCGGGCTGGACGGCTAACATAACCGCGCCGAGCGGACCTGACATTCACGGGAACTACATCGGGACCATAGATTACATCGGCGGAGCGCCCGTTGCGGTTAATGGTTTGTTTGATTTTGGTTATGTCATTCAATTCTCCGGCTTGACGCAGTACAGCCTGACAGAAAGTGTTACCGCTGTTCCCGAGCCCGGCGCTTTGACCTGGGTGATGGCGGGAGGGTTGTTGGTCGGCGGATGGACCGTTGCCAGTCGCCGGCAGGCAAAGCAGCCTGCCATGAGAACATAAAAGCTTGTTGGCTTCCCGTAACCCGACTTTTGGAATTCAGGGCCGTTTATTCCCGAGCGGCCCTGAATTGTTTTGTGGGCCGGCATCCTGACGACAGTTTTTAACATTGCGATTTCTGGTTGCAGCCGGGAATCCGATTTCATAAGAATCGGGTGTTCAGCTTATGCCCATCGGACCCGTTTCCACTCCCCCACGGGAAATCAGTGTGGCCGAACCGGTCAGCCCGGCCCTGGAACGGGTCAAACGCGTCCTGTTTCGACCTTTCGATCTGGGCAAGTGGTTTATTATTGGCTTTTGCGCCTGGCTGGCCGGGTTGGGCGAAGGCGGCGGAACCAGCGGTAACTTTAATTTCAATTCCGGTTCGCATCAAATCCACGGAGACAATCTCCGAAACGATTTTATGCGGGCAAAGGATTACGTATTGGACAATCTCAACTGGATGGTGCCGCTGGCGGCCGTGCTGTTGGTGATGGGCCTGGCGCTCTGGCTCCTTTTCCTATGGTTGAACAGCCGCGGGAAATTCATGTTCCTGCACTGTGTGGTGCTGAACAAGGCCGAGGTGGCCGAACCCTGGCATCAATTTGCCCACGAAGCCAACAGCCTCTTCTTGTTCCGACTCGGGTTGGGGCTGGTCTCAATGTTATTTACATTGCCGTTGCTCATTGTCGCCGTGGTGATTGCCGGCAGGATGTTTCTCACCGGCCAATTTGTCCCGGACGCCATCATCAGCGCGATCGGTTTCGGGCTTTTATTTTTGGGCGTGGCCATCGTGTTTGCCATCATCCGAAAGCTCACCCTGGATTTCGTGGTGCCCATCATGTTTCTGCGCCGCAACCGCTGCCTGTCGGCATGGAAGGAACTGGGAGGGTTGATTTCGAGCCACACCGGGGCCTTCATTCTGTATTTCCTCTTCCAGATCGTGCTGGCCATGGCCATCGGAACCATCATCGTCGGCGCCATCCTGATCACGTGCTGCGTCGCCGGCTGCCTGATGGCACTCCCCTATCTGGGCACCGTCCTGCTCCTGCCGGTCTCCATGTTTAAACGCTGCTACTCGCTCTATTTCCTGGCCCAGTTTGGCCGGGATTACGATGCGTTCCCGCCAGAACCTCCGCCGCAACCGGGCGCCCCGCCGGTGATGTGATTGGCGCTCCCAACTGAAACGCGCGATTCTGCCATTGAACACCGCCGCCGATTCGAATAAACATCCGGTCCTGATTCACAAGTGATGGTGTGAACCCACTGAACGAACAAATCAGTCTGCTCTCGAAAAGCGGTGGCCAACGCGAGGCGGTTTTGGCGGAAACCCTGCGCGAAGTCCTCAAACACTTCCGGTCCGAAACCGGCACGATTCACCGGCTTGATGCCGAAACCCAATTGCTTCATCTCGTCGCCCAGATCGGCTTGCCACCGCCAATGCTTGAGATCGTGAAAACCATCCCCGTCGGCAAGGGCATCGCCGGGCAGGTCGTCGCGCGCGGCGGGCCGGTTACTATCTGCAATCTGCAAACCGATACCGGCGGCGTGGCCCGGCCCGGCGCGCGTTCGACCGGCGTCGGCGGTGCGCTCTGCGTGCCGTTGCGTGACCGTGACAAAATCGTCGGCACCCTTGGTGTCGGCACGATGCTCCCGTACGAATACACTCCGGAACAAACGCGCGAGCTGGAAGAAATCGGTCGCGCGATTGGTGAATTTTTGAAATTCTAGAGGCATGGACATTCCCTCTCCGCCAATCGAAAAAAAGCCGAAGGTGACTTTGCTGCCGATCGAGGCGGCGAAGAAGCTGGCCCCGGCGGAGGTTTCACCCATCGCGCAGCAGCTCGTGGCCAACGTGGAAAAGGTCATCGTCGGCAAGCACGAACAGGTGGTGCTGGCGGTGGCGGTCTGGCTGGCGGAAGGACATTTGCTGATCGAAGACGTTCCCGGCGTCGCCAAGACGATGCTCGCGCGTGCGCTGGCGCAAAGTGCCGGCTGCACTTTCAAACGGATCCAATGCACGCCGGACCTGCAGCCGGCGGACGTTCTCGGCGAGCCGCATCTGGAACCGCAGACCGGTCGCACGGAATTTCGTTTCGGTCCGCTGTTTTCGCAGTTCGTCCTCGTGGACGAAATCAACCGCGCCAGCCCGCGCACGCAGTCGGCGTTGCTCGAAGCCATGGGTGAAGCAATGGTCACCGAAGGAAATGTCTCCTACCGTTTGCAAAAGCCATTCATGGTTGTCGCCACGCAAAATCCGATCGAGCAGGAAGGCACGTTTTTGCTGCCGGAGGCGCAAAAAGACCGTTTCCTGATGCGATTAAATCTCGGCTACCCGTCGCTCGCCAACGAAAAGCAAATGATGGAGCGCTTCCAGTTGCGCCATCCGATGGACACGCTCCAGCCGGTAACGACGCCCGACCGCATCTTGAAAAGCCAGGAGGCGGTGCGCGATGTAAAGGTGGCTTCGGCCGTAAACGATTATATTTTGAAAATCGTCCGGCAAACGCGCACGCATCCCGCTTTGTTGCTCGGCGCCAGCCCGCGGGGGTCGCTCGGATTGTTCCGCGCCGCCCAGGCGATGGCGGCCATTGAAGGAAAAGATTTTGTTTCCGCTGAACTGGTGAAATCGCTCGCGCCCAAGGTCCTGGCCCACCGCCTCATCGTCCGGCGGGAGGAAAAATTCCGTGACACCCGGGTGGAAACTATCGTCGCGGAAATCCTCGAGCAAATTCCGCTGCCGACGTGACGCCCGGCCGGTCAAAAATGGACTCCGGAGGTTCAACCGCAAAAAAGTTCGCGCTCCGCTTCGTGCTCATCATTGGTGTCGTCCAGTTGTTCGCCGACATGACTTACGAGGGAGCTCGCGGCATCATCGGGCCGTTTCTGGGTTCGCTCGGCGCCAGCGCGACCGTCGTCGGTTTCACCGCCGGGTTCGGCGAATTGATGGGTTACGCTTTCCGGTCAGTCACCGGTTATCTCGCGGACAAAACGCACAAATACTGGGTGTTCATTTTCGCCGGTTACTTGGTCAACATGCTGGCCGTGCCGGCGCTGGCACTCGCCGGCCATTGGCCGCTGGCAGCGGCGCTGGTCGTGGCCGAGCGGACCGGACGCGCCATCCGGAAGCCGTCCACGGACGCCCTGCTGTCACACGCGGGCAGCCGGATCGGCCACGGCTGGGCGTTCGGGCTGAACGAATTCCTGGACCAAACCGGCGCAACCATCGGCCCGCTCCTCATGGCGTTGATCCTGTACCGGCACGGCGGTTATCCCGAAGCATTCGCCCTGCTGCTGGTTCCGGCATTGCTGTGCCTGGGTACGGTGGCCATCGCGAGAACGCTTTACCCGCGCCCACATGAAATGGAAACGCGCGAACCGGTGAAACTGCAAACGAAAGGATTTTCAAAGGCGTATTGGCTTTACGTTGTGGCCGGGGCCTTGATTGCAGCGGGCTACGCGGATTTTTCGCTGATTGCGTTTCATTTCCAAAAGGCCGCCGTCGCATTGCCAGGCACCGTTCCGGTTTTCTATGCCGTCGCCATGGTCACGTCCGCGTTTGCTTCGCTGGTTTTTGGGCGTTTGCTGGACAGAATCGGCATCCCGGTTGTGGTGTTCGCCTTTTTTCTCGGCGCCTTTTTCGCGCCGTGTGTTTTTCTGGGCGGATTCGCGCTGGCCCTGGTCGGAATGATCCTGTGGGGCATCGGGATGGGGGCGCAGGACTCCCTGCTCAAGGCAACGCTCGCCGGAGTGGTTCCGGCAAACAAACGCAGCACGGCCTTCGGCGTGTTCGATACCGTATTCGGCGTCGCATGGTTCGCCGGCAGCGCCGGGATGGGATGGTTGTACGACCAATCCATCGCCGGCCTGATCATTTTTTCAGTCCTGCTTCAACTGGCGGCATTGCCGTTTTTCGTTTTCGCCAAACGAAGCCAACGTGAATAGAAATCTCTGCAAAACTGGAACGCCGAGCACCGTCTCGGCACGAAGCGAAGGATTTTCCCAACGAGCCGAGGCGGTGCTCGGCGCTCCGAAGACCAGCGAGATGCCTTTTGCAGGGATTTCGAATAGCGTTACCCGGCGGCAACGCCGGCAAATGGCACCATCTTAACCGAGCACAGCTTCGCGCCGTTTCATCCATTCGTCACCCAGACCGGACAGGGTTTTGGCCTTCAACACCCGTTCCGCGAGCGGAAAGACAATGCGTTCCTCCTTGTCGAAATGCTCGCGCGAACGCACGACGGCCCGCAACAACAGCTCGCACGCCTGTTTCGCATTGCGCGCCTTTTGCACCTCCGCCAGCCGGGCGTCGATTTCGTCGTGTTCCTCGTGAAACGTCTCGCTCTGCCCGATCTGCGCCAGACAATGCTCCAGCGGTTCCACCAGCAAATCGTCCTCGGTCCGGGCATGCGCGCGCATGAGCACCTCCAGCGTGGCCGACAACGATTTGACCTCCGCCGGCGATTTAAGATGTGGCGCGGTCTGCTCGATGTAATCGAACAGATTGTGGAACACCACATGTTCCGCCATCAGGATTTGCGTGATTTTCATGGCTGTGACCGGATTCTTTTCGTCCGCATCCCAAAATCACACCGGCGCCGCTGGCGCACAACCCCTTTCTTGGCTTTCTTTTTACCACAAGCTCGGCGAAGGGAACAATTTCCTTGTCCTTTTATCATAGGTGCCAAGCGAGCGCTTGAATTGTAGTTGCCCGCCCCTTATGCTCGTCTGCTGCCAATCATGAAGAAAACATCACCTGCCCCATCGGGCGTCCGGCCGTGAAAATTCGCAAAGCTGTCATTACCGCCGCGGGCCGCAACCAGCGGAATCTGCCGTTGCAAACGTTGGTGGACCGAGACGGTCAATCCAAATCCGCGCTTACCATCCTGCTGGAGGAGGTGTTGCAGGCCGGCATTGAGGAAATCGGCGTGGTGATTTGCCCGGGCGACCAGGGCGCCTTTGCCGCAGGCGCCGGCCCGCATGCCAATCGCGTCCAATTCATCGAGCAACCCGCGCCGCTGGGCTATGGCCATGCCGTGGCGTGTACCCGGAAATTTACCGGCGACGAATCGTTCATGCTTTTGGTGGGTGACCATCTTTACGTCAGCAAAAACAAGGTTTCCTGCGCCCGCCAATTGTTGGAGATTGCGTCCTCCGAAGCCTGCGCGGTCTCGGCGGTGCAGGCCACGCACGAAAGCAAGCTGCCCTACTACGGCGCGGTGGGCGCGCGGCGACTGCCGGGCCGCGCCGGTCTGTATCAGGTGGATCGCGTGCTGGAAAAACCCACGCCCACGGTGGCCGAACAAAAACTCATCGTGCCCGGTTTGCGGGCCGGCCATTACCTCTGCTTTTTCGGCATGCACGTGTTGACGTCCGGTGTCATGGACATTTTGCAACAACTCGTGGCAACAGCGGACGAGGCCGGCGGGGTGCATCTCGCCGATGCCCTGGCCAGGGTGGCTGAAAGTGAGCGCTATCTCGCGTGCGAATTGCAGGGCCGCCGCTATGACATCGGCGTTCAATACGGCCTGCTCACGGCTCAACTGGCACTGGCGTTGCACGGAAAAGATCGGGACGAGGTCCTCACGCTGCTCCTCGAACTGCTGGCGCAAACCTGACCGCGTTCGCGGCAAAAATGATGGCTCAACTTCGCAACGTTTAAGCATGCCCGGCAAACTCGTTCAAATCATCACCTCGCCCGACCCGGCGGTGCGCAATCAATCGCTGGATGCGTTCTGTCACGCCGCCGCGTTGCCGGACTTGCTCGCGGAATGCGCCGAACTCGAACTGTTCCGCCGTCGCAGCGAAAACCTTTACGAGCGCGTCCGGGCGTTGCTTTTCCTGTACGCCATTCACCGGTTTCACTTGCCGCTCAAACCCGGCATCGGTACGCGGACGTTGATTCCATTCAACGGTTACACGCATCTGCTGGAACGCCGCTTTGAGGAAGCCATTGCCGCCTTTCTCAAGGTGCAAAACCATGACGGCCCGTCCGATCCCGTTTCCAGCGCCCTGGCGGTGACGTATTACCGGCTGGCAATCCAAACGCTCGCCAATCAGGTCCGCGGCAGCGTACGGTCGGTGCGCGGCAACCAGTGGATGTTCCGCATGGGACATCCTGCCGACCATCCGCTGCGCCTGCGCCGGGAAATGCTGCGCCCTGGCGAAGATGGCTCCTACCCCATTCTCCGGGAACGCACGCCGGTGCGCATGGACCTCACGCACTGCGGCTGGAGCGATATTTTCTTCCTCGGCATGGATTATCCCGAAGGGGCCAAGGTCCTGAACGTCTCGATTGACCTTGGTGTGCACGGACGCGACACCGGCGCGCGGCCGCCGGTGGAAACTTATTTGCGCGTGATTGACGAACCGTTGCTGCGCCTGACCAGTGTTGACCTCGGGACCACCGCGGACATCACCAGCCTCGCGGACGTGTTTGATTTCGCGAAGGATTATCTCGGCCTGCTCAAAGCCGCCATCATCGCCAGCGGCATTGTACCGCCGGGCGTCGAAGGTTCCGGTCAGAGCCTGGCGGATTTGCTCGCCTGCGTGGTCGGCACCGGGCGCGGGCTGGAACTGGTCAGTTGCGTGAACGGAATCCCGAAAGGGTCGCGCCTCGCAGTGTCCACCAATTTGCTCGCCTCAATGATTTCGCTCTGCATGAGGGCGACCGGCCAGGCGGCCTCATTGCAGGGTGCGTTGCAGGAGGACGAACGTCGGTTGGTACTCGCGCGCGCGATTCTCGGCGAATGGCTGGGCGGCTCAGGCGGCGGCTGGCAGGATTCCGGCGGCGTCTGGCCGGGCATCAAACTGATTGAAGGTGTGCTCGCTGCCGAAGGTGATCCTGAATTTGGCATCAGCCGCGGACGGTTGATGCCGCAACATCGTATTTTGGATTCCACGGAAGCTT
>Ga0181537_10002897_pt1 | contig 14921 bp, 13 predicted proteins | sample PEATcosm2014_Bin_39_FD_119765 | JGI IMG/M metagenome (GOLD analysis project Ga0181537, IMG submission 119765) | Peatland microbial communities from MTU Mesocosm Facility, Houghton, MI, USA - PEATcosm2014_Bin23_10_metaG | ecosystem: Environmental > Terrestrial > Soil > Wetlands > Peat | place... | reverse complement strand
CTACTTCGACGCGTGCACGACGGCGTTGTTCCAAAAGGCCAGGCTATCCAAACGGCAGATGCTTAAGACTTATCAAATCGTGGGCATTCCTCTGGTCGACCTGCGCGCTTCATTCAAGGCGCCATCGCGATTCTCGGACACGGTAGTCGTCGAATCGGAGATAACCGAGTGGCGCCGCAGCAGCTTTTGCGTCCATCATCGGTTGTTCAACAAAAATGTTTTGGCCGTGGAATGTTTTGAGATCAGGGTCTGGGCAGTGAAGTCGGAAGCCGACCCGGAACAAATTGAGAGCAGACCCGTGCCGCGCGAGGTGATCGAGATGTTTTCTGCGAAAAGCAATCCCGACTCTGCTCATCAGAAATCACGACGAAAGAGGCGATGAGAGTTCGAACCCAGGTCGGCATTGTGGGAGCTGGACCGGCAGGGCTTGTCTTGTCGCACCTGTTGCACCGACAAGGAATTCAGTCGGTTGTGGTCGAGGCTCGAACTCGCCAGCACTGTGAGCAGCGGGTGCGAGCCGGAGTCCTCGAGCAAGGCACCGTCGACCTTCTGACCGAAATGGGAGCAGGCGAGCGAATGAAGCGGGAAGGCCTGATCCATGATGGCGTAGAGATCCGTTTCCGAGCGCAGGGGCATCGCATCGATTTCAAAGCCTTGACGGGGCACGGTATCACGATCTACGCCCAGCAGGAAGTTGTGAAAGATCTCATCGCGGCACGTCTCGCGGCTGACGCTGAAATTTTCTTTGAAGCCGAGGGTGTCACCATTCACGACTTCGATTCCACAACACCGAAGATACGATTTCACGACCACGGCGAGCCGGCGGAGGTGCTTTGTGATTTCATCGCGGGCTGCGACGGTTTTCACGGAGTCTGTCGCCCGAGCATAGAAAATGCATTAGCGATCTATGAACGGATTTTTCCGTTCGCCTGGCTCGGCATTCTGGCGGCTGCGCCACCTTCTTCCGACGAGCTCATCTACTGCTACCATGATCGGGGATTTGCCCTGCACAGCATGCGGACTCCGGAGATTACCCGCCTGTATCTGCAATGCGCTTGCGATGAAGACCTGGCGCAATGGCCCGATCGAAGAATCTGGGAAGAATTGCAGACGCGCCTTACCACTCGCGACGGGCGCAGGCTAACGGAAGGCGCCATCTTGCAAAAAGGCGTTACCGGGATGCGCAGTTTCGTCGCGGAGCCGATGCAATACGGCAGACTCTATCTGGCTGGGGATGCGGCGCACATTGTCCCTCCGACCGGCGCCAAAGGGCTCAATCTTGCTGTGGCTGATGTTCGGGTGCTCGCCGCCGCCTTCGCAGAATTCTATATTTCGGGAAATTTTCAGCTTCTCGACCATTACTCAGAGACCTGTTTAAGACGGGTATGGCTGGTGCAACGCTTTTCGCTGTGGATGACGACGATGCTGCACCGGATTGCTGGGAACGACAGGTTCGAGGAGCATCGGCAGTTGGCCGAACTGGATTACCTGACAAGCTCGCGTGCTGCGGCTCAAACTTTTGCCGAAAACTACGTTGGGCTCCCCATGAGCTGAATCAACGTACAATCTGTTACGACAAAGTGGGAGTGAGGTTTTGGATTGTGAGATGAGCATGTCTTTTTCACTGATTCCAAGCAAGAGTAAGAATCCAAGGGGATCTGTCGCCCCTTTTCGGCGGCACGAGCCGGGGACCCAGCCGGACGATTTCTATCCTGCGTATCGCGCGACGACGCTCCGGGCACCCTCTCAGCCGTTGATTTTCCTGCCGCATACTCTTTCTGAAGTCACGGGGCCAGTCTTTGGTCATTCCGACATTCATGCCAACGAGCAAGACCTTACGATTCAGCATGCGGGGGAACCGCTGGGACAGCGCATTATTGTTCGCGGGCGAGTGGTGGATGGCGACGGCCGTCCCGTGCCGCACAGTTTGATTGAGGTCTGGCAGGCGAATGCCGCTGGGCGATATGCGCACGCAAAAGACGACCACGCGGCGCCGCTCGATCCGAATTTTACCGGGACCGGACGAACGCTAACCGACAAGGACGGATTCTATAGCTTTGTGACCATCAAGCCGGGCGCCTATCCCTGGCGCAATCACGACAATGCGTGGCGTCCGGCGCATATTCACTTCTCTTTGTTTGGGCCCGCCTTCGTCACCCGGCTGATAACCCAGATGTATTTTCCTGGCGATCCGCTCTTCGCTTACGATCCCATTCTGCAATCGATTCCCGACGAAAGGGCACGACAACGCTTGGTTTCGAAATTTGACCTGGAAGCGACAAAGCCGGAGTGGGCTCTCGGCTATCGCTTCGATATTGTGCTGCGGGGCCGTGAATCAACGCCGTTTGAAAGGTAGCGAAAGATAACGATGGACCTCACCCCGACTCCTTCCCAGACCGTTGGTCCCTATCTGCATCTGGGTCTCACAGACGCACGAAGCATTTCGTGTGTCGCCGGCGATGAAGCGAAGGGCGAACGGGTGTGGATCACCTTTCGGGTGCTGGATGGAGGAGCAATACCTGTTCCCGACGCCATGATCGAACTGTGGCAGGCAGATTCCGAAGGGAACTATGGGCCAGAGAACGGCGGTGCGGACGGCTCAGCGTTCCGCGGCTTTGGCCGATTGGCGACGACGGAAGATGGCTCGTGCACATTTGAAACGATCAGGCCAGGATGCGTGCCGGGGCCAGGCGAAACCGTCCAGGCGCCGCACATCAACGTATCGATTCTTGGCCGAGGCATTCTCAACAGATTGTCGACACGACTGTATTTCGAGGGCGAGCAGGCGAACGCTGCAGATCCCGTCTTGGCTTTGGTAGCAGAAAATCGGCGCGCCACGTTGTTGGCCCAGCCGGATCCGGCTCACACCGGCAATTGGATTTTCGATGTCCGCCTTCGTGGAGAGGGCGAGACGGTATTTTTCGATGTTTAATCATGATGTCTAATCATTTCAAATGGAACGGCAAATCCGAATCGAGGCAACCAGCGATGCGGAGCCAAACATGAGCGGACGCTTGATTGAAAGCCTGGCGACGACGCCCGCCTTGGCCGCGCTGTTTTCCGATGAATTGGTTCTTCAGGCGATGTTGGATTTTGAAACCGCATTGGCCCGCGCAGAAGCACGGAGTGGGGTGATCCCGGCTCAGGCTGCGGATGCGATCATGGCTGCGGCAAAGACCGGCAGTTTCGACATCTCGGCCCTCGCCGACGCCACATTTCGCGCTGGGACCCCAGCCATCCCATTGGTGAAAATCCTCACCGACCAGGTACGAAAGGCTGACGCGGAGGCGGCGCGATTCGTTCACTGGGGAGCGACCAGCCAAGACGTCGCCGACACCGCGATGTCCATTCTGCTGAAACGAGCAGAACCGATTTTGATCGGCGATTTAGAGCGACTGGAAAAATCTCTGGCAGATTTGTCGGAGCGGCACAAAGACAGCGTCATGCTCGGGCGGACTCTGCTTCAGGCAGCGCCACCCGTAACCTTCGGACTCAAAGCGGCGGGATGGCTGGCTGCAGTACGACGGGGAAGGAGGCGTTTTCAGAAGGCCTTGCAGGCCGCGGCCGTATTGCAGTTTGGCGGAGCCACGGGCACATTGGCGTCGCTTGGTGACCGCGGAATTCTTGTATCGAAATCCCTTTCTGCGGAGCTGGGATTGGGAAACTCTCCCGCAGCGCCCTGGCACACGCAGCGCGACGAACTGGCGACTCTGATCTGCGCTTGCGGAGTGCTGACCGGATCTCTCGGCAAAATGGCGCGAGACATCAGTCTGCTCATGCAAACCGAAGTGGAAGAGGTAAACGAGCCTGGGGGCGAGGGCCGCGGCGGTTCATCAACCATGCCCAACAAACGCAACCCGACAGCCTGCTCCCGCACGCTCGCGGCTGCGCATCGGGTACCGGGACTGGTTGCTTCCTTTCTCTCTGCGATGCTTCAGGAGCACGAGCGTGGCGTTGGAGGCTGGCAGGCGGAGTGGCCGATCGTTGCCGCTGTGGTCCAGTCGACCGGCGTAGCAATCGCCTCGATGGCTGAAACAGCCGACGGGATATCCGTCCACACGCAAAAGATGCGCCAAAACATCGAGAATACGAATGGAGCGATTTTTGCAGAACGAGCCATGATGCTGCTTGGAGCAAAGCTGGGGCGTGATGTCGCTCATAAAATTCTCGACGCCGCGGTTCGGAAAAGCGCGGAGGAGGGCAGGAATCTCTCTGCGGTTCTTGCCGAGATTCCGGAAGTGACGATCCATTTGGGTCTCGCGGAACTCGAGCGGTTGGAAGCGCCCGGGCAATATCTTGGGTCCGCTGAAGCTTTCCGACGCGCCCTGATTTCAAGTTCCGATCGGGACGACAACGACGGCGATCACGACAAGGAGCGATGAGTTGCCCTTCGCCACCATTTACAACACGCGTATGTTCTACCGGCTGCAGGGCAACGCAGGACGGCCTGTCCTGATTTTGTCACACTCGATCAGTACGGACCACGCGATGTGGGACCTCCAGGTAGACGGCCTGCTTCCCCATTTCCAGATTTTGCGGTACGACATTCGAGGCCACGGCGCCACGGAAGCAACCGCCGGACAGTATTCGATCGAAATGTTGGGCAGCGATATTCTCGCCCTGGCCGACGCTTTGGAGATTTCGCGATTCGCCTTTTGCGGCTTGTCGCTTGGCGGAGCCATCGGACAGTGGGTCGCGGCTCACACACCCGAGCGAGTCACGCATCTTGTGCTGGCCAACACGTCGCCCCAGTTCGTACCGCGCACGAATTGGGAAACAAGAATGGCAGCAGTGCTCAAAGGCGGAATGCCGGCGGTCGTCGACATGGCCATGCAGCGGTTCTTCTCACCGGATACGCTGGCCAAGCAAAGTCCATATGTCGCTTCGATGCGCTCAGTTTTCTTGGGCACGGATCCGGTTGGATACCTGGGATGTTGCGCGGCCCTCCGCGATGTGAATCACGGAGATATCCTCAAGCTGATTAAGACTCCAACTCTGGTGATTTCTGGCGACCGCGACGTTGCCACTCCGTGGACCGGACATGGCGAGCGGCTGGCGCGGGAGATTCCCGGAGCGAAAGCCCTTCACCTGGCGGCAGCCCATCTTTCCAATCTCGAGCGGCCGCACTCGTTTACCACAGCCTTGCTTGAGTTCTTGCTGCCTCAACCGAATTCCGGCGCCGACCCCCTACAAGCAGGATTCGCGATGCGTCGCGCTGTGCTTGGCGACGCCCATGTCGATAAGGCGATCGCCGACACCACAGAATTTACGCGCGAGTTTCAGGAGTTGATAACCCGTTATGCCTGGGGAACGATCTGGTCTCGTCCTCAACTCGACCCGCGGACTCGAAGGCTCCTGGTGCTGGCTCTAACGGCATCGCTTGGAAGGTGGGAAGAGTTCAGACTCCACCTGCGAGCCGGTTTGGCCGGTGAGCTCGAATTATGCGATTTGAAGGAAGTCCTCTTGCAGACCTCCGTGTACGCGGGCGTTCCGGCAGCGAACACTGGATTTCAAATTGTGGCGGAACAGATCAAAAAAGACGAAGGATGATTGAGCGCCAAGGGTCTGATCGGGTCGGCGCCCGCTGCTTGGGCAAAGTCTGAGGCGCCCAGAGGAGCCCCGAGGGTAGGACGCACACGCCGTTTTTCATGCTATGGGCGGACCTGATCTCGATGACAGCAATTGCGCGACCAAATGCACGTTTCTGTAATCTAACCAACTCGACCAGTTAGCGAAGACATGTGTAATCATCTGTTTGCCTGGAACGGAACCGAGTATGGCCAAACCAATTTTGTTAAGCGTGGATGACGACTCTGATGTTTTGCGGGCCATCGAGCGCGATCTTCGTTCGCAGTACGGCGCTGAATACCGGGTAATTGGCAGTGATTCGCCGGAAGGTGCACTCGATCTGCTGAGGCAGCTGAAGATACGCAATGACAGTGTGGCCTTGCTGCTTGCTGACCAGCGCATGCCGCGGATGGACGGAGTGGAATTCCTCGAGCAGGCAATGGGTATCTTTCCCAGTGCGAAGCGGGCTTTGCTCACCGCGTATGCGGACACCAACGCCGCGATCAGCGCGATCAATCATGCCAGCATCAACTATTTTTTCCTCAAGCCGTGGGATCCTCCCGCCGAGCACCTGTACCCGCAACTAGATGATTTGCTCGATGACTGGCAGGCTTCTTACCGTCCAACATTTCAAGGGATCCGCCTGCTCGGCACCCGGTGGTCGCCGCGATCCTACGAACTGCGGGACTTCCTGGCGCGCAACCACGTTCCCTATCAATGGATTGACGTCGAGCTTTCCGCCAACGATCCGGAGACCAAGCTCCTTTTGGAAGCTCTCGGTCCGGAGGCGGCCAATCTCCCCGTGGTGCTGTTCCCCGACGGGACGAAGCTGCTTGAGGGTGTACCAGCAGAAGTCGCGCAGAAGGTGGGGCTGCGCACGCGTGCCCAAACCAACTTCTACGATTTGGCGATTGTAGGCGGCGGACCGGCCGGTTTGGCCGCCGCCGTTTATGGGGCTTCCGAAGGCCTGCACACAGTGATGATTGAACGGGAAGCACCAGGCGGTCAGGCCGGTATGAGTTCCCGCATTGAGAACTATCTCGGATTTCCGGCCGGGCTCAGTGGTGCCGATCTGGCGCGGCGAGCCGTGGCGCAAGCCCAGCGTTTCGGAGTGGAAATTCTGGCCCAGGAAGTGGTTGGCGTCCGCGCCGAAGGGTCTTACCGAATCATCAAGCTGGCGGACGGAAACGAGATATCTTGTCACGCTCTGATGGTCGCGACGGGAGTGCAGTGGCGGCGGCTGAATGCTCCGGGAATCGACAGGTTGCAGGGTGCAGGGATTTACTATGGCGGTGGCGCTACGGAGGCTCTCTCCTGTAAAGGTGAGGTCGTCTACGTGGTGGGCGGCGCGAACTCGGCGGGTCAAGCAGCCATGAACTTCGCCAAATACGCAGAGCGCGTGATTATTCTTGTGCGCGGCGAATCACTGGCCAGCACCATGTCACGATACTTGATCGACCAGATTCAAGAGACGCCCAACATTCAGCTGTGGACCCATGCCGGCGTGGCTGAGGCACATGGCGAAACCCATCTGGAAGAGATTTCGGTGCTTTGTTCTGATACCGACAAGATTGAGCGCGTGCCGGCGACTTCGATGTTTATCTTTATTGGAGCATTGCCGCGGACCGATTGGCTGGGCGACGTCGTCGAGCGCGATGAGCGCGGTTTCTTGTTAACGGGTCCTGACCTTATCCGTGACGGGCAACGTCCGAAAGGCTGGGCGCTCGACCGCGATCCGTACTTACTCGAGACTAACGTTCCCGGCATCTTTGCCGTAGGCGATGTGCGCCACGGTTCCATCAAACGGGTGGCGTCCGGCGTGGGTGAAGGGTCGGTGGCGGTGCAGTTTATTCATCAATATCTGAGCAAGGTGTAAATGGTCGAAAAATCCGAACTACTACGTGTTCCCGCGTTCGTCGATTTACCAGACGATCAGATCGCCTGGTTTATCAGCCAGTCGCAAGAGCTTCACCTCAAGGCGGGCGACGTCTACGCACGTCAGGGCGATCCAGCCGATTCCATGTTTGTGATTCTCGAGGGTCGGCTTCAAGGCCGGGGCGAGCTGGCCGGCGAAAACGTCGTCTTTGACCTCGAGCCGGGCGATGTTACCGGAGTGCTTCCGTTTTCGAGGATGAAGGTGTTCACCGTAGGCGGGCGAGCCGAAACCGACAGCCGCGCCCTGCAGTTTCCTGCGTCGCTGTTTCCGGAGCTCGTACAGAAAATGCCGGAACTGACCAAGCGCCTGGTGGGATTGATGTCCGACCGGATCCGTGAGACTACACGCCGCGAACAGCAGCGAGACCGATTGGCGTCGTTGGGGAAGCTTTCCGCGGGACTTGCGCACGAACTCAACAACCCTGCCTCTGCCGCGAAACGCGCCGCCAGCCAATTGCGGCACATGCTGACGAAAATCAGGAACGCGAGCCTCGAGTTGGGCCGACGCGATCTCTCGCCCGCCCAGAAATCGGAGATCGAAAAACTGGAAGCTTCGTTCACACAACCGGATGTAGTTCCACCCGACGCGCTGACCATCAGCGACCTGGAGGATCAGATCGATTCCTTATTGCGCAGTCATGGACACAACGACTTGTGGCTGCTGGCGGCTGGCCTGGCCCGGCGGAACATCCAGCCGGAGGTGGTTGAATCGTTGTTTGCCAGTCTCGGTCGGGACACCGCTCGAGCTGCCTTGGTCCGAATCGCCGCCTCGGTGGAGGTCGCAAGTCTGGTACACGAAATCGAGAGCAGCACCTCGCGGATATCGGATTTGGTCGGCGCAATCAAGGAATACACCTACATGGACCAGGCGCCGGTCCAAAACGTAGACGTGGTAAAGAGCCTGGAGACCACGCTCACGATCCTGAATCACAAGCTGAAACAAGGAGTTGTGGTGCAGCGCGACTACCAACGCATTCCCCTCCTCGTGAATTCGTTTGGAAGCGAACTCAACCAGATCTGGACCAACATTATCGATAACGCGATTGACGCGATGCACGGCAAGGGCGAACTTCGCATCCGAACCTATCGCGACGACGGTTGCGTAGTCGTCGAGATTGGCGACAACGGTCCAGGAATTCCTGAACAGGTACAGCCCCACGTCTTTGAACCTTTTTTCACGACCAAAGGAGTTGGGGAAGGCACAGGCCTGGGCCTCGACACGGTCCAGCGAATTGTTAAAAAGCACCGCGGAAATATTCAGCTGAGTTCGAAGCCCGGCGACACACGTTTCCAGGTCTGGCTCCCTGTGGCTGAGGCCCCGTCGTAACAGCATTACATGACCCATTCGTCATGAACGGAGATTGAGTCAGTCCGGGTGTTTACCCGACGCGAGGAGCGCAAACGATGTTTGAGAGTATTCTCTGCCAGGTAACGGAATACGATCCGGACGTTCTTGATTCTCTGATCGGCCTTGCCGTCGAAATCGCTCGCGAGGGTCGCGAGGGAAGACGCGTTGGCACTCTGTTTACCCTGGGTGATGAAGATGCCGTGCTGGCCAGGTCCCGAGCGTTGATTTTGGATCCGTTGTTAGGGCATCCCGAGTCTTCACGCCACGTTACCAATCTCAATCTTCGCGGAACCATCAAAGAGTTGGCGCAGTTGGATGGCGGGTTCGTCGTGAGCCACGACGGAATTGTCCTCTCCGCGTGCCGCTACCTGGACGCCGTGGCGGCACAAGTGGATGTACCGCTCGGACTTGGCAGCCGTCACATTGCCGCCGCCAACATGAGCGCCGTGACCAAAGCGGTGGGCATTGTGGTTTCTGAAAGTTCCGTGGTACGACTTTTCTGTCACGGACAACTGGTCGGCGAAATCATTCCCGAGCTTTGGATGATGGATCATGCCGCCCATCTTCGCGGCACGGTCAAAAGAGAGCAAATCGGCGATTTGACGGTGCTGACGCCGAATCTGCGACCGGCCTCCACCGCAAAGTAAATATTACCGGCCGTCGGTTATTTGATCTAACCTCGAAAAGCCGCGGCGGCGGGAATCAAGAAGTTCCTGAGCTTAGCGCGGCAAGATCTCCTTCAACGCCCACTCAATCCTGTCCACCTCTTCGCGGATGACTCGGATCGACTGCTGGTTTTTCGCCGGATGGGCGGTGGGGGCAATCCCTTCCAGGGCGCCGCGGATTTGATGATTGCGAGCCCAAATGAAATTAAGTCGGGCGTGCCTCTCCTTGCGGTTTCGGTAAACATCCCCCACGAACTTAGTAGCCAGCCAGGCAAAGACCAAGCCGAATAAAGCTTCGATCGGAATGCGATCCTTCGCGCCGTCAAATTCCGAGAACAGAATTCGGTAAACCGCTTCGCCCATCCCAAACGAGGCGAACAGCACGATCGCACCGAACAGATAAACTTTCACGCGCTCGATCAGTTGAAAGCGAATGGAATCGTCGCTTCCGTCGGGTGATTGCATAATCTTGATGACCATACTGCCCCCAAAACGATTAGTCACGGTTCGCGGCCACTAGCCGGCGGCACAGCGCAAATCAAATAATAACTTGAAATTGCTTTCAGCGGCAGGCGCTCCGCTAAGAAGTTTCCCGAGGCCAGCGCGCGTTCAAAACCGTTCGACATTGTTGGCATCGCTCAGCATTTTAGCTGCTCGCTACGGTACAATTGCCGACAATCGCTCCTGTTCGGCTTGTCCCACTCCCACGGGATTAGATCGAAGCGAAAAGGACAGGTTCCCCATGAACGTCCTGTTGCTTTCCATGCCGGATTCCTTCGAGCATATGCCACCGGTGGCGATTCGAATGCCCAATGGTGCACTTACGTCACTGGCGGGAAATGTCGATCCGCAGCACCGCGTGGCCGTAGCTGATTTGATCCTGGTTCATCGCCACGTTCGCGAGACCGTCACCCGGCTTGTCCGCGAACTCGATCCGGAAGTTGTTGGACTCTCCATCATGACGTTTCAGCGCCGCACCGCCGGTCGCATTATCGACCTGGTGCGCTCTCTCCGGCCGGGAGTGAAGATCGTGGTGGGAGGATACGACCCCAGCCTTGCCCCTGAAGCCTACGCGGAACTGGGTGTCGATTATCTTGTGCGCAGCGAGGGAGAAGTCACATTCCGCGAATTGTTGCGCGCCATCGAGCAGAACTCGGGTGTCGACCAGATCGGCGGCCTCTCCTATCGAGACGGCAACAGGTGGATGCACAACCTCGACCGGCCGCCGCACCGGCTGGAAGACAGCGAAATCCGCCCGCCGAACCGCGCTGCGCGCGTGCTCCAGGGATACACGTTGCTGGGCCGGCAGGTGGACGTAATCGAGACTTCTCGCGGCTGCACCTACGATTGCAGCTTCTGTTCCATCATCGAAATGAGGGGACGCAATTTCCACACCTACTCCTTCGACCGCGTGCTCGCCGACATTCGCGACGCCCGCGACCACGGCGCTCGAACCATTTTCCTGGTCGACGACAACATTACGCTGAACGTTCGGCGCTTCGAAGCCTTGTGCGAAGCTATTATCGAGGCCGGACTGCACAAGCTGGATTACTTCGTGCAGGCTATGACCTCCGCCGTTGCCAATCACGGCGAAACCCTTGCGCCGCTCATGCGACGTACCGGATTTCGCTATGTTTTTCTCGGCATTGAGAACATCCTCGAGAACGACTTGGAATTTCTGAGGGCCTCCGCCAAGAATACCGAGCGCACTAACGGCCAAAACACGGGAAACGCCACCCTCAAAGCCATCGATTACCTGCACCGCAACCAGATGTTCGTGGTCGGCGGATTGATCGTTGGCAGCCCCAGTGACACGCGCGAGTCGATCGAAGCCAATCTCGAATTCGCGCGCCGCTACGTGGACTGGCCCTACATTCAACATCCCACCCCGTACCCACGTACGCCCATGACGAAAGACTTCCGAGACCAAGGGTTGATCATGAATGAGCGGCTGGAGGAATACGACGGCACTACGGCAGTCGTGCGTACGCAGCACCTGCCGGCCGAGGAAGTGGAGTTCATGCGCTGGAAAGCTGAGCGGTGGATGAAGGTTCACCACATACCGGCTGCGTTTAGACATGACCCGAGTTTCGTCCTGTTCCAGGGATGGAAGATGTTTGCCCATACTTTCCGCGGAAGCTCGATCCGCTCGGCGCTCGGGCTCGAAAGCGAGAAGAAAGTGTTTGCACGCTATCGGGAGATTCGAAGGATGGAGCGCGAGTACGTGTGAAGGCGAATTGTCCGGGGCCTTTTCGTTCCGCGCTCGTATTCAGTGGCTGGACGTGCGTCGGACAGCGATGAACGATACCTGTTCCAGGTCGGGGTAGTGGTCTTCCTTATCTGCTTTGCGCTCCGCGGGGGCGATTTGTTGAATGGTGGTTCGTGCCGGAACCAAGGCGCCAAAATACTGGGCGTAAACCTCGTCAAAGGCCGCCGTGTCCGACAGATCGTCGAGGTAGACATCTGTGTCCACGACCTGGTCGAAATTCATCTCAGCTTCTTCGAGATTGTCGAGAAGATTCCGCATGGTCTGCCGGAGTTGAACTGGCGTGGTCGAAGCATAGACGCCACCATGCGGCCCCGGAATGAAGCCGCTTTTGGCGGAGCAGTATAGAGTGTCCCCGGCAAAAACGCAGGGGCTTGCGGTCGGGCTGGGCGGCATGTTCTTCGGACGGATAGCTCTTCGCTGATTGAGATCGCGCACGGCCACGCCGGTGTACTCGATGTGGGCACCGCCGGGCAGGCTGGTCACCTCGATTGTGGCGCGCGCCGGGGTATTGCCGAACTCAAACCGGCGAGCGTAATGCTGATTCATAATCCGCATCGGAATGTCGCCCGTCAGGTAAGGATTGACGAAAACCATGTGGCTGAGATCGAGGCCGGCTGCCTTCACGACGGCCTCTACGCGGTCCAGCGCCAGATCGACCTGCGCTGCCGGATCATCGGGAACTTTGCCGCGCACCGGATCACTGCCGGACATACTTGAAACGAAAAGCCGGTCGTGAGTGAGGATGCCCGGCGAAGCGGGATCTTCCGAGTTGAACTTCGGCGGATAGACAGCTCGCTTGTCCGCTAAATTGCGCACCGCCACCGCACTGATCTGTACCGGAGGCTCGGGAATGCCGGCCACACCGAGCACCGCGCGAGCCGGTGGAGTCCTCGCGAAATATTCTCTGAAGACTTTATTCATTTCGGCGTACTGGTTGATGTCCTCGAGATAGACCTGGGTATAGACCACGTGCTCCATAGTCAAGCCCGCAGCTTCGACGATCGCCTGGACGTTATCAAGCGCCTGGCGAAACTGAGCCTCAAAACTCGAAGGCGAACTGCCGTCCGGCCGACGTGGTCCCTGGCCGGAGATGTAGACGTAGTCTCCCGCATCCACACCGGGCGAGTAGAAACGATTCCCGTGAGTGGACATCCCCGTGGGAACGACGGCGTGCGCCTGAGCCTGCGGTGAGGACGCTTGCGCTACGATCGTTTGCGCTGAGAGCGTCAAGGAAAACAGAAATCCAACCAACAGCAATCGCACATGCACCTTCCTATGAATAGTCCTGAACACGACCGACCCTTTCTACGCTGCGGCTTTCTTTTGCGCGGCCCCCAGAATCGTGCGAAGTCTTTGTCCGACAATGACTTCCTCGCCGGGCTTGATGGTCATCGAAACCAACTCGATGTGGTCGGGCCCCTTGTGTTCCTTTCGATTCGGCTTCCCCTCGTGCACTGCCCTGACCAGGCTTGGATTGTCCGCCCCGAGCACTTCGATGACGGGCTCGCCCGCCCGCAACTCCGCGACGCAATCGGAAATGCTGTATCGCCAGGCCTGCTGATCCCAGGAAATTTTCAGTGTCGGATAGCGGTTCCCATCGTCGGGAACGTAGGTGTCGGTCTTCACGCCGGGTACTGTCTCCACCAGCTTCCGAATTCGATCCACGCGACCATTCCATTCGTCGTAGAGCTTCTTTTCGTCGAGATTCAGCCAAGTCTCGAGCGCCGTAAGGCAGCCGATCACTTCTTCCTTCCCAACCTTCATCGGGCGGCACACAGCTCCTTCGCGCGGACTCGAATTCAGCAGGGCCGCTTCGATCAGATCTTTGCGGCCCAGAAGTAAGCCGCTGCACTGCGGCCCGCAAAGCCCCTTCCCGCCCGAGAAACAATAAAGGTCGATGCCCATCCGAGCGTAGAGCTTGGCGTTGTCAGCTGGCGGTATGCCTGCGGCGTCATCGAGCAGCAGGGGAATTTTGTGTTCTTTGGCGATCGCTAATACTCGCTGCAGCTTTTCACCCAGATCCGTCGTGTAGATCATCGCGGTGTTTTCATTGATGGCGCTCGCGAGTTCTTCCGGCGAATACGTGAGCACCAGCTTCGCGCCGGTGAGGCGGATCGCACTGTCGAAAGCGCTCCGGCCTCCCACCATGATCACTTCGTGTTTCAGTCCGGTGGTATCGGGAAGTTGCCAGATATATTTGTCATCGGTGCCAGCCATACAGGCGGCCGTTGCCGCCGCCATCGCACCCGCGGAACCGGAGGTAACGATGCCCGATTCCGCGCCGGTCAACTCCGACAAGCGCCGGCCCACCGCACGCTGCAGGTCCAGCATGTTGACGAAATATTCCGACGCTTCCAGCTGCGCCTGGCGAACTTCCGGGAATTCGAGAGACCCGCTCAAATAGGTCCACGTGCCTCGACAATTGATGACTGTTTTCACTCCCAGCCGGGTGTATACATTCTGGCGTGGATCTTTGCCAATGGCGGTGGCCGCTTGCGCGTAAAGGCCTCGGACCGCAATCTGACTAAGCAGCGGGGCAGCCGCCAATAGTTTCACGAACGATCGCCGGTTAGAATTCCGGATGCGCATTACGATATCTCCCTGGTCCCAACTACGCGTTAACGGCCACTGTCCGTCGCGAAGTCGGTATAGCACAGATTATGCTTGACGCAAATCGAAATCTTTCGTTTTATTGGGTTTCATTCCGTTTGGCGTAACCGGAGAGAGGCGTTTGAATACCCCTCGCACTCTGTCGGCGACGGGATGCTTTCTGAAAGGCGCGATCATGGCACTGCACCCCTTACGGGCGAATCAGAATCGATGTGTCACCGTATTATTATTTCTTCTGGGCGCGATCGGGTTGAGGCTAACTGCGCTCCCGGCGCGCAGTCAGGCAAATCCGCCGAAAAGCGCAGATTGCCGCGTCGAAGCCGTGGATTACAAGGGCTGGCACGCGCAACAACTCTCCAATCGATGGGTGCAGTTGATCGTGGTGCCGCAAAATGGCGGGCGACTCATGCAGGTGAGTTTCGCCGGACATCCCTATCTGTTCGTGAATCCCCAGTTTGCGGGCAAGTATTTGCCGCCGAGCTCGGGCCAGTGGTTCAACTATGGCGGCGACAAGCTCTGGCTTTTG
>Ga0181537_10002896_pt1 | contig 14927 bp, 17 predicted proteins | sample PEATcosm2014_Bin_39_FD_119765 | JGI IMG/M metagenome (GOLD analysis project Ga0181537, IMG submission 119765) | Peatland microbial communities from MTU Mesocosm Facility, Houghton, MI, USA - PEATcosm2014_Bin23_10_metaG | ecosystem: Environmental > Terrestrial > Soil > Wetlands > Peat | place... | reverse complement strand
TGCGTGTAGATGCGTCGACCATACTTTTCAGGATCGAGACCGTCAAACGTCAACTCAAGCTTCTTGGCGTACTTCATAGGTGCTTTACGCAATCATCGTTCTTCAAACGAACTGACAGGGTTATTCGCTTCTGTCCCTCAACGCCGATTACGCTGTGGATGTTCGTCACGTCCCATAGTACGGCGTGGTTGAAATAGCTGATGCGCTCGACTGGCTTCACATCACGAATCGAGTACGGATGATAGGCTTCTGCACCCGGATAGTACTCGACCGGGGTGCTCTCCACGCCATTTCGTGGTTCGTAGAAAACTAGCTCTGTTCCTTCGCATCCCAGCACTGGGATATTTATCGCCATGCGGGCAGCAGAAGTCGTGTCGCGGTGGATCATCAGATCATCCACCATGCTGACGATCCACAGCTTGTCAACGTGCTGCTTCTCAACACCGAATCGCTTCAGTTCTGACCAGAGAGTCACCGCAGATTCAAAGCTCTCAGGGGAGAATGGCTCAAAGGTAAAGCCGTCGTACGACTGATGTGGGATGAGGGATAGAATCTCTTCACTGATCTTGGGAAGGTTTTCAAATCGAAGCGCGATGGCGCGGGGATTGAAGGCGCGAACAACTTCTTCGTACGTAGCATCATAGAAGTAGATCTGAAGCAGCTCACGATCCTGTGAAATTGGTTTTGTGGGGATTACCGCGTGAGGCGCGACGGTGTCAAGAATCCACGTGTCACCAGTTTTAGCTGTGTACTTTTCCACCTCTGTCAAGAGCCGCGTGTTGACCATGAAGTAGAATGGATCGTCATTGTCGGTGACCACGTCATTGTCGCGCTGAACTTCCCCTTCGTAAAAGATTGTTTCCTCTTGATTGGCATGAACGTGATGGTTGATTACGCACATATCACGAAGATGAATGTGAGCTGGAATGCCCGCGTCATGGATATACAGCTTGCGAACGATGATCTGCTTGTTTCGCAGTGAAGGAGGAAGGCGATCCTTAATTTCCTGAAGCTCTTTAAGGTGAACCCGGTACTCATGAGAAACTGGAAGACCACTACCCTTCTGAAATCCCTGCGCGAGAGCCAGGCGGGCGCGCTTTTGCACGTCTATTCCATCGAACGACATGTTGATCTTCGTGGCGTACTTCACAGAACCTCAGATAGCCCGTCAAAAATTGCGTTTAGGGTGTCACTGTCGATATTTAGCGGTACGCCAATGCTGAGGAACGAAGTTGGTCCTAGGCAGTGAGCCCCTAGCATGATGCCGTGCTTCATCGCCGATATCCTGGCCCTCTCATAATTTGATCCGGTGTTGAGAACTAGAGAGGCAAAGGTGCCGCAGACCCTAAAATCAGAAATTTTTCCTGCTTCGATAAGTTGCTGGGCACGAGTGGTCATGCGCAGGGCAATTTCATTGGGCTTGACCAACATCAAATCGTCTCTGCGCAGTATCTCAATCGTCTTAAGAGCGGCATAAACCCCCGGCATCGCGGGACAGAATGTCCAGCCGTGTACCATCGGACGACGTTCTATGACCGTACCCACCTTTGAGTTGCAAAAGGTGGCGCTAAGCTGCGCAAAACCGGCGGTAAGAGATTTTGCAGAGCACACGATATCTGGCTGCATCTTTAGACGCTGATAGCCAAAGTAGGTTCCCAGCTTTCCACCACACGTAGCCACATCATCGACGATGAGCAAAATGCCATAATCGTTGCAAATCGCCTTGATGGCAGAATGGTAGCTCTCAGAGCATTCAACTACCCCGCTCACCCATGAAATTGGTTCCTGGATAATTGCGGCTATTCTGTTTGGGCCGACATATCCAATAAGGTCTCGAAGTTGCTTTAGACAGCGCTCCTCTTCAGACTCTCGCTCTTCAGGAGTTGCATTTCCCCGAAAGTATGGCTGCGATGTGTAGTGAATCCAATCCGGTTTTATTGCCGTGGTCTGTAGGTTCATGTAGTCAAAACCGCTAACATAGGTGCCAGATAGTGTTGACCCGTGGTAACTTGTTCTAAATGAAATGATTTGCGTTCGTTGTGGCTCACCGAGAATGTCATGGTAGTTAAGCGCCAGCTTTATCGAGGTATCGACAGAATCGCTACCACCTAAACCGTAAAACACGTTTGTTAGATATCCATCACTGAGCGATGACCATCGATCTTGCAGCTCAAGAATTGCTGCGTGGGTGACATCCTTGTTTGCACGAACGTATGGCACGTCACTCATACCATCATGAATGGCCTGTAGAATTTCCGCGTTTTTGAAGCCTAAAGAATACGAGTAGAAGGTGCTCTGCGCGTCGATAAAGTGCTGACCATCAGCCGTCGTGTAGCCAAATGCATCATACTCCTTTATCTGTCGAGAAGAATGACTGTGCTTGGTAAATGGGAGAATCTGCTTCATCTTTCGATTAGCGCTAGCGTGAAAGCTGTGTTCTGCATTTCTTGCGGGGTGTGGATACGTGGCAAAGAACCGGCTACTACAGACGCTTTACCTTCTGGGATTTTTGCAATGGCGCGGGTTGGGAGATATTTTCCGTTTATTACTACGTGCCCGGACACAACTATCAGAAGGCGCTCTTTGTCAGATGCAGGGATGTCCATTTGGCTGTCACCATGCACCATGGTAAAGCTTGTCGCGGGTCTGTCATAAAAGACCACCACAAAGTGCGCGCAGCCAGTTGGTGGGTACTCGACGTGGTTTATCGTGCCCACCCAATCCTTGAGGTTGTACAGGTTACCAGCCGTCATTGTCACTGGCGCACGTTCACCGACTGTTGCGGTGCACTCTCCGGCCCCAATGTAAATCCACCGATCAACGATGTATGGCGAACACAACACACGCTCATCTTCGGTGAGTGGTTCATTTGAGAAGATCCACTCGACAACCAAGTCGATCTCGGGCTTATCCCTACGGATTGTGATGTTCATTATACCTCTGGAATTTCTTGATCCGGCGCAAAGTCCAACTTGCCATCCACGTATACCTGTTCGACAATGTTTATCTCGTGGTTGTCAATTTTTTCCCACTTGAGATCCTCGTCTTCTACGGTCTCCTTGATGATCGGGCAAAGGTGACTTAACTTTGCGCAGAGCGCGGTGAAAAATTCTTGGCGCAGCGCGATAGCCTCTTCGAGCGTGTTAACGACCGTTGGCCTACCATCTTCTCGATTGAATACGTTGTACTTCATTCCGGCGCGACTGGGGTGTGATAGACAGTTTCATGACCGTTGTCGGTCTTAGGAATCCAGTCCTTATTGATTCGATCACCCTTCTCAAAAACCATGATCCCATCATAGAAGGAAATTCCGAAGGTTCCTCTTAGATCGGGATCTTCTACTATGTCCTTTGAGTATCCTAGGTGCAGCTGATCTATGAATGTCTTCGACGTGTTGATGAACGAGTTAGGATTGTGGTACCCACCTTCATAGATCTTCTGATAGGAATGATACGTATCCTCAACCACGTAGACGCTATTCTTCTGCATCTTGGGATATAGGTGGCGAAAGGTCATGAGAACATGATCACTGTAGTGGCTCCCATCATCTATGACAATGTCAGGCACACCATGCTTTTCTATGATCTCATCTAGAATTTTTGCGTCGCATTGGTTTCCGATGAACACGTGAATACCCGGTGACTCATGCTCCTTGCACGCCGGCATGTGATCAAGCCCTATGATCGTTGCGCGAGGACCAAAGTAGCGCTGCCAAAGCTTTAGTGAGCCCCCGCGATAGACACCAATCTCGAGAACAGTTACGGTTCGATCACGCCATGGTGCAAAGTGTCTCTCATACACCGGAAAGAAGTGCGGGTGCTTGAGGGTTGTAAGGTTCTCGTAGGGGAGGTAGTGCTCCCAGAGGGCGCTCATTTGAATTTAGGTCCGGCAATCCAGACGACGAGCGACTTACGAGTTCCGCCAGTTACAGGGGTAACGCGGTGCATCAACCAACTTGGGAAGGCGTAGATGATTCCCTTTTTCTTTTCAGCGGTAACGATCGCAGTGCCACTGATCATAAGCTCAAGATCGCCGCCCGTGTACTCTTCTGGATCGGAAAGCTGAATAACGAGTGTAAGCTTTCGTGGGGCAGCAGAAAGGTTGCCCTTGTCCATGTGCCACGTGTAGTGATCACCCCCGCTAAGATACACGGTGTACTGAAAATCCTCTACAAATCCGTAGAGATCAAAATCCCAAAACTGCCCATTGAGCTGACGGCCCACGTATGCGAGCTTATCATACAGCCATGACGTTTCATTTGTCTGAGGAAGCCATCCGGTTTTTGACTTACGGATTTTCTCGATGACTGCACCATCATCGACATTGGCGTCGTCCTTCGCAAGCTCATCACCTAGCTTGCGGATGCTAGCAATCTCTGCGTCAGAGAATTCATTTTCCCATGTAGCAAAATTTCGTTCACCAGTTGAAAGATCTGGGCACGGTGAAAACATGTAGGCTGACATAGGAGCTCCTTATTTGCGATTCCAGATATGATCTCGATAGTAGCTCTCGTGCGCTTGGCGCTTCTTTCTCGTGAGCTCAAGATTAGCCACATCTTGCGGGGTAAACGTTCGAATCTTAGCTTCGGGTATTAGCGCATCACGCTTAATGGGAATTGCTTGAACAAGTGGAGTCCCCTGCTTGATGATGCCCGTATATCCCTTCTCGAGGAATACGAATGGAAAGTTGATGAACTCAAAGTAGCCATCCGCATCAACTAGCCCACTAATGCACTCGAAACGAAAGTCGGGTCGGTTCAATGGCGGAACGAAGAGAATGCTCCAGCCAGGCGGCACCTTCATTGCCCAATAATTCAGAAACTTCATGGGCGGTTTTGGCGAGTGCGGATGAGGAGAGCCCTTAGTTCCGATTTGGCTGGGATTGTGAGTCTCGACCATTGTCTTGTAGAAGGTGGTTTTGAACTCTACCCCCGAAGCATCGTCGTTTGAAACAAACTCAACATCCGCGGCGAGGGGAATGATCCAGCCAACTGACATCGCATCGAGGAAGGGGGCGCACCGCTTTATGGTGCTGTTTTCCAGCTTGTTCTTCTTGTCGATCTTCGGTGGAAGATCCTTGTACCATCCCGGCATGTACTTGCGTGCTGGATATGGTTCGGGAATTACGCCTTTATCTTCTTCGAGACAGAGAAATTCAATCTCTGGCGTTTTAGATTTGAAAAGATCAAACATGTCATGTCTTATAAGTTAGAATTTGTAGCCAACGCTGTCTGTCCATGAGATTGGCCAGGTGAAAGAAGCAAAGCTGTACTTGACGCCTCGCGTCAGCTCAGTAACGTAGTGTGGGTGGGTAAGTACGCTTGGCCAGATAACCGCGTGGCCCACTGGCACGTCCTGCATAGAGAAGTTTTGGCGCGGGAAAAAGATGTGACACCCTTCATAGTCATCGTTGAGCTTAATGCTGGTGGTGAAAAGGCTTGTGTCGTTGTGGAGGTGAAGTTTGCGAGGGCCGGCCATGAAGTAGCGCAGAAAGAACGGGCTGAACATTCCATCCAGATCAAACATCCACTCCTTTCTCAGTATCGGAGCGACATGCTCTTTGAAGTGAAGCGCATAATCCTGAAACAGTAGGCGACTTACATCGCTAAGGAGAAGCTCATGAGTGTCATACCCCTCCTTCGTGAAGAAGCGATCCTTGTACTCCTCACATACCTCAACAAGCTCATCACAAAACTCCCTCTTCCAGAAGGGCATCGTGATGATGTCGTTCTTGATCTCGTAACTACCAAAGTGGGGATCGATAGCCCCCTTGTATGAGATCACGCTATGACCTTGTCCTTATGAAGAATGAGGTTGCTCGAGGCCAACTCAGTTGCGCTTTGAACGACTTCAATGTGGCGCTCCCAGTCGTCGTAGAATTCCTTCCAGTGAACGATCGGAAAATCCTTGAAGGCGATCTGTCGAAATGACGGACCAAAAACCCAGGTGCTCAGCGCCGAGAAGCACGCGTCGTGCTGAGAGTTGTCAGGGTAGTGAAGTGTTTGATACTTGATCCCGTTATCATCAAGCATCGCCCGTACCTTGACGCACTCTGCCGCGCTCTCAGGCGTGGTGAAGCCCATGTACAGATAAACTTCGGTGATTTTGACGATGTTAGCCATTTGACTCTATCTCCTTTTACCGCCAAGTGTATTTATCCTGCTACGTTTTGACGTGCCCAGGTAACAGAGACGTTACCCGTGGTTGAACCTGTCCCAACCGTTACCGCGTACGATGAGTAGCGCGATACGCTTGTGTTGGTGTTACCGGATGTACCTGGCGAACCAGCGTTACCTGCTCCGCCCGGTGTTGCTCCTGTTCCGTTTGATGGACCTGTGTAGTTACCCGGATTTCCATTTGCAGATGCCACATAACCAGAACCCGCTCCTGTCCCAGGCGTCCCAGCGGTACCTGCACCGCCGTTGTTCTTACTGCCTGTTCCGCCAGCTCCACCTGCGCCACCGTTGTTTGCTCCAGTTCCGCCCCCTCCGCCCGACCCCGCGGCCGAGTTACCAGCCGCGCCGCCGTTAGCGTTACCTGCTGTTCCTGTGTTTCCATTCGCGGCGGTTCCGGCTCCATTTCCACCACCACCAGCATTTCCGCCATTTGCTGCCGCGCCACCTGAGCCCACAGTTCCGGCCACCAGTCCGGTGTTTCCCGCGCTACCTCCCGTGCCAAGCGTTCCCTGGTTACCGGGAGTTCCTATGCCATTTGTTCCCGCGCTTCCAGCTGATCCACCATTTCCACCATTTCCCTGCGCGCCGCCGGCAAAGCTAGCAAGAGCACCAAAGGTGGAAGCATTTCCTGGATTGCCATTTCCTCCTGGGCTGCCAGCACTACCATTCGTAGCACCTGATCCGCTGTTGCCGGCGGTGGCTGCGACAAGTATGTTGCCGGGATTACCAGCTGTTCCGGGAGTTGCTCCTCCACCACTTCCGGGAGAACCAGCAGATCCCGCGTTACCAGCATTTCCAGCTCCGCCCGGCGTTGCCGCGGCACTAGATACTGATCCCGCGCCGCCATTACCGCCATTACCGCCGGATGGGGCAGCATTTCCTGCTGTTCCGGTGTTACCCACGGTCTTAGTGGTATTTCCACGACCACCACCGCCACCACCGCCACCACCGCCAGTAGAAGTATTGCTTGCTGCCCCAGGGTTGCCAGCGATAGCCACTCCATTGTTTCCAGTGGTAGCAGCGTTGTTATTTCCAGCGGCCCCGGCTGCGCCAGCATTTCCAGCGACGCCATTGTTGCCTGCGGCACCAGGAGATCCAGGGTTACCAGCGGCACCGCTTCCAGCAATTGTCACGTTCGTCACGTTCCATGGCAAGACAGCGGTGTCAGATGAATTGTACGTAACTGAAGAGGCTTGCGCCCACGATCTAAATCTCATGCTCACTCCACCTTAGGCGTTACCAACAACTTGGCCGCCATAGTACGTGATGGTTCCCGCGATATTCACGGCTAGTATCTGGATGATGTCGGTCTTGCCCGCGGTTGTTGTAAGAACCGGAGCGATACCATTATCCCACTTGATAGTAGATGAGAAGGTTGGAAGGGTTCTGCTGCCAGTACCGTCCTGGATAAGGACGATGGTCATGGTTTGAGTTGTGTTAGCGGTCGGAAGGACGTTAGAAAATGCGATTGTCAAACCGCTTGCGCCAAGAGTAATTTCCTCGACCTCAGTAGTTGCCCAGTTGATCGTCACCGTACCCGATGAGACTGTTCCGGCATTGGTGCTGTCGCCGATAAACGCTGTAGCCGTTACCGTGCTGCTAGCGGCAATGGTGCTGATGTTAGATAGAGCACCGCCATCTGAAACACCGAAGATAACCGCGGTGTACGCGCTGTTGACGATTTCAAATCCGCCCGTCGGATTGATGCGGAAGAACTTGTTTTGGTTTGTGGCACCACTTCCGGCGTTACTTACGCTGAGGAAGCCGGCGTAGTTGGTTCCACCATATCCATTTGCTGTCGAAATGTTGATGACGCTTGAGCCAGTCGTACCAAGGTTGATGCCGGTGGTTGAGAGAATACCGGTGGATGGAACAAACGTGAGTGCAGAAGCGTCAACGGTTATCGGATTAGAACCACTGCTTGCCGCCACAAACGTAGGATACCATGTCAGGGCAGAGGAAGTATTGTTAGTCGTGTTAACGTTTGTAGCAGATCCCGCGGTGGTAGCGCTCGTCGCGTTACCAGACAAAGCACCAGTAAACGTGGTCGCTGAAAGATTTCCAGTAGACGGCGTGAAGGTAAGAGATGCGCTGGACAGCGCGCCGTTATTACCCGTCTGCGAACCAGCAAAAAGCGGATACTGCGCTGAGCCGCTTGATGAGGAGGTTACGGCGATGTTCGTGGCGTTAGTCGCCGTTCCTACCGTGAGCGTAGATGGGTTGGACCACGCAGGAGCGGACGCACCAGCCGTGAGGAAATACCCAGATGTTCCCAGCGAAAGGGTGGTAGAAGTGGATGCTGCTGTCTGATAGACAAGGGCACCAGCACCGCCGCCCGTCACATTGGTCGCGGTCGTCGCCGTCGTTGCGTTACCAGACAAAGCACCAGCAAACGTGGTGCTTGAAAGAGTTGCAGTCGATGGGTTGTAGGTGAGCGAACTATTGACATCGAGCGGGAGATTACCGGTCGTCGCAGAAACGAATGTTGGGTAAAAGGTAGCGTTGGTAGCCACCGCCGTAATTCCAGAGTTCGTGGCGTTGGTTGCAGAGCCGACTGAGAGCGACGACTGGCTCGTCCATGATGGTGAAGCATTGGCGTTTGAAGTAAGCACCTGACCACTGGTGCCGTAGTTTGTTCCAGTTGAACCGAATGAGAGGGCCCCTGCTGTCGTGAGACGCATGCTTTCCACGCCAGAAAACTGGAAGCTTAGAGGAAGAACGGTGCCACTGCCAATTGCAGCAGAGTTAATGAAGATGAGGCTGGAAGATGGCAGAACCGACCAATTGAAGACCGACGCGTTGGTTCGGGCGCTGTCGCTGTAAAGCTTAACACCGGTGCTTGTTCCACTACCATTAGGAATGATTTCAAGAATAGATGAGCCATTCGTGGTGCTCGTTTGAAATGCCAGACGGCTCGTAAGAGTCGCGTTGGACATGTCACCAGTGATCAGCTGCGCCGTAGAAGTAAAGTTGAGGTTACCAGTTAGGCTTGCAGCGGTAGTGGAGAGAGTTCCAGTTGAAGGAACAAACGATAGCGCTGAGCTATCGACTGTCAACGGAAGGTTTCCGGTGTTTGCTGAAACAAAGGTAGGATACCACGTTGACGATGACGAGGTGTTATTCGTGATCGCAGAATTCGTGGCGTTTGTTGCTGTCGTTGCCGTAGTAGCATTGCCTGACAGAGCACCGGCAAATGTGGTGGTCGTGAGCGTATTGGTTGATGCGTTAAACGTCAGGCCGGTGCTGACATCGATTGGGTTGTTACCCGAGGTTGCTGACACAAAGGTTGGGTAGAGCGTGGTTCCTGCGCTTACCGCTGTTGTTCCTACGTTTGTGGCGTTTGTCGCTGTTGTTGCCGAGCCGACTGACAGGGATGACTGCGCGGTCCACTGAGGTGCAGAGGATCCAGCGGTCAGAACGTAGTTCGTTGTGCCAAGAGCAAGCATTGACGTTGCGCCTGAACCAGTTTGGTATGGGAGGCTGCCCGCCGCACCACCAGAAAGATTTGTCGCCGTCGTTGCTGCCGCCACGGTACCGGTCACAGCCACAGTCACAGCACCGGTTGCGCCTGAAACCGAGATGTTCGTTCCGGCGACCAGCGAGGTAACGCCGGTGTTGTTGATTTGCAGCGTGCCTGAGCCGGTTGTGGTGCTAATACCCGTGCCAGTAGCAAGCGTGTATGGAACGTAGGTTCCACCAGAGGTGCCTACGAGAATTTGACCGGACGTTGGTGAAGTTGCGGTGCCAGTTCCACCTCGAGTTACACCGAGCGTTCCACTCGTGATTGCGCTCGTGTCGATGGCGATTGACGTGTTAGTTACTGAGCTTACCTGTCCCTGCGCGTTCGTTGTAAAGACCGGGACTTGAGAAGCCGAGCCGTACGTGCTAGCAGTTCCCACCGCGGTGATAGAGAACGTCGTGCCAGTCAGCGTTAGACCGGTGCCAGCTGAGTAGGTACCAGTACCCGAGAATTGAGTGAAGCTGATTGAATCGGTGCCAATCTTTGTAGCACCGCTTGCTTGGGTTCCCACTGAATTTTGAACCCAGCCGGTTGAAGCCTGTCCACCTTCCTCGATAAAGAGAAAGTCGCCAGCGCGAACGCTATCATAGATGCTTTGATCGTAGTCAGTTGCGCGCGTGAGAACCCAATTTGAGGAACCAGAACCTACCGCTGTCACAACGTAAACGCCATTCTGCGTCGTAGTTGCTTGGTTTTTGACAAGGATACGATCATTCACGCTAGCGGTGTAACCATCTACGACGAAAGCCGCCTGCGTTCCGGAGTTAGTAAGCGTTGCACCGACACCAGCTCCAGCATCAGGAGAAGCACCCGCGGTTCCAGCGGCGTAGGTGGCGGTAAGAGATACCGTTGTAGCTGCTTGGACTGCAGAGTGGACGTTTAGTCCAGCGGTTGCGGCGTCAACATACGCCTTGGTTGCAGCATCTGTCGTATTGACAGGTGAATTGGAAAGCGTTACCTGCGCAAATGTTGGCTGTGAAGTTGTCGCGATGCTCTGAGGTAGTGAAAGGGTAACCGTGCCAGTTGAGGCCGACGCGATGACTTGATTTGTCGTGCCGGTAATTGAGGTTACGCCGGTGTTTGATACCGTGACTGAACCAGTGGATGCGGAAACCGAAACACCCGTTCCAGCTGCAAGAGCCGTCACGCCAGTGTTGTTAATCGTGATCGCGCCGGCGCCATTTGAAATTCCGATGGCGGTGCCAGCGGTTAGGGTGGCCGCTACCGGGGCGGCGCTTGTCGAGCCGATGAGAAGCTGCCCATTGGTTGTTGCTGCGGTGGAGGCGAGAAGACCACCACTGCTTGGATAGACGAACGAATTAGCCGTCAAGCCAGAATCGGTAACGCTAGTGGCGGTGACTGCCCCGGTGCTCACGCTTGATGGCGTGATCGCGCCTAGGGAAATTGTAATCGTGCCGCTGCTAGTAACTGGGGAACCGCTCACGCCAATTCCACTTGAGCCGGCGATAGCGACAGATGTTACGTAGGAGAGGGCCGGAATATCAGCAGCTATCAGCGAGCGGAAGCTCGGCTGGGCCGCGGCGCCGGTCGTAGGACCACCAAGAAACTGGTTGGCGCTCTGCGTATTGAGGGTAACGGTAAGAGTGCCGGTTGTGGTAACGGGAGTTCCACTGATTGAGTAGAGCGGTGTTGCTGATGCATCAGAGAAGCTAACAGATGTTACCGTTCCGGTTCCTGGGGTAAAGCCAAGTGCCGTGGTAACGTCGCCTGATGTAAGGGTGATCGCTCCAGTGCGAGTGTTAAAGCTCGTCACCGCTCCAGTAGGTGCAGACCAAGTTCCATCGGCGCGCAGGAAATTTGTCGTGCCACCACCAGATCCTGGTACAATACCAGCGACGCTGGTGGTAAAGAGATTTGGCGTAACGGTGATTGTACCCGTCGACGTAACCGGCGAACCGGAAATGCTTAGCGCGCCGCTGTACGAGCCGCCTGAAGCTACAGCTACCGACGTGACGCCTGTTGCAGGAGCTGCGGCCCACGTTGGGACACCACCAGCCACTGTAAGAATCTCACCCGTAGAACCAATGCTGAGCGCTACGTTGCTGGTGCCGTTGAAGTAAAGCGTGTCACCGGTTGTCGCGAGAGGAGAGAGGGCATCAAAAGCGGCTGTCTTAGTAGTCTGTCCAGTTCCGCCGTTCGCAATGTCCAGCGTTCCAGCGATGGTGATCGTACCACTTGCCGTGACTGGGCCACCCGAGGTTGTAAGTCCAGTCGTTCCGCCAGATACGTCAACTGACGAGACGCCACCGCCACCACTTGTAGTTTGCCAAGTAGTTCCGTTGTAGACGTAGAGGACGTTCAGATCTGAGCGGTAGAAAAGCTCACCAACGTCTGGTGATCCTGGGAAAGATGTCCCATGGTCAGACACGAGGTTGGTGATGTCAGAACCTTGTGACAGTTGAATGCCGTCGATTTTCATGCTATTCCTTGATTGGATCAAGAGATGGGTCTGGAGTATTTATCCCAGGCAAGAAAAAGGGCACCGTTAGGTGCCCTACTGAGGTGGGGAAGCTCAGGCGGCTTGGCGTAGGCGCAGTTCGCGTTGACGACCTGCTTCAATCTTTGAAAGCTGGCGCTCTTCAAAGAGCTTCTGAACCACTTCCTTGGCCTTCCAGGCTTGCGGAAACTTGATCTTGTCGCACTCCGCTCGCTGCTCCTTGCTCATATCCCAGTAGCCCAGTCCTCCGCTTGCCTTTGAGTAGGCGCGCTGGGCATCCTTGTATTCATTCTTGAGCTTACGGTACGCCTTGATAGCTTCAGCGAGGCGCTCCTTCCACTCTGCCTTGTAGACGAGGTATTCCTCGCGAGTCGTAAACGTGAACTTTGGACTTTCCATTTTGATCTCCTTCTTTGGGCTGTAGACGAATGGTTGAACACACTTTTCTTGGTCTTGCTTGAACAGCTTGGTGACAAACTCGAACATTTTACTTCTCCTTTGCTTTTTTACCGGCTTGAATGAGGCGAGCTTTCTTTATCTTGAAGCTCTCGGACCCCTGTCCTCCGAACATTTCCGCGTTGGCGTAAATCTCAGCCCAAGCCGTGAAGTACAGGATTGGCGCGAACGGGCTCTTCCACAAATTTCGCAGGTCATCACCGCGCAGGACGTGAAAGTCCATGTCATGGAGAATCAGGTGCTTGGTGAAACCGTCTTCGGGGAAGATGTGAGCGTACTGCTTCGCTGACCACGAGGCGTGATCGTCGAAGTGACGCCGTCCATCACAGTCCGTGTGCAGGCAGAGATGCTTGCCGCAATCGTGATAGACATGATAGCGTTCGAGAACGCTAGGAGGCGGGAGGGTGTGGCCGAACTTGGCCCAAAGCTGCTGAAGTATCTCGCAGTCGTGCTGTCCGGATTCAAGTCGTTCGTCAAGGAGCTTGTAGTGAGCGTGAACGGATTGTCCATGCTCGAGCATGTTTAAGCCCTTAGTCTGTTCGCACGCGCGCATTTCGGCGTGGAGCTCATCGATGGTGTTGGCGAGAACCTAGGTCATTTTACGCTCCAGAGTTGAAGGTGAGAAAGATGGTGGCGCTGCTCTTCGGTAAGAAGGCACGCGATCGCCGTGAGACCCCAGTCCATGTAAGGTTCATGAAACTCGGACGTAGGAATGCCCTGCGAGTTCAGCTTGTCACGAAGCCGCTCGAGTTGAGCCTGATCACGAATGGAGAGGTGGATGTAGGACGGGTGATGGTCGTTGGGACGACCGAACTGGTAGGCGTGTTCAATGGCTGCGTGAGCCGCTTGGATCGCCTGCTGCGCGAGTGGGATGTCGCGGCGAGCTATTGCGTAGAGATACGTTTTGGAAACCTACGACTTCATGTCAACCTCAGTTAAAAGTTGGTCCGGTTACTGGCGGGTGGACTTTACCCGTTCATCTACGCCCAGTCACGTTTGCCCAGTGGCGGTACTACCATAAGTGTATTTATTGTAGCTCTTTGTTCAGAGCTTGTAAACTGGCTCTCCCGGTCGGATTCGAACCGACGACGCAGGGATTTAGAGTCCCCCGCTCTTACCGCTGAGCTACAGGAGAAAATTCTTACCGGTCTATCGGCCCACCACGCTCTTGAGCGACGATCGTAGGAAGGTGAACCGCGGCCTCGACGGTAACTCCCGTCAGGTCATAGGAATTGCCGAAGCGGTCATCAGTGCATCCCACGTTGAAGTAGACCTTCGAGTCCTCGGGAAGGTTGAAGTGGGCGCGGAGGATGCCCTTCACGTCATCGGGGGTCAGCTTGATTTCGGTCTTGTAGATCTTCTTCATCAAATCACCTTCAGTCCTTCGGAGGGGTGGGCGAGAATGAAATTTTGAACCGATTTGGCAAGGTCCAGCGGTGAACGCGCCTTCATTACGAAGGCGTGAACCTTCTGCACATTTTCCGGCTTCACTGTGGGGTGCGCCCTGGTGAACTCATCGACGATGTTGTCGACGTAGCTCCGCGCCTGTGAGAGGGTGGAACACGTCATTAGGTGATGAACGTGTTCCTGCTTGAAGAAACCGGGCGAGATTTGACGGGCCATGTTACCTCACAGATCGAGAAGTTTGCGAACCTTTTCCTCGGCGGCGGTTACCGCCCGCTCAGATTCGTCATACGCGACATTCGCGTTGGCGAGATCGTTTGCGGCTTTGTCGTACACCGCGTGCGCGGCGTCGTACTTCTCCTTCAGTTCCCCGGCGTTCTTGCGAGCGCGGTAGAGAGCCTCGATGGCTTCGCCGTAGACGCGTTTCTTGGTTTCGATCGCCGCCTTGACGAGATCAGCTTCCTTGAGGTCCGCCTTGTGAAACACGGGAACCTTCGGGGGATCATCGGGGATGGTGCGCTCAGCGCCGAGTCCCTCGACTTGAACGGCGGTGCCGAAAAGATCCTTGACTGGCGGCAGCGTTTTGAGCGATTGCTTTGTCTTGCTGTAGAGCGCGAACTTGACGTTCGCTTGGGTGCGAAGCAGATCGGCGGTTTCGTTGGTGAGGTAGTAGCGGTCCTCGTACTTCACGCAGAAGCGGGTGTAGAGGCCCTTGCGACGACCCGCGTCATAAAGGGACGACGTCCACATTCCAGCCCGGCGCTTGGAGTCCCATTCCTTGCCTTGGGAAGCGACGATGAACTTTTCGACGTCCACGTTGCGAACTCCGACGTGGGCTCCGATGAACTTCAGGATTTCGAGGGAGCGGCTGCCGGCCTTGGGAAGAGTCAATTTGGTGGTCATGTGATCTCCAT
>Ga0181537_10002894_pt1 | contig 14928 bp, 9 predicted proteins | sample PEATcosm2014_Bin_39_FD_119765 | JGI IMG/M metagenome (GOLD analysis project Ga0181537, IMG submission 119765) | Peatland microbial communities from MTU Mesocosm Facility, Houghton, MI, USA - PEATcosm2014_Bin23_10_metaG | ecosystem: Environmental > Terrestrial > Soil > Wetlands > Peat | place... | reverse complement strand
TTGATGAGTGGGAAGTGGTCGATGCGACGAAGCTTGAAAATCTCGGCCTGGGTGCTCGGCGGAGCCGTTCTGCTCTGCGTGCTTCTCGGAACGGCGCTGTTCGTTGCCGGCAATACCGACTCGGGCCGCGCCATGATCGAAAGCCTGACCTACCGGCTGACCGCAAAAACCGTGAAGGTCACGGGTCTGGCGGGATCGTTTCCGCACGCACTCACCGTGGACAAACTGGAGCTCAGCGATGAGCACGGCATCTGGCTGACCGCCCTGCATGGGACGCTCAATTGGTCGCCGTTCGCATTGTTCGAGCGCCGGATCCAGATCGACCAATTGCACGTGGAAAACATCGACATGCAGCGGCTCCCCGTGAGTTCGAGCAAGAACCCGAGCAGGGGCCCCCCGTCGATTCCGCGCATCGATGTGACGGAGGCGTCGATCGACGCGCTCGAACTCGGACCCGAATTGGCGGGTGCGCCCGCATCGCTCGAGCTGCACGGCAGCGCTCATTTGCGTTCGGTGGAGGAGATGTCCTTCGATGCCGCTGCGCACCGCATCAAGGGGGTCGGCGACTACGAATTGAAATTGCGCTTCGATGCCAAACGCATGGACGCGGTCCTGAAATTGAATGAGCCGGCGAGCGGGCCGCTGGAGAACCTGCTCGCGCTGCCGGGCTTGGGTCCGCTGGCGGCGACGCTGAACTTGAGCGGAGAGCGTTCGGCCGAACGGCTCGATCTCTCCATCGACGCCGGCGAGTTGCGCGGCCGCGCTCGCGGCACTTTCAATCTGAGGGATCTCGCGGCGGATGTGGATTTTTCGCTCGAGTCTCCCGCGCTCCGCCCGCGCCCTGACCTTGGCTGGGAGCGCGCGAGCATCAAAGGCCGCTGGCACGGCAGCATCAAGACCCCGACCGCCGACGGGCATGTCGAAGTCGACCAGTTGCACCTGCCCGGCGATACCCAGATGGCGACGCTCAACGCCGATTTCTCGGCGAGCCTGGGTCATGCCGCGGTCCACGCCCTCGTCGGCGGACTGCGGATTCCGGGATCACAGCCGCAGCTGCTGGAGAGCGCTCCCCTCATGATCGACGCGTCGATGCGGCTCGATGAATCCGCGTTGCCCGTGGAGCTTGCAGCGTCGCACCGATTGTTCACGCTCAATGGTCATGCCGAGGCCGCGGGCCTGATGGCGGGCAAGAAAAATGTGACCTTCGAGTTGCAGCTGCCCGATCTAGGCACGTTCGCGGCGCTGGTCGGGCAACATGCGGGCGGCAAGGCCGTGGTGAAGGCGCGGCTCGTCGGGGACGCCGAGTCGACTCAAGTGCTGCTCGATGCCAGCGCCGCATCGCTGACCGGCACCGAGAGCTGGTCGGCGGCGGTGGGCGATCGCGCCACGCTGCAAGTGTCGGGCACGCTCACCGACAAAGCGCTGAATCTCGAGAGCCTGCAATTGACCGGACGCGCCGTGTCGTTGGCGGCCAGTGGCAGCGCGTCGAGAGCGGCACCGGACGCCGCCGCCGCAACTCCCGCGCTCGTACATCTGAAGTGGGACCTCACGGTCTCGGACCTCCAAACCCTGTTGTCGACCTTGGCGGGCAGCGCTCGAGTGTCCGGGACGCTGGACGGCCCGATCACGGCGATGGCCGCACAGGCCGAATTGACCTCGAGCGTCGCGGTACGAGGTTCGCCGAGCAGCTCCCTGTCCGCGCAGATAAAGGTGCGCGGCCTGCCCTCTGCGCCGAGCGGTACGCTCGAGGTCGAAGGTGCCCTGGACGGCGCGCCGCTATCCGTGGATGTGGCGCTGGAACGCAGTGCCGCCGGAATCGTGCAGTTGCTCGTACACCGCGCCGATTGGAAGAGTGCGCACGCCGAAGGGGATGTCACAGTGGCCGCGAGCGGTGCGCAATCACACGGCCAACTGCGCCTGCAGATGCGGGATCTCGCCGATTTGCAGCACTTGCTCGGGCTGAATGTCGGCGGCAGCCTGGCGGGAACTGTCACGTTGCGTCCGGATCACGAGCACACGCATGCGCACTTTGATCTGGACGCCCGGGATCTGGCGGTGGGTCAACTCAAAGGCAATGCGCAGGCGGCCGGCGACGGCGACACCGATGCCTTGGCTTTGAAACTCGACGTGCAGTTGCCCGCCTTGCGCGGCGCCGCGGCGAGTGTATCCGCGGCCGGGTCTTTGAATTTCGCTGCGCATGAGCTGCGCGTGGCAAGCGTGGCGGCGAATTACCTCGGGCAGGACTTGCGTTTGCTGTCGCCGGCCACGGTGACATTCGACAGCGGTGTGTCGATCGATCAGCTCAAGTTGGGTGCGGGCGAAGCCGTGCTTGAACTCGGCGGCCGGATTTCGCCGGCACTCGACATACACGTTGCTCTTCGCCAGGTCACGCCGTCCCTCATCAATGCATTTGCGCCGGGACTGCTGCAGTCGGGAACGATCGAGGGTCACGCCGAGCTCAAAGGCAGCGTGGCGTCGCCGACAGGTCCGGTGCGGTTGACGGCAACCGGCATGCAGCTCGCCGACGACGCGGCGCTCGGACTGCCGGCGCTAGACCTGGAAGCGACTGCAAAACTCGAGGGCAATACGGCCGAGATCGACGCTCGGATGACCGCGGGCACTCAATCGAAGCTCACCGTCACGGGTCACACGCCCCTTGCCGCCGACGGTGAATTGGACTTGAAGATCGGCGGAACCCTGGATGTGGGCATGATCAATCCCTTGCTCGAGGCCCGCGGGCAGCACGCCGCAGGGGCGCTCGCCATCGACGCCACGGTGGACGGCAGCGTCGGGGCGCCGGAGATCGGCGGTACGGTGACGCTGACCAAGGGGAGTTTGCGCGACTATGTGCGGGGAGTGAGCATCACGGATATCGCCGCCGATGTGGTCGGGAGCCACGGCACGCTGCAGATCAAGAGCTTCACCGGGTCGGCCGCGCCGGGAACGCTGTCGATGACCGGATCCGTCGGTGTGTTGCAAGCGGGCATACCCGTGGATCTCGAACTCAAGGCGGTCAATGCGCAGCCCATCGTGAGCAAATTGGTCACCTCGAATCTCAATGCGGATCTGCACCTCACCGGCACCGCGCGAACCCGGCTCGACATCGGCGGGACCATGCATTTGAACCGCACCTTGATCGGCATCCCGAACAGCCTGCCGCCGGATGTCGCGGTGCTCGACGTGCGCAGGCGCGGCAAAGCCGCGCCTCCCGCCGCAGCCAGGCAACTCGTGATCGGATTGGACGTGGCGGTGCAGGCGCCGCAGCAGATCCTGGTGCAGGGCCGCGGAATCGATATCGAAGTCGGCGGCGAGATGCATGTGAGCGGCACCACGGATACGCCGCTGGTGAGCGGCGGATTCGACTTGCAGCGCGGGAATTTTTCACTCGCCAGCAGCCGGCTCAATTTCACCGCGGGCCGCGTCAGCTTCAATGGCGCAGGCTTGAAGAACAAGATCGATCCCACCCTCGACTTCACGGCCACGTCGGCGCTGGCGGATACGACAGTGACGTTGACCATCAGCGGCTTTGCGGACGCCCCGCAATTCGAATTCACCAGCTCACCGCCCCTCGGCCAGGATGAGATCATGGCCCGCCTGCTCTTCGGCACCAACGCCGCGCAGCTCTCCGGACTTCAAGCGGCGCAGATTGCCGCGGCGCTCGCCAGTTTGAGCGGCGTGGGCGGCGACAGCGGCTTGAATCCGCTCGCGAAGATCCAGAAAACGCTGGGGCTGGACCGTTTGAACATCGGCTCGGGCACGGCCAACACCGCCACCGGAACGGAGAATTCCGGCGCGAGCATCGAAGCCGGCCGCTACATTTCCAAGCGCGTGTACGTCGAGGCGAAGCAGACCACGCAGGGCACCAGCCAGCTACAGGCCGATGTCGATCTGACCAAGCACTTGAAACTGCAGACCCGGTTGGGAAACGGCACGGTCTCGGTGCAGGGCACGACACCGGAGAGCGACCCCGGCAGCAGCATCGGGCTGTCGTATGGATTCGAGTATTAGGCCGGGCTGGCCGCCGGAGGTGGCGCGCTCGAATAGCGGTCGGCGAGGGATTGATACAGCGGCGGGGAAATAAGCTTGGAGAGTGCGGTGGCGATCGCGGCGGTCACCATCAGCGGCAGGACCATGGCGTGCTGCGCGGTCATCTCCATCACGATCACCAAGGAAGTGAGCGGCGCCTGGGTCACGCCGGCGAGATAGCCGCACATGCCGAGAATCGCAAAGGGAACCGCCGATGGCTGCCCCAAGAGGTCCGCGATGAACTGCCCTAATCCGGCGCCCACCGAGAGCGAGGGCGCGAGTAATCCCGCCGGAATGCCGCTCAGATAGGAAAGGAGGGTCGCCAACGCGCGCGCGGGGGCGTAGTGCCAGGCGAGATGAGCGTGATTCTCGAGGATGGCACGAGCTTCCTCATAGCCGGTGCCGTAAGTCAGTCCGCCGGACAGTGCGCCAAAGGCGGCCACGCAAAGACCGCATAGCGCGGCGAACAGGGCAGGGCGAAGTGCACGCAGCCGACCGAGCGCGCCGGGAAGCCGCGCCACGCTCGCCAGAGTCACGCGGCTGAAAATACCGCCCGCGAGACCGCAGGCCACCGCAACCGCCAGGATGCCGGTGGTGATTGCGCGACCCTGCGGCAACACCGTGGGCTGGCCAAAGTACGTGTAATCGCCGATCAGGGCGATGGCCACGACCCCCGCCAGAATGACCGCGGTGAGCGTCGTGCCGCTTGCGCGCTCTTCGAAAGAGCGGGATAACTCTTCGATGGCAAACACGATTCCTGCGAGCGGTGTGTTGAACGCGGCGGCGACGCCCGCGGCACCGCCGGCCAATACCAGTGCGCGGCGCTGCGCCTCGCGGCCGCCGTGCGGCATCCAGCGCGACACGCTGTGGATGATGACCGCGCCCACATGCACGGTCGGTCCTTCGCGGCCGATCGAGCCGCCGCACAGCAGGCCGAGCCCGGCGAGGGCGACTCGTCCGATCACCACCACCGGTTTGAGGAACGCCTCGCCTTGCTGGCCGGCGTTGGAACGCAGGGCAAATATCGTCTGCGGAATCCCGCTGCCCTCGGCACCACGAAAGTAACGGCGCGTCACCCAGGCGATGACGAAGAAACCGGCGGGAGCGAGCAACCACGGCGACCACCACGCTACGCCGATCAGGCGACGCAGTCCCGCCTGCGCGACATCGGCGAGCGCCGCGAATCCGACGGCGACGACGCCGACGGCTGCCGCGGCGCCCCATAGCAGCAGCCGTGACTTCCAATGGGGTACCGAAACAAGATTCTTGAAGCGCATGCCGCTGAATATATCAGCACAGCGGATCGCGGCACCCCGTTAAGGCGTGGCCTATGGACGGTCTAGGAATTGCTCACTCGCTCGACAATCCACCACAGGTGCCCTTCCGGATCGCGCGCCCCGTAGCTGCGGTCCGTCCAGTAGTCCTTTCCATAGTTTTGCGTTTGAGGCTCTTCGACGATCGCCGCGCCACGTGCGCGCGCATGCGCGCAGTGTGCGTCGGCATCGTCAACGAAGAACATGACGCTCTGGGTGCCGGCGCCGTTCAAGGATTTCGGACTCCGCAGGGTGTTCTTCCAGGGCCGATCCGATTGCGTCGTTTCCTGAGCGACCATGATCAGCCCCTCGCCATAGGTCAGCTCGCTGTGTTCGATCCGGCCGTTCTCGCCTACGATCTTCAGCCGGATTTGAAAGCCAAATGCGTCGCACAGCCAGTCGATGGCGGCGGCCGCGTCCTGATATACGACGGCGCTGGAAAAGCGCGGCCAGTCGCTGGGGGCGGGTTTCATCATCATCTCCGATGGCCTAAAATTCTCAGGATATCTGATAACCCGAACGCCGCGCTATCTCGATCGCGAAAGTTCGCGCGGCGCATTGCGGCGTCGCAGCCGTGCGAACTCCGAGAACTCCCACGAGCGCACCGACAAAATCGCGCTGCAGCCATCACGGCGCGCCAGCGGCAGGCGCGCGTCGTGCCGCGCGAGCTCCTCGAATTCTATGGCGAGACGCTCCAGCGACGCCTTGAACCGCGCGAGCGACTCCGCCGACAGCGTTCCGCCGACGAAGCGAAAGGCGTCCCCGGCGCCTTCGAAGCCGGAGCGGAAGTATTCCGGAGCAAAGCGGGTGACGAAGAAACTGTGCACCGGGCCGTCCTTGCGCCACGAGAAATTCCTGGCGGTGAGCTTGCGCATTCGATGCGGGGGCCGGTACTCGATTATTTTCAACCGGTCCAGGCGCAGCAGAATGTCGATGAGCTCATTCTCATCCATTTGGAACGCCGAAACGATGTCCTGAAACTTCCAATCGTTCAACAGCAAGTACGTCACCAGCAGAATCTTCGGGTGATTGGCCAGGGCGATTTCCTGAGCCTCGCTCATCTGGGTCACCAGTTCCACTCCCTCGTGGGGTTGCGTCAAGTCGTTCAAGGTGATCTCCAGAGCGGAGCAGATCTGATCGAGGCGCCGCAGCGAGAAATTGCCGCGGCTCAAGTCGCGCTTGACCGTGGCCTCGCTGACGCCGATCGATCGGGCCAGTTCCCGGTAGGTCAGTTTGCGCGCACGCAAAATGGCCTTGATTCCGCTGAGCAGGGCGGCGGTCGCTGATGGCATGGGCACTCCGATGATGCGGTATTAAAATACGATACTCGAGGAATCGCGTAGTGTCACTACGGATTGGCCGGCTTGAGAATCTGGACGCGCGCACGCAAGCTTGGGCCCGGTCTCGAGCGGTCGGCAGGAGCAATGGATCATGCAAAGGAAATCAGGATTTTCTGTATTGCACGTCGCCCTCTCAGCGGTGGGTGCGATTCTCGGTGCGAATACCGGGCTCGGCGAGCATTCGCTCTTTGACGCCCTGATCGGCGCATGGATAGGTTTCGCGATGGCGGAATGGTTCGACGTGCGCGGCCGCCTCCTGACGCTCGAAGAGGAATTCGTCAAACTGCGCGCGGATCGAGTGCGGCGGGATGATGGCAGCGGCGTGCGTGCGGTCGGTGAGGCAGGAGCAGAAGCAGAAGCAGAAGCCGGAGCAGTGGTAGGAGCGGAATCGGGAGTGGCGCTGGCGCGCGTGCGCGAGGAGGCGCGGACGCGGGATCAGGAACAGGTCACGGTTCCTGAGGCGTCGGCCTCGCCGTCGCCGGCCGAATCCGGCATGGGCTTCGTGAACGCCGTTCGCGCCTTCTTCCTCGGCGGCAATGCCTTGGTTCGCGCGGGCATCATCGTGCTGTTCTTCGGCGTGGCGTTCCTGCTGCGCTACGTGGCCGAGCACAGCCATGTGCCGATCGAGTTCCGTCTCGCCGGCGTGGCGTGCGGTGCGCTGCTCCTGCTGGGCCTCGGCTGGTCGCTGCGCAAGTCCCGGCCGGGCTATGCGCTGGCGCTGCAGGGCGGGGCGGTAGGCATCTTGAATTTGACCATTTTTGCGGCCTTGCATCTGTACGCCGTTTTGCCGGCCTCCGCGGCGTTCGGCGTCCTGGCCGCCCTCGCGGCGTTGTCCGCCGCACTCGCCGTGATGCAGAACTCTTTGGCGCTTGCCTTGCTCGCGGTGACCGGCGGATTCCTCGCGCCCATTCTGTCCTCCACGGGCCAAGGCAGTCATGTCGTGCTGTTCAGCTACTACGCCGTCTTGAATGCGGGCATCGTCGCGATCGCCTGGTTCAAGGCTTGGCGACCGCTCAATCTCGCCGGTTTCGTATTCACCTTCGTAATCGGTACTGCGTGGGGCGTGCTGCGCTACCGAGCGCAAGATTTCGCGACCACCGAGCCGTTTCTGGTGTTGTTCTTTCTGCTTTATCTGGCAGTGGCGATTCTGTTCACGCTTCGGCAGGCACCGAACTTGCGCGGCTACGTCGACGGCACATTGGTCTTCGGACTCCCCATCGTCGCCTTCGGGCTGCAGTCGGCGATGCTGCATGACCGGCTTCTCGCGCTGGCGTGGAGCGCCACCGCAGTGAGCGCGTTGTATCTCAGCCTTGCATGGCTGCTGCATCGGGGCCGCCGGGCAGACCGGCGGGTATTGATCGAAGCGTACATCGCGCTCGGTGTCGTTTTCCTGACGTTGGCGGTGCCGCTGGCGCTCGACGGACGTTGGAACGCGGCGACCTGGGCGCTCGAGGGCTGCGCGTTGATCTGGATCGGCTGTCGCCAGCAACGAGTCCTGCCGCGCCTGTTCGGTGCGCTGTTGACCTTGGCGGCCGGCTGTGTCGTCGCGTCGCTGTTCGATTCCCCGCAGGGCCGCGTCGCGCTCTCGTGGGGCGATTATCTTGGGGTGCTCACCGTGAGCGCGGCCTCGGTCTTCTCCGCAGGCACCTTGCAGGGGTACCGCGAGCGGCTGCGCAACTACGAATTCGTCTTCGCCCCGGCACTATTTGTTTGGGGACTCTTCTGGTGGGTGCTCGGCGGTACGAGCAAGATCGGTCAGTTGATGCCTGCGCCCTACGTCGCCGCGGCGGACTTGAGTTTCTTTGCGCTGACGGCGGGGCTCGCGAGCGAAGTCCATCGGCGGATATTGCTGCAGGCAGCCCGGGTCACGGCATTGCTGCTGTTGCCGGTGATGGCGTTGTGTGCGGCGCAGGCAGCGGCAACGGTGCCGCATCCCTTTGCGCGGGGCGGGTGGGTTGCGTGGCCTTTCGCTTTCGCTGTCTTTTACGGATTGACGCACCGTCATGAAGGCGCCCTCGGGGAGGCGCCGGCGAAACTGTTGCACGTGGGTTCGGCATGGTTGCTGTGCGCGTTACTGAGTTGGGAAGCGGCCTGGCAAATCAACGCCGCGGTGCATGGCAGTCCGTCGTGGCCGGCTGTCGGCTGGGCGGCAATCGCGGCCGCGGCGCTGTTCGCCCTGCCGAATGGCGTGACTCGCGCGAATTGGCCGCTCCGGGTGCACCAAGATTCGTATGTGGTCACGGTAGGCACCGGCTTTGCGATTTATCTCGCCATCTGGAGCGTGATCACCAACGTGGTGCTACCCGGCGATGCCGATCCGCTGCCCTATGTGCCCCTGTTGAACCCGCTCGACCTGGCCCAGGTATTCGGTTTGCTGGCGATCGTCCGCTACGCGAGTCTTCTGCGCAAGGCGCACCGCCGGATATTCGCCGGTGTCGATCCGCGTTGGCCGGCCGGCGTCGTGGCGGGACTGGCTTTCGTCTGGCTCAACGGGGTATTGCTCCGAACCTTGCATCAGTGGTTCGGAGTGGTGTTTTCGCTCGGGTCGTTCATGCGCTCGACGCTCGTCCAAACCTCGATATCCATATTTTGGGCGGCTCTTGCGCTCAGCACGATGCTCATCGCGGCGCGCAAGTCGAGCCGCATCGCGTGGCTCGCCGGCGCCACGCTGCTGACGGTGGTCGTCGCGAAGCTATTCCTGGTGGACCTGTCGCGCATCGGCTCGATCGAACGCATCGTATCGTTTGTCGGGGTCGGACTGCTCATGCTGCTCGTGGGCTATTGGTCGCCGCTGCCGCCGGCGGTGCAGGCGCGACAATGACCCGAAGCGGGCTGGGACTGGGAGCCATGTTGCTGTGGACAGTGGCGGCAGGTTGTACTGCTGGGCGGTGCTGCGCGGCTTCGCATGCGGCGCCCGCCGGGGAGTTCACCGATGGGGCGCGCACGGACGGCGCGCCCACAGAACTCAGACCTGCGGATTTTGCCTATGGAATGCCGATCGTCACCGCGACCGATGGCACCGCTTATCGGTTCGCGCTGCCGCCCGAGGTCTATCAACAAGCGGCCCGCGAGGATCTGGCCGACATCCGGGTATTCAATGCGAGCGGCCAAGTGGTCCCTTACGCGCTCAGCCGGCCGTTCGATCACACGGCACCGCGAGGCCCTGGCACCGCTTTGCCAGTATTTGCCCTGCGCAGCGATTCCGTGGCGGCGTCCGACGCGGTACGGGTCACGATCGATTCCTCCGGCGCCGACGTCAAGCTGCAGAGTCGCGGCGCAGTGGCGGCAAACGGTACGGTCAAACAATACATCCTCAATGGCCGTCCGCTCGAGGTTGCCCTGGCGGCGCTGCAATTGAACTGGCCTGCGGGTTCGGGGGACTTTACCGGCCGGCTGAGAGTCGAAGCGAGCGACGATTTTGCAATTTGGCGCGCGCTCGCCGACTCCGCGCCGATCGCGAACCTGCATGCGGGCGGCCGGCAACTGATCGACAACCGAATCGAGCTGCCGGCGACGCGGGCGAAGTATTGGCGGCTTACGTGGATTGGCGCGATCCCGCCCTTCGAACTCACGTCGGTGATCGCGGAACCGGCGGACAGCCGCGTCGAGGCGCCGCGCTCGACTCTCGAATTCGCCGGCAGCCCCAAGGACGCCGCGCGCGGCGAGTACGAGTTCGATCTGGGTGCCAGGCTGCCGATCGACCGGGTCAATCTAATCCTGCCGGAACGCAATACGGTGGTCGCCGTGCAGCTGTTCTCGCGCTTGCGCCCGCAGGATCCTTGGCGCCGTGTGGCCAGGACCGAGTTCTACCGGGTCAACAACGGCGACGCCGAGCTGCGAAATGAGCCGATCGATATGGCGACGGATGGGGACCGGTACTGGCTGGCGCGCATGAGTGCGGCGAGTGGAATCTCGTCGACGCAGCCGTTGCGCTTGCAAGTGGCGTGGCGGCCGGCCGAGCTGACATTTTTGGCCCGCGGTGAGGGTCCCTTCCTGCTGGCCTACGGCAGTTCCACGGCTCAGAACGCAGAGTCCAACTTGCGCTCGCTGCCGACGAGCGTCGCCGTCTTGCCCGCCGCGCTGGGCGACCGGCGGCTGCTCGGCGGGCGCTCGCGCCTCATCGAACCGCCCGCCGAATTTCCCTGGAAGCGCGTGTCGCTCTGGGCCGTGCTGGCCCTGTGTATCGGCGCGCTCGCCGTCATGGCGTACCGCTTGTCCAAGGAAATGAACCGGACCACGCCGGGCTAGGCTCGGCGTGCTTTCGATCGGGCAGCAAATCCTGGCACTCGTTCGCGGCTTTCGGGTCGGGCTCTGCCACGTCAACGCTCTTTATTCCAGCAGGATGCCCGGGTACCAGCCGCTCTTCGCCTTGAACGCCTTGGGGTCGGTCATCTGCAGTATTTCTCGCACTGCCCGGCCCTTCTCGACGGCATGTTCGTAATACGACTTAACGATTCGATACCCGACCCAATAACCGAGGTCTCCCGGCTTGGCCAGCGTGCCATTGTAAAGCCATTTCGATAGATCGGTTTTGTATTCATCGGCGGCGAAGGCGCTCTCGATTTCCTGTTCATGTCCTTTCGTCATCGAGTCGAAATAGGCGTAGGCGACACCGCCCGAAGTAAGTTCGGCCGAGAATTCGGCCGCGCCTTCGATCAGGGACTCCTCGAGTACCGTCGGATTTGGGTCATTGTAGAGCGCCGGTGCGTGCAGCGCTTGCTGGACATGGGCATATTCATGTGCGATCACGTGCACGAACCGATTTTCAACGTTATCGTCGAGATAGGGGATCGCACACAGCGCCTCGAGACCGATCATGACCCCTGTGGCATCAGTCACGCCGACGGGTTTCCCCCGACCGACTACGATCGTCACTGGCGGAAATTCTGCCTCTGGGTAAAGACGCCCGAGCTCTCGCAATGCAATCTTGACATGCTGACGCACGCGCGGCAGAACCTTCATGCACCGCTTGGCGTCCGCATAGATCTGCGGATCCTTGGTCAGCGTTTCGGCGATTCTCGTGCCGTTGATATCGCGCAGTCGGGCCAGGCGCAGCAGCCCCGAGGAGCCCCTGTCGATGTAATCACGCTGGAGCTGCTCCGCCGACGGATGTCCACGCGCCGCATCGTAGACCTGGTAGAAGCGCGTGACGTCCTCGATCTCAATGATAGGGCCCGAGTCGACTGATGCGGTCGAGGCGCCGTGCACGGCTCCTGGTATCGTCGCAGCGAAAAAAACACTAATGATGGTCGACATGCAGTTCGACCTCATGGCTTTCCAGGAAATTCCGAAGAAAAACAATAGGGAAACATTTTCATAACCACGAATGTTAGTATTTTTAGATGGCCGTAAAGTTCAGCGAATTGATGATAGAAAAGAGATCCATCGACTATGTGCCACTCGCCGAGCGGCACGGCAAGGTCTGGCATCTATGGCCGGTATGGTTTTCCGGCGATGCGCATCTCGCGACCGTCGCGACAGGCGTCGTCGGCGTCGCTCTCGGCGGGCATCTCCTATGGATGGCGATCGCCGTGGTGCTCGGCAGCGCGTTCGGCACATTTTTCATGGCCTTTCATTCGACCCAGGGTCCGCAACTCGGTTTGCCGCAGATGATTCAGTCCCGACCGCAGTTCGGCTATGTGGGGGCGCTGTTGGTCTGGGGGGTCGCACTCATTGCCTATATCGGTTTCAACGCCTTCAACCAGGTCCTGGCGGCGCAGACCGTGCATTCTCTATTTGGCGGAGATCCGGCGCCTTCGATGCTGGTCTTCACGCTGCTGTCCGTCTCTCTGGCCGTGGTCGGCTACGATCTGATTCATCTTGCGCAGCGCTGGATCGCGTACCTGCTGATCGGGGCGCTGCTGATATTCACCGTGGCGGCGCTGTCACGCGTACACCTGCCCGCGGCGGAACTCGCGCTCACGGAGTTTCCGGCGGTACCTTTCCTCGCGCAATTCTTCGCCGCGGCGTCCTACCAGATTTCGTGGTCCATTTATGTTTCGGATTACTCGCGCTACCTGCCTCCCAACGTCGGGGTCGCGGCGTCATTCTGGTGGACCTACTTGGGCGCCTTCATCGGCGGCGCGTGGATGATGCTGGTCGGTACGTTGTCGGCCGCCCTGTACCCGACGCTGGAAGTGGCGAGCGCCGTGCAGGCGGTGGCGGATGCGGTGCTGCCGGGATTCGGCAAGCCGCTGCTGCTGTGTTCGCTGTTCGGGCTCGTGACCATCACGTCGCTCAATTTCTACGGCGCTTCCTTGACGCTGTTGAGCGTGATGGACACCTTCCATCCGAGCCGACCCACGGTCAGGAAACGCCTGCTCAGTTTGCTCGTCTCCGCCGTGGCCGCCACCGGGATCGCATTCGCGTCCTCGCATGACTTCGTGCGCACATTCGGCGAGTTCCTCGCCGTTCTTCTGTACCTGTTCACGCCCTGGACAGCGATCAACCTGGTCGACTTCTATCTCATCCGCAAAGGACATTATTCGGTGCGCGAAATCTTCAATTCGCGCGGCATGTACGGCCGCTGGAACTGGCGGGGCTTATGGGCCTACGGCATCGGCTTCGTCGCGATGATCCCATTCTTCAGTACCGGACTGTACACAGGGCCCGTGGCCGCCGCGCTGGGCGGCGCCGACATCGCGATGCTGGTCGGACTTCCCGTATCAGCCCTCGTCTATGTGCTCGCCTGCCGCTCTCTCGATGTGCACTCCGACCGCCGCGCCGCGCTCGCCGCCGACCACGGCCTGGACTCCGACGCAGCCTGACGCCGGCGCGTTCGACGATCAACTCGATATCCTGCGCACGGCCGGCCGCCTACCGGGCAGCATGAAACGTCGAGTTGCTAGCATTAGATATGATTGCTATCATTTTGCTGTCAAAACAATCAGGCGTTGTCAATGGCTGTCATTACCGTCAGAAATCTACCCGAAGAAACAGCGCGTGCCCTGAAGGCGCGTGCGGCGCGCTCCGGACGCAGTACAGAAGCGGAAGTGCGTGAAATCTTGAACGCTTCGGTGCGGCCGCCGGTGGGTATCGGCAGCGCACTAGTGGCGCTGGGTAAGCGCGTCGGCGGGGTTGATTTGTCACGCCGTCGCAAGCGCAGTCCAGCGCGCGCAGCCAGCTTCGAATCGTGATCATTCTCGACACCAAAGTGATCTCGGAACCTTTGAAACGAAGCCCGGACCCTGCGGTAATCCGATGGCTGGACCGCCAAAGTCCGGCGACACTCTATGTAACAACGATCAGCCAGGCCGAACTGTTGGCCGGCGTATCGGCATTGCCTGCGGGAAGACGACGCACAGAGCTGCGGAAGGTGATCGACAAGGAGCTTGGCCTTCTATTTGCAGACCGGGTTCTCCCATTCGGCGAACGCTCCGCAGAGGCTTACGCACAAGTGGTTCCAGCAGCATGCTGCGGGTAATCCCATTGATTTCGCCGATGCAGCGATTGGCGCAATTGCAATAGAGCACAATTATATACTTGCGACCCGCAACATAGCGGACTTCAAGGGAACGTCGGTCAAACTGCTGAACCCGTGGTCTTGATGGTCACATTTGCCAATTTGAACTTCGCCGCTGGACAGACTCCTCGAAGCCGACGTCGTCAGGGATGATAGCGCTGGTGCTGCGCAATACGACACCCGGATGCTTCCCGGTCACCTGTCCGTCGGCAATCACCCATTCGCCGGACACCATGACACTTGGAATGCCCATCGGAGGGAGCTCCGGATGCTCGATCGTCGATTGGTCGATTACCTTCGCTGGGTCGAAGGGCCTGGGTCACTTGGTCGGGATTTTACGCCGGCTAGGAGTTCAAGGATCCGACATTCGTGACGTATCGTGAAATCGGAGGCGTTCGTGACATTGGCGTGCACGGGTAGCGTGGCCTGCAACCAAGTGGACTAGACGGGCGATTTGCGCGCCGTCGCGGCCAAGCTGCCCACCGCATCGTAGGAACGCAGAGTTTACTCATTCGGCTTGGGTATCACTCCCAACTGCACCATCAGACCCAACGTATCCATAATGATGCGGGTGTCCTTGATTTTTCCGCTTTCGAATCGGTCGATTACCATGCCCCAGACCTTTACAGGACGAAGCGTTGCGGGCACACCAAGAAACGGACCCCTATGGGTTCCGGTCCACTCGAATCGCGAGAGAACCTTATCTCCTTCGGCAATCTGCTCTTCGATCGTCCAGTGCATATCGGGAAACGCGGCTTTCAGTCCGCGCAACACGCCTTTCAATCCT
>Ga0181537_10002893_pt1 | contig 14930 bp, 13 predicted proteins | sample PEATcosm2014_Bin_39_FD_119765 | JGI IMG/M metagenome (GOLD analysis project Ga0181537, IMG submission 119765) | Peatland microbial communities from MTU Mesocosm Facility, Houghton, MI, USA - PEATcosm2014_Bin23_10_metaG | ecosystem: Environmental > Terrestrial > Soil > Wetlands > Peat | place... | reverse complement strand
GCCGCAGGTCGCGCCGGCGAGCGCCTGGCGCGCCATCGGCATCAGGCCGCGCTCCGGCGCAAGAGTCCGCAGCACGATCAATCCGACTTTGCCCGGCGAGTCGATGATCAAGCGGTCGGCGGCGGTCACGTCTTCTTCCTCTGGAACCTCGGCGTGCTGTTCCGGGGTCATGAGATCAAGCTCGATAGTACGCCGCCCGGCGGCGCGATCGTTGATCGCGTAATAGGCAATGCTTTTGCGCGTGTAGAAGGTCACGGACGTATAGGCCTGGCTGACCGGTGCAATCAGCCGAAGCATGCCGTTCGTCAGGTCGTAGCGGCACACCGCCTGGGCGAAAGCCGGGTCCATGAACGGCATGACGGCGCTGTCAGCCGTGGGAGCAGGAAGCGGCACTACTTTGTTGACCGGCGTGAGTGGCGCCAGCCGAGAATAGGCGTCCTGCGTTGCCGTCTGCGGCATGGCGAGTACGCTCGACAGATGCACAATGCCGCCGAGCAGGATAGCGGAGAGGATCCACAACAGGCCGCGGATCATGAGCAGCCCTTTCGCGCTACAGCCGGCATCGGCCCTTCTTTGGTGGTGCGGGTGGCGACGCCGATCGGCGTATCGTAGAGCCGCCATACCAGCATGAACTTCTCGATGCCACCGGTCGGCAACCAGTTGCCGGGTCGCGCCAGCGGCGCCACCGTGATGGTGAAGCGGCCGTCGCTGTCGCGAACGATTTCGTCACTGGTGAAATCGTGGCGATCAATTGTATTGGCGACGAGCTTGCCTTCCGGATCGTACAGCGTGAGCGTCCAATAGCGCGCCGGCGGCGTCATGCCGCTGATAGTGAAAGTGCAGCGTCCGTCAAAATTGTCTCCGGCGTTGTCGGTGTGAGCATAGAAGGCAACGCCGTCACCCATGCCGACCGGCAATTCGCCGCTGCGCGCGATAATGGCGCGCGCGTAGGGGTCAATGTCGACCGACCCGCTTTTCGGCCATGCCGTCCAGGCGCCGATGCTCAACGCACCGAAAGCGATGCCGCGAGTGAGCGTCAACCAGGTCGCGCCAAGGCCGATCGCGGCTGCGATCAGCAACGTGAAACACGAACCGAACAGGAGCCGCATCGTTTTCTAATCTAATCGCCGCGCGGCGACGCGGCGGTATTACGATCGGCCGTCGTCGCGAAAGTGTCGGCGCGGCCGCCGGCAACTTTCCTGACGTCGTCGAGTGCGCCAAGCGATCCGGGGGCTGCGCCCTGGGCAGAGAGCGCATGGCCGGCGTCATCCAGCATGCGCTCGACGGTCACGAGCGCATCGGTTGCCTTGCGTGTGAGCAGCACCGGGTGCGGGTGATCGTTACCCGTAAAAGACGCATCGGTGAACGCCGGCGTGTGGCTTGGCGGCGGCAGGCCCGGTAGTGCATGCAATTCGACGCCTTGGTGCGCATAGGTCATAATGTTGTGCCATGTCGCCGCCGGCAGCGTGCCACCAGTCATGCGCTTGGTGGGCGAATAGTCGTCGTTACCCATCCAGACCGCGCCGACGAAATTTCCCGTGTAGCCGACGAACCAGGCGTCGCGCCAATCGTTAGTGGTGCCGGTCTTGCCGCAGGTGGGTACACCGTCGAGCTCGGCGCGGCGGCCGGTGCCATTCTCGACCACCGAGTTCATCATCTTGATCATGTCCATCGCGACTTGCGGGGTGATCACTTGCCGCGGCCTCTGGCCGTCGCGGTCGAAGCGCCATATCAGCTGACCGGAATCGGTGCGTACTTCCAGCGCGGCATGCGGCACCACCGCACGGCCGAGATTCGGGAAGGTGGCATACGCGACGGCGTGCTCGACGACGTACACTTCGTCGGCGCCGATCGGCAGCGACGGCGTATCCGGCAGCGGCGAGTGGATGCCAAAATTGCGCGCGGTCTGCACAATCATGGCGCGGCCGAGCTTGGGATTGCCCTTGCCGAGCAGGATCGAGAGCTTCACGGGAATGACGTTGACCGAATGCGTGATCGCCTCGATCAGCGTGAGCGGTCCGGAATAACCGCCGGAATAATTGTGCGGACACCAATTGCCGATACAGACCGGCGAGTCGACGATGACCGACTGCGGCGTAAATCCGTTCGCGAGCGCGGTGGCGTAGACGTAGGGCTTAAACGATGAGCCGGGTTGGCGCAGCGCGTCGGTCGCGCGGTTAAACTGGCTGGCGCCGTAATCGCGCCCGCCGATCATCGCCCGCACGCCGCCGTCGAGATCGGCGAATACCGCGGCCGATTGGCTGGCGCCGTAATCGCGGCCGTATTGGCGCAGCTCCGATTCGATTTCGTGTTCGGCATAGCGCTGTAAATTGCCGTCGAGTGCCGTGCGCACCACGAAGGAACGGGCGGTGACCGTTTTCGGGAACGTTTCGACGAGCTTGCGCATCTCGTCGAAGGCCCAGTCGAGATAATAATTCGGCGCGTCTTCGGCAGCGCGGTCGACCGGTGTCGCCGGATTACGCCGCGCGCCATAGACCTGCCCTTCGGTCATAAGGCCGTTCAGGACCAGATTATCGAGCACGACATTGGCGCGCGCGCGGGCCGCGGGCAGGTTGACGAGCGGCGAGAATTTGGTCGGCGCCTTGAACAGACCGGCGATCATCGCTGCCTCGGACAAGTTCAAGTCGCGCACCGACTTGCCGAAATAATATTGCGCCGCCGCATCGACGCCGAAGGCGCCGCCGCCGAGATAGGCGCGGTCGAGATAAAGTTTGAGAATTTCGTTCTTGCTGAGATGCGCTTCGAGCCACAGCGCCAGAAACGCTTCGTTGATCTTGCGCTGATAGGTGCGTTCGTTCGACAAGAACAGATTTTTGGCAAGCTGCTGGGTAATGGTGGAGCCGCCCTGCACGACTCCGCCCGCTTGCGTATTGGTCACAAAGGCGCGGAACAGGCCCTGCGGATCGATGCCGAAATGCTCGTAGAAGCGGTGATCTTCCGTCGCCAGAACGGCCTTGACCAGGTTGTCGGGCATCTCGTCGAGCGGTACCGACTCATTGTGCTTGATACCGCGGCTGCCAACCTCGTTACCGTAGCGGTCGAGGAACGTGACAGCGAGATCTGATTTCTTCAGCCAATCGTCGTCAGAAGTCTGGCGGAAGGCGGGTATCGCCAGCGCCAGCATGAGGAACAGGCCGCCGGTGCCGAGCGTCGCCATTTCTGAAAACGGCTCGATCAAAAGCCAGCGCCGCCAGCCGGCGACATGGGCGCCATCCATGAAAGCGGTGAAGCGTTCGTAGATTTCGCGCGTCCATTTGCCGGTCTGGAACACTGCGGAATCGATCCGCGCGTCGATGTCGAGCAGCAGCCGCTTGAGCTTTGGCCGCCAGTCCTCGCCCGGATCGGGGATCATGTCCGTCACAACGGTGCACTCCGGGAATCGACCGTAACCATCAGGATTGTACCCACGAGAGCTGCCTTTTTAGCCGACCGGCCTTTTGCCGGCCAACATTTAGTTGGCCGCGTAGTTGACGTTATCCCGGCTGCCTTTCGACCGAGCTCACAGCGTGCACAGAGTGAATGGCAATTGAGGGTAAATTTGGCATAAGGTCGCCGCGTTGGAGAACACCATGGCAAGCAATGACCAGGACCCCGGGGAACCCTTTTGGCGGCGCAAGCCATTGAATGAAATGACAGATTTGGAGTGGGAAAGCCTTTGCGACGGCTGCGGCAAGTGCTGTCTCAACAAGCTCGAAGAGGAAGACACGGACCGCACCTTCTACACCGATGTCGGCTGCCGGTTGCTCGACGGCGAGGCTTGCCGCTGCCGCGATTACGCGCACCGGCTCGACCTCGTCCACGATTGCGTGCGGTTAACGCCAAGGAACCTCAAAACGATCAGCTGGCTACCGCCGTCCTGCGCTTATGTCCTGCTCGCCGAAGGCAGGGATCTCTATTGGTGGCATCCGCTCGTCTCCGGCGACCCCGAATCCGTGCACGCCGCCGGCGTTTCGGTGCGCGGCCGCATCGGCGCGTCGGAAGTCGACGTTCCCGACCGGGACCTTGAAGACCATATCGTCAGCTGGCCGCTGAAATTGCCGAAGCGGGCGCGGCGCCGAAAATAGTTCATCAGCCTTGCGGGCGAATGCACGCCTGCTCTGCGGCACGGGCGGTTGCAAAGCCGTGCTGCACCGGCCAAGTGACTGCAGCCGATCAAAACACCGCCATGAATAGCGAACTGAACAGCGAACTCGCACCCGATCACGATTTGCGCATCGCTCCCGGTACCGCGGGCGATGAGCCGTTTTCCGCGCGCGCGCCGCACGGGCGCGCAGTGCCGCTCGACCACGCTGCCATTCGCACCATCATCGCCGGCATCATGCTGGCGATGTTTCTCTCGGCGCTTGAACAGACCATTGTCGCGCCGGCGCTGCCGGCGATCGGCCGGAGCCTCGGCGGCATCGACGATCTGTCCTGGGTGGTGACCGCTTATCTGCTCGCGGTCACCGCCACGACGCCGCTATTCGGCAAGCTCTCAGACATTTACGGCCGGCGCGTGATCCTGCTCAGTGCGATCGGTATTTTCATTGCCGGTTCGGTCGCCTGTGCGCTCGCGCAAAATATCTGGATGCTGGTCATCGCGCGCGGACTGCAAGGCATCGGCGGCGGCGGGCTGTTGCCGATCGCGCAGACCATTATCGCCGACCTGATCTCGCCGCGCGAACGCCCGATCGTGATGGGCCGCACCTCGGTGATGTTCATGAGCGCCAGCATTCTCGGGCCGCTGCTTGGCGGATTGCTCACCGATCATTTGCACTGGTCGCTGATCTTCTGGATCAACCTGCCGCTCGGCGCGGTAGCCCTTATCATGACGGAGCGCGCGCTCCGCCGCTTGCCGCGACACGATCGGCCGCACCAGCTCGATGTGCTCGGCGTGCTGTTGATGGTAGCCGCGGCGCTCAGCCTGATGATGGCTCTCGCTTGGGGTGGAGCGCATTACCCATGGGCGTCGTCACGGATTGTTTCGCTGCTCGCCGCCTCCGCCGCTCTGTGGGTCTTGTTCGCCGTCCGGCTATTGACGGCGCGCGAGCCGTTTATTCCACTCGCGATATTGCGCGGTCGCGTCACGTCAACGATCACCTGCGCGGCGTTCTTCTCGATCGGCACCATCATCGGCATTACCATCTACATGCCGCTTTACTTCCAGACGGTGCTCAACCTGTCGGCAAGCTTTTCCGGCATGGCGCTGATCGCATTCATGGGCGGCACGGTGTGCGGCTCGCAGGTTGCCGCCCGTTTGATGGTGCGGCTTACGCATTACATCCGGGTGGCGATGGTGAGCCTGCTCTTGGCGATCGCCGCGCTCTTCGTGCTCGCGGTCGATCCGGCAAGCCATTCGACGGGTAAGGTTGCATTTCTGCTGTTCGCGATCGGCGCCGGCATCGGGCCTATGTATCCCATGAGCACTATTCTGATGCAGAACGCCGTTCAGCCGCATCAGATGGGCACCGCGACCGGGACTTTGAATTTCTTTCGCTCGCTCGGCGGAGCGATCATCGTGGCGGTATTCGGCGCAATCGTGCTCAGCGGCGTTTCGGACGGTTCGGGAGTCATGACGCTAGAGAAAATCGCGGCGGCACATGGCGACATGGCGCCGGCGTTTCACTGGGTCTTTATTACTGCTGGGGTTTTCTTGTCGATTGCCTTTTGCTGCTTGCTCGCCGTCGAAGAACGGCCGTTGCATGGGCCGGTTCGCCTGGCGGATGAGCCGGCGGAATAGGGCACCTGGTTTCACGGACCGAGCGGTGAACCAAGCGCTCGCGCGGTGTCCACGATCCATGCCCGATAGGTTGCCAGCGGCGTGATACCGGTTAGCCCACCGCAGCCGGCGGAAAGTTTCGCGCCTGTCGACCAGCTCACCACGCCGACGATCTCGAGCGAACCGCTGGAGTCGCGAAACGCCGGCGCGCCGGAATCGCCGGTGCAGGCGCCGAGCCCAGGAGCGTCCCCCTTGGTTGCCGGATCGAACAGCCGGATTTGCAGCGAGCCGGGACGGCCGGTGACGACCAAATTCGCCGCGCGCACCACGCCGTCGAGACGATCGGCGCCGCGCACGGTGACGCCGTAGCCGGCCACAGTGAGCGTATCACCGACGGCGACAATTTCGTTCGCGCCGCCGATAGCGGCGGATGGAACTCGCGCCTCAAGCGGCTGCGCGAGCTTGAGTAGCGCAACGTCCGCGGTGGCGAGATGAGCAAACAGGCGTTTGAGATCGAACTGCGGGTCGCGATCGATACGCGCGATGTCTTTGAACACGGGCCGCTGCCCGGGCATGCTGTCCGCTAGCTTGTAATCGGCCCCGGGCTGCACGCAATGCGCCGCGGTCAGCAACAAGTCACGCGCGATCGCCGTCGCGGTGCAGACGGTTCCGTAGGAACCGACAATCATCACGACCGAACGCCCAGCGCCATCGGCCGCTGGCGTCGCGCCGCCGACCATCGCAGAAGTCCGTTCCGCAGCCATTGCCAATAGCGCTGCGAGCGCACCGCAGCGAATCATCGGCGCCCACTGCGGCTCGTGCATACCCTTCTCCCTGTTCATCTTGCCGCTGAGAATAGCGATATTTTTCTCATTTTTGCGGATGCCACGCTGAATTGGCCGTTCAGGCCAGGTTCACGCGGTACGCCTACCATCCCGTCATGGCTGCCGTAGAGCGACTTGGGATTGCTGCAGCGCTGGCGCTTGCCATTGCCTGCTCGTTTGCGCGTGCCCAGGATGCAGCTCCGGTGCCGCCAACGGCGAATCAAACCAGGCATATTTGTCTCGACCAGAAGGAACGCCGCGCCGCACTGGAAAGCGGCCAGCTGATCCGCCTTTCGGCCGCCATACGCGCCGCCAAGGCCCGTATGCCGGGCACTGTTGTACGGGCGCTGCTGTGCCAGGGCGACGACGGGCTCGTCTATGTGCTGACAGTTCTGGCGCACAATGGCAAAGTGGCGCGGATCGCCGTCGATGCCGTCCAAGGCACGTTGATCGGCGGCCTCTGAGCGGAGCTCTATTTGCGCCTTCTTGTCGTCGAGGACGATCCCGATCTCAATCGGCAGCTGGCTACTGCCCTGACCGACGCCGGTTACGTCGTGGACCGCGCTTTCGACGGTGAGGAAGGCCATTATCTCGGCGAAAGCGAGCCCTACGACGCCGTCATTCTCGACATCGGTCTGCCGAAGATGGATGGCATTTCGGTGCTCGAAGCTTGGCGCCGCGCAGGCCGCGCCATGCCGGTGCTCATTCTCACTGCGCGCGATCGCTGGAGCGACAAGGTGCAAGGTTTTGATGCCGGCGCCGACGATTACGTCGCAAAGCCATTTCATCTCGAAGAGGTGTTGGCGCGGGTGAGGGCGCTGTTGCGGCGCTCGGCCGGCCACGCCAAGAGCGAATTCGCCTGCGGTCCGGTGCGGCTCGATACCCGCACCGGCCGCGTCGCCGTCGACGGCAATCCCGTGAAGCTGACTTCGCACGAATATCGGCTGCTGTCGTACCTGATGCACCATACCGGGCGCGTGGTGTCGCGCACCGAACTCGTCGAGCATCTGTACGACCAGGATTTCGACCGCGACTCCAACACCATCGAAGTGTTCGTGGGTCGTATCCGTAAAAAACTTGGTGTCGATGTGATCCAGACGGTGCGCGGCCTCGGTTACCTGCTGACACCGCCCGATGCGCGCTAATTCGCTCGCACTGCGCCTGTTCCTCTGGGCGACCGCCTGGACGGTGGTCATTCTCATCATCACCGGCGTTGCGCTGTCGACGCTTTACCGTCATGCCGTCGAACGCGCTTTCGATCGCCGTCTCGACGTCTATCTGCGCACGCTGGTCGCCGACGTTGCCTCGCCCGAGGAAGGCACCGACAAATATCCGCAGTCGATCGGTGAGCCGCTGTTCGAACTGCCGCTGTCGGGCTGGTACTGGCAGGTTACGCGGCTCGACACCAAGAAGCCGGAACTGCATTCTTCGCGTTCGCTGTGGGATTCTACGTTGCCGCGTTTGCCGGATGAGAAATCGTCGACGGATACCGAATATCTCCAGGGCTATGCAAAAGGACCCGAGGATCAAGAGCTGCGCCTTGTCGAGCGTGACATCGACCTCGGCAGCGACGGCCGTTATCTGATCGCGGTGGCGGGCGACGCGTCTGAAATCGATGATGAAACCCACAGTTTTGACCGAGCCATTGCCATTACGTTTACCGCGTTGACGATGGCGCTGTTGCTAACGACGGCGCTGCAAGTTCGCTTCGGCTTGGCGCCGCTAGCGCGCATTTCCGAGAGTCTCGCTGCGATTCGCTCCGGCCGCGCCGAGCGGCTGGAGGGCGAATTCCCGGTGGAGATCGCTCCGCTGGCGCGCGAGACCAATGCGCTGATCGATGCCAACCGCGAGATCGTCGAACGCGCGCGCACCCATGTCGGCAATCTGGCGCATGCGCTGAAGACGCCGCTGTCGGTCATCGTCAACGAGGCGGCGGCGCGCGGCGCCGATCCGCTCGCGTACAAGGTGTTGGAGCAGACCGACATCATGCGCGATCAGGTCGCGCGACAGCTTGAACGCGCGCGACTTGCCACGCGCTCCACCGTGGTCGGCACGCTGGTCGAAGTGCCGCGGGTCGTCACCGCGCTCGCGCGCAGCATGGAAAAACTCTATCGTGACCGCGATATCGCCATCGACATCGACGTGCCGAAGCACGCGCGCTTTCGCGGCGAGCAGCAGGATCTCGAGGAGATGATCGGCAATCTCGTCGATAATGGCTGCAAATGGGCGCAGTCGCGCGTTGCTATCGAAGTCATGGCCGAGCCGGCGCCGTCTGGCGCCGACGAAGCAAAGCCGCGCGTGCGCATTATTGTCGACGACGACGGGCCGGGATTGTCGCCGGCGCAGCGCGAGCAGGTGGCCCTGCGCGGCCAGCGACTGGATGAAACCAAGCCAGGCTCCGGTCTTGGACTCTCGATCGTCGTCGAGTTGGCCGGACTTTACGGCGGTGTGCTGACGCTCGGCACCGCGCCGATCGGCGGCTTGCGGGCGGAATTGGCGCTGCCGGGCGGGTAAAAGATTAGTAGCTCCACAATTCCTTTGACGCAAGGCGCGCGCCGTCGGCTAGCGCTTTGAACTTTGCCCACACGATCGAAGGATGCACCTCTTTGGAGCCGGCGAAAGTGGCGAAGCCGCAATCCGATCCGGCGATGACATTCTCGCGGCCGACGACGCCAGCATAGCGGACGATGCGCTCGGCGACGAGTTCGGGATGCTCGACGAGCACTGTCGAGTGCGAGATTACGCCCGGAATCAGAATCTTTCCCTCCGGCAGCTTGACGCTCTTCCATACTTTCCATTCGTGCTCGTGTCGCGGATTCGCCGCCTCGAACGAATAGGCGCCGGCACGGATTTTCAGAATGATATCGACGACGTCCTTGAGCTCCATGTCGTGGATCCGCGGCCCCATATTGATGCCGTAGCAGGTATGGAAGCGGATTTTCTCCGGCGCGATGTTGCGCAGCGCGTGATTGAGCACCTCGACTCGCACTTCGGCCCATTTGCGGCAATCGGCGATGCTCGCCTCGGGATGGATGATATAATAGGTGACCAGCCGCGGATCGTCGATCTGCACCAGGAAGCCAGCGGCGACGATGGCCTCGTATTCCTCGCGCATCGCATCCGCGATGGCGAAAATGTATTCCTCGGTCGACTTGTAATAAGTGTTCTTCTGCCAGTCCTCGATATTGGACGGCGAGATCGCCGGCATGAAGACTTCTTCGGGCTTCACGCCATTGAGCGCGGCTTTCAGATTATCAATATCGCGCTTGAGCCTGCCGTAGCCTTTGTAGGTAATGGGGCCGGTACAGACCATGTGCGTATGGGTCGAGGCGGGATGGGTCTGCGCGTAGAAATCCGGGAATGACAGACCTTCGCGCGACGTCATCCACTGATTGCGCGGACCCGATACGGTGTCGACCTCATAGCCGCCGAGCCGTTCGTTGATGTAGCTGACAAAACTCGGTTTGCCGTATTCGCCGTCGTCGATGACATCGATGCCAAGTTCGGTCTGCTTGCGTACGACTTCGCCGACGGCGGCGCGCAGCCGCGCGGCATTGGCGGTCTGATCCAGAGCTTTCGCGCCTTCGCCTTGAATGAGATTGAGCAGATCAGGCGGCCGCGGCAGGCTGCCGGCATGCGTCGTGAGGATGCGCTCCGTGCTATGTTTCATGGCCGTCCCCCGAATGGCCGCGAAGCTTAGCTAATGCATCAGAAGGCCGCCACTGTGCCGCCGGAATACCTGACACGCCGATATCTGTCCGTGCGTGTGGCGGGCGACGTCCCAACCAAACGATGGATCGCGATGGCGTTCATTGGCATCGGCGTGGCGGCATGCTCGCTCAACGTGGCGTCAAAGCCGACAGCCAGCGATGTGCTTACCGAAGAAGACAAGCAGCGCGCTAACGCGGCGCAAATTCAGGCGCTGGAAACCGGTCCCTCGGGCGCGGCGGTGTCGTGGCGCAATCCGGACTCCGGACGGTACGGCAATGTTGTGCCGGGTCCCGCCTATGTGACCAACGGCGTCACCTGCCGTCAATATACCGACACGCGTTATATCAACGGCAATACGCAGACCGATCGTGGCACCGGCTGCCGCAATGCGGACGGTACGTGGACGGTGACGAAGTGATTGGTCACGCGACCTTCATGCGTGCATCATCCTTGCGCCAAGCGACTGAGTTTGATTTTGTACTGTTGCATTCCGGGAGCGACATTTCACTACGCTAACTTGGGAGAATCTGAAAATGCGTGCTGCGCATTTGACAGTTACGGTAGCGTTGCTGGTGGCGTTGTCCGGCGCTTTGGCTGGATGCGGCAAAGGCCCGCAAGGCGATACAGGCCCGGCGGGGCCGCAAGGCCCGCAAGGTAGTGCCGGACCCGCGGGTCCGGCTGGCCCGCCCGGACCGGCAGGTCCTGCAGGCCCGCAGGGCCCTGCGGGTCCGCCAAGCCCGAGCATTCGGGTCGTGAAATCGGATTGTGTATCGGGCTGTACCGTTCAGTGTCAGGACAACGAAGTCCTGGTGACGGCCTATTGCGGGCCGACCCGGAACCCGGCCCAGTTCCTGGGTGAGAGAGGAGCATCCTGTGGTCCGACGGCGAGTCCGTCTAATGCTCCACTTGTCGCGGTTTGCGTCGGTTCGCCGCAATAACGCGCGATTGAAAGATGGCGGCGGCCTAACCGCCTGCCGCCGCTACGTCTTTTGTTAATTTCGACTGGATGTGCCTTATCTCGGCGCGCGATGCAGCGTCGCGCAAAGCTTTTATCGCATTGAATTCCCGATGTTTTGCGTAACCCCTTCTTAAGCGCGGGCCGATTACATCGCTGACGATGCAGTCGGCACGACGGCCTTTCGCCATGACGAGTGACGGTCAACCCATCGATCGCCTACACGAATATCTCCGGACGCTGAGTCCGAAGGTACGGTCGATGCTTGTCCAGGAGCTCGAACGCGGCCTGCTCCGTGGTGACGAAAGTCCCGGCAACGACTTGGTGCTACAGGAATTGCGCCGTGCGATCCGGGCCGATGCGCAACCGGTGCCGCGCATTGGCGATGCGGCGCGCCTGTTCTTTACGCCGGTCGAGCCGTTCTTGATCCACAGCCGCGCCGATCACAAGCGCATCGGCCGTCTCGCGCGCGTCTCGCTCGAGCCGATCTGGGCCTGGATCGGCCGCGACCTCATGGCCGCCGAGGCGAAGGCGTTGAGCGAAGACACCAATCGCGCTTTGCTCGCCGACGACAGAGCCAAGGCCGATCAACTGGTCAACGCGCTTCACGATCGTGCCGTCCAGCGTATGCGGGATGCGGTTGCCACAGTCGATGGCGACGAAAAAACGCGCCGGCGCTTATCGGTTCAGGTTGGCACGCCAAGAGCGCTGGAAGATATTAATACGCTCATTGCTCTTCTGGCGGGACGTGAAACGCTCGCCGATCTGCGCCGCCGCTTGCCAAACAACATCGTCTCCTTTGAGCGCGAGCAGGTCGATTCGACGAAATCAATACTTGATGCGATGACCGCGCAATCGTCACCCGAGACCGGCGGCGGTGTGCAGCGACCGGATATATTTCTCTACGGATTGATCCTGGTGATGAATCGGCTTGCCGCACCTTGGCAGCTCATCCGTCTCGCCGTGCGCGCAGCCGAAAGCGACGAGGTCGCGCGCATTGCGGAAACACCGTACGTTGCTACGGTAACACTCGTACTTGGCGAGACCGAAAACATGGTCGGCGAATTGCGCGGCGAACTTAAAGCGGACCGCCCGATCATGTCGATCCTCAAGAATCTCCACGACACGGTGCGCGGGTTGCGCTCGGAGCTGAGCATGGGGGCGGACTCGCCGTGGGGTCGCCAGCTGGCGACGATCCGTGCCGAAGTTTCGAGCTTGCTGAAGGCTGAAATCGAAACCACGCCGGGCTTCGTGCGCCGCCTGTTGCGGCCGCGTGCCGCTAAAGACATCGCGCCCGGTTCGCTCCTTGACGCAATCGACGTCAACGAAGCCGAAATGCGCGTCGAATTTCTGTGCGCCTGTCGGCATTATGCCCACGAGCTCGCCATCAACGAAGCGACGCTGCGTGCGCACTCCGACCTAACGCTTTTCCTTGAATCCGGCACCGGAGTTCTGCTCGATTCGTTGCGCCATGCTGGCGATGCCGACCGGCCATTTCGGCAGTCTCAGGTCGACGCGGCGATTCGGGTGTCCCGCATTGTATTCGGTGCCGATTATGCAGACCTGCTGGTCAAGTCGGCTGAGGTCACGACTCATACCGCCGCGGCCGAGCGAAGGCCGATTCGGGCGTGAGCTGTTGAATCGCTTGGCGGAAGTCGGCGCTCGAATAAGAGCGTAAGGGTGCGAAATTGCCGCGTTGCGTTTCCCATTGCAGCCGCATTCGCCCCATGATGTAACCGCCCGGCGCGCCGGCTTTTGGCGGGACGTGCGATCATCGCGAAAGCTTGTTCCGCAGGACCGCATGACGCCAGCAACAGTGCGAATTTGACACTCTGAATAATGATACTCTGGATCATATTCGCGGTGATGACAGCGGTAGCGGTGCTGGCCGTGCTATGGCCGCTTGGATCGAGAACTACGCTGGGCAAAACATTGGCCGGAGGGAGTGATCGGCTCGTCTATCTGGATCAGTTGCAGGAAGTCGACCGTGACCGTACCGCAGGCTTGATCGGCGAGGCCGAAGCAGAATCCGCACGTGTTGAAATATCACGACGGCTGTTAGTCGCGGCGGACGTCGAGGCAAAAGCCTCGCTCGGGCCGGTTGCACAGACGGTTTGGCATCGCCGGGCCGCCGCGATGGCTGTGGTCGTCATCGTGCCGGCCATCGCGCTTGGCTTTTACTTGAAACTTGGATCGCCGACCGTGCCCGACCAGTCGGCATTCGCGCGCGACAATGCACAGCCGTCCGATCAATCGGTCGCGAGCCTTGTCAGCCAAGTCGAGGCGCATCTTGCGCGCGATCCAAACGACGGCAAGGGCTGGGACTTGCTCGCGCCGGTTTATCTGCGCATGGGGCGGTTCGACGACGCGGTGGTGGCGCGGCGCAAAGCGATTGCACTCAACGGCGATTCCGCTGAGCGCGACTCCGGTCTCGGTGAAGCGCTCGTTGCCGCCGCCAACGGCGTTGTCACCGACGAGGCAAAACTCGTTTTCCTGCGCGCCGTCGCCGCCGATCAGAACGAACCCAAGGCTCGGTATTTTCTGGGTCTCGCCGACGAGCAGGACGGTAATCGCGGCGCGGCCGCCGCCAAATGGCGCGCCCTTCTGGATTCCGCTCCGCCGGATGCGCAATGGACCGATTTTGTGCGCAGCGCTTTGGCGCGTGTTACCGCCGACGCATCGCCCGCAAACGGCCCAAGCGCTGGTGACGTCGCGGCCGCGGGCACCATGACAGACGCGCAGCGCACCGACATGATCCGTGGCATGGTGCAGCGGTTGGCCGATCGGCTGCGCACCGACGGCAGCGATGTCGAAGGCTGGCTGCGGCTTGTGCGTTCTTACGCCGTGCTGGGCGATCGCGATAAGGCGAAGGACGCCGCGAACGAAGCCAGGCGCGCGCTGTCCGATCGTCCCGACCAGATTAAACGTATCGACGATCTCGTCAAAGATCTCGGTCTTGCGGGGTAGCGCGAAGATGTGGCGGAACCAATCACGATGACCCGCAAGCAGCGACGCCTCGTTATGATCGGTGGGGGGCTGTCCGTGCTCGCGATTGCGGTCGCGCTCATGCTCAACGCTTTTCGCGATTCCATCGTGTTCTTCAATTCGCCGAGCGATGTGGTGGAGAAACATGTCGGGCCCGGCACCCGCATCCGGCTCGGCGGCCTGGTGAAGGACGGCAGTCTCGTGCGCGGCGCCAGTCTTTCGGTCCACTTCGAAGTCACCGACGGCAAAAGCGAGATTCCGGTAAACTACCAAGGCGTCTTGCCCGACCTGTTTCGCGAAGGGCAGGGTGTGGTCGCCGAAGGCGCGCTCGACGGCTTAGGCGTGTTCGACGCCGATACAGTCCTTGCCAAGCACGACGAGACATATATGCCCAAGGAAGTCGTGGATGCCTTGAAAAAATCCGGCCACTGGAAGGACGATTACGCGCAGCGCGCGGCCATGCCGGTTGGCGGAGCGAGCAAATGATCGCTGAACTCGGCCATTATGCGCTGATGCTTGCGCTGGGTTTGGCGCTGGTTCAGGGCATCATGCCTATTGCCGGCACGCGCACTAACGATCCCGCGCTCATGAGCGTGGCGGCGCCAGCGGCGGTCGCGCAATTTGCTTTCGTCGCGATGGCGTTTGGCGCGCTTGCGGTCTGCTACGTCACGTCCGATTTCTCGGTGCTCAACGTTTACGAGAATTCGAACTCGCAAATGCCGTTGATCTACCGGCT
>Ga0181537_10002892_pt1 | contig 14936 bp, 13 predicted proteins | sample PEATcosm2014_Bin_39_FD_119765 | JGI IMG/M metagenome (GOLD analysis project Ga0181537, IMG submission 119765) | Peatland microbial communities from MTU Mesocosm Facility, Houghton, MI, USA - PEATcosm2014_Bin23_10_metaG | ecosystem: Environmental > Terrestrial > Soil > Wetlands > Peat | place... | reverse complement strand
TGGGAATCCGCATCAGCCCGAAGATCAGGGAAAATCCCGCCGACAGCAGGAACAGAAGGCCGCCGAACGTCACACTGTTGACGGTGAGCAGCAGCCAGAAAGTCATACGCGCCGGCCCCACCCTGCCCGGCAGCGCATCCTACATAAACCGTCATGCCCCGCGAAAGCGGGGCATCCGGTATTCACCGCAGGTTTGGCTTTTTCGCCGCGCGACACCTGATCCTCTCGGATTACTGGATCATCCGCATTCGCGGATGATGACCCCCAGCGAGGTTAGCACTTGGTCAGCGGCGGATAATCGCGCGAATAGACCGGATGCGCGAGGAAGTCCTGCTCCGGCCAGGTCCAGAACTGACTCACATTCTCGTAAGTCTTGATGGTCTTGTTCCACAGCTTCAGACCGTATTTGGCGCCCTCGGTGCCGAGGCGGCGGACGTAGAAATTGCCGACCACGTTGTTGAGGTGATCGAATTTAAGCGGTCCGCGCGGCGTGTCGGTCAGGTTAACCGCCTTCAACGCCGCCATGAACTTATCGCGGTCGCTGGCATCGCCGCCGATGGCTTTAAGAGCCGCATCGACGACCTGACAGTTGACATACATGATACCGGCATATTGGCCTGGCACGCTGTCGTAATTCTTCAACATGCCATTGATGAAGCGATCATTGGCGTCGATTTCGAGGTCCAGCGTGTAAGGCACGCAACTGACCAGTCCGATCGCCTCGTCGCCAAAGCTTTTGAGAAGTGCGTCATCGCCGCCGGTCTCTCCCGTCACCACCGGGAATTTCAGTCCGGCGCTGGCATAGGCCTTCATGAAGCGCAACGGGTTCGATCCGGCAAATCCTTCGCAGACGCCGTCGCAATCGCTGATCTGCGCGATATACGGCGTGTAGTCCGGCGTCGCCAACGGCGGCCACAGCTTGTTGACGACGCAACCGCCGTCCGCCTGGAAGGCGGCCTGGAAACCGCCGATCTGCTCATAGCCGAAGGCAAAATCCTCGACGACGGTGACGACGCGCTTGAGCTTCAGCTCGGTCGCCGCATAATGTCCCATCGGTTGCATCGCCTGCGAAGAGGTGGCGGACGATCGCAACAAAAACGGGTTCGGGGTCCGTTGCGTGAGGTTGTCCGCCCCGGCAAGACAGAGCGTCGGCATTTTTTGATCGCGGACATAATCGTTGATGGCGTACATCTCGAAGGCGGCGAGCGGACCGAGAATGACGTCGACATTGTCGCGCTCGACAAGCTCCTGGGCTTTGGTCTTGGTGCCGGCCGGGCTACCGCCGGTATCGGCGGAAACAAAATCGACCTTGCGGCCGCCGATCATGTAATCCCGTTCCTTGAGGAACGTGATCACGCCTTGCTCCATCTGAATGCCGCCCTGCGCGAGCGGCCCGGTCTTGACCGTCAGCAGGCCGAGCTTGAACGGCGCCGCCTGCGCGATGGCGGGTGCCGGAAAATGCGTCAGCGCCGCAGCCGCGCCGGCCGCGGTACCGGCCAAGAGCGTGCGCCGCGAAACTTTGCGAGACATAACCTTGCGAGACATTACGATCCTCCCTCTGGCGCCCTCATTTTGTGCAAGGCGCTTTCCTTGCCGCTGCGTCCCCTGCGCAGCATCATTAAAGCATCATTGACGAAGCGGCTTCGCCCTGTAAAGTCCGCTATTGTCGCGCGTTTTTCAACACTTGGTCAGCGGCGGATAGTCGCGCGAATAGACCGGGTGGGCGAGAAATTCGGCTTCAGGCCAGGTCCAGAACTGGCTGACATTCTCGTAGGTCTTGATAATCGTGTTCCACAATTTCAGGCCGTATTTTGCGCCCTCAGGTCCACAACGCCTGACATAGAAGCTGCCGACCACGTTGCCGAGATGATCGAATTTGACCGGCCCGCGCGGCGTGTCGGTCAGGCTGACCGCGCGCAGCGCCGCCATGAACTTATCCTTGTCGCTGGCATCGCCGCCGGTCGCCTTCAGCCCGGCCTCGACGACCTGGCAATTGATGTAGAGCCCGGCGGCATAGAAGCCGGGAACGGTGTTGAAGTTCTTCAGCATGCCGTCGATGAAGCGCTGATTGCGCTCGGTCGGGATTTCGAGCGAATAGGCCGAACAGGAAACCAGACCGATCGCCTCGTCGCCGAAGCTTTTCAGCAAGGCGTCGTCGCCGCCGGTCCAGCCGGTCACCACCGGATATTTTAGGCCGGCATCGGCGTAAGCCTTCATGAAGCGCAGTGGATTCGATCCGGCAAAACCCTGGCAGACGCCGTCGCAATTGCCGATCTGCGCGATATAGGGCGTGTAGTCGGGTGTCACCAAAGGCGGCCATAATTTATTGACGACGCAGCCGCCGTCCTTCTCGAACGACGATTGGAAGCCGCCGATCTGCTCATAGCCGAAGGCGAGATCCTCCACCACCGTGACGACGCGCTTGAGCTTCAGTTCGGTCGCCGCATAGTGACCCATCGGATGCATGGCCTGCGACGACGTCGCCGACGCGCGGATGAAATACGGATTGGGCCGGCGCTGCGACATGTCGTCGGCGGCCGCGAGACTCAGCAGCGGCATTTTTTGATCGCGGATGTAATCGGTGATGGCGAGCAATTCAAACGCCGCCAAAGGGCCGAGGATCGCATCCACCTTGTCGCGCTCGACCAGTTCCTGGACCTTGGTCTTGGCGCCGGCCGGTGCGCCGCCGGTGTCGGCGGTCACGAGTTCGACCTTGCGGCCGGCCATGGTGTAATCGGTCTCCTTCAAGAAGGTCAGTACGCCCTGCTCCATCTGGTTGCCGCCTTGGGCCAGCGGTCCGGTCTTCACGGTGAGCAAGCCGAGCTTGAACGGCGCGGCTTGTGCGATGGCAGGCGCCGGAAATCGGCCGAGCGTTGCGGCCGCACCCGCCGCGGTGCCCGCCAGAAGCGCGCGGCGTGACACTTTCCGCAAATTGTCCTTACGCGACATAATCCCCTCCCCCTTGAGCGCCCCGCCTTTTGGCTGCGTGTTCGCTGCCGCTGCTTATACGATCATTTCTTCTTTGGTGGAATGACCGGCAGAAGCAGATAAGGCCGTGCCGTGCCGCCAAAATGCAGACCGGTGACGCCGGAGAAAATCTCCGGCGGCCGGTCGCGCACGTCATCATGGAGGAACGGCCCGCAGCCGGTCAGCTCGTTCTTGAAGTTCGACAGCTTCCCGCCGCTCGGGCCGGCATAGACATAATCCTTGCCGCGGACCGTGAGCGCTAAGCGGTGGCCGGCCGGCACCACGATCGAGGTCGGCCAGATCTCGACATCGAGCGGCACCACCTCGCCCGGCTTGAGCGGCTGTTTCTTGGTATGGGTGTGATAAGGCCGGTATGGCTTGGACAACTTCTTATCGAGCTGCCGATGCGACGCGCGCAGCCAGCCCTGGCCGACCGGAGCGTGCGGATCGATGGCGCCCTGAAACACCACTTCCTTGAGGTCGGGCGAGAACACGCGCAACACGGCGAAAATGTCGGCGTCGGCGGTCGAAGACGAGACAAAGAGCTTGAGCGCCGACGGGCCGGTGATCTCGGTTGCCTGCGTGAGCGGCGGCGTGAGGAATGTGACGCCGTCACCCATCGCCTCGAAGCGAAGCACGGATTTCTTCTTCGGCGCCTTCTCCGACAATCCGCCGCCCACAGGATCGAGATAAAACCGTGTCCATTTGGTGCGCTTGAGCGGCCATTCGTTCTCGGCGCGCTCGACGAAGCGATCGACGTGGCGCACCTGAAGCTGCACCGCCGGCTGCTTGTCCCAACCGTTCTTCTTGCCGTGCAGGAAATAATCGAAGAAGCGCAGTTGCAGCTCGCGGCCGTAATCGGTGTAAAAATGCGTCCAATGCTCGATGCCGTGCACTTCGAGCCATTTTTGCTTCGACGCGGCGCGCACAAAGCCTTCGAAATTGCCGCGCGGATGCAGCGGCTGGCCGCCCCAATTCGCCGCCGACAGAAACGGCACCTTCACCTTGGACCAGACCGGTGAGCGGGCGCGGTGATAATCGTCGTCGAGCGGATGGGCGACAATATCGCCGCCGAAATTGCTGCGGTTTTTCGCCAATTCGTCGTCCGTGAAAAATTCCGGCCCGCACACCAGCTCGCCATGGACGCGGCTTCTTTTGCCGCGCTCGCCTGCGCCGTATTGCACGGTCTTGACCTGCATATCGTACCAATTTTCCCAGAACGTGCAGAGAATGCCGCCGTGATGCGTCATGTCGCGATACCAGTCGGCTGCGCCTTCCCAGATGCACATGGCGGCGAGATGCGGCGGCTCGAGGGACGCGACGTGCCATTGATTGATGCCGTAATAGGAAATGCCGTTGAGGCCGACTTTTCCGTTCGACCAGGGCTGCACGCCCGCCCATTCGATACAGTCGTAAAAATCCTTGGTCTCCCGCGGCGCGAAATGATCGATGAAGCCGGGCGAGGTGCCGCAGCCGCGTGAATCGACGCGCACGCAGGCGTAACGGTGCGGCACCCATTTCTCCGGATCGACGACTTCCCAGCTCTGATAGAGATTGCTGGAGCCTGCGGTCACGTCGGGATGTTTTTCCGCCATGCGCTGCCACGCGCTCGGATAGCCGTCCTGGAAGGCGAGACCCTTGGCGTAAGGACCGTAGCTCAGGATCACCGGATAGCGGCCTTCCGCGATCGGCCGGAAAACGTCGGCGCGCAGCACCAGGCCGTCGTCCATTGCGATCGGCACGTCCCAATCGATACGCATCCCGTCGCGGATTTCGCTGCGCGTTTCGATCGTCTTGCGGTCGCCCGCAGCGGCGGCCATGCGGGCTTCGCCTTCAAGCGATGACATGCGTCTCCTCCTTTTCTTCACCTCTCTCCGCGTGCGGGGAGAGGTCGAGCTAGCGAAGCGAACGAGGGTGAGGGGCCTTTCAGCGAGTCTGAGCGGTCAAATCGGAGCGCAGCGGAGAGGTCCCCTCACCCCTCCCTCTCCACGCGCGCGGGGAGAGGGAGTTCTCGCTTAACGTTTTAATCTCTTACTCGTTTTCCGCGCGCGTTTCACGCCGGCCATCTTTTCCAGCACGGCGCAGACCGCGGCGGTGTCTCGCGCGCCGTGACCGCTTTTGAGCGCCTTGTTGTAGATCGCCTCGCTGGCGTCGAACATCGGTGTCGGCACACTGATTTTGCGGGCGTAGCCGCCGATCACGTCCATGTCCTTCTGCCAGACCGAAATCTTCATGGTGACATTGTCGTAATCGTCTTTCACCATCATCGGCGCGCGCAGCTCGAAAATACGGGAATTGCCGGCGCCGGTTTTGATCAGATCGAAGATAAGTTGCGGCGGCAGGCCGGACTTCATGCCCAGCACCATCGCCTCGGCGCTCGCCACGTTGTGGATGGCGACAAGATGATTGGCGACGTATTTCATGCGGCTGCCGTTGCCGAAGGCGCCGACGTCGTGCACGGCGCGGGTAAAGCCAGCGAACATCGGCCGCAACTTTTTGATCTCGGCCCCACCGCCCGACGCATAAACCACAAGATCCTTGGTCTTGGCTTGTGCGCCGGTACCGCTCACCGGACAGTCGAGCATAATGTGACCGGCTTTGCGCAACACTGCCTCAGCCTTGGCTTTGTCCTCGAGCGTAAACGTCGACATTTCGACGACGACACGATGAGGCGCGCGCGACTTGGCGATCGCCGCGGCGATCGCCACCAGCGCGCTTGGCTTCGGCAGGCTGGTGATGATGGTGCGTGCCTGGCGCGCCACGTCGGCGGCATCGGCGGCGATCTCGACGCCGCGCCGCGCCAGCGCGCGCCGGCGCGTGGAATCGACATCATAGCCGATCACATGCCAGCCCGCGCCGACCAGATTTTGCGCGAATGAGCCGCCCATAATGCCGAGGCCGATGACGCCGACAACATCGGTCTTGCGCGAAGCCAGTTTCTTGCCAGAAGCCATTGCCGCTGCCACTCCCATTACGTTGGGCGGGACGCTATGGCATTCGGTCGTGCACGCGCAAGCCGCTTTCTCGCCGCGCGCCAATCGCCTATCGTCGCCGCGGGATGGACGCGTTGGGAGAGTACAGCATGCGTATCGGTGTCGCGGGCCTTGGTGCCATGGGCAGCGCCATCGCGGCCCGTCTGCTGGAAGCGGGTCACCAGGTGACCGTGTGGAATCGCACGGCGGCCAAGACCGCGCCGCTTGCGGATGCAGGCGCCAAAGTGGCCGTGACCCCCAGCGCGCTTGCCGCGGCCAGCGATGCGGTTATCACGATCCTGACCGACAGCACGGCAATCGACGCGGTGTATAACGGGCCATCGGGCCTGCTATCGGGCGACGTGGCGGGGAAGTTATTCATCGAGATGAGCACGGTGCCGCCGAGCGTGGAAATCGCGCTGGCGCCGAAAGTTGCGGCCAAAGGCGCCGTTTTTGTCGAATCCCCGGTCGGCGGCTCGACGGCGCCGGCGCGGCAAGGAAAACTGCTCGGCCTGATGGGCGCGGAGCCCGCCGCGGCGGCGCGCGCGCGTCCGATTCTCGATCAGCTGTGCCGCAAGGTCGAGCATTGCGGCCCAGTCGGAGCCGGCTCGTCGATGAAACTTGCGATCAATCTGCCGCTCATGGTCGCCTGGCAGGCCTATGGCGAGGCCTTCGCCATCGCCCGCGATGTCGGCTGGGAGCCGAAGCGGCTCCTCGATCTCTTTGTCGAGAGCAATGGCGCCAATAACGGCCTGAAGATGCGCGCCGACATGATCGTCGCCATGCTGGAAAACCGCGATCCGGGCCCGACCACGTTCAGCATCGCCAACGCCGTCAAGGATCTCCGCACCATGGTCGATGCCGGCGCCGCCAAAGGCGCCGACATGCCGGCGACAAAAGCGGCGCTGGCCGCCTTCGAGGAAGCCAACAAAAAGGGTCTCGGCGGCGGTGACGGCTCGCGACAGTCGGTCTATTGGTCGCGCCGCGCCCAGAAATAAAATTTCACCGTAACATTGGAGCGAACATGTCAGTCACTCTCGCGCAAGCTTCCACCATCGTCGACGTCGCGCTGAAAAAGGCGCGCGAAACCAATCTCGCGCCGCTCACCGTCGCCGTGCTCGATGCCGGCGGCCATCTCGTGGCGTTCAAGCGCGAGGACAAATCCGGCCTGCTGCGGTTCGACATCGCCTTCGGCAAAGCCTGGGGCGCGCTCGGCATGGGCTTCGGATCGCGCACGCTGGCAAGCCGGGCGGCGAAAACGCCGCAATTCTTCACTATGCTTGCCGCCGCGAGCGGCGGGCGCATGGTCACCAATCCGGGCGGCGTCCTGATCAAGGATGCCGGGGGCGCCATTATCGGCGCCTGCGGGATTTCCGGCGACACGTCCGACAAGGATGAAATGTGCGCGCTCGCCGGCATCGAGGCAGCGGGTCTCAAGGCTGATCCGGGCGCAGACTAAATATTCCGCGATCCTGAGGTGCCCGCGCGCACCGCGGGCCTCGAAGGATGGCAACCATGCGCCCGGGCCGTCGCCCTTCGAGGCTCGCTTCGCTCGCACCTCAGGTGACGGCTTACGAACAGGAGTTTTCCATGAAGCTGTTTTCGTTCTGGCGCTCGCTCGCGACTTATCGCGTGCGTATTGCGCTCAATCTCAAGGGGCTAAAGCCCGACGAAGTCATCGACGTCAATCTCATCAAGGGCGCGCAGCGCGAGGCGGCCTATCGCGCGGTCAATCCGATGATGGCGCTGCCGGCTTTGGTGGACGGCGACGGGCCGGCTTTGTTCGAATCTCTTGCCATCATCGAATATCTCGATGAAACCCATCCGAACCCGCCACTATTGCCGCGCGATCCGCGCGGCCGCGCCCGCGTCCGCGGGCTCGCCCAGATCGTCGCCTGCGATTCGCATCCGCTGATCGTGCCCCGGGTGCGCGAATATCTGGAGCACGAGCTCAAGCTCGATGAGCCAACGCGCGTAAAATGGTGTCAGCATTGGCATACGGCAGCCGTTACCGCGCTTGAGGCGCACCTGAAAGACAAAGCGACGGGGCGCTATTGCCACGGCGACACCATCACGCTGGCCGATATCTGCCTCGCCAGCCAGGCGGCGGGCGCAAAATTTTTCAACGTCGATACCGCGCCGTTCCCGAATTTCTCCCGGATCGCGGGCGAGCTAGCGGCGATCGACGCCTTCGCCCGTGCCCATCCGCTCAAGCAGCCGGGAGCGCCGGCGGCGGCGTAATTGCGCAAGCCCCACGTCATCCTTCGACGCTCGATTCGCTCGCACCTCAGGGTGACGGATAAGAGCCAACGTGACTACTTCACCACCATTTGTGAAAATGGTGCACCGGGCCGCGGCCGAGCCGGTCGGCGGCCGCGATGGCGGCGCTGACGTACGCCTTGGCTTCGCGCACCGCTTCATCCAGCGGCAGACCCTTGGCGAGACCTGCGGCAATCGCCGAAGACAATGTGCAGCCGGTGCCGTGGGTGTTGCGCGTCTCGATCCGCGGCGCGGCAAAGCGCGTGCATGTCTCGGCATCGACCAGGAGATCGACGCTCTCCGGCCCGCTGCCGTGTCCACCCTTGATCAAGACCGCGCCGGGGCCGAGCGCCAATAGCGTTTTCGCCTGTCGGCGCATTTCGTCTTCGTTACGCGCCTCCGCCGTATCGAGAAGCACTGCTGCTTCCGGCAAATTAGGCGTCAGCACGCTGGCCTGCGCGGCAAGCTTGCGCAAAGCGCCGACGGCGTCGGGACGCAATAATTTTTCGCCGGAGCTCGCGGCCAGCACCGGATCGAGCACAATATTGCGGGCGTGATGGCGCTCGAGCCCGGCAGCGACGACGTCGACCGCAGCGGCATTGCCCAGCATGCCGATCTTCACCGCGCCGACGTCGAAATCGGAAAACACCGCGTCCAGCTGCGCGGCGATAAAATCGCCCGGCACTTCGTGAATGGCAAAGACGCCCCTCGTATTCTGCGCCGTCAGCGCGGCGATGACGGAAGCACCGTAGACGCCGAGCGCGGAGAACGTTTTCAGATCGGCCTGGATGCCGGCGCCGCCGCCGGAATCCGAGCCGGCAATAGTTACGGCGGTTGGAGTTCTCATCGTCGGCGCTAATGCCAAGACTGCAACTGAGCTATTCGAGATTGATAGGCGTCGCGAAGGCAGCCGACGTCGGGGCCACAGACACCGCGCTGCTTGAGCCAAGCTTGCTCTTGCGCCCACAGCACGGCTTGCTGGTCCCTGTCGAGGCGGCTGCGCAACCCATCAAACAGCACGTTAAGCTCCTGATCGAGATAAGAAAGCTGACCGTTGTGACAAACCGCCTGCTCGTCGGGCGCGTGGCTCTTGCTGCAATCGAACGCCGGCGTGGCGGCGACGGGAATATCCGCGGTGCGCGGTTGAGCCGGGGCGATGATCTGCGGCGCCGCCGATGGAACGGATGGCGTTACGCTTGCAGCCGCGACCGGAGCTGCTTGCGGCGCCGGCGTCGTCTGACTCATGACCGGCTGAATCGTGGTCGCCGTTTGCGTCGTCGCGTTGCGCAGCAGGGCCCCCGCAATGACGAGCACGACAACGGCAACAACGCCGATCAGCCCATATTTCGCCAAAGGCGCGGGGCTCGGCGGCACTTCGCGCTGCGGCGGAGCGGTTTTCCCGGCGAAAAACCGATCGAGCGCGCCAATCAGGCCCTCGACGTGGTGGTCGAAATCTCTGCCGCCGTCCACCGTCACCGCATGCCGATAGGCGAAATCCTTGAGCGACGCCGGAAGCTCGTCAACTTCCGGCATTGTCATGCCGCCAACCAAAATCGGAATGATCGGGATGCCGCGCCGCAGCGCCGTCTCGACCTCGATGCGGCATGGATCGGCTTCGTTATCGATTCTGTTTGCGCCGCCCTCGCCGCGCCCGAGCCACCGCGTTCCCACGACCACCAGCAAGATATCCGTGGCGGACAGCGCATCGGAAATTTGGGTGCGGAAATCGATCCCGGGCTGAATGCTGTCGATATCCCGAAACACCGTGTGCTTGCCATATTGCCGCACGAGGCGATCGAAAATGCGCCCGGTGATGTCCTGGGAATCGGATCGACGATAGGAAATGGCAATCCTTGCCATGTTCGCCCCGTGTGACCGCACCAATATGGCGCCGGCCAAAAATTTGCTGTTATCAGATTACCTTCACGTGCTGCGCATTGCCAGCATCGCATCGACGATGCCGCGCAAGGTGCGCGCCGCGGCGGCGGGATCCGGCGCGAGCGATAAAGCCGAAATCACGGCGATCCCGTCGGCGCCCGCGGCGATGACCTCGGCGGCATTGCTCGCGTCGATGCCGGCAATGCCGGCGAGCGGCAAATTCGGCGCGCGACGGCGCAACACGGCGATGATGCGCGCCAAACCCTCAGTGCCGATCGGCGTGTTCTTTTGCTCTTTCGATAAAGTGACATAGACGCCGCCCGAGCCGACATAGTCGATCAGCCCGACCGGCGTGGCTTCGGCCTCGTCCACCGATTTCACCGACAGGCCGATGATGGCGCGCGCGCCAAGAAGCCGCCGTGCGTCTTCGACCGCCATGTCGTCGGGCCCGATATGCACGCCGTCGGCGCCGGCGGCGAGCGCCACGTCGATACGATCGTTGACGACCAAAGGCACCTTGAACGGCGCCAGTACCTCTTTGATCGCCCGCGCCGTCTCGACCATCGCGCGCGTTTCGCTCACTTTGTCGCGCAATTGAACGAGAGTAGCGCCGCCTTGGGCGCAAAGCCGCGCCAGGTCGGGTAGATCGCGTCCGCCGGCACGCTGCGGATCGACGATGGCATTGAGACGAAGATCGACTGAGGCACGCATTTTCAGGCTTTCCGTGGCTTTTAAAATAATACTACGGTCGTCCTACTCCGTCATTCCGGGGCCGCGCGGGCCTCGCCCGCATTGCGGAATCGCGGGTATGATATAGTCGTTGCGACGGTTCGGAGGCGCGCATGGTACCCTTTTTCGTGCAGATCAAATGCCAGCTCGGCAAGTCCTACGAGGTCGCCAACAAGCTCGCGGATGCCGAGATCGCGTCGGAAATTTATTCGACCGCGGGCGACTTCGACCTCTTGGTGAAATTCTACGTCAAAGAGACGACCGATATCGGCCATTTCATCGCCGAGAAGGTGCAAACGCTTCCCGGCGTCGCCGATACGCGCACCATCATTACATTCAAGGCGTTCGGAGCGGGAACGTAGCCACGGCAAACAGCACCGCCGAGACAAGCTTGAGCACAATGCCTTTGCCGGTGTTCATAACCGCTTGTGCTTCTCAGTTCTTTTTCGGCGGCGCCGCTGGGCCTTGCACCGGCGGCAGCGCGGCGATGTAGGCGGCGATCGCGGCGCGGTCGTCGGGCGTCAGTAAAGCCGTATTGCGGATGACTTCGGCCATCGGGCCTCCGGCGAAATCGCCCGACGGCATCATGCCGTCGCCGAGGAAGCTCGCGATATCCTTCTCCGTCCAGACCGCGCCGCCGCGTTGCAGTCCGACGGGCGTGATATTCGGCACCCAGCCCTCGCCGTCCGGGCTCGGGCCCCCGGCGAAACGCTGGCTCTCGACAATGCCGCCCAGCGCATTGCGCGGCGAGTGGCATTCGGCACAGTGCCCCGGCCCGTTCACCAGATAGGCGCCGCGATTGTATTGCGCCGATTTCGACGGATCGGGCTCGAACGGACCGCCGTGCAGAAACAGCAGTTTCCAGGCGCCGAGCAGCCGGCGGTCGTTGAACGGAAATGACAGATCGTGCCGGCGCACCTTGCCGCGTACCGGCGGCAGGGTCTTGAGATAGGCAAACAGATCGCGCATGTCATTAAGCTGCATGTGCTGATAGGACGTGTAGGGAAAGGCCGGATAGAGATTGGTGCCGTGCTCGGAAGTTCCCTTCCACAGCGCCGTGACGAAATTTGCTTCGCTCCAATTACCGATGCCGTCCTTCGGATCCGGCGAAATGTTCGGCACGTAAAAAGTCCCGAACGGCGATTTCAGGGCCAATCCGCCGCCAAGCCGCGTGCGATCGACCTTGTCGGGATCTTTGTTCGGCACGGCGTGGCACGACGCGCAGCCGCCGATGTTAAACATGGTCCGGCCGTTGCCGGTATCGGCCGCATATTGCGGCAGCGCCGAACCCGGCACGACGGCGGGAAATGTCAGAATCCAGAATCCAGCCAATCCGGCGATGACCGCCAGCGCGCCGCCAAGTGCGATGGTTCGTAGCGCTGGCAGCGTCATGCAAGAAGGCCCTCACGCGGAGGGGATCGCAACACCTGACCGCGTCAGGGACACATAGCCAAATTGGCGACAAAAAGCGAAGGGCGGCCCGTCCGCGCGGACGGCGACCCGCTCGCCTGCGGATATTTTTCAGCTCGGCCGCACCCTGAAGGTCTGATGGCAGGAGCCGCAATCTTTGCCGACGGTCTGGAAATTTGTCTTCAGGCTGTCGAGATCTTTGGTGCTGTCCTGCGCCGCCTTCACGTCGGCGGCGAATTTGGCGATCGCCGTCTTGAAGTCGTCCGGCCTGTCCCAGATCGCCGGCCCTGCGGTCGTGTGATCGCCGGTTTTCGAGCAGTCGGGGAACAGCTTCGGCATTTGTGCGGCATCGTCAGCGAAGGCGGCGAAAATTTCCTTGGTCTTGTCGAGATCGAACGGCGCATCGCCTTTAATCATGGCGGAGCCCGCCTTGGCTAAGTCGGCGCTGCGCTTCATCAGCGTCTGACGCTTATCGATCGTGTCCTGACAGCTCTGCGCGGACGCGGCGGTTACGCCAAGGACGAGAACGGCACACAGGATGACAAGCTTTGAGACGAGAAGCTTATTGAGCACAGGCGAAACTCCTCCGGAACTCGGACGTCGCCCCCGACGGACCTGGCGCATGGTGGAGCCACTGCGTAAACCCCGGCTTGGCGAGCTTATTCCAGCGCCGGGGAGGCCGCTACTCCGCCGGTTGCGGCGCGGTACGCCGCCCCTTGCCACGCCGCGATGCAAGTTCTGCGATGCTGCGGGCGATGACATAGAACACCGGCGTGAAAATCAACCCGAAGGCCGTGACGCCGATCATGCCGAAAAACACCGCCGTGCCGAGCGCCTGGCGTAGCTCCGCGCCGGCGCCGATCGCCCAAACCAGCGGCGTGACGCCGAGGATGAAGGCGAATGAAGTCATGAGGATCGGACGCAGCCGCAGCCGCGTCGCTTCGACGGCGGCGTCCCAGCGGCTGCGGCCCTGATCCTCAAGCTGGCGCGCAAACTCGACGATCAGAATCGCATTCTTCGCCGCGAGCCCGATCAGCACCACGAAGCCGACTTGGGTGAGGATATTGTTATCGAGGCCGCGCAAGATGACGCCGGTGATGGCGGCGACCAAACACATCGGCACGATCATGATGACGGCGAGCGGTAGCGTCAGACTTTCATATTGCGCGGCCAGCACCAAAAATACGAATACCACCGCCAGCACGAAGGCGAACATCGCGGTGTTGCCGGCCCTGATCTGCTGGAACGCGAGCGTCGTCCAGTCGCTGGCAAAACCTTCCGGCAGCACCTCGGCAGCAAGCTTATCCATGGCGGCGATGGCCTGGCCCTGCGAATAGCCGGGCGCGGCGGCGCCGTCGATCTCGGCCGCCGGATAAAGATTGTAGTGCGGCACGCGGTAGGGACCGGCAATATTATCGACGGTGGTGAAGGAGCCGAGCGGCACCGTATCGCCGTTGCTATTGCGCACCCTGATCTTGAGCACGTCGGCGGTGTCCATCCTGTCCTCGTCGCGCGCCTGCGCGGTGACGCGGAAGGTGCGGCCGAACACATTAAAGTCGTTAACATAGGACGAGCCGATATAAATTTGCAATGCGTTGAACACGTCCTGCACGTTGATGCCGAGAAGCTGCGCCTTGGTGCGGTCGATATTGAGATAGACTTGCGGCGTCGACGTCTCGAACAGCGAAAACGCCTGGCCGATGCCGGGCGTCTTCACCGCGCGCAGCACCAGCGTTTCGGTCGCGGCGCGCAGCGCATCGGAACCTTGTCCGGCGCGGTCCTCGACCATCATGCGGAAGCCGCCGGCGGTGCCGATGCCGCGCACCGGCGGCGGCAGCACCGCGACCACGAAAGCATCCTGCAGCGCGCCGAGGCGGTGGTTCAGCTCGGCCTGGATGGCGGCCGCCGATTGGTGCGCCGCGTGGGCGCGCTTATCGAACGGATCGAGCACCAGGAACAACGCGCCGGAATTGGGCGCATTGGTAAAAGTCGCGCCGGAAAAGCCGACGATATTCACGGCATGGGCGACGCCGGGCACGCCGAGCGCGATGTCGAGCACGCGCCTTTGCACCTCATCGGTCCGCGCCAGCGAGGCAGCGGGCGGCAGTTGCACCACGACGATAATGTAGCCGGCATCGACCTGCGGGATGAAGCCGACCGGCGTCGAGCGGAATGCGTTCAGCCCAACGCCGATGACGACCACATAAATCGCGACCATTATGACCACGCGCCGCACCGTCCGCGTCGCCAGCCAGGAAATGCCGAAGGCCAGTTTGTCGAAGCCCCAATTGAAATAGCCGAAAAACTGATGGATCGGCCGCTCCCACCACCTGTCGCGATAGCCTTCCACATGCGGCTTGAGGAACAGCGCGCACATGGCGGGGGACAAGGTCAACGAGACCACGAGCGAAATGACGGTGGCGCCGATGATGGTCAGCGCGAACTGCCGGTAGAATTGGCCGGAAATGCCGGTGATGAACACCGAGGGCACGAACACCGCGCAGAGCACGAGCGCAATCGCAACCAGCGCCGCGCCGACTTCGTCCATGCTCCGGCGCGCCGCCTCGCGCGGCAGAAGCCCGGCCGCGATATTGCGTTCGACGTTTTCGACGACCACGATGGCGTCGTCGACGACAATGCCGATCGCCAAGACCAGCCCGAACAACGACAGATTGTTCAGCGTGAAGCCGAACGCCGCCATGAAGAAGAATGTGCCGATCA
>Ga0181537_10002891_pt1 | contig 14937 bp, 12 predicted proteins | sample PEATcosm2014_Bin_39_FD_119765 | JGI IMG/M metagenome (GOLD analysis project Ga0181537, IMG submission 119765) | Peatland microbial communities from MTU Mesocosm Facility, Houghton, MI, USA - PEATcosm2014_Bin23_10_metaG | ecosystem: Environmental > Terrestrial > Soil > Wetlands > Peat | place... | reverse complement strand
GACGGCAAGGTCGCCAAATGGTGGATGCCCGACGATGTCGTCTTCGTCGCCGACATCCCTCACACCGCCACCGGCAAAATTCTCAAGACCGCCTTGCGCGAACGATTCAAAGACTACGTGCTGCCGACGGCGGCGGCGTAGCGGCCAAGGGTGTCGCCGAGCGGAATGGTTAACGTCCAAAGCTATTTTCTCCTGCAATTTCAAAGTGTTCCAGTATTGCTCACAATAGAGCCAGTAAATAAGTCTGCCTAAACTTTGTAACACAGAATAAATGCCATTGCTGCGTCGCACAATGAACACATTTTGCCGTTCATAGCGCCCCTGGCTCAAGACAACGAGCCGAATCACCCTTCCCATTAACAATCTAAAAGGACGATCATGGCTCATAATAGCCTGACGAAGCTTTTGTTTGCTGCAACTCTTGTTACTTCTATCGTCGCATTGCCGTTGGTGGCGTCGGCGCAATCCGGGGTCGCCTCCGTCTATGGCTTTGAGAGTGGACGGACCGCGAGCGGCGAGCCGGCACGGCCGTCGGGTCTGACCGCGGCGCACCGCACGTTGCCGTTCGGCACGCTGGTGCGGGTCACCAATGACGCTACCGGCCGCTCGGTTGTGGTGCGCATCAACGATCGCGGCCCGTTCGTGCGCGGCCGAATCATCGACCTGACGCCGGCCGCCGCCCAGGCGATCGGCTTTTCCGGCCTTGCGCATGTGACCGTCGACGTCGTCGGCTGAAGACGTTACGCATCGTCACCTGATTTTTCGGCGATAAAGTTTCGCCACGGCGCGAAACGAAGTGGGACGAAAGACAGCGGGAGGCTTCGGCCTCCCGCTTTTTTCTTTAACCTGTCGTGGGCACGGATGCGGTCAGGTCGAGAAACGATTTACGGACCGCGGCCAGGCCTTCCGGCGTCACCGTCATGCCGATATGGCCGACGCCGGGAACGATCGTGACCGGCAGATCGGGCCGTGCCGCTTTGAACAGCGGTGCGAATTGATCCGGATAAAATAGCTCGTCGCTGCCGCCGACCAGAAGCGCGGCCGGTTTCGTGTTGCGCGCGAGCCCCGCCAGATAATCGTCGCGCGGCGCACCGAAGTCGACCGCGAGCCGGAACGAATAAAAGCTGGTGAGATTGGGCGCGTTCGGGGAGGTTGCGAAAGCGACGATCGGCAGCCCGTTGAACCGATGAATGCCGAGGCGATTGAGCAGCGCCAGCAAAATGATGCGCGGCTTCGCCACCGCCACCCAGCCGCCGGTATCGGGCCGGACGGTCGGCGCATTTTGCGGCAAGGCCGGCGAAATCATGATGAAGCGATCGAACAATTTTTCGTCGGGGCCGGCGAGGACGCGCAGCACGAAGCCGCCGCCCGAGGAGAACCCGATCAGCGAAAAGCTTGCTTTGGGGTGCAGCGGGCGCAGCAGTTTGACGAAATCGGCGAGGTCGTCCTCGAGCTGGCCACTATAGTCGATGTCGCCGACGCGGCCGGAAACGCCGTGGCCGCGCAGCACCGGCACATAGACCGAGGCGCCGGCATCGCGCAGGTCCTTGGCCACGGCGTGCATGCCGGCGCCATTGTCGGACGAGCCGTGAATCAGCACCACCACTTGATCGGCGCCGCCGCGATAGACCCGATAGCCGAGCTGGGCGCCGTCGCGCGCGGCATAAGTCTGCACCGCCGGCAGATCGCTGAAATCGACATGGGCGAAGGGTGCGCTGATCGAGGCCAAAGGTTCCGGCTGCACCGGCGTGTCGAACGCCAAAACCCCGCCAAGCCCCGCCAAAACGACAATGATCAAGCCGCCGAACGGCCAAAGTAGTTTCCGCATCGGGTGTCCTTGCCGCGCTCTCGACACTTTTGGCCGGGGGCTTGGCGTGCCTTCCGGGCGCACCTTACAGCACCGAACCGCCGGGCGGATGCCACTTTCGCCGGACGCTGTTGCGACGCCATGACGGCACGCGCTCCTGTTCTCGCGGTGCTTGTTAGCGAGCCTCGCCGAGATTGACTCTAGTTCATGTTATGTTCTCATATCGTCTCATGAAGACTCGCGGCGACATGCTCCGCTTTGCCATCGCCTTTGCGTTGCGTGGCGCCCGCAAGCTGGTGCGCGGGCTGCGCCACGGCCTCGACGAGGACGAGCGCTATCGCGTCGCCGACGATGTGGTGCAACGCCTGCAGGCGCATGGCGATCCGTGGCGGCTCGCCGACGACCTGCCGCCGCTCGGCGGCCAGGGCTTTTCGACGCCGCCGCCGGAGGACGGGTAGGGCTGGAGCGGCGCCGCGTTATCCGCCGTTCGATCTCGGCGACGTGACGTGTTAGGCCTCGTGTAACTCGCCGCACGCGATCGGTCGGCCATGAAACTTGCCCCGCAAGACCTGCAGAAAGTCACCGAGCGCACGCTCGGTCATTACAACGAGCGTCCCCAAGAGTTCTGGGAGCGCACGCGCGATCACGACGTGCGCCAGAATATCGACGCGCTACTGCAAAGCCTCGCCGGCGCTCCGCCGTTCACGATTTTAGATTTTGGTTGCGGGCCCGGCCGCGATCTAAAAACCTTCGCCGCGCTCGGCCACATCGCGATCGGCCTGGAAGGCGCCGCGCCGTTCGCCGTCATGGCGCGCGCTTATAGCGGCTGCGAAGTCTGGCAGCAGGATTTTCTCAAACTCGATCTGCCGGACAATCGCTTCGACGGAATCTTTGCCAACGCCACGCTGTTTCATGTGCCGAGCCAGGAACTGCCGCGGGTGCTGCGCGAACTCCGCGCGAGCTTGAAACCGGACGGCGTCTTGTTCAGCTCGATCCCGCACGGCACCAATCAGGAAGGCTGGAATGGCGAGCGCTACGCCGCCTATCACGATCTAGAGGCTTGGCGCGGCTATCTATCGGCCGCGGGCTTGGTCGAGCTTGCGCATTATTACCGTCCGGCCGGGCTGCCGCGCCAGCAACAGCCGTGGCTAGCGAGCGTGTGGCGGCGGGTGGGGTGAATAAACCCCGCTACTCCGCCGGCTGTTTCGGCTTCGGTTTTACGAATGTATTTTTGAGATTATCCCAAAGCTGAATTTTTGCGCCATGTTTGTGCATGATGGCGCTTTGCTGGAGCACTGAGAGCGAATTGTTCCAGGCCCAGTAGATCACCAGCCCGGCGGGAAAACTCGCCAGCATGAAAGTGAAGATGATCGGCATCCAGTTGAAGATCATCTGCTGGGTCGGATCGGGCGGCGCCGGGTTGAGCTTCATTTGCACCCACATGGTGACGCCCATGATCGCCGGCCAAATGCCGAGATGCAAAAACGAGCCGATCATCGGCAGCGCCGTCGGATCGGGAAACAGCCCAAACAGCGTGAATATGTTGGTCGGGTCCGGTGCCGAGAGGTCGTGGATCCAGCCGTAAAACGGCGCGTGGCGCATTTCGATGGTGATGAACAGCACTTTGTAGAGCGAGAAGAACACCGGAATCTGGATAGCAATGGGCAAACAGCCGGCGATCGGGTTGATCTGCTCTTTCTTGTAGAGCTCCATCATTGCTTGTTGCTGCTTGACCTTGTCGGCACCGAAGCGCTCCTTGATCATGGCCATTTCCGGCTGCACCGCTTTCATCTTTGCCATCGAGGCGTAGGATTTGTTGGCGAGCGGGAAGAACAGCAGCTTGACCAGCACCGTAACGATCAAAATGCCAAGACCGAAATTGCCGAGGAGGTGATAGAAATAGTCGATTGCCAGGAACATCGGCTTGGTGATGAAGTAGAACCAGCCCCAATCGATCAACAAGTCGAAATGGTTGAGCCCAAGGGCGGCGTTATAGCCGCCGTCGATGCCGCCGATGAAATTGATGCCGACGACGGAGACTTCCTTGGCGCCGGCGAATAGCCGCGCATCGGCGGCGCCGACGGCGCCCGGGGCGATGGTCTGCTGTGGCAGCAGATAATCGGTTTGATAGGTTTTGAGGCCGCCGGGTTCCTCGCCCGCGGAAAAGCGTGCGCGTATTTTCGCGTCGGTGTCGGGAACGAGCGCCGCCGCCCAATATTTGTCGGTGAAGCCGAGCCAAGCGTCGGTGGCGTCCCAGGTCTCGGACTTCTTGTCGTCGATTTTCTTGTAAGTTTCGGTCTGCTCTCCCTGGTCGCCCATCACGCCGATCAGGCCTTCATGCAAAATGTAGTATCCCGAGACCTTAGGCGTGCCGTGGCGCGAGATCAGCGCGTAGGGATAAAGCGTCACCGCGGCGCTGCTCTTGTTCGCCACTTCGTCCTTCAGCGTAAAAAGATAATGGTCGTCGACCGCGATGGTGCGGGTAAACACCAAGCCCGCGCCGTTGTCGTAAGTCAGCGTCACCGGATGATCGACGCCGAGCGTGCCCGAGCCCGATTGCTTCCACACCGTGTCCGCGCCCGGCATGGCTGCGGTGGTGCCGGTCGCCGGCACCCAGCCGAACTCGGCGTAAAAGGCATCCGGCGCGCCCGACGGCGACAACAGCACGATCGGCGGCGAATTCGGATCCACGGCTTCGCGGTATTGCGTCAGCGTCAGATCGTCGATGCGGCCGCCCTTGAGCGCGATGCTGCCGCCCAGCCGCGGCGTTTCAATCGCGATGCGCGGCGATCCGCCCAGCACCGCTTCGCGCGACGCCATCGCCGCTTGGGCGGTAGGGGCCGCGGCATTCGGCACCGGCGGTGCATTGGCGTCCGGCGCCGCGCCGGGCTGTGCCGTCGCGGGTTTCTGCGCGCCAGGCTGGGTTTGTGTCTGTTCCTGCTGCTTGAGCAACGCTTGCTGGCGCTGCTTTTCCATCTGCGGGTAGCCGATGAAATATTGCCAGCCGATCACCACCAGCAGCGACAGCACGATGGCAATGATGGTGTTCTTGTGCTCGCCCATTGAATGCCTATGCCTCGCGGGGTTGCCGAGGCGGCTTTGGCCGCGGCGAACCCGCTTCATGTAGGGGGCGTTGCTGGGCGCCACCAGTTCCTTGCGGTGCGGCGGGCGTAGCCGGCGCGGCGGCGTGAATGCGACGGAGCGCCACGTCGAGTTCCCGGGCAATCTCGGCGAACCGGGTTTGCAGCGCGGCCGCCCGGCCTATCAGCACGTAATCGTGGCCATCGAGCAGCCTCGTCGCCGGCACCAGCCTGACCGCCTCGCGCAAGCGGCGCCGCACCCGGTTGCGTTTTACCGCGCCGCCGACCTGCTTCGACACCGTGAAGCCGATACGCACCGGTCCGGCTTCGGCGCGTTGCCGCGCCTGCAGCACAAAGGCCCGTCCGGGCGCCCGTAAGCCCTTGGCGGCAGCCCGAAAGTCCGTCCGGCGTTTCAACCGCTCCATGTCATTATCGAAGTCAGCAACGAATTTGCGGCAACAGCCGTGGACGCTGGGCGCGGCGAAACCGGCGTCGCGGTCACGCGCTGAGCCGCTTGCGCCCCTGCGCGCGCCGCGCGGCGATCACCTTGCGGCCGCCCTTGGTCGCCATGCGGGCGCGGAAGCCGTGGCGGCGCTTGCGCACCAATTTGCTCGGCTGGTAGGTTCGTTTCACGGGGGCTATCTCCGCTGCGCGCGCAACTATGGCGGGCTTGATTCGGCCGGCTGCTCGCAGCGGCGCGATTGGCGCGGCTTATACGGTAGCCGTTCCGGCTCGTCAACGTGACTTCCCCGCGCTTTGCCAGCATTAGCGGCGCTTTTAGCGTCCTATTCGGCGCTCCCCACCGCGGGTGCGCCATGGTACGAGACCTAGCGAACCGCTGTGACAAAACCGAGACTTCCGGGACCGCCGTTATGTCGAGTGCGATGTCGAACGCTAAGTCGAGCGGTGCCGTCGTAAGCCCTGTTGCGGCGCCAGACCTCGGACCGGACCGGCAAGAAGCCGGCCAAGAGATCAAGCCAGATCTCTGCGTGATCGGCGCCGGCTCGGGTGGCCTGACGGCCGCCGCCGCGGCGGCCGCGTTCGGCGTCAATGTGGTGCTGATCGAAAAACACCGCATGGGCGGCGACGGCCTTTATGGCGGTGCGCTGCCCACTAAAGCGCTGATCGCGGCGGCCGAGCACGCCGAAGCTTTGCGCAATGGCGGCCGCTTCGGCGCCATAGCCTTGCGTTTCGGCGTCGATTTCGCGGCGGTGCGGGCGCATTTGCGACACACGATCGCTGCCGTCGAGCCGCAGGATTCGCGCGAACGCTTCACCGGCATGGGCGTTCGCGTGCTCTCCGGCGCGGCGCGGTTCACGGATCGGCGGACGGTTGCCGTCAGTGGCTTTGCCGTCAAAGCGCGCCGCTTCGTCATCGCCACCGGGTCGTCGCCGGCGCTGCCGGCGATCCCGGGACTTGCCGAGGTGCCGCACCTCACCAACGAGACGGTGTTCGATTTGGCGGCCTGTCCGCGCCATCTCATCGTTATCGGCGCCGGTTCGGTCGGTCTCGAACTGGCGCAGGCATTTCGCCGCCTGGGCGCCGCGGTCACCGTTCTCGATGCGGCGCCGCCGCTTCCCGACGCGGACGCCGAATGTGCGGACATCGTGCTCGATTCGCTCCGCCGTGACGGTATCGTGCTACGGACCGGGGTGACAATAATCCGGGTACGCCGCGCACTGGCGCAGCTGCGCGTCGATATTGCGAGCGAAGCAGGCGAGGAGACGATCGAAGGCAGCCATCTTCTAGTCGCGGCCGGACGCCGGCCGAATCTCGACGACCTCGATCTCGACTTGGCCGGTATCCGCTACGACCTGCGCGGCATCAAGGTGGACCGGCGGCTGCGCACCAGCAACAAGCATGTCTATGCCATCGGCGACGTGATCGACGCGCCCAAATTTACCCACGTCGCCCAGCATCACGCCGGCCTGGTGGTTCGGCATGCGCTGTTTCGCACCCCGGTGCGGGCCGACCGCGACGTTATTCCGCAGGTCACCTATACCGATCCTGAATTGGCCCAGGTCGGCCTGTTCGAGGAGGAAGCGCGCGCGCAGTTCGGCGTCATTCGCGTTTTGCGCTGGCCCTATCGCGAAAACGACCGTGCCCAGACCACGGGGTCGACCCATGGCCACATCAAGATCGTCACGGATCGCCGCGGTGATATTCTCGGCGCCAGCATCGTCGGCGCGCAGGCGGGCGAAGCGATCGCCGCTTGGTCGCTCGCCATTAGCCAAAAACTCAATATTAGCGCCTTTGCCGGTGTTATTATCCCGTACCCGACCTATGCCGAGGTGGGAAAACGCGCCGCCATGACCTATTTCACCAGGGGTTTGACGTCACCCACGGTGCGCCGCATCATCGGGTGGTTGCGTCGGTTCGGTTGAGCGGCAGCAAGGTTTGCTGATGAGCCAAAACACCGCCGCGCGGGCGGAACCGGTTCGGACGCCGCGTTTCGGCCTTTCGGGAAAACTCCTCTTTCTCACGATCCTGTTCGTGATGATTGCGGAAGTGCTGATCTATGTGCCCTCGGTCGCCAATTTCCGCGTCGTCTGGCTCAAGGACCGCCTCGCCACCGCTTATACCGCGGCTTTGGTGCTCGACGCCGCGCCGAACGGGGTGGTCTCCGACGCGCTCGCCAAGCAGATACTCGACTCGATCGGCGCCCGCGCCGTCGCCATGAAGATGGGCACGCGGCGCCGAATGCTGGCGATCGACGACATGCCGCCCCAGGTCGCGGCGACCTTCGACATGCGCAGTTACAGCGATTTCGACGCCGTCGTCGATGCGTTCGAAATGATGATCAATACCGGCAAAGACGTGATGCGCGTGGTCGGCCCGGCGCCGATGGGCGGCGAATATATCGAACTGGTCATGGACGAGCCGCCGCTGCGCAAGGCGATGCTGAAATATTCGGTCGACATCTTGCTGTTGTCACTGGTCATTTCCGGCATCACCGCGGCGCTGGTCTATCTGGCGCTGCATTACATGTTCGTGCGGCCGATGCGCCGCGTCACCGCCAATATGGTGGCGTTTCGCGCTGACCCGGAAAATGCCGACCGCGTCATCGCGCCGTCCGGGCGCGCCGACGAAATCGGCACCGCGGAGGTCGAGCTTTCGACCATGCAGACCGAACTGGCCTCGATGCTGCACCAGAAGAACCGGCTCGCGGCGCTGGGGCTCGCGGTCTCCAAGATCAATCACGATCTGCGCAATTTGCTGGCTTCGGCGCAACTGTTCTCCGATCGCCTGGCCGGCATTCCCGATCCCGGCGTGCAGCGTTTTGCGCCGAAGCTGATGCGCGCGCTGGAACGCGCCATCGCGCTGTGCCAATCGACCTTGTCCTATGGCCGCTTGCAAGAGCCGCCGCCGGATCGCCGGCAAATTTTGCTCGAGCCCCTGGTCGAGGAAGTTCACGAGACGTTGGGGCTCGGCGCCGACGCGCCGATCCGCTGGATCAGCGCGGTCGAGCGCGGCTTGGTGGTGGAGGCCGATTACGATCAGCTGTTTCGCATTCTCCTTAATCTGGCGCGCAATGCCTTGGGCGCATTGGAAAGCCGCGCGGCGCGCGATCCCGGCCGCGATCAGATTCGCATCACCGGCCGGCGCGAGGGCGCCGTGGTCGTCATCGAGGTGTCCGACACCGGACCCGGATTTTCCGAAAAAGCGCGCGCGCATCTGTTCGAAGCGTTCCAGGGTTCGACCCGTCCCGGCGGCACCGGTCTCGGTTTGGCCATCGCCGCCGAACTGGTGCGCGCCCATGGCGGCGAAATCCGCCTGGTCGAAGGCACCATCGGCGCCACGCTGCGGCTGACCATCCCAGACCGCGCGGTCGAACTTGCCGCTCACCGCGGGGCGCGCGCGCAGGGGTAGGGCCACAGCCTCCGCCTTGCCAATAACAAGCGAAGCCTATAGCTAGCAGCCGCATCGCGCCCGTAGCTCAGCTGGATAGAGCACCAGACTACGAATCTGGGGGTCAGGAGTTCGAATCTCTTCGGGCGCGCCAGCTATCCTTTTGTCAGGCGTTAGTATTTGCACTTTCAATTAAGTTGAGGCCGGCGACGGGTATTCCTCTATGCGGCCTCGCCAAAGCGACGGCGCATCCCGGCTTTTCGCAAGATACGCCATTCGTTCGCCGATAAACTGACCGTACAATTGCCAGAGCGGCGTTGTCCGGTAGTGGCAGCGCGTGATCTGCTCTTTCAGCAGCGTCAGGTGCGTGAATAGATTTTCGGCCTGCCGCAGATCGAGGCTCTCCAGCCGGTCGGATGTTATCGCAGCGACGGCATAGAGGGCGTCGCTGAGCGATGCGGCCAGTCCTTGCGAGGAAAGTGCGTCGCGCGCGATCATGGCGTCGCCCGCAAGCGCGGCGCTCCCTGGAATCGACCATTGCACCGAGGCGATCCCGGTTGCGCCGCGCTTCATTATGGCGAACTCGGGCATGTCGTCGAACAAGAAGCGTGCACCTTTCAGTGCCAGCGCGGGATCGGCATTTAAGAATTCACCGCGGCCGACAAAACCAACACCGATGTGGCGGGAGGAACCAAGGCGATAGGCGTAGCCGCCTGGCAAAGCGGCAATGCGGAATTCCGGCGCAGCCTTCGGCGCCGCACTACGCAGGGTCCAGTAAAAACGGCTCGCCCACGCGGGCCGCAGCCGGATCCGCTGCCGCGCGGTGACGGCGGCGCGTCCGGTGGCATCGATAATATGCTTTGCTTGCCAGCTGCCGCCTTCGAAGCCGTGCGGCCTCGCCCGTTCAACAATGATCGCCACGCGGTTATCGGTGAGCAACGTGTCAAATAGAGCACACTCCAAAAGCGGCCGCTCAATGTGTGCGGTCCGGGCATTCTCGTTCCATCGCGGCGTCTCGGTCTCCCAAGATATGCACTGCTGGCCGAAGAGAGCTTCCGCACCGATCGCGCGCGGATCGACGCCAAATTCCGCAAGCAGCGCCAGCGTCCGCGCTGGGATGACGTCAATTCTGAAAGGACCATCCGAATTCGGCACACGATCAAGGATGAGCGCGGTGCGGGCAAGCTTTGCGGCCGACAGCGTTGCCACGAGTCCGGCCGGACCGCCGCCCAACACCGCAATGTCGAATATCGGCGATCGGCTCACGGCGGCGGTTTTACAGGGGTAAAGCGCGGATCGCTCGGTGTATCGAAAATGACCAAAAATCCCTTCTGCGCGACCGCCTCCGCCGCATCGGCGATGCCGTTCTTGCCGATCATCGCATTACGCGCCGTGTTGAGGGCGGCGGCACCTTGCGGCATGCCGATGCTGTAGCCCTCGTGGAGCAGATTGAGCAGGGCCAAGTATTGCGCCTGCAATGCGACATTCTCTTTGTCGTTCGCCGGCGGCGAAATGTCATCGGTGACGCGAAGGTACTCCTCGTGTTCATAAGGCGAGAGCCATTCCTGGATTGCCAGGAAGGTCCGGTAATGATCTTCGCCCTCCGCCATGACGGTGCGGATCGCCTGGATATTGTCCGCATCGCTCATCTTCTCGAGTGTTGCAAGGATGTCGGCGTAGACACCGTCGACGGATTCTGAGGGCGCCTCGATGTTGATGAAGCTCTTGAGTGCGTCGTGGGTGAGTGGCCGCGGCTTAACCGGCATGTAGGTGCCGATGGTTACGCCGGGAATCATGGTGGCGACGCCGAGAGCGGGTTGGTAAGCGGGCCGTCCGATGAGCGATGCGAGGACGTCGTTGACGGCACGGAGATGACGCATCTCGCCGATCGCAATGCGCATGATTTCCGCATGTGCCGCGCGCACGTCGTCGCGCATTCTTCCCGTCAAGCCTCCGGTCTTCAGCGAATAAGCGGCGGCGAGATATTCCTGCAGGACGGCGAGTTCTACGCCCGCCGCATACCGAAGATTGGTCTCGAGAACTGTCTTATTGGCGAGCGGCTTGCCGGTGAAGTCCTGTTGCGCATAAGGGGCGATTTGCTCGCGGCGCTCGACGACGAAATTGAGCACCTGCCAGCGCCGGTTGATCTCGAAATAGGGCAACTCGACCGGATCCTCATGGGTCGCCGGCTTCGGCAATTTGTCAGCCGTACGGTCGCGCCGCTCCCAGGGTACGGCCTTGTACCACTCCGGGTCGTTGGTCGGCTTCGAGGGAAACGGCGGTAACGCAATGTCAGGATGGTTCGACGCCCAATAATAGCAGGCGCAATCTCGAAAATCGTGCGTCCATGGGCTGCACAGCGATTGCGTGAGCTCGCCGGGCAGGAACATCGCCGCGAGCGCGCCGTCCTCGCCAAGATACCGCGCACGTTTTCCGGTCAGACTGACCGTCTCCATTTTCTTTTTGAGATACATGCGCCGTAATACAAGACGGACATCGGTCCCCTCGGTGAGCAGCCGCACGGCGGTCCAGGGATCCGGCGGTTGCCGGCCCGCTCCGGTCGAGGGGATATTCAGATCGGCAATCGTCAGCGTCAGATGACCAAGCGGTCCGAACGTGCCGGCCATGGTTTCGACCTGCCAATCGCCTCCAGCGGCGAGCGTTATGTAGGCGTTCAGCGCCGCTTGGGGGATCTCGCCCTTCTTTCTGGCCGCGACCGCGCCCGCAACGTCGACTCCGGCGAGACTGATTGCGGCGCCCGGCATGTCCATTTCGAGGAAAGGGAAAAAGCGCCGCTCGAGATTGCGCAGATCGCACTCGAGGCCTGGAAAGCAATTACCGATCCCCGACTCCAATCGCGTCGACACCGCGTTTCCCGCAACCAGATGCGGGGTCGGATTCTTCTCGCGCGATTTACGCAAGGCCGGCGCATTGCGGGGAATGAGCTTGGGCTGCGCAACCGCGCTCGAGGTTTCGTCGCTCATTGCAAAACACTCCCCGCAGTGGAGCGCTCAATTGCGATGCCGTTCGTCGACAGCTCGCAATAGGCGCCCAGACAGAATTCGAGCCATCCGCGCACGAAGCCGCAGGCCGAGTCGGAGCGGGCCGAGGCTTCCTGATGGCAGGCGCCCGAGCACAGATAGCGGGCCCAGCAAGTGCGACAAGCCGCCTGCGCGTGGACATGGCGTTCCGTCAGAAAGCCGCGCCGGCGTTGGTCATCAAGGCCGCTGCTGTCGCCCAGCGCGAAGTCTTCGACACCGATCGCCCGGTGGCACGCATACCAGCGGCCGTTCGCCGAGACCGAAAAATAACCGCCGCCGGCGCCGCACGGGTAGGGCGAACTCGCGCCGCGTCCGATTTGCTTGAGCGCGACGGCGAGATTGGTCAGGCGGATCGGCGTGCCACGTCGGTAGCGGGCGATCTCATCGCCAGCGACTGTCTTCAAGGCGTCAAGATAGAGCGGCCAATCGCAATCGCGCAAAGCATCCCCACCATTATCGCTCCGGCCCTTGTCCATCCGCAGCGGGGCAAAACCGACTTCCGGAAAGCCGATGTTCATAATGGCGGCAAAGCGGCGCGACAGATTGAGGTCCGCCCGCGTAACCGTCGCCCGGGCGGCGATCTTCGTCTGGCCCGGATCGTCGAGGAGCGGCCCGACACTTTCGTAAAGCAAGGCGAAGCTGTCGCGCGCCTTGCTCCCGGCGTGCGGCCTTTGGCGATTCTGTAACTCCGTCCCGCCATCGATGCTGACGGTGACCGCGAAACGGTGTGCGCGGATTAGCTCGATATCCTTAGGATTCAGCAACGTGCCGTTGGTCGTGACGGAATACCGCACATCAAGGCCGCGATGTTCGGCTTGCGCCTGCGCATAGTCGACGCAGGCGTGCAGCAGTGCGCGATTGAGAAACGGCTCACCGCCGAGAAAGCCGATGGTGATCGGCGCAGTCCGATCGGCGCCGGCCAACAGTGCGTCGATCGCGGTCCGCGCGGTGTCGAACGGCATCGGACGATTCTGCTCACCGTTGAAGCTCCCGCGCGCCGCATAGCAATAGGAGCACGCAAGATTGCAGCTCGAACTCACATTGAGAGAAATACTCTGCGGCGAAGGCATTATGACGTCGCCAAGCGGAACCTCGCCAGGCTCCGGCGCTGCGAGCGTGTCGATAAGGACATCCCGACCGCCGCCTTGGTCGAAGGCACGCGCCATGTCCGGCGATAGATCGAAGACGCGGCTGTATGGAACCACCAGCAGATGTTCGCCGTCCGCGGACCGGAAGCGATGAAACATCGGTGCCGCCGGATCGGCCGCGATGGTTGCGATGCGCTGCATCAGAGCGTCGCGATGTGTTTGAGCCGTGCCAACACCGCTTTGCGGCGCTCTTCGGCCTCCGCGGAGACGGGCGGCGGCGCCGCCCGCAAAGCTCGCACCGCCTTCGGAGTCGACACCGAGTTGACCCAATCCATCAGCAATCCATATTGCCAGACCGAAAGCGTCAGCGGATAAGCATTCGAGTTGCGCATAAAGGGCGGCATGCGCATTGTGGTCTGCGAGGCGGACTCAACCTTTTCCACTTGAAATGGCTGTCGGATCAATGCTTCCAGCCGATCCGGATGCTCGGCAATGAGCTCAAGCAAGCCATCGGTGTCCTGGATCGAGAGGTGGCGCGTGCGCGCGTGCTCGCTAAGCGGCAGCGGCTCGTCGACGCTCGCCGCCGGCACCTGGTATGCCTTGTTGCGCAAGACATCCCATTTCGTCATGGCGTGTTTGCGTGGCCGCGTGACCTCGTCGCCCAGGAGGGGCGTCCTGCGCAGCCTTTTCCCACTCAATAGAATGCTTCGCGCTTCGCCCGGGCTACCGCCCCGTTGCAAGCGATCGACGTTGAGCAGCGACACCGTTTCGTAAACGCGCTCAAACAGATCTCTCACCCAGGCTTCGCGGTCCTTGTGGTTCAAGGCTGCGTTGCGCTCCTCGGCGCCGCCGCAGCGGTCCTGAAGCTCATCGGCCAAAGACAGAAATGGGCGCCGGTCGGGGCCAAAGTCCGGCGGACCGACAAATATATTGGCGCGCGCGACCAGCGGAACTTTTGGCCCTTCGCGCAGGGCAAGCGACACGGTGACCTGCGCTTCGCAGGTATCGTCGACGACGCCGAGCGACGGCTGATTGGAAATTTGGTTCGTTTCCGGGATTGCCATGTCGTAGGTATCGACCGGCTGCACGGTCTGTTCCGATTTTTCACCGAACCAGCCGGCGTCGGGATTAAGGAAGGCATTGGCGGGCGCAACCGCGACGCCGTGGCGCTGGGTTTTCTGCGCCGCCTGCGGCGGCCCGTAGAATTCGCCACGCGCCGGCGTAAAGCGGAAGCGGATCACTTCGACATTCACCGCGGCGGCCCAGGGCGTGGTGCCTTTTTTCGGCTGTGCCCGGCTACGCATGATCTGCAGGTTGCCGAGTGGAATGCTCCGGCCCGGCGGAATCATTGGATCGACTACGTCGGGTGGGCATGTTCCAAGGAGCGCATGCACGTTGTGCTCGTCGCCCCGTATGCGGACCGGCGGAAAGGTGCCGAACACCAACGCATCGCTGTTCCGGCGCCGCGCTGCCTTGCGGTTTTTCACATCGATCTCGATGGTCAACGCCGCTTCGTTGGCGCCGGAGCGGCGCAAAAGTTTCGGCGTCAGCGGTTCTTGCTGCCATTGCGACGGCGGGCTGCCCGGCTCGCCGACCAGCGCCCAGATTTCGAAAAATGGTGCCACCGGCCGGATCAGATCGCCATCACGCAGACGGATCGCCGCTGGCATGCTCGGGTCCACCGTTGCATCGCTCAGCACTTCTAAGGTCCACCACGGCTCGATCACCGTGTTTCCATCGGAGCGCGGGTTGGCCGGATCGGCCCAGCAATAAGCGTCCTGCGGAGCGCTGCTGCCGCCAAGCCGGGCAATGGCGATCGATGGATCAATAAAGAGGGATTGAATGGTGCGCGCCATGAGACTCACCCGCAGCGTGACGATTAGGCGGAAGCACAAACGCGAGGTTGAACGCTACTCTTGGCTTCGGCCCGATCGCTGGCCGGGAGCCTATTCCCAGGGTCACAATCTGAATGACTTGAGGTCGATATTCACGTCGGCAGCTTGGTTGAGAAAATTCGGCGCGATCCCCAATTTGCCTGTCAAGCGAATACAAATTCTGCAACCTGAGGGGGG
>Ga0181537_10002890_pt1 | contig 14937 bp, 9 predicted proteins | sample PEATcosm2014_Bin_39_FD_119765 | JGI IMG/M metagenome (GOLD analysis project Ga0181537, IMG submission 119765) | Peatland microbial communities from MTU Mesocosm Facility, Houghton, MI, USA - PEATcosm2014_Bin23_10_metaG | ecosystem: Environmental > Terrestrial > Soil > Wetlands > Peat | place... | reverse complement strand
CTGTCGCGTCGCCTGGAGGACGACAGCGCGGCATTCGCCGGTGTCATCGCGGCGGTCGTCGACCTCGAGGATCTGCAGCAGGTCTATCGCGACATCGACCTTGGTCAGGGCACAGCCATCTGTCTGCTGCACGACTCCGGCACGCTGCTGGTCCGGATTCCCGGCCCTGCGGATGTTGTCGGGCGGCGTTACCCGCAACTCGCCACCAACGCGAGTGCAGACACGGGCCAGGTCGTAAATCCGATCGACGGCCGCCAGGACTTCATCGCCGTCGCGCGCGTTCGCGGGACCCCGCTGGTCGTGGCTATCACGCGGGAAGCGGCCGTGGCCTTGCACGGCTGGCGCGACCAGGCCACGCGGCTGGGCGCGCGCACGCTGCTGGTCGCCCTGCTGGGAGTGCTCGCCATGGTAGCGCTGTTGCGGCAGTTGCGGCGCGTCGAGACCAGTGAGCAGGCGCTACGCGAAAGTGAGGAGCGCTATGCGCTGGCGATGGAAGGGGCGAACGAGGGCCATTGGGACTGGGACCTCGCCAGTGACCGGCTGTTTCTGTCCCCAAAGATGAAGGCCTGGGCGGGCCTGAGCAGCGACAGTGCCATCACCACTCGCACCGCCTGGTTGGAGCAGATCGTCATTCACCCCGATGACACCGCGCGCTTCGAGACCGCCTTTACAGATCATTTCGAGGGCCATACGCCGCGCTACGAGTGTGAATACCGCATCCGTCAACCCGATGGACATTGGCGCTGGTTGTTCTCGCGCGGGCGGATCCTGCGCCAGGCACGCGGGGAGCCGTACCGGTTCGTCGGCTCGACCACCGACATCACGGCAGACAAGCAGGCGCAAGCCGACCGGGAGAGCCTGGAGGCGCAGCTGCGCCAGTCACAGAAGATGGAGGCGATCGGCACGCTGGCAGGTGGCATCGCCCACGACTTCAACAACATCCTCGGGGCAATCCTCGGATACGGTGAGCTGGCGCATCAGCAGTCGGCCGAGGGCAGCGCGCTGCGGCGTTACCTCGACAACGTGCTGCATGCGGCCGGGCGGGCCAAGTCGCTGGTCGACCGCATCCTGGGGTTCAGCCGCAGCGGACTGGGCGAGCGCGTACCGGTCCACGTGCAGGCGATTGTCGAGGAAACCCTGGAACTGCTCGCCGGCTCGCTGCCGGCAGGCATACGCATCGAGCAGAAGCTGCTGGCCGGCAACGCTGCGGTGATCGGCGACGCCACGCAGCTGCACCAGGTCGTCATGAACCTGTGCACTAACGCCCTGCATGCGATGTCGCACGGCGGCGTGCTGGGTGTGGTGCTCGAGCGTGTTGAATTGCGCGAGGCCCGGGCGCTGTCGCGCGGAGGCCTCGCCCCGGGGCCGCACCTGCGACTCACGATCAGCGACACCGGCAGCGGCATTGCCCCACAGGTACTCGAGCGCATGTTCGATCCGTTCTTTACCACCAAGGGTGTCGGCGAGGGCACCGGCCTGGGATTATCGGTGGTGCATGGCATTGTCACCGACCTCGGTGGGGCGATAGACGTCAGCAGCAGCGCCGGGCACGGAACCACCTTCGAGATCTGGCTGCCGATCCGCGGCGAAACGGACGATTCCTCCCATGAGAAGGCGGGCGAGCTGCCGCGCGGACGCGGTGCTGTGGTGATGATCGTAGATGACGAGCCGGCGCTGGTGGCCCTGGCCGAGGAGATGCTGGCGGAACTGGGCTACGAGCCGGTCGGCTTCCAATCCAGTACTGCGGCGCTGCGTGCCTTTCGAGACGACCCGCAGCGCTTTGATCTGGTGCTGACGGACGAAGCGATGCCGGATCTGGTGGGCACGGAACTGGCGCGGCAGATCCGGGAGGTCGCGCCCGCCGTGCCGATAGTGCTCATGAGTGGCTATGGCGGCTCCCAGCTGGCGCCGCGTGCGGCCGCTATCGGCATCAACCAGGTGCTACGCAAGCCGCTGCAGCGCCGGGATCTGGCCGAGTCGCTGGCGCGGGTGCTGGACACATGACGACCGCCGCGGCACGGTGCGGCAGATGATCCAGCCACACATCCTGGTCGTGGACGACGATCCGCAGATCCGTGAGCTGCTGCAGGAGTACCTGGCCGAAAACGCACTGCGTGTCAGCGCGAGCGCGACCAGCCAGCAGATGGTGCAGATCCTCGAGAACGAAGCCATCGACCTGGTCATTCTCGATCTGCGCCTTGCAGGCGAGGACGGCATGGCGATCGCCCGCATGCTGCGCGACAAATCGGCAATACCCATCATCATCCTCACCGGTGTGCGCGACGAGGCGGATCGCGTCATGGGGCTGGAGCTGGGTGCGGACGACTTCCTGACCAAGCCCTTCAGTCCGCGCGAGCTGCTGGCCCGCATCCGCACGGTGCTGCGGCGCACCAAGGGGCCGGCGCTCACGGAAGCGCGGCAGCGCGAGGTGCGCGCCTACCGCTTCGTGGACTTCGAGCTCAACCTGCGCACCCGGCGACTGACCAGGGGCGCCCAACGGATCGAGCTCACCAACGGCGAGTTCAATCTGCTCGCCGCGCTGCTGGGGGCGCCCCAACGCATCCTCACGCGCGACCAGTTGCTCGAGGCCAGCCGCGTCTTTGACAACGAGGTCTACGACCGCTCGATTGACGTTCAGATCCTGCGCCTGCGGCGCAAGATCGAGGCCGATCCTTCGCAGCCGCAGTTCATCACCACCGAGCGCGGTGTCGGCTACCTGTTCAGCTCGCCGGTCGACGTCCTCTATTGAAGAATCCCTGTTGAGCGACGGGGCAAACCCGACCATTTCATTCGTAATCGTTGGGCGCCCGGCGGAAATGCCGCGGAAACGGGCTACCCGCAACCTCTGGACCATCGCCACAGAGGAGCCCACGCCCAATGTCATCGTCAGCCCAGGCACAGCTGCCAACCGAGGCGCAGCACGAGTTTGATCCCGAATACGTTGCCATCCCGGCCACTTCACTCAAGGTCTCCAGGGTCGCCCTGGGCACCTGGGCGATTGGCGGGTGGATGTGGGGTGGCAGCGATGAGAGCCAGTCGATCGCCACGATCAGGGCGGCGCTGGACCAGGGTATCAACCTGATCGATACGGCGCCGGTCTACGGCTTCGGCGCATCGGAGGAAATCGTCGGCAAGGCCCTGCAGGGTGTTCGCTCAGCGGCGGTAATCGCCACCAAGGCCGGCCTTGAATGGCGCGACGGCAAAGTCTATCGCAACGCCAGCCGCGCGCGAATCATCGCGGAGATTGACGATTCACTGCGCCGCCTGCGTACCGACTACATCGATATCTATCAGGTGCACTGGCCCGACCCACTGGTATCCATGGAGGAAACCGCCGGCGCAATGCGCGAGCTGTACCAGCAGGGAAAGATTCGCGCCATCGGGGTCAGCAATTTCACAGTCGCGCAGATGCAGGCGTTTCGAGACGTGGCGCCGCTGCACGTGCTGCAGGCCCCGTACAACCTGTTTGAACGCGGCATCGAGCAGGACATCCTGCCCTACTGCCTGGCGAACGGCATCACAACGCTCGGCTACGGAGCGCTGTGTCGCGGACTGCTGAGCGGCCGCATGCGCCCTGACAGCGCCTTCGAAGGCGATGACCTGCGGCGCAGCGATCCGAAGTTCCAGCCGCCGCGCTTTGCGCAGTATCTGAACGCCGTCGGACAGCTCGATCAGCTCGCGCAGCGCCGCTACCACACACGCGTCATCCAGCTGGCGGTGCGCTGGATCCTCGACCAGGGAGTCAGCGTGGCATTGTGGGGCGGCCGTCGCCCCGACCAGCTGCGCGCCGCACTCGGCCTGGCAGGCTGGTCACTGGATGCCGCGGTACGCGCCGGCATCGATCGCATTGTTAACGCGACCATCACCGATCCGATTGGACCGGAGTTCATGGCGCCGCCGGCCCGAATCTGAACGCACAGCTGCAGGAGACACACACATGAAGACCGGATTCATCGGACTGGGACATATGGGCTCGGCAATGGCGAAGAACCTGATCCTCGCCGGGCACGATGTCACCGTTTTCAACCGCACCGCGGGCCGAGGCGGCGCGCTCGTTCAGCTGGGCGCCCACGAGGCCGCTGACATCGCCGGCGCCTGCCGCGGCGATGTCGTGATCACGATGCTGGCGGACGACGACGCAGTAGCGGATTGCGTGTTGGGAAAGGACGGCGTGATCGCCAGTCTCTCCCCCGATGCGATCCATATCTCGATGAGCACCATCAGCGTTGCGCTCTCGAGGCGCCTGGCTGAGGCGCACCGTCAGGCCGGGCAACGCTACGTCGTCGCGACCGTCATGGGGCGCCCTGACATGGCTGCCGCAGCCAGGCTTTTCATACTCGCCGCGGGCGACCCCGCCGCCGTCGAGGTCTGCCGGCCGCTGTTCGATGCGCTGGGACAGAAGACCTCGAATATCGGCCCGGAACCCTCCGCGGCGAATCTGGTCAAGCTCACCGGCAACTTTCTGCAGGCGGCCGTCATCGAGGCGCTGGGCGAAGCGGTCGCGCTGGTCGGCAAGGCCGGCATCGACCGCCGTGCCTACGTCGAGGTACTGACTTCGACAGTGTTCACCGCTCCTGCCTATAAGATCTTCGGTCCGCTGATCGCGGAGGGTAGGTTCGAGCCGGCGGGGTTCGCCGCGCCGCTCGGCTACAAGGACATCCGCCTGGTGCTCGCCGCCGCCGAGGATCTGCGGGCGCCGATGCCTCTGGCCGGCATGCTGCACGATCGATTCCTGCGCCTGTTCGCCCAGGGCGGCGACAAGCTGGATTGGTCCGCCATCGGCGCCCTGGCCAGTCAGGATGCCGCGACCGGCTCGGCACATTAGACAGACGCCCCACACGACCTGGTGCTCACATGCTCGCCATAGTCCGCATCGCACTGCGCCGCCCCTACACGTTTGTCGTGGCGGCGTTGCTGATCCTGCTGGCCGGCGCGCTCGCCGCGCTGCGTATGCCGGTCGATATCTTTCCGAGCATCGATATTCCCATCATCGCCGTGGCCTTTCAGTACCAGGGCCTGCCGCCGGACCAGATGGCCGGTCGCATCATCACCCCGTTCGAGCGCGCGTTGACCACGACCGTCAACGACATCGAGCACTTCGAGGCCAATTCCTACACCACCTACGGTATCGTCAAGATCTTCTTCCACCCTTCGGTCAACATTGCCACCGCCAATGCCCAGGTGACGGCGATTGCGCAGTCGCTGCTCAAGCAGATGCCGGTGGGCACGACGCCGCCACTGATCATCAACTACAGCGCCTCGACGGTCCCGATCATCCAGCTGGCGCTGTCGGGCAAGGGGCTGTCCGAGCAGAATCTCGCCGACCTGGGAATGAACTTCGTGCGGCCGCGCCTGATCACGGTGCAGGGCGCAGGCATCCCCTGGCCGTTCGGCGGCAAGGCGCCGCAGGTGATGTTCGACCTCGATACCGCGGCGCTGCAGTCGCGTGGCCTGACCGGGCTCGATGTCGCCCAGGCGCTCGCCGCCCAGAACCTCATCACTCCGGTCGGCTCGGAAAAAATCGGCGCGTACGAATACAACGTCAACCTCAACAGCGCACCCTCGAGCATCGCGGAGCTTGGCAATCTGCCGATCAAGAACGTCGGGGGCGCGATGGTGTATATGCACGACGTTGCCCAGGTGCATAACGGCAGTGCGGTACAGACCAATATCGTCCACGTGGACGGCAATCGATCGGTGTTGCTCAGCGTATTCAAGAACGGGGCCACCTCGACGCTCGACATCGTCGCTGGCATCAAGAAGATGCTGGCAGTCATCAAGCCCTCGCTCCCGGACGCGCTCGATATCAAGGCGATCGGTGACCAGTCGATCTTCGTGCGCTCCGCTATCCAGGGTGTGATCCGCGAAGGGCTGATCGCCGCGGCGCTCACCAGCCTGATGATCCTGCTGTTCCTCGGCAGCTGGCGCTCTACCCTGATCGTGACCACCTCGATACCGCTGGCGATACTGGGCGCCATTGCCGCGCTGTCGGCGATCGGCCAGACGCTCAACATCATGACCCTGGGGGGCCTGGCGCTCGCCGTGGGCATCCTGGTCGATGAGGCCACGGTGACGATCGAGAGCATCAACTATCACCTGGAGCAGGGCAAGGACGTGGAGAGCGCGATCCTCGACGGCGCCTCGCAGATCGTCGTTCCGGCGTTCGTCTCGCTGCTTTGCATATGCATCGTGTTCGTTCCGATGTTCTTCCTCGACGGTGTGGCGCGCTTCCTGTTCGTGCCGATGGCGGAGAGCGTGATGTTCGCGATGGTGTTCTCGTTCCTGCTGTCGCGCACGCTGGTGCCGACGATGGCGAAATACCTGCTGCGCCGGCGCGTCGCCCCGGTAGCGCAGCAGCAGGTGGCGCAGCACCAGGATATCCCGCAGCATCCATCATCGAACAATCCGCTGCTGCGCCTGCAGCGCGGCTTCGAAGTGCGCTTCGAGCGCCTGCGCACCGGCTACCACGAGCTGCTGGGGCTCGCCATCGAGCACCGCCAGCGCTTCGTCGCGGGCTTTCTTGGGTTTGTCGTCGCCTCGTTCCTGCTGCTGCCGTTCCTCGGCCGCAACTTCTTCCCACAGGTCGACGGTGGTCAGATACTGCTGCACGTGCGGGAGCCGGTCGGCATGCGTGTCGAGGAGACCGCTGCGCGGTTCGCCGAGGTGGAGAAAGCCATTCGAGGGATCATCCCGTCGGCCGAGGTGGCGGCGGTAGCAGATAATGTCGGCACCTATCTGTCGGCGATCAACACGGTCTACAACAATACCGGCACGATTGGGGAGTCGGACGGCGACATTCAGATCTCGCTCAGCCAGGGACATGCGCCGACCCCTGAATACGTGAACCTGCTGCGCCAGCAGCTGCCGCGGCGTTTCCCCGGCATGAGCTTTTCGTTCCTGCCTGCCGATATCGTCAGCCAGATCCTCAATTTCGGCGCCCCGGCACCGATCGACCTGCAGGTGCGCGGCAACAATCTCGCTGCGGACTATGCCTACGCCAACAAGCTGCTGGCGCAGATGCGCCATGTCACGGGCCTGACGGACGCACGCATCCAGCAGTCGGCCGGACAGCCGAGCATCGATGTGCATATGGATCGCACCCGCGCCCAATACGCAGGGGTCACCGCGGCCGACGTGACCGATAGCCTGGTGGTGAACCTCGCCAGTTCCATCCAGGTAGCACCCACTTACTGGCTCAACGAGAACAATGGCGTGATCTATCCGATCGCGCTCCAGACCCCGCAATACCAGATCGACACGCTGCCGGAGCTCGGCAATCTGCCGATCAACGCCACCGGCGCGCCGACCACGGTGCTCGCGGGCATCGCCGACATTCGCCGCACGCACAGCAACGCCGTGGTGTCGCAGTACGACATCGCCCCGATGGTGGAGATCTACGCCAGCACCCAGGGGCGCGATCTGGGCGCGGTATCGAGCGACATCCAGAGGATCATCGCCCGCAACGACAGCAACAAGCCGAAGGGCTCGATCGTCGCCCTGGTCGGTCAGACCGCGACCATGAACAGCGCCTACTCCGGACTACTGTTCGGTCTGCTCGGCGCCATCGTGCTGATCTACCTGCTGATCGTCATCAACTTCCAGTCGTGGACCGATCCGTTCGTGATCATCACCGCGTTGCCGGCGGCGCTCGCCGGCATCATCTGGATGCTCTTTGGCACCGATACCACGCTGTCGGTGCCGGCGCTCACCGGCGCGATCATGTGCATGGGCGTGGCGACCGCCAACAGCGTGCTGGTGATCAGCTTTGCGCGCGAGCGGCTCGACGCGCTCGGCGATGCGACGCAAGCCGCGCTTGAAGCTGGCTTCGTGCGCCTGCGTCCGGTGCTGATGACAGCGCTGGCGATGGTGATCGGCATGCTACCGATGGCATTGGGCCTGGGTGAAGGCGGCGAGCAGAATGCGCCGCTCGGTCGTGCAGTGATCGGCGGGCTGATCTTCGCCACCGTGTCCACCCTGTTCTTCGTCCCGGTCGTGTTCAGCATCATCCACCGCAATTACGGAGCCCGCCATGTCCCAGCCAGATGACACTACCAGCCGCCCGCTCTTGCGCCGGTTGCGCTGGGCCGGTGGCGCCGCCGCGACGCTCGCGCTGGTCGTGGTTGCCCACGGCATGGTCTCGCGCGCGGCACAGATCTCGCGCCTGCACCAGCTGACCGACGCCGAGGCGGTTCCGACCGTCGCCATCGTGGCGCCGACCGCAGCGCAGGATCATGTGGGGCTGGATCTGCCCGGTCGCCTCGAGGCCTACATCCGCGCACCCATCTACGCGCGCGTGCCGGGTTACCTGAAGAGCTGGAAGCACGATATCGGCAGCAGGGTGAAGGCGGGTGACGTGCTGGCCGAAATCGATACACCCGATCTCGACCAGCAGCTGACGCAGGCGCGTGCCGACCTGAGTGTCGCCCAGGCCAATGCGAAACTTGCCCAGATCAGCGCGGAGCGCTGGCAGTCGCTGGCCAGCACCGATGCGGTCGCCAGGCAGGACGTCGACCAGCGCACGTTCACCTGGAATGCCAGTATCGCCCAGGTCAAGGCGGCGCAGGCCAACGTCGACCGCCTGGTCGCGGAGGCAGGCTTCAAACGCCTGGTCGCCCCGTTCGACGGCATCGTCACCGCGCGCGATACCGACATCGGCGCGCTGATCAATGTGGGGGCGGCCGGCGGTGCGGAGCTGTTCGTGGTCTCGGAAACCAGCAGGCTGCGCGTCTATGTCAACGTGCCGCAGAATGATGTGCCCAGTGTCCCTGCCGGCACCAACGCCACCATCCGCGTGCCTGAACATCCGGAGAAGACCTATACCGGGACGGTCGAGGCATCGGCACAGGCGGTCAACCCGAGCACCGGCACGACACTGATGCAACTCATTGTCGACAACCGCGCTGGTGAAATGATGCCGGGGGACTACGTGAGCATCCATCTGCAGACCGGCAACGCATCCCCTGTGCTCAGCGTGCCCTCGAGCGCGCTGATATTCGACGCCAAGGGGCTCACTATCGCTACCGTGGGCGCCGACAACCGCGTGCTGCTCAAGCCGGTATCGATCGAACGCGACCTGGGTGCGGTGGTTGAACTGAGCTCAGGACTGGCGCCGGACGACCGCGTGATCGAAGACCCGCCCGATGGCATTGCTACCGGCGCGGAGGTGCGTCTCGCCGATGCACCGTCGCTCGATGCGAACGCTGGCCAGGCGAAGCACGGCAATGAAAAAACCTGACGCCCTACCCTGTTCGGTCGCGGCGCTCACACTGCTGCTCGGCGCCTGCTCGCTCGCGCCGCCGCTGAAAACGCCGGAGATTCCGACGGCGGCTGCCTATAAGGAGCTTGGGCCATGGACGCAGGCGCAGCCCGCTGACCGCCTGCCGCGCGACCGCTGGTGGCTGCTCTACGACAACGCCGAACTCGACCAGCTGCAGGCAAGGCTGATCGCCGGCAATCCGACGCTGGCCGCGGCGCTGGCCAATTACGCGCAGGCAAGAGCGCTGAGCGATCAGGCGCGCGCCGGGCTGTTTCCCACGCTGGGTGTTGGCGCCGGCGTCGCGCGCGATCGCGAATCGCTCAACGCGCCGCTCAGGGGGCCCACCACGCCAACCTACTACAATGCCAACACGCTCGGCGGCAGCGTCAGTTACGAACTCGACCTGTGGGGCCAGATTCGCAACGAAGTCGCCGCGGGCGAGGCCAACGCCGCTGCGGCTGCCGCGGACCTTGAGAATGCCCGGCTGTCGCTGATCGCACAGCTGGCCGACGATTACATTCAGCTGCGCAGCCTCGACCGCGACAGCGCCATCCTCGATGAGACCGTGGCGGCCTACACGCGCGCGCTCAGCATCACCCGCCAGCGCCATGACGCCGGCATCGCACCCGGCCTCGACGTCTCGCAGGCGCAGACCCAGCTCGATGCCGCACGCTCCCAGGGCGCGCAGACCCTCGCTCAGCGCGCCCTGATGGAGCATGCCATCGCGGCGTTGCTCGGCGTTTCGGCATCGACGTTCTCGATCTCGCCCCAGATCGTCGACATCAGCATTCCGCAGATTCCCACCGACGTGCCCAGCGCCCTGCTGCAGCGCCGCCCTGATATCGCGAGCGCGCAGCGGCGCATGATCGCGGCCAATGCCAACATCGGGGTGGCGCGTGCGGCGTACTTTCCCACGCTGACGCTCGGCGCCCAGGACGGATTCCAGAGCGGCGCCTTCTCGAACTGGCTGAGCGCGCCGAGTTCATTCTGGGCCATCGGACCAAACGCTCTGCTGACCGTGTTTGACGGCGGCCTGCGCCGGGCACAGGTCGCCCAGGCACGCGCCGAATTCGACGCGGCGGCCGCGAATTACCGCAGCGTCGCCATTGGCGCGTTTCAGCAGGTTGAAGACAGCCTTGCGACGCTCGATCATTACCACGACGCCGCCGTGGACGAGAAGGCGGCGGTCGACGCCGCGCAGCGCACGCTCGACTTTTCCATGGCGCTCTACGTCAAGGGCGCGACCGACTACCTGACGGTGGTCACTTCACAGACCGCGGTACTGCAGACGCACCTGGAGGCGTCAACGATCGATACCGTCCGGCTGCGCGCCAGCGTGGACCTGATCCGTGCCCTCGGCGGCGGCTGGGAATCCCCGCCGGCCTCGGTAGCCTCAACGACGCACTGAATTCCGGTGCGCGCCATATCGCACGCTATTCGCGATCGCCTGAATTCGCCGTCAGGTGCACGGTCTCAAGGCCGAGGTGCTTGCGGGCGTCACTCACCTCGGATGCGGATACCGCCGCTGCCTGATTGCCCCAGCTGTTGCGAATGAACGTGGCGACGTCGGCGATCTCGCCATCGGTGAGCTTCCAGGCGAAGCTCGGCATGGTCAGCGGCGATGGCCGCGAGACGCTGGTGCCGATGCGCCCACCGGCCAGGATCAGGTGCGTAAGGCCGGTCGGGTCGGCCTGCTGCAGCATGGCGTTGTGACCGAGTGGCGGAAACAACCGCGGCTGGCCGACGCCGTCTTCCAGGTGACACGAGGCGCAGGCGTCCGAATAGATCGCAGCGCCCCGATGCATCGCGGCCGCATCCGGCGTGACCTGAGCGACAGCCGGGCTCGCCACCTGGCTCTTGAGATAGACCGCGATCGCGTGTCGGTCCTGATCGCTCATCAGCGATGTCGAATAGGTCACCACCTCAGCCATCGCGCCGCCGGCGCCGGCATGGGCGTTGCGGCCATTCGCAAGGTATTCGGCGATGTCATCGAAGCTCCAGCCGCCCAGTCCCGCACGCTCGTTGCTGGTGAGGTCGGGCGCAACCCAGTTGTCGAGCTTGCCACCGAAGAACGGCTGGCTGGACTTGGGGGCACCGAGCACATTCAATGGTGTATGGCAGCCGCCGCAGTGACCCAGGCCGTTGACCAGGTAGGCGCCGCGATTCCATTCGACCGACCTGGCCGCGTCCGGCTGGAAATCGTGGGCGTTCAGATACAGCAGATTCCAGCCCTTGACCATGAAGCGATAGTCCAGCGGAAATGGCAGCTGGTTCGCCGGCGGGGTGTACTTGATGGGCGGCGTGGTCCTGAGGTACGCGAGGATGGCATCGTCGTCTTCTCGGCTGGCGAGCCTGAACCAGGCGTAGGGAAAGGCGGGGTATAGATTGTTGCCCTCATCGTCGATCCCATCATGCATGGCGCGGTAGAACTGATCGCCGCTCCAGTTGCCGATGCCCGTGTCTTTATCGGAGCTGATGTTGGCGGAGAAGATGACGCCAAACGGCGTGCGTAGCCCCAAGCCTCCCGCGAACGGCTCACCGCCATCACGCAGGTGGCAGGACATGCAGTCGCCGACCGCCACCAGGTACTGCCCGCGACGCAGCTGCACGGCGTTGGGTGTTGAATCGGGGATCGGCTCGGACAGCAGTCCGGTAGCTGTGAGCGACCAGCTCGTGTGCGCGGGCAGCGGCGCGGCGGCGGGCGGCGGCGGCGCTGCTGCGGCCAGCAGCAGCACGGCTGCGAAGCCAACCCCGGTGGCGACTAATGCTGTGCGGGCGGACACGCGGAATGAGCGCTTCATCGCTTAGGTCTGCACCAGTGGACCGGGGTTCTTGAGATAGCGCGTGATGATCTCGTGGGCGGCGTGATAGGTCAGCGCCGCGACGGTGCCGGTCGGGTTGTAGCCGGCGTTCTGCGGGAATGCACCCGAGCCCATCGAGAACACATTCGGTACGTCCCACACCTGCAGGTACTTGTTGACCACGCTGTCCTTCGGGGTCGCTCCCATGATGGCGCCGCCGGTGTTGTGCGTGGTCTGGTAGGGCACGACACTGAAGGAGCCCTTGCGCTGGTTGACCTTGATCTCCCGCGGGTTCATGGCGCGGGCGACCTCGGCCGCGCGGTCGGTGAGGAATCTCGACATCTTGTGTTCGTTCTCGGTGAAATCGAAGGTCATGCGCAGCATCGGACGGCCATGGACGTCCTGGTAGGTGGGATCGAGGTCGAGGTAGTTGCCCCGGTGACTCATGCACGAGCCATGCACGACGATGGCAAACGAGCGCAGATAGTTCTTGGCGGCTGCGTGCTTCCACGCCATTCCCCAGTCCGGCGTGCCCTCCGGCGTGTAGATCATCTCGATCGGGCGTCCGCCCGTGACCATGCCGGCGATGTAGGCGCCGCCAATGAAACCCAGGCCTGAATGATCGAAGTTATCGCCGTTGAAATCGTCGATGACGGTGGCCAGCGCGCCGGCGCCGATGAACGGATTGAGGATCTTGTCATCGAAGAATACGTTCACCCCCGACATGGTTTGATAGGCGTAGTTCTTGCCCACCACGCCTTCACCCGTGGCGGGATCGTACGGTTTGCCGATCCCCGACAACAGCATCAGCCGCACGTTCTGCAGCACGTAGGCGGACAGGATCACGATCTCGGCTGGTTGGAAAAACTCCTCGCCGGCGCTGTTGACGTAAGTGACACCCGTCGCCCGCTTGCGATCCGCCGTCATCTCCACGCGCAGCACCTCGCATTCGGTCTTCAGGGTAAAATTCGGCTTGGTCATCAGGTACGGCAGCACCGTGGTTTGCGGACTGGCTTTGGAGTAGTTGCCGCAGCCGAATTTCTCGCAGAAGCCGCAGTAGGTGCAGGCGCCGAGCTGCGCGCCGAGCGGATTGGTGTAGGCCTCGGACAGATTGCCGGTCGGGTTCGGAAACGGATGGCGCCCGAGTTCTGCCGCCGCCTGGCCGAACAGCGCCGGCGCATAGGTCTGGATCATCGGCGGCGTCGGGAATTCGCTCGAGCGTGGGCCTTCAAACGGATTGCCACCCGGCTGGATCTTGCCGTTGAGATTGCCTGCCTTGCCGCTGGTACCACACAGCTTGTCGAACGCATCATAGTGGGGTTCCAGCTCGTCATAAGTGACGCCCCAGTCCTGCACCGTCAGATCGTAGTCCGAGACCGCCTTCTTGCCGTAGCGCTGCTCATTGTGGCTCCGGGTCACAAAGTCGCTCGGCAGGAACCGAAAGATCTGACCGTTCCAGTGCACCCCGCCGCTACCCACGCCGGTGCCGAGCAGGAAGGCGCCCAGATGGCGGATGGGCAGCGCCTGCTGGTTGGTGTTGTTGCGGATCGTCAGGGTGTCGTAGGTGACGTTCTGGAACAGATGATGACGCCACATGTAGCGCAACTCGTCCTGGGCGAATCCGGTGGCAAAATCCGTGGCCGTGTCGCGCCACGGGCCGCGTTCCAGCGCCACTACGGACAGGCCCGCGTCACACAGCTGCTGGCCCATGATGGCACCGGTCCAGCCGAAGCCGACCAGCACCGCGTCGACCGGTTTGAGGGTGGTGGTCACGTTCCGCCTTGCGTCCAGCCGGGCCGCCCTTTGAAGCCTACCGGCGCAAACGGCACGCGCTCGCCATGGCGAGTCACCCATTCCTTGTAGTCGTAGTGCGCCCCGGGAAAGCCGATCATCTTCCATGCGGCCATGTCCTTGTTGCCGCCATAGATGGGATCGGAAAAGTACCCCTCCTTGGTGTTCTGCAGCAGCATGCCGAAGAAGGTCTTGGAATCAACGCCGTCCTCCAGTTTGATCTCGCCGCTCTCCAGACCCTTCAGTACCGTGTCCTGCTCCTCGGTCGGCAGTTGAGCGAACGCGACGCCATTGAAGCTTGCGCCGACGTATTTCGCGATGGCCGCGATCGCGGCGCGATACAGCTGCGCCGGGTTGAAGCGGCTCTGATAGCCCTGTTCCGGCGTACCCTTGGGCCATGGGCCGCCGAGAAAATAGTGATCGCCCTGCCCGAACCGGCCGGCCAACTGCCGATCGAGGAAAAAGGGCACGCCGGCCTCGACCGCACCCGGCCCGACCTCATCGTTCGGGATCAGGCGCGCGACCGCCGCTTCGATGAACAACGCTTCCGCTGCTGCGAAGAACAGATATCCGGAACCCGAAGCGCCAGGCGGCGCATCTGCCGTGCCTTCCGACCAGGGAACCGCGCCGCGAAACGTCTGCGGCGGAGCCCCGAGTTCGCCATCGTGCAGCACTCCCGCGGCGACGCTGCCGATGCCAGCCGCGGCGGTCCCGACCAGGAAACGACGGCGATCGAGATTCGCCTTGACCGCAGGGGCGCTGGTCGTGCGCCGCTGCTCGTCGGATGTCGGATCGCGCGAACCGCTCATGAGCTGGTCTCCTCCCTGGCTGTGCGCAACATAGCGCCACGGGATCGGTGCAACATCCGAATCGACATTAGGAATGCGCCTACAGGACAGATGCCAGCCGGGCCCGCTGGGCCTAGGACCTCGCCGCCATGGCGAGGTGGGCGCGCGGTACTGGTCGCTGTCGCGCTGCGCCTCTAGGCTTGGGATCGTGGATCACCTTATCGTCGTCGCACATCCGCTCATCGACAGCATCACGATGAAGCTGGCGCGCGCCTTTGCGCTCGAACTGGAGCATCTCGGG
>Ga0181537_10002889_pt1 | contig 14938 bp, 12 predicted proteins | sample PEATcosm2014_Bin_39_FD_119765 | JGI IMG/M metagenome (GOLD analysis project Ga0181537, IMG submission 119765) | Peatland microbial communities from MTU Mesocosm Facility, Houghton, MI, USA - PEATcosm2014_Bin23_10_metaG | ecosystem: Environmental > Terrestrial > Soil > Wetlands > Peat | place... | reverse complement strand
TATCATCGATACTCCGCCGGTGATTCCGGTAGCGGATACCGCGTTTTGGATGAAGCTCGCGGACGGTGTCCTCGTGGTTATCCGCGAGGGTGTTAGTGAAAAGAAGACAGTGGAACGGGCCCTCGATTCGTTCGATCGAGCCACTCTGCTCGGTGTTGTGGTCAACAGCTGCAGCGACAGCGACCACAAGGATTACTACACGAGGTACAGTCAGGGTATGGCCCGAAGCGTCGAGGTGGATGCCCCGTTCGCTGCGAAGGAATAAATATTCATCCAACGATAACAAAAACGTTATCCAGCACAAGTACGATTGCATCCAAGCTAACAAGTAGGTTTCCCCGGCCGGTACGGTAATTCCTCCCCCTTTAAAACTGCAGACCCTGACTTTTTTGTGGCCAGCAAGGAGTTACACGTGGCATCCCGCACCGTAGATTCGACATTCCGCCGTCCTCAGCACTCAGAAATAAAGGGCTCAATCGAGCCTGGCGATGTACTGGGCGAAGAAACATTTCATCGCATGATCTCGCTCGAGCGCAAGCGCAGCGAGCGTTCCCAGCGTCCCTTTGTGCTTTTGCTGATCGATGCTGGCTCAGATCGTCCCGGCGGGGACAGGCAAGGGCGGGCTTTACTCGAAATGCTGTTCGCCTTGCAGGGAGCGACTCGCGAAACCGATGTGACGGGTTGGTATAAAACGAACTCGGTGATCGGAGTGATGTTTACCGAGATTGCGCTCGATAACAACGCCGTGCTGAGCACGATCCTCTCCCGCATCAGTGCGGTGGTGCACGATCTGCTCGACAACGACCAGTTTGGTCGGATCAAGTTTTCCTTCCACGTGTTTCCGGATGATTGGGATTCGCAAACTCCCGACCGTCCAAGCAATCCGACGCTTTATCCGGACCTCGAAACTCGCCAGAAATCGAATCGCCTGGGCCGGACCACGAAGCGAATGATTGATGTTTTGGGGAGCTTATCGTTGTTGGCGCTATTGTCGCCCGTATTTTTTGTCATCGCAGCGGCCGTTAAATTGACCTCGCGTGGGCCAGTCTTGTTTCGACAGAAGCGCATCGGACAGCATGGCACTCCCTTTACGTTTTTCAAATTCCGCTCCATGTACGTAAACAACGATTCCAGCGAGCATAAAGAATATGTGCGTCAGTTGATCGCCGGTCAGGCGGAGAAGAAGTCCGCGAACGGCAATGGTGGCGGAGTTTTCAAACTGACGAACGACCCGCGGATTACGCCGGTAGGCAAGATTCTGCGGCGCTCGAGTCTTGACGAATTGCCGCAGCTGATCAATGTGCTGCGCGGCGAAATGTCGCTCGTCGGACCCCGTCCGCCGGTGCCCTACGAGGTACAAGAGTATGCCACCTGGCATCGCCGCCGCCTTCTCGAAGCCAAGCCCGGCATCACCGGACTTTGGCAGGTGAAAGGTCGCAGCCGCGTGGAATTTGACGACATGGTGCGGCTGGACCTGCAATATGCCCGCAATTGTTCTCCCCTGCTCGACCTGAAGATTCTTCTGCAGACACCTAAAGCAGTGATGACCGGTGACGGCGCTTGCTAGTGTTGAGTTTCCGCCATGCTTGCTTCCAATCTGACCCTGCCAACCAAGTAATCTCTTAATCCTAAAAACGATCGGGGCCATTCCATGCCAACTCTTTCGCCAGCTTCTACAGCCACTGCTATCCGTGTAAACCAGCACGTCCTTAAAACGAGTGCCGCAATTCGGTTCGGTGTGGTCGGCTACGGCTACTGGGGGCCCAATATCGTGCGCAACCTGCGAACCTTGGAAGGCTGCGAGGTGGTCGGAATCTGCGATCAGACGGCGGCGGCGCGCAAGCGAATACAGACGGCGCATCCCGGAATTCCTGTGCATGCTGACTTTAACGAGCTCGTGAAATCACCCGATGTCGATGCGATTGCGGTGATCACCCCGGTGTGGACGCACTATGATCTCGCCAAGCTTGCCTTGAAAAATGGCAAACATGTGTTTGTGGAAAAGCCATTCACGAGCACGGTCGCGCAAGCAGAAGAACTTATCAATATTGCGGAGCAAAAACACCTTCAGATCATGGTCGACCACACCTTCCTGTTTACGGGTGCCGTTCGGAGAATAAAGAAGCTGCTCTCGGAAGGTGCGCTCGGCAATCTCTATTACTACGATTCGACGCGGGTAAATCTGGGACTTTTTCAACATGATTGCAATGTCATCTGGGATCTGGCGCCGCATGACCTCTCAATCATGAATCACCTGCTGCACGAGGACGCAGAAGCCATCTCCGCGACCGGGCAAGCGCACCTTAACGGACACGAGGACATCGCTTTTATCACCGCCTATTTTCCGGACAAGATGATCGCGCATATCAACGTGAACTGGATTTCTCCGGTAAAGATTCGAACCACGCTGATCGGCGGCGAAAAGAAAATGCTGGTTTGGAATGATCTCGAGGCCGACGAGAAACTGAAGATTTACGACAAAGGCGTGGATGTCAGAAGCCAGGAAGGTCTCTACAATCTTCTCGTCAGTTATCGCTCCGGCGATATGTGGGCTCCGCAAGTCGAACAGGTAGAGGCTTTGCGGATTGAGCTGCAATATTTCGTAGAATGCATTAACAAAAACGAAATCCCCTTCAATAGCGGATGGGATGGACTCAAGGTGGTTCGCATGCTCGAAGCGGCCGGCAAATCGCTTGCGAAGCGCGGCGAACTTGTCTACATCTGATCTTGACCCGGCCGCACCTGCTTCATCCTGAACCGTTAATATGACGCGAACTGCCCTCATCGTAACGACAAAGAATTGGGTGCCCACAGCCCGATTGGCGGCAGCACTCGAACGTGCCGGGTTTGTGGTTGAAATGCTGTGCCCTGCCGGCCACCCGGTGGGCAGGACTCAGCTTGTTCGCCGCGCAACCACCTACCATGGACTGACACCGCTGCGTTCACTGGCGCGGTCCATCCATGCCACCAGGCCGGATGTGGTGGTGCCGGGTGACGACCTGGCCACCCGGCATTTACACGATCTTTATGGTCGTCGAGAGATGTACTCAAAAGACGCGCGAGCGCTCGGATCTCTGATTGAATACTCGCTCGGTTCTGCCGAGTCTTTCCCGATCGTGCAATCGAGAACAGCGTTCATGGACGTCGCGCGGCAACTGGGGGTGCGGATTCCGAAGGCTGCCATCGTCGAAACCGATGGGGATGTCAGCGGGTTAGCAGATCGCGTAGGGCTTCCTGCTGTGTTGAAGGCTGATGGCACTTCGGGCGGTGATGGAATACGAATTGTGCGGACGGTTGTCGAAGCGAAACAGGCGTTTCGAGAGTTGCAGGCGCCCCCGCTCGTGGCCCGAGCGCTCAAGCGGGCGGTTCTGGATCACGACAGTACTCTGATTAAAGCTTCGCTGTTGCGTTACCGTCAGCCGATCAGTGCTCAATCACTCATCGCTGGATGCGAGGCAACCAGTACCGTTGTGTGCTCGAAGGGAACTGTTCTCGCCGGTCTTCACTTTGAAGTGCTTCGCAAGAGCAGTGCTGCCGGGCACGCGACAGTTGTGCGCCTGATCGAGAACGATGAAATATCAACGGCAGTCGAAAAAATGGTTCGTCGAATGGGTGTCTCAGGTTTGTGCGGGTTTGACTTTATGCTGGAAGCAAGGACGGGGCACGCGTACCTCATCGAGGTCAACCCCAGAGCAACTCAGGTTGGCCATATCACTCTCGGCCCAGGACGTGACCTTCCGGCAGCTTTGGATAGCGCGATATCGGAAGATCCGATTCGGGTTACGGCGCCAATTACCGAGAACGATACCATCGCGCTTTTTCCTCACGAGTGGGCCAGAGATCCGCAAAGTCAATTTCTTCGAACGGCATATCACGATGTTCCATGGGAGACGCCAGAACTGGTTCACGCTTGCATCCGGCGCAGCCGAAAGCAGAGTGTCTGGTATTCGAGAGCCGATGCAAAAACGGAGACCGTAGTGACCCTGCAGGGGGAGCGTCCCAAGAACGGCGGCGCGAGGATTTTGGCGAGATGAAAAAACCGCTCAAAGTGATGAAGTTCGGCGGCACGTCAGTCGGAGACGCATCCTGCATCGAGCGGGTCGTCGACCTCATCCGTACCACCTCTCGTCAGGCGAACGTCGCGGTCGTTGTCTCCGCCATGAGCGGTGTCACAAACCAACTCATTGAGGCTGCAAACCTGGCACAGGCGGGCAACGAAACTGCGGTCGCGGAAATTTTCGCAAAACTGGGAAAGCAGCACGAGATGGTTGTCAAAAGTCTGATCCGTTCCGATGACCGGGCCCGCCGTCTTGCCGGAAAGATCGGTGATCTTCTTGCCGAGGGAAAGCGGCTGTGTCACGGAACTCTTCTGCTCGGAGAACTGACGCCGCGCACGCTTGACGCGATTTCGGGACTGGGCGAGCGCCTTTGTGCTCCGCTGGTTGCCGCGGCGGTAGCCGAGGTCGGAGTAGCGAGCGAAGCGATTGATGCCACCGAGTTGGTGGTGACCGATTCCTATCACGGTGGGGCGGAGCCGTGGATCGACCTGACGCGCGCACGCTGCCAGGCTCGAGTGACTCCACTTTTCGAGCGAGGAATCGTGCCGGTTATAACCGGCTTTATCGGCGCGACGAAAGAAGGCGTACCCACAACGCTCGGTCGCGGCGGGTCGGATTATTCGGCTAGCATTCTGGGCGCAGCCCTCGATGCAGACGAGGTCGTGATTTGGAGCGACGTGCCGGGACTTCTGACCGCGGATCCGAGATTGGTGGCGGAGGCTGTGACGATCAGCGAAATCTCGTATCGCGAGGCTGCCGAACTGGCCTATTTCGGCGCGAAGGTTCTGCACCCGAAGACGCTTCGGCCGCTGATGCAGCGTGCGATTCCGGTTTCAATCCGAAATACATTTGCAGCGGACGATTTGGGGACGCAAATAACCCCGACTGGTCCGATGAACGCTGGCGGAGTGAAGGCTCTTGCCGCCATCCAAGACGCTTCTCTGATCACGGTTGCCAGTCCCGGCTTCGGTAGTGGCACCGAAGGCGAGGCCGACGGATTGGCCCGCACGGTCGCCACGGCGGCGGCGGTTCGAGCCGATGTTCTGCTGATCTCGCAATCCTCTTCCCACAATGAAATCTGCCTTGTAGTTCCATCTCCGATCGCGAAACGAACCGTCGAAGCATTGCGCCACGAATTCTCGTACGATTCGGTGCGTGAGAAGGCGGAGCACACGGTCTGTGAAGCCTCTGTCTCGGTGATCACCCTGGTGGGGCAGAAACTGCGATCGGCATCCGGGACGGTTGGCCGCACATTTGCGGTGCTTGCACAGGAAAAGGTGCATATTATCGCGACCGTTCAGGGCTCTTCCGACTGCAGCGTTTCTTTTGTGGTCGAGCAATCGGACCTGCAAGTTGCTCTGGCCAGGATTCACCGTGAACTCGAACTGGGTGCCGTCCTCTGCAAGGCGGCCGGATGCTTCGGCTCCGATTCTTCTTCCCGTTTGGAAGTACGAATCCGGTCAGGCGACGGCCGACTGAGCCAATTCGAACCGTGCTAGTGACACATCTTGGTAGCGAGTGAGGGACTTTCTGAAGGATTCCATTCTTATGAACACTTACACGTGTATCGCGCCAGACGTAAAGCTTGGACGGGACGTGAAGCTGTCCAAGTTCATCAATCTCTACGGATGCGAGATCGGCGACGAGACGAAAATCGGCGCTTTCGTGGAGATCCAGAAAAACGCGACCGTAGGGAAGCGCTGCAAGATTTCGAGCCACACCTTCATCTGTGAAGGCGTCACCATCGAGGACAACGTTTTCGTCGGTCATGGCGTGATGTTCATCAACGACTTGTATCCGCGTGCGACCACATCGGCGGGCGGCTTGCAGACCGAAGCCGATTGGCATGTGGAACGGACGGTGGTAAAAAAGGGAGCCTCGATCGGCTCCGGCGCGACCATCCTCGCCAACACCTGCATCGGAGAAAATGCCATTGTAGGGGCGGGTGCCGTGGTCACGAAAGATGTTCCGGCTAATACGATCGTGGCCGGAGTTCCAGCCAAGATTATGCGTCCAATTGAAACGGGGGTTGCTCAGTGAATCATTCGCAGAAAGATCATTCGCAAAAAGATCATTCGCAAAAAAATCAATCGCAAAATATTCCTTTTCTGGATCTGGTGGCGCCGCACCTCGAGCTTGAAGGCGAGCTGATGGCGGTTTTTCAGCAGGTGATCCGCACGGCGGGCTTCATCGGGGGCCCGATGGTAGAGAATTTTGAAAAAGAGTTTGCCGCGTTCTGCCATACCGAGCGGGCGGTCGCCGTCAACAGCGGGACCGACGCCCTCCGTTTTGCGCTGATGGCTGCTGGTGTGAAGTCTGGCGACGTGGTGGTCACGGTTCCGAACACGTTCATTGCTACCACCGAAGCTATTTCTCAAGCGGGAGCGCTGCCGGAGTTCGTCGACATCGACGAGCGCACCTACAACATGGACGTCATCAAGCTGCGCGAGTATCTGGAGACGCGCTGCACGGTGTCCGAAACAGGAAAGCTGATCAGCAAAAGAAGCAAACGGCCGGTCACGGCAATTGTGCCGGTTCACCTTTATGGTCAGATGGCCGACATGGATGCGATTCTTGAATTGGCGGAGCAATATCGGCTGATCGTGGTCGAAGACGCGTGCCAGGCGCACGGAGCCGAATACTTTTCGCGCAAACAGAACCGCTGGTTACAGGCGGGCTCGATCGGTCGCGCCGGCGCCTTCAGCTTTTACCCCGGCAAGAATCTGGGCGCCTGCGGCGAAGGCGGCGCCGTCACGACCAACGACTCGAAGCTCGCCGATACCTGCAAGATGATCCGGGATCATGGCCAGGCGAAAAAGTATTATCACGATATTGAGGGATACAACGGCCGGCTCGACGCTATCCAGACCGGAATCCTGAGCGTAAAACTAAAGCACCTCGCCGCCTGGAACACGAAGCGGCGGGAAAGAGCAGCCGACTACAACGGTTTGCTTGTAGCCTCCGCACCCGGTGTCGCAACGCCTTACGAACCCTCCTGGTCACGCGCCGTCTATCATTTGTATGTCATTCGGACCAGGGATCGCGAAGGCCTGATGGCTCACCTTGGGAAGGCCGGTATCGGCACCGGTATTCATTATCCAATTCCGCTGCACCGTCAGCGGGCGTACGAAGGCCTGGGATACAAGGCGGGAGACTTCCCGGTTTGCGAAAAAATCGCCGCTGAAATATTGTCATTGCCAATGTATCCGCAATTGACCGGAGCCCAACAGAATCGAGTCGGTCAGGAGATACTGAGCTTCAACTCCAGCTCGACTCGCAAGCACGCCGAGCCCGATGTTTCTTCGTTGGAAACGGCGAATCGGACGGCATAGACCGCTGTCCACTTCAACTACCTGTAATAACTCCGGAACAAGGGGCAACAAAAAAATGAAACTATCAGTCATTGGTGCGGGCTATGTGGGTCTGACAACGGCGGCTTGCTTAGCGCAAGTCGGTCACGATGTCTTCTGCAGCGAAAGCGATGTCGAAAAACTCTCCAAATTGCAAAAGGGAGTAATGCCGCTTTTTGAGCCCCATCTCGAGGACGTTATCGAAACTGTCCGAAGAATTGGCCGGTTGCGTTTCGGATCCACGGAAGAGGCAATCGCTTGGGGAGACGCCATTTTCATTTGTGTGGGAACACCGCCATTGGCCAATGGTGACGCCGACCTGTCTGCCATTGAAGGAGTGGCACGAGCGATTGCAAAGCGTGCAACAGGGTATCGCTTGATCATCGAGAAGAGCACCGTGCCCGTTCAGACGGGCGCACAGCTGCGCAGGCACTTGTCAGTACATAGCACAACCGGATTGAATTACGACGTTGCGTCAAACCCGGAATTTCTGCGGGAAGGAACATCGGTCGAGGATTTTCTGCACCCTGACCGGATCGTCATCGGGGCCGACTCAACACGTGCGGCAGATCTTTTGCGAGAGATCTACGAACCGATTGTCCAACAGAGGTTCACCTGCCCCATCCATTCGGGTTGTCCGAAACGCAAGGACCCAGTGTTTTTGGAGACGGACACTAATTCGTCGGAGCTGATTAAACACGCTTCCAATTCCTTCCTGGCGATGAAGATTTCGTTCATTAATATGGTCGCAAATCTGTGCGAAGCGGTGGGAGCGGATGTGACCCAGGTTGCCCAAGGGATGGGTCTCGATCCTCGGATTGGTCCCGCTTTTCTGAGTCCAGGTATTGGTTTCGGCGGGTTCTGTTTCCCGAAGGATGTACAAGCCTTTATCAGAATCGCTGAAAAATCCGGTTGCGACTTCTCGCTGTTAAAGGAAGTGGAAAGAATCAACCAGGGCCGAGTTGAGCACTTCGTCGAAAAGATTCGCAAAGAGCTCTGGGTCTTGCGCGGCAAGAAGGTCGCAATGTGGGGGCTCGCTTTCAAGCCCAACACGGATGACGTGCGTTTTGCGCCTTCGCTCGCCCTGCTGAGGGCACTCCACGAGGAAGGTGTATTGGTCCGCGCGTATGACCCGAAGGCCATGGAAAAAGCAAAGGCGGTGCTTCCGAATGTTACTTATTGCTCCGATGCGTACCAGGCTGCCGAAGGCGCGGATGCCATCTTGATTGTTACCGAGTGGGACGAATTCCAAGGGGTGGACTGGAAGCGACTGATTTCGCTCGTCGAGCAGCCCTTGGTCATCGACGGAAGGAATGTATTCAGTTCGGAACAGATTACCCAGAATGGATTTCGATATGTCAGCATTGGTCGAGTCGATGCTTTGCCTTCTCGATCGGCGATGGAACGGGAGAAGATCGATCCCGCACCAGTACTCGCGGACAAAGAAGCCAGCGAAGTATCGGCATAATCGGAACCTCTGGGCGGACTCGGGAGATGGAACTTCGGCTCGACCGACTTGCGACGCTGTACCTGGTCTTGCCTTTCTCGAGGCACGCCTCGGATCCGGAACTGTCCATACCAATTCTGATGTACCACAGCATTTCTGATCAAGATGAGTCCAGGACGCGCGCCTACTTCCGCACCTGCACAAGACCGCGTGTCTTTGCCGACCAGATGGCGTATCTGCATAGTCAAGGTCACAGCACCTGCAGCCTGGAGGAGGCGCTCGCCAACCTGAGCGCGGGCACACGTGCCGAAACCAAGCCCGTCGTCATCACGTTCGACGACGGCTATAGCGACTTTTACCGTGAAGCCTTTCCGGTTTTGAATCGATACGGCTTCAGCGCGACGGTTTTCTTGCCTACCGCGTACATTGGTGATCGTCCATTGCAGTTCAAAGGAAAGGATTGCCTGACCTGGGCCGAGGTACGGGAGCTGAACGATCACAGAATTTCGTTTGGTTCCCATACTGTGACACATCCGCAGCTTCGCGAGCTGAGTCCACCCGTCATCAAGGAGGAGATCGTTAGCTCGAAGAAAATGATCGAGGAACGGCTTGGCTGTGCGGTGGACTCGTTCGCGTATCCTTTTGCGTTTCCCCAAAACGACCCGGAATTCAAGACGATGTTGCGCGACCTGCTTCGCTCAGCCGGATACAAGACCGGGGTCTGCACGACGGTCGGCCGAGCCACAGGCGACAGCGATCCGTTTTTCATGGAGCGTCTGCCGGTGAATTCTTCGGACGACGCCGCGTTGCTTCAGGCCAAGCTCGCCGGGGCGTATGACTGGATTTCTACTCCGCAACGTTTGGTAAAGATGGCTAAGGTACAAGTGACTAAATTGCGGAAGCATACATAAGTCTCATGTTTGCAACACATTTGTTGGGGCATCACCGGGTCGGGATGGGGCATGCACTATTGGAATCTTTCAGCATCGGATGCTTCTGGTTATTATCAGGACCAAGCATCCAGTAGATCGTGAACACTCCCCTACTGGCAATTTGTTTGACCAGCAGGTTGGCAAAAATCGCCAACCCAGCATCACGATTTTTGGAGGGTACCCGTGGCCCGGTTTCAACGCTTGATGATCGCACCGATCTTTGTCCTGTTGGCGACCTACTCCTTTGCCCAGACGACCGATTTCTGGATTACTCAGAACGGAGCGGGGTCGGCAAACGGCAGTAATTTATCGAATGCAGCCTCATGCGGAGGTTCCGGACAATCGACTTGTGCGGCGTTCAACAATTCGTCGAATTGGGGAAGCGGATCGTCGCAGATCGGGCCGGGAACGACGATTCACCTCTCGGGCACATTCACGGCTGCAGCCAACGCCTGTAACTATCTGCAATTTCAGGCCGGAGGTAACAGCGGCAACCCGATTACGGTGCATTTTGAATCCGGCGCGGTACTCACCGCTCCGACCTGGGGTTCAGGATGTGGGGCTATCTACAGCACCGGTCACAGCAACATCACAATCGATGGCGGTAACTCAGGGAGTGCGCTCGCCAGTTCGCTGTCTGGCGGCGGCACGATTCAGGCAACAGCTAACGGCACCGGATTAGCCTATCAAGTCTTGGGCAATGGCATTCTGCTGTACTCTTGCTCAAATTGCACGGTCAAGAACCTCATCATTTCGAATATCTACGTTCATACCTGCACCCTGCCGGTCTCGAACTGCACGGACGAGAACGGCGATCCTACGGGGGCGATTTACATTGATGGCGGTTCCAATGTGATCGTCACCAACAATATTGCTCATGACATGAAGTGGGCTATAGAAGATCAGTTCAACAATGGCGACACCAATGTTCAGTTTTACGGCAATCAGGTCTACAACGTGGATCATGGATTCGTGATCGCCACCGGCGGAACCGGCGCAAGCTTCACTTACGGTTACATTTACAACAATTGGTATCACGATCCTCAGAGCTGGGACGATGTCGGGAATCAAAACCATCATGACGGAGTTCACCTTTGGTCATTTGGTACCGGTAACTCCCTAACCCACAGCTATATCTACAACAATAAGTTCTCTGGCAATTTCGGCAACAATATGAACTCCGGCATTTATCAGGAAGCTCTGGGCTACAACGTTTCCGCCTGTGATGCCTGGACGTTCAACAACGTTGTAGCTCCGAGCGCGGGCGAGCCAAGCGGGAACGGGATGATCGGCTTGGGGGCTAACGGAGGCGTCGGATGTTGGCATAGCATCAACAATACGCACCTTGGATTCAGTGCCTCAGCGAGCAATCCAGGCCTGAACTTTAACTCCACCCCAGGTACGGCTTACAACAACATTTATTCGGTGGTGTTGCAGGCCTTGGCCCCGGATGCGGCTCCCGTGGCGTCGGACTATCAGGACTTTTTCAATCTGGGATCGGGTGGCGTCAGCGGCGGGGGGGCGTCATTGGCTACGTGGGTCAGCTATTGCACAGCGAACTACCCGGGCACAATCGGCTGCGATGCCCACTCAATCTTCAGCAACCCGAACCTGAGCAGCACGTTCGTTCCGAACAATGGGTCACCGGTCATAGCAGCGGGGAAAAATCTCTACTCCATCTGCAACGGCCAACCGAATCCAGGGCTGGGGGCATTGTGTTATGACGCGGCTGGAACCCCTAGACCGTCGAGCGGTGGCTGGGACCAAGGAGCGTTTCAACACGGTGGCTCCGCTTCGCTTTCTCCTCCGACTAATCTAACGGCAACCGTCCACTAGACCTTCTCGTCTCTGGATTTTGGATTCCTTGAACCTGAGGAACCACAGGGCAAGCGAAGCTCTCCCGGCTGGGTTACTGCGTAGGGCCACTTCTCTCGTGTGGCCCTGTTTCTGCGCCAAATTCTACAGATGGCTACAACCAACGATACGCTGAGACCGGACTCAGTCTCCTCGCCTCCCCGAAAGCAACCTCCCGCCAGATGGGAACGGTTGGCCCTTTCGGTGATTCGACTGGTTCCTGGTTCCCGTTCGCTCGGTTTCTCTGATCGGGTGAGGATGGCCATGCATGGCAGTGCGTGGACTCTTGCTGGCTACGGTCTCAGTCAGCTACTGCGTGCTGCATCGGTATTTATCCTGGCGCGTCGACTACTGGGGCCGCAGGCGTTTGGCCTCGCGGCATTAGCGACCGTGTTTCTGAGTGGTCTTGAAATGCTCACGGATCTCGGTGTTGGCATGGACGTTGTCCAGCACCGCCGGGGTGATGACCCTGTGTTCATCAACACAGCATTTCTGATCCAGGCGGGTCGGGGATTAATTCTCTGCGGGGTAGCGGCGGCGCTGGCGTTTCCTTTCGCCAGCTTCTATCACCAACCAGCCATCCGTTGGCTGGCGATTGTTGCCGCCCTTTCGATAGGCATCCGGGGTTTCGCGAGCGGTTCGATCTGGACGATGACCCGCCACGTCAAACTCGCGAAACTTACAGCTCTCAACGTTGGGTGCGATGCGGCCGGGCTGATGGTTGCGATCCTCTGGTCGTTTTTCTCGCCGACTGCCTGGGCGCTCGTTACGGCGAGAATTGGAAGCGCATTGGTCTACACTCTGGGCAGCCACCTCATGGCCGATTTCAGACCGACCTTGATCTTTGATCGCCAGGCTGCCCGCGAAATATTGGCCTTTGGTGCGGGCATGTTTATATCGACGGCGACCTATTTCCTGGGTGGAGAAGCCGAGCGTCTGATCCTCGGAAAATTCGTCACCGTTGCCGAGCTCGGCTGTTATTCGCTGGCGCTTACGGTAGCCGCCTTACCATCGCGAGCGCTGATGCAGGTAACCGGACAAGTGTTTTTCCCCATGATTTCGCAATCTGTTCGCGAAGATAGTGAAGTGGCGGGGCGGCACTACCTCCGGGCGCGACTTTTCTTCTTCGTACTCAGTCTGATCGTGGGAATCGGATTCATTGCCTACAGCAACAGGTTAATTTCCATATCGCTCGGACCGAAGTATCTTATGGCGGGCTGGATGCTGCAGTTGCTTGGTATTCGTGCGGCAAGCGAGATTTTCTCAGCCCCGACCTCCAGTTTGCTGCTGGCCCATGGCGAGCCGAAGTATTCTGCCGTGGCGAACACGCTTCGTCTGATTCTAATCAGTGTAGGAATTGTAGGGGGCTACAGCCGATACGGCATTCATGGCGCGATTCTGACTTTAGCGATCGTTCCCATTCTGGTGACGCTGGTCGTGTTTCCCGGGGTTTACATACATCTGAGAAGAATCTTTTTGGTTGAGGCCGTCTGCTACGTGTCGCTCATAGCGATGCTGGCGGCCGCTTTTTTGGTTCGGTGGCCGTTCGCCTGATCCGGACATACCGTATCGGGGATCGGTGACTGCCAACGCCCATGTCCAGGCAGAATGCCTGCGCGAGTTGTGATTCGAGTCGAGTGAAACGATGACGATTTCTGCCCTGATCACTACGTATAACAGAATTGGTCTTGTCGGCCGGGCAATCGAGAGTGTACTCAATCAATCTCTGGCGCCGGATGAGATCATCGTTGTTGACGACGGATCAAAGGACGGAACGGCGGATTTTGTGCGCACACGTTATGGCCAACGTCTCCGACTCGTCCAACAGCCAAATGAGGGGATTTCCGGTTCTCACCGTCGCGCGATCAAGGAAGCGCAAGCCGATTGGGTAGCTTTCCTCGACAGTGACGACGAATGGCCCCCTGAACGAAACCGCCTGTTCGCTGCTGCGGCGAACCAGGTACCGGAGGACGTAGCCTGGATATTTGGCGACACCGAGGTCGTGGACGATAAGGGTACGGTGGGGACGGTGTTCAATCAGTATGGCTACAACGTGAGCGGACCGACGCATGTCCTCGAGGACTCACTTAGCATTCATTTGCCTTTTCAGTTGTGTTTGATACCTTCCAGCATTATTCGGAGATCTGCCCTGCAAACAGTTCGCGCCTACGACGAGGGTCTATTGCACAGCGAGGACTATTTACTTGCGATACAGTTGGCCTGCCGGCACCGGTTCGCTGCGATTCCCGAAATCGTCACCAGGGCTTATCGAACGTCCGACGCTTTATCCAACTCTAACGACCTGCGATATCGCGAGAGTCCAGACTACTATCGTGCCAGAATCATGGGATTCAGTCTGGCAATCGAATCCGGCAGACGACCGGATTGGATACCTGAATACTCCCATGTGGTTCGAGGTTTGTGCAAATTGCGGGCTAGTCAAGGCCTACCCATACGTGAGACGGCTCGAGATCAGTTCCGTTACGGAGTTTCGTCCAAGTCAGCAGCCTTCTATACGGCTGCCCTGTTGGGCGCACCCGGTGTAAGACTCTGGGATTATGCAGGTGCCGCATATCGCAGGGTGGCGAAGTCATTCGGGGTGGATGGCAACCCGTCACTCCCGAAACTGCTGTGAATGTGTGAGATGCCCTCGGTTATCGTGAACCGCATTCCGTGGCGATGGTGGTAGGGGAATCGATGCTCTCGAGTTTGAGACGAGCTTATGTTTATGGCAGGACGTTCGCAGATGTTCAATCTGCGTGGCGGTTTCACAAGACGAAATCCTCGCCGGCATCGGACCGGCTCGTGGGGTATAGCATTCGACCACTCCACGGTCAGACCGTTTACTGTCGTCCAGGAACGACGGACTGTGCCGTCCTGGCTGACACTTTTTTTGCCAGGTACCACTTGCCGCCGGTTTTGCCTCAGCCGAGGACTATCCTCGATCTCGGCAGCAACATCGGACTGACGGTTGCCCATTTCGCTTGGCTCTACAAGGAAGCACGCATTCTTGGCATCGAGATGGATCGCGGGAATTTTAAAATGTGTAAATTGAATACTGCGCCCCACTCCGATCATTGCGAAGTCCTTTGGGGCGCTGCTTGGACGCACGATGGTGAAGTCAGCTACAGCGGGAACGAGGAATGGGGATTCCGGGTTTCACGAACCGGAGTTTCGTCTACGCCATCGTACAGCATGGCATCCCTGATCAGTCGACTTGGATCGTCAGTCGACTATGTAAAGATGGACATCGAAGGAGCGGAACGGGATATTCTTTCCACGGCGGATTCTTGGATT
>Ga0181537_10002888_pt1 | contig 14942 bp, 7 predicted proteins | sample PEATcosm2014_Bin_39_FD_119765 | JGI IMG/M metagenome (GOLD analysis project Ga0181537, IMG submission 119765) | Peatland microbial communities from MTU Mesocosm Facility, Houghton, MI, USA - PEATcosm2014_Bin23_10_metaG | ecosystem: Environmental > Terrestrial > Soil > Wetlands > Peat | place... | reverse complement strand
TGCCATCGGAACTGAGGGCAATGTCGACATTCGTGCTGCCGGAGGGGTTGGTTCCCACGATTGTCCCGGAGAGGGCGGTAAGAGTCCCAGTGTTGCCGATGGCGAAGCCGGAAATCGTGGCTGTGACCGCATTGGATGTGTAGACGAAGCGGCCGTCTGGGGTAACCACATTCCAGCAGGTCGCAGCGCCTAAGGTTGGTACGCTAACGCTGACCGCCGTAAGCGTCCCGTTCGGTTGCACCCAGTATGAGGAGGTCGCACCCGCATCGGTTCCACCGGCAGGCCCGGTCTCCGTCGCCAACAGTAATCCATTGGGCGCAAACAGGAGCGAAAACAGGCCGGGACCCGCGCTCGGGTTCACCACGATCGGAGCCAGGGTACCGTCCGTCTGCACGTGGAAGGCGTCGATATTGTTGGTTGTTTTTTCGCTGACCAGCAGGAACTGGCCGTCCGGACTGAACGACAACGAGCCGGGTCCCGAGCTGCCGGCGCTCAGATAAGCCAGCGAATTTGGAATTGGCCTGAGCCTTCCGCCGCGAAGAGTGAAGCCCACAACACTGCTGGCGCCGCCAGCGTTGACCACATAAACCAGATTGCCATGCTGGGCTACCGCAACCGGTTCACTGCCTCCGCACGGCACCTTGTCCAGGAGAAAAAGATTGGCCCCTTCGACGCGGAACATCGAAATATCCCCACTGCCTGCATTCACCGCAAACAACAGGGAGTGGTCCCGGCTGAGAGTAAGTGAGCCTTGCGATCCCAAAGGATCCGTCACGCCGCCGCTGCCCCGGCCTCCGGTTCGGAAGCTTTGAACCTGCGCCAGCGAGCCATCCGTGCCACGTTTGTAGGCGACGATTTCGTTTTTGTCGGCGGCATTCGTCATGACGAAAACCGCGCCCGCTACGCCGCCACCGGTCTGGGCGTTGCTGCGGGCCGGCAATATTGCGCTCGCTGCCAACACCGCGCTAAGTAAAAGGTGAGAAGTCTTAAGCATGGTAAAGCTCCTTGATTTGACGAGGATCGATTTTGAGATGGCGCAACATCCAGCCTTGGCGAGCGACGGTCAGAGCGGTGGCAGTCGACCGAACCGGTGGGTTGCGGTGGATGAGAGATTCGATCCGCAGAAAAGTTTCACGCGCCCGCCAGGTTTCGCAGCTTCCTCGGGAAGCCCTGGGTCGTCTGGATCGCCATATTTTCTTCGGCCTGCAAAATCCATGAAAAGGAGTACCCGCACTAAGCCCAAGCATCGCAAGGGAAAGGGGATACCGAATTTCACATAAACATCCAGAAAGACATACTTAGCGTTCGAATGTGCATCTATAATTTCGGATGTGGTTTTATCTACAGGACTTAGTCGTCCCGGAATGGGAATGACCGTGGCAGCGAAGTTGCTCATTGAGGATCGGTGGGACTCGTCTCCGCAGCCTCCGCAGCCCGCAAGGGGCGCGGAGCCACCGCCGAAGTCCATGAATCGGGAAAGCCAAGCTCGCTTTGTCGCAGTCGTGTTGTTCCTGCTGACCGTGGCTGCGGTGGTCTGTGCCGGGTTCAATTTGCAGCAGGAACGCGCTTCCGCTCTACCAACCGACGGAGTCTGGTGGGTGGAACATGACGGCGGGCTGGTAGCGGACCGCGTGGATGCCGACCAACCGGGGGCGAAAGCCGGCATCAAGGCGGGCGACCGGTTGCTGGCGGTCAACGGCCAGGAAGTGAAGAAGACGTCGGATCTGGAGCGCCAGCTCTACCGCACCGGGGTCTATTCCAAAGCCGCTTACATGCTGATGCGGCAGTCGGTGACGCTGGAATCGAGCGTCATTATTGAGCCTGCAGACCGTTCGCTGAATACCTGGCTGCGGGCGATTGCTCTGATTTATCTGGGAATTGGCCTGTACGTCCTGCTGCGGCGCTGGACGGCGCACGGTTCCACGCACTTCTACATTTTCTGCCTGGTTTCATTCATTGCCTATTCCTTCCACTACATCAGCATGCGGGACGACTTCGACTCGGCCATCTACTGGTGCAACGTGGTGGCCTGGATCCTGCAGCCGGCGCTGTTCCTGCATTTTGTGCTGACCTTCCCGGAGAAGCGGCAGTTTGTACGGCAGCGGCCCTGGCTGCTGGCAGTGGCGTACTTGCCGGGAGCGCTGCTGCTGGCCCGACACGTCGTCGCGTTGCGGCTGGCGCAGGCGACCGGGTATCTGGTGTGGGACATGGACCGGCAGGAAATGGCTTACGGCGCTGTGCTGTTCGTCGCTTCCGCGGCGGTGTTGTGGAACAGCTATCGCCTCGCCGGGACGACGATTCTGCGCCAGCAACTTAAGTGGGTGACGCGGGGAACCATTCTCGCGATCGTTCCTTACACGCTGTTTTATGTGGCGCCGTTTCTGATCGGTTCGCAGCCGGGCCCGATCGGAAAGTTATCGGTGCTGTCGCTGGGTTTGCTGCCGCTAACCTTCGGCTACGCCATTTTCCGCTACCGCCTGATGGACGTGGATCTGATCTTCAAGCGCGGCGTGGTTTACACCCTGGCAGCGGCAACTGTGGTGGGAATGTATTTTGCGCTGGTGGCTGGAGTTGCCACGCTGGTGCAGATGCGGCAGCCCAACGGCGGGCCCGTGGGCTTGATTCTGGCCGTCGTGGTGACCGCGCTGCTGTTTGATCCGGTGCGCAAGTGGATTCAGGATCGCGTGGACCAGTACTTCTACCGGACGGTGTATGACTACCGGCGGACGCTGCTGGAATTCGGCCGGGAGCTGGGTTCGGAAACCGATCTGAACGCGCTGCTGGCTTCCGTGCTGGATCGTCTGTCACGCACGCTGGCGGTGGACCGGATCGCCATTTTCCTGCGCTCGGGAGACGGGGCCGAACCATTCATCTTTGCGAAGTCGGTGGGCATGAGTCCGGTGGACAACCTCGATCTGACATTTCTAAGCACGCCCCGACCGGAACCTGCCGGGCACATGTTCTTTGAGAACACGCATCAGGTGCTGCGCGAGACGGCGGGATCGCAGGCGGCGATTGCGCGGCTCGATTTGAATTACTACATCCCCTGCCGCGCCCAGCAAAAAACCATTGCGGTGCTCGGGCTGGGGAAAACCACCAAGGGCGATTACCTTTCGAGCGAAGACGTCGAACTGCTGGAAACTCTGGGCGGTTATCTCGGAATCGCCATTCAGAATGGCCGGCTCTACGCGTCTCTGCAGCAGAAGGTTGCCGAGTACGAGCGCCTGAAGGACTTCAACGAGAACATTGTCGAGTCGATCAACGTGGGCGTCATGGCGCTCGACATGGAAGACCGCATCGAGAGCTGGAATGCGCAGATGGAGGTTATGTACGCGCTGCCCCGCTGGCAGGCTCTCACGCAGCCGTTGCGTAGTGTCTTCCCGGCGGAATTCGTGGAAGAGTTCACGAGGGTGCGACAAAACGCCGGCATCAACAATCTCTACAAGTTCCGGCTGCAGACTCCTGCGGGCGAGACGCGAACCGTCAACGTGGCCATCGCACCGCTGGTGACGCGGAAATTTCAGGTCATCGGGCGCCTCGTCATCATGGACGACATTACCGAGCGAGTGGAACTCGAAGGGCAACTCTCGCAGGCGGACAAGCTTTCATCGATCGGCTTGCTGGCCGCGGGCGTGGCCCATGAAGTCAACACGCCTCTGGCGGTGATTTCGTCGTATACGCAGATGCTGGCCAAGCAACTGCAGGGCGATCCGCAGAAATCAGGTTTGCTCGACAAGATCACGCGGCAGACGTTCCGCGCGTCGGAGATCGTCAACAACCTGCTGAATTTCTCGCGCACCAGCGGGGCTGAGTTTGCCGACGTGGACATCAACAAGGTCATCACCGACACGCTCGCGCTGCTGGAGCATCAGTTCAAGACCGCGAAGATCCAGGTGCAGTCCGATCTAACGCCGGGGATTTCGGCGATCCAGGGAAATCCGGGAAGACTGCAGCAGGTGTTCCTGAACCTTTTTCTCAATGCGAAGGACGCCATGCCGGGCGGCGGCCAGTTGCATGTGGCGACCAGCAACGGCGACATGGTCAGCGTGAGCGTTTCCGACACTGGGTCGGGCATTGCGCCGGAGCATATTCAGCGCATTTACGATCCGTTCTTCACTACCAAGACCGTGCCCAGGGAAGGTCAGAATCGCGGCACGGGGCTTGGACTCTCCGTGACTTACGGCATTATTCAAGAGCATGCGGGAAAGATTCGCGTGGAAAGCAATCCCGCTTCCGGTACGACGTTTGCCCTGGACTTTCCCCTGAGCAGGAAGGCTGTGCATGTCTGAAGCAGCAGTCATCACGCGCGGCAGCGCCAGCATGAGCGGCAGTGCGGCGCCGGCGGGCTCGGTGCTGATCATTGACGATGAAGCCGAGATTCGCGAATCGCTGCAGACGCTGCTCGAAATGGAAGGCTTCGGAGTCGAGACGGCCGTGACTGGCGAAGACGGCCTGGCGCAAATGGCGGATCATCCGTTCGATCTGGTGCTGCTCGATCTGACCCTGCCGGGACGCAACGGCATGGAGATACTCTCTGAGATTCGCTCGCATGACTCGCGCCTGCCCGTGATCATGATTACGGCTTACGGGACGGTAGAAAATGCGGTGCGCGCCATGCAATCGGGCGCCGCGAATTTCGTGCAGAAGCCGTGGGACAACGAAAAGCTTCTCGCCGATGTGCGCGCCGCAGTGGGCTGGCGCCGGGCAGAAGAAGAAAACGTCCAGCTCAAGCGCGCGCTCAAGCAGCGCTACAACTTCGAAAACATTGTGGGCAAGAGCGAGCCCATGCTGAAGATTTTTGATCTGGTGGCGCAAGTGGCGAACAGCCGCTCGACTGTGCTGTTGCAGGGCGAAAGCGGTACCGGCAAGGAAGTGATTGCCAAGGCCATTCACCTGAATTCTCCGCGCCGCGATAAGCCGTTTGTTCCGGTCAATACCGGGTCGATGCCGACCGACTTGCTCGAGTCCACGCTCTTTGGCCACGTCAAGGGAGCGTTCACCAGCGCTATCGCTTCGAAGAAGGGCCTGTTTGAAGTCGCGGACAAAGGCACGCTGTTTCTCGACGAAATCGCGACCATGGGATTGGAAACGCAGGCCAAGATTCTGCGCGTGCTGCAGGACCGCCGCTTTATGCATCTGGGCGGCATTTCGGAAATCCAGGTGGACGTGCGCATTATTGCCGCCACCAACATTGACTTGCGGCAGATGGTACGCGAGGGGCGCTTCCGTGAAGATCTCTTCTATCGCCTGAACGTGATCACGGTCGAACTGCCGCCTCTGCGGCAGCGCAAGGAAGACATTCCACTGCTGGTGGAATTCTTTCTGCGAAGGTATGCCGAGGAAAATGGCCGTCCCGCGCCGCACATCACGCCCGAGGCGCTGCGCCCGCTGATGAACTATTCGTGGCCGGGGAACGTGCGGGAACTGGAGAACGTGATTGAACGCGCCGTCGTGCTGTCGTCCGGCCCGGAGATCAGCATGGACCTGTTGCCGGATTCGATGATGGGACGCGGTTCCTCGCTCAACCTGCACGATACGCCGTCAGACGCGTCGTTATTCGAAATTGTGGAAGATGTCGAGCGCCGCGTGATCACCGACATGCTGGAACGCTGCAATTGGAATCAGACCGACGCGGCGGAACGATTTCACGTCCCACTGTCGACTTTGAACCAGAAAATCCGGCGGCTGAATATTGAGATTAAGAAGAAGGGGCGGGGGTAGAGGCAGGGATTCAGTTTCCTGTTTCTAGTTTCTAGTCCTCCGTTGCCCGTTCTCCCTGACGCCCCTGCACGCTGCCCTGCAGCGACGGCTCCAAACTTCACGTTGCCAAGACTTCCCTATGGCGACACCTGAAACGCCACGTTGCTCGAAAGCGTCCCGCTCGGCGTCGTCACCTGAATCGTTCCGGAGGCGGCTCCCGCAGGAATGGTCGCCTGGATATACGTGTCGCCCTCGACCGTAAACGAAGCCACCGTTCCGTTAAACGTCACACCCGTCGCACCGGTCAGACCGCTACCGAGAATGTCGATGACCGCGCCTGGTTTCCCGAAATTCGGGTTCGCTTGTACGAACGGCGCGAGGCCCATCGACAGGCTGAAAACCGTGCCGCATCCGGTGCCCCCGCGGCAGGTAGTCGTATCGCCGCCCTGGTAGGTTGTCCCATAGAAACTTGCGTCCGTGCCTTGGAACAGCGTCTGCTTCGGAAGTTCGCCGTCCGGGCAGCCCGATTGCGAGCAGAAGTTGTAGAGCGTGGTTAGGGTGCCCGCCAGAGTGATCTGGAAGATGGTCCCGCAGCCCGTGACCGGAGGGCCGGTGAATGGGCAACTGCTAGACGTCCCACCCTCGCTTGTGGTTCCATACAGGTTTCCGTCGGTGCCCTGCACCAACCCTCCTAGAGGGCCGATGCCGTCAGAGCAATTGGTCTGGGAGCAGAATGTGTACAAGGTAGTCAGTTTTTCGCCGGTCGCGATCTCGAAGATTGTGCCTGCGTCGGCCGTGGCGCTCCCGCCCACGCTTGTCGTTCCATAGAATTTGCCGTTGCTGGCCTGCGTCAATCCCGCGTACGGCCGGTTTCCATCCGTGCAATGGGTTTCAGAGCAGAAACTGTGGAGGCGCGTCAGGTGGCCGGCGGGGGAGATTTCGAAGACCGTGCCGCAGTCGAAAGCTGGGCAGTCGGGCGTGGTCCCACCGAATGTGGTTGTGCCCAGGAAGGTTCCGCTCGGGCTGAGCACCAGGCCAGCCAACGGGTTCATCCCGTCGGTGCATCCGCCGCCGGTACTGATTTGTGAGCAGAAGCTGTAGAGCGTTGTCAGCTTGCCAGCCGTGGTGATCTGAAAGACCGTGCCGCAACCCTTCCCGCCCGACCCGAGCGCGCAGTTCGCTCCGCCCGCTTGCGTCGTGCCATAAAAATTGCCGTTCAGTCCCCGCACCAGCGGGCCGTTCGGGAGCGCTCCATCGGCGCAGTTCGGTTGTGAACAGAAGGTGTAGAGGATGGTCAGCACGCCCTTCTGCGTGAGTTCAAAAATCGTGCCACAGCCGTAGTTGTTTGAGAATACCGTGCTGCAGTATGGGGAACTTCCGCCGTAGACAGTCGCCCCGTAGAGGATTCCGTTTGTGCCTTGCACCAGCGCGCCTGTAGGCGCCCAACCCACATCGCAACTGGCCTTGGAGCAGAAGGGGAGATTGCCCAAGAACTCATTATTCTCAATCTTCTCGATGGTGCCGCAGCCCCCGGTGAATGGGCAGCCATAAGTAGGATTGCCGCCACCACTGAACGTCGGGACCTCGAGGCTCCCGTCCGCGGCCTGGAGGACGGCTCCATCCGGATTCGCCCCATTTGCGCCCGTGAACTCGCCGAGTGTGGCGAACGTTTGCCCTTGCGCCGCAATCGTCGCCGCCGCACAAAACACGGCCGCGGCCAACGCGATTTTTCCGAATCCAATCTTTCTCATATTGCCTCCACTGCGCCTGCGCGCGTGACCGCATACGGCCGACTTTAGCAATTCAAATCGAGCAATTGACGTCCGTGATTCGAGCTTTTCCCGGAAGATCTCTTCGCCCCGCGAAGGATTCGGCTGGCAGGCACCTCAGCCAAGAGAGAAACTGGCCGGGCTGCGAGGAAGGCGCTGAGGCCGCATGCGCCGAATGCCCGCCATTATTGGCGCGCCGCGCGTCCCTGTCAATGTGCAGATTCTTGCAACCTACAGGGAGCATCCAGCGCTTGATCAGCAAAACCGCAGCATTCAACTGACCAGCCTTCCGCGTCTATCACACCTTGGTCGTTATTCTGGCAGGCCGAGAGAACAATTCGGATTCACGTTCTGGATGTAGATGCCGTTGTTGCCGATGCGATCATCGGTCCAGACCAGGGCGGCAGCGCCATCCGGAGCGGTCTTAGCGACAAGAGCGTATTTGTTCGAAGGCGTGGAAGATACCACGAACTGCGAACAGACGACCGCGCCAGAATCGTCGAGGCGCGTGGCCTGAATGGTGGAGTCGCCGTAACCGGCTGAGTCTACCCAGAAGACGAGTGCGCCACCGCCGACTTGCACGGTGGTGACGAAATCCTGCGTGTCGGCGCCGAGCGGGACCAGTACGCGTCCGGTGGCTCCCCACTGTGGAGCTCCGGAGGAGTTGAATTTCTGGCCGTAGACGCCGTTGACAATCTGATTGGAATCTTCCTCAGTCCAGAAGATGAAGACTTCCTGAGTGGAAGCGCGATAGGCGGCCGAGGGCGCGACGCGCACGTCGAAGGTATTGCTCGATACGGCTGCGCCACCCTGCGGAAACGCCGGTGTGCCATCCGCCAGAATGTGCTGCGCGAAGCACTGCAGCGCGGGGGAGTTGGTGTACCAGGCAAAGACCGCGCCGCCGCTGCCATCGGGCACAAAATAGGGGAAGTTGCCGAACTGCAGCGAGCCGGTAGTAAAGATGGGCAGATTGTTCGCGCCCCACAGCAGCGCGCCAGAGGTTGAGATTTTATTAGCGACCAGGGTGGCGTTGCTGCCGAAGCCCTGCTCGCGCACCCAGGAAATGATGACGCTGCCGTTGTCAGCCGCGTGCAGGTCGGCGAGCAGATAGTTGTATCCGGATTCGCTGAACACAACGCCCGCGCCCCATTGCGGCTGACCCTGCGTATTCAGTTTTTGCGCGACCACCTCGCTGTTACTGGTCCACGCAACGATGATGCCGCCGTCGGTAGTGGCGGCAATTTTAGGGGCAAAGTGCGAGTTGGAATCGTTGGTGAGTTGGACGCCGAGCCGTCCCCAGCGCTTCTGCCCTCCCGGACCCATCTTGGCGGCAGTGATCTGTTGGTTCGGTCCCTCGCGGGTATCGAGGAAAGCGACCAGGGCGTTGCCCAGGCTGTCAACGTCGAGGCCGTAGTCTTCGGTGGAGCTGTTGCTTAAGTCAGCGATCATGTCGCCGCCCTGAGGAAACTTTTGCAGGCCCTGCTCGGTCAGCCGCTGGTAGATGACATCGTAGCCGACCGGCGGAGGAGTGGCCGGATTCGCGTCAAACCAGCTGACGTAGCCGCCATGGGCGCCGAGCAGAGCCAGTTTGGGTTGCACCTGGTCGCTGCCGTTGTTGTTGTCGGCGAGCGCAAGATTGAGGGCGGGATTCGACGACCACTGTCCCCAGGCGGACGGAGCAAAGGTGAGGCACATAAGGGCGGCGATCACAACGAACTTATTTTTCATCGATTCTCCAGAATCCGATTCGGGTGCAATTATGCTTGCGCTTGCGGGCCACGAAACGCTAAACCATGCGACGCGGCATCATACTACAGTTCTCTCCGGCATGAACCGAAATCGGAGCCAAACCGGGCCACCATCGCGGGATTCAGCCGCACCGCAATTTCGTTCTGAATTCCAAGACTCAGATCTGGCCGCTCCGGCGGGTTGACCGATAGCGGGCCCAGGAAACGCCGGCTGACAACTGAGGGCACGAACACGACGGCTGAAGCCTGACAAGGTTCTCTGTTATAGTTCGGTCAAGTAAAGTTCGGTCAAAATTAGCTTCGGTAGCAGGGCTTCGCACTCGATCCCCGGCTCCGCTGAATCGCATGGAACTGACCTCGCCCACAGAGTTCGCCAAACAGAAAGTCCAGGCGGTTCAGGAATACACCCTGCTGGCCTGGCAGTCGGTGACGAACCTGTTTCACAAGCCTTTCTATTTCGCCGACATCGTGCAGCAGGCCGACCTGATCGGGGTGGGCTCGCTGCCCATCGTAGTGTTGACCGGTTTTTTCACCGGAGGCGTTCTTGCACTGCAAACCGCCAACACGCTGCAGCGCTTCGGTTCCATTACCCTGATCGGCGAACTCGTTTCCACTTCCATGATCCGAGAACTGGGTCCGGTGCTGACTGGCCTGATGGTCGCGGGACGGAATGCCAGCGGCATGGCCAGCGAACTTGGCTCGATGGTGGTGACCGAGCAGATCGACGCCATGCGCGCGCTGGGCACCGATCCCACGAAGAAACTGGTCACGCCGAGGGTGACCGCGACCGTGTTCATGCTTTTCTTTCTGAGCATTATTTCCGATCTGGTCGGACTCGCCGGCGGCCTCATGGTGGCCAAGCTGTTTCTAAGTCTCGATGCCCGCCAGTACTGGGCCAATGCCTGGGAGACGCTGGTGCTGCAGGACGTGTTCATGGGATTGCTCAAGCCGGTTCTGTTCGGCTTCATCATCGCGACTATCGGCTGCTATTACGGTATGACGGCGCGCGGCGGCACGCAGGGCGTAGGCCGGGCTACGACGCAGGCGGTAGTCGCTGCCTCGGTGCTGATTCTGGTCACCGACTTTTTCGTCACCAAGCTGTTAATTTCGATTCTGTCTTACAAGTGAGAAAGTAAGTTAGCCCCATAAGCCAGGGCCACATGTCCACGCCGACTCTGCCGATTGACGACGCTGCCGCGGTGAGCGAGCGGCCGTCCGGCTCGGCCATTGTGTTCGAGGATGTACATCTCGCGTTCGAGGACAATGAAGTGCTGCGTGGCGTGTCGTTTCAGCTTCCTTTCGGAGAAACCAAGGCGCTGTTCGGGGTCGCGGGATCGGGCAAGAGCAGCATTCTGAAACTGGCGCTAGGTCTGATCGTACCCGACGCTGGCCGCATCACCGTTCTGGGTAACGATGTCACCCACATGCGCGAGCAGGAGCTGTTTCCCATGCGCGGCCGGCTGGGCATGGTGTTTCAGGAGAGCGCGCTGTTCGACTCGCTGACCGTGCGCGAGAATGTCGCCTATCGCCTCATGGAAGAGCGCGGCGTTTACGATGACGCGATCGACAAGCGCGTGCGCGAATCCCTGCGCTTCGTCGAACTGGAACACACCCTCGACCTGTTCCCCTCTGAACTTTCCGGAGGCATGCGCCGCCGCGTCGCCATCGCGCGCGCCATCATCACCCAGCCGGAACTGTTGCTCTACGATTCGCCCACCGGCGGCCTCGACCCGATCACCTCGAACACTATCGTGGAATTGATCATGAAGCAGCGCGATGTTTCCCGCACCAGTTCCCTGCTGGTGACGCACCGCCTGCAGGACGCCTTCACCATGGCGACACATCAATTCGACGCGCAAACCAACCAGGTGCGCGTGCTGCCCCGCGGCCAGTACTGCGACGTTCCTATGAGCTTTCTGATTCTGCGCGATGGCAAAGTAATCTTCGACGGCGACGTTCGCCAGCTAACGCACTCCAAGGACGAGTACATCAAGGAGTACATTTCGTAAAAGTAATTAGGTAATTTGGTAATTGAGTAATTTAAGAACCAATCCTTGCAGCTTCACGCTTCAATTAGCCAATTACCGTATTCCTGAATTATTACAGGTCTTCTCTCTTCAGCTCCGACACCAGATTCTTCCCTGAGAGCCGAATCCCGTCTTCCTGTCGTCACTTCTCATTCCGCCGCCAACAGTTGAGTGATATCTCGAGCTGGTGCGGCACGTTGTCTTGTCGGCCGTTGGGATGTACAGTATCCTGCTCAGGGCAATCTAAGGTCGCCAAGATTACTACGACGACCTGTACGATGCACTTTCCCCGGTTTCTGCGAGCTTTCCAAATAAGGAGCCTCACCTTGTCATTTTGTCGACGCTATCTGATCCGTCTTTCCGTGGTGCTCACTGCACTAATCCTGGCGACAACGGGGTCCGCCGCTACTAAGTTCCAGCCGGTATCTCCCGAAGAGTTGAAGATGACAAGCGAACCTCTGGCTCCGGGGGCTCCGGCGATCCTCTTGTATCGCGAGGTGCACCGCGACGACTGCGGCATAACGTGCCACAGCCCAAACGTGGGCGTAATGAGCGCCGACCGGTTCGAAGAAGATTACCTCCGCATCAAGATTCTTACGGAAGCGGGGCGCAAGTACGCGGACGTTGAGATTCCGATTTGGAGCGAAGTGGGGACCATCGATAACATCAACGCCCGCACCATACGGCCGGACGGTTCCATTGTCGATTTCAAGGGGCAGATCTTTGAGAAGACTATCGTCAAGGCAAAGGGGCTCAAGTACCTGGCCAGAACCTTCGCCATGCCTGACGTTCAGGTGGGGAGCATAATTGAGTACTACTACACGACTCACTTTGTTAAGGGTCAGATTTACGATTCCAACTGGGTTCTGAGCGACGAACTTTTCACCAAGCGGGCAAAGTTTTCATTGCGGCCCTTCACCTATGAGTCCACTTACAATCCCGTGAGCCTGCGATGGAATGAGCATTTACCACCGGGCACGCCGTCGCCCAAGCAGCGGTCCGATGGCACGGTGGAGTTGGAGGCAGCCAATATCGCGCCGTTCCAAACCGAGGACTTCATGCCGCCGGAGAATGAACTTAAGGCGCGCGTGGATTTCATCTATAGTTTCGACGGTTTTGAGCCGGATGTGAACAAGTTCTGGAAGAAAGTGGGCAAGAATCGGAACGATCGGCTGGAAACATTCATCAATCGGCGTGGCGCCATGGAGCAGGCGGTTTCGCAGATCGTTTCCGCTTCCGACTCGCCGGAAGTGAAGCTGCAAAAGATATACGCGCGCGTGCAGCGAATGCGCAACACTACGTTCGAGGAACGTAAGACAGAACAGGAACAAAAGCGCGAAGGCAAGAAAGCCGACGAGAATGTCGAGGACATCTGGAAGCAGGGCTTCGGCGAGCGCTGGCAATTGAACTGGCTTTGCCTGGCGCTGGCGCGCGCCGCGGGGATCGAAGCATACGGCGTCTGGGGCTCGGACCGGAGCAATTATTTTTTTAACCCGCAGACGCAGGAAAGCAGCAAGCTCGACAGTACCCTCGTCTTGGCCAAGCTAGGGGGCAAGGATGTCTTTCTTGATCCGGGCTCGGCGTTTGTGCCGTTCGGACTTCTGCCCTGGGAAGAAACCGGTGTTCAGGGTTTGCGGCTGGATAAAGATGGCGGAACCTGGATTCAGACCACACTGCCGGAAAGTTCGGCCTCGCGCATCGAGCGCAAAGCCGCTCTAAAATTATCTTTGGACGGCAATCTCGAAGGAACGTTACGCCTGACCTTCACCGGCCTGGAGGCGCAGCGTAGCCGTGTCGATCAACGGAACGCGGACGATGTAGCCAACAAGAAGTTTCTCGAAGATGAAGTAAAGGATTGCATTCCTACCGGCAGTGAAGTGGAGCTCACCAAGCAGCCAGACTGGAGGAACTCAGAGGTTCCGCTGGTGGCTGAGTTTACGCTGAAGGTGCCCGGTTGGGTGAGCCTTGCTGGGCACCGAGCCCTGCTCCCGGTTGGAATCTTCGGCGGGGCGGAAAAACACGTATTTAACAACGCCAACCGAACTCACCCCATCTACTTCGAGTTTCTTTCTCAGAAACTAGACGACATAACCATCGAGCTGCCCTCCGGTTGGCAGATCACGAACCTTCCAAAACCTCTGGACAAGGACCTGCACGTCGTCGGCTACGGTCTTTCTGCGGAAAATGACAAAGGTGCGCTGCACCTGACTCGGAAGTTCGACATCAGCATCATCACAATGGACACGAAATATTATGCGCCCCTGCGTAATTTCTTCCAGATTGTGAGGGCAGGCGACGAGCAGCAGGTTGTGCTGGAAACGGGCACCGCAGCGGCCCGTAACTAGAATGCTTGCGAAAGGCTACACGCCCACGGGGAACGGCTTGGTGTGCGTGGTCGCTTTGCGTGACGCGTTGCCAAAGCGCCCCTGTAGCAGCGACATGAGTCCGGTGTACCAGTAGCCCACGACGAACAGAAGCAGGAACGGCACGGTGATGTAGTTCTCGTTGTCCACGGCGTAGTACACCGTCGCCGCGAAGTATGTGCCAATCACCAGTTCCAGCCACGGAACCCATCCCAGGCGCTTGCGGTACTTGGTGGCCCCGACTCTATCCAGCTTCGACACAACGCTGTACTTGGGCGTGCGCGCGAAGGCGCTTTCCTTGCCGATCAGTGCCTCGATCACTGCTTTCGTATTGGTGATGGTTAGTCCGATGCCCAGCGCCATTAGGAACGGCAGGTACAACAGAGCACGCGGCCAGCTTCGGGGAAAAAGTTCCTTCTGCGACACCAGGTAGAAACTCGAAATCGAAAACGTCGACGCCATGAAAAGCGGCAAATCGATGTAGAGCATTTGAAACCAGCCCTGATAGAAGCGGATGATCATGGCCGGCAGCAGCAGCACAGACAGCATGATCATCAGCGGATAGCTGATGTTCGCCGTCAGGTGATACCACGCTTCAATCTTGGTGTGGAGAGGCGCGTCGCTGCGGAGGACGCGCGGCAGGATTTTTTTCCCGGTCTGAATCAGCCCTTTCGCCCAGCGCGCCTGCTGCGTCTTGAACGCCGTCATCTCCACCGGAAGTTCCGCGGGACACTCCACATCCTGCAGGTAGATGAACTTCCATCCCTTGAGCTGCGCGCGGTAAGACAGGTCGGTATCTTCGGTCAGGGTATCGTGCTGCCATCCTCCGGCTTCGTCAATCGCCGCCCTGCGCCACATTCCGGCCGTGCCGTTAAAGTTGAAAAACAATCCCGTGCGGGCGCGACCCGAGTGCTCGAGTACGAAGTGACCATCCAGCAGAATCGCCTCGACTTCAGTGAGGAAAGAATAATGGCGATTGAGGTGCGTCCAGCGGGTCTGCACCATCCCGATTTTGGGGTCGGTGAAGTGGTGGATCACGCGCATCAGAAAATCTTCTGGCGGTGTAAAGTCGGCGTCGAAAATTGCCACGAACTCGCCCTTCGCCGCCTTCAACCCTTCCGCCAGCGCTCCCGCCTTGTAGCCCGCACGATTCGTCCGATGATGGTAGCTGATGGGATTGCCCAGCGCGGCGTAGCGCTCGACTAGTCCCCGCGCTACTTCGACAGTCTCGTCCGTTGAATCGTCGAGCACCTGAATGTCGAGCTTGTCCTTGGGATATTGAAGCTTGCAGATCGACTCCAGCAGGCGCTCCACCACATACTGCTCGTTAAAAAT
>Ga0181537_10002887_pt1 | contig 14942 bp, 11 predicted proteins | sample PEATcosm2014_Bin_39_FD_119765 | JGI IMG/M metagenome (GOLD analysis project Ga0181537, IMG submission 119765) | Peatland microbial communities from MTU Mesocosm Facility, Houghton, MI, USA - PEATcosm2014_Bin23_10_metaG | ecosystem: Environmental > Terrestrial > Soil > Wetlands > Peat | place... | reverse complement strand
TGAGACGTACAACGATCATCGGATGGCCATGTGTTTTGCGATTCTGGGATTGAAAGTTCCGGGCATAAAAATCAAGAATCCTGCGTGCGTGAAGAAAACATTCCCGAACTTCTTTCAAAAACTGGCCGCCGCCCCGCCCAAAGGCTTGGGCGCGACCATCCGGGATGCGAAGACGGGCCGGAAACTGGAAGAAGCGGAGTTGTTTGCGGATTGAGATAAGGATTTAAATCGGCGGACGAGTCAGGTTAATTGGCCGTGCGCAAGCACCTTGAAACTGAAAACTTGAAACTTGAAACTCCCATCGTAATTGCCATTGACGGCACCAGCGCCAGCGGCAAGAGCACCAACGCCAAATTGGTGGCCAAGGCGCTCGGCTTCGTTTACGTCGATACCGGCGCGATGTATCGCACGCTCGCGTGGCATTGCCTCCAAAAAGGCGTCGATGTTCACGACGAAAAGGCGGTCGCCGGCGCCTGCCGCCGGTGGAAGACCTCCCTTGAATGCGTGGACCGCCAGGTGCATCTGCTCGTGGACGGCTATTATCCCGCGAAGGAAATTCGCACCGAGGAAACCAGCGCCGCGGTGTCGCACGTCGCCGCCGTGCCCAAGGTCCGCGTCTGGATGAAAAAAACGCAGCGCGATTGCATCCGCTTCGGCAACCTCGTGATGGAAGGCCGCGACATCGGCACCAATGTTTTTCCGGAGACGGACTTCAAGTTTTACCTGGATGCCGCGCTCGACGAGCGTTCCAAGCGCCGCGCCGCGGATGGCGTCCATGAAAACCTGGCCGCGCGCGACCTGCGCGACAGCCAGCGCGCCGCCGCCCCGCTCATGGTCGCCTTGGGCGCAAAAATCATCATCACGTCCAATCTTACGCCGGAGCAGAGCAGCGGCATGATAATCGAGGAAGTGCAAAAACGCCTCGCCGCAAGAACCGGATCATGAGTAACCACCAAGACACGAAGATATCAAGGCAGCATTGCGCATGGACTTTGGACCGCACCGGAGGCGTGGGTGCCGCGCCTCCGTTCTCTCTCGCTCCGCGAGGAACGAGCGGGGAGAGAGGCGGAGAGAGGGGCTGCCCAAAAAAAACTTCCTGCCCGACCCGAATCGTGGATCCCTCCTCTCCCCGCCCCTCTCCTCCGCTTCGCGGAAGAGAGGGAGTAGAAAAATGCGGCTCCTGGAGTCGATACATTTCCAAATTATCCTGCGATGGCCGGCGGTTTTCTTTCGGCGCAAGGAGAATCGCCTTGTGATTTCTTGGTGTCTTTGTGCCTTGGTGGTTCATTTTCCATGAGACCCGTCTATTTCATCGGCTGGTCGTTTTATCGCTGTCTCTTCGCCACGTATTTTCGCTGGCGGGTTTACCATCCCGAACGCGTGCCCATGACCGGGCCGGTCATCCTCGCCTCGAACCACTCGTCTTTTCTCGACCCGCCGCTCGTCGGTTCCGGCGTCAAACGCGACATCAACTACATGGCCCGCAAGTCCCTCTTCCGCTATCCCGTCGCCGGGTGGGCGTTGCGCGCGGTCAACGCCGTGCCCGTGGACCGCGACGGCGGCGGCGCGGCCGGCTTGAAGGCCATCCTCGACCGCCTGAACGACGGCGGCGGAATTGTCCTGTTTCCCGAAGGCACGCGCACGAAGGACGGCAATTTGCAACCCGCCCGTTCGGGCATCGGGCTGGTGGTCGCCAAATCCAAGGCGCCCGTCGTGCCGGTGCGGGTTTTCGGAACCTTCGACGCCCGCTGGCAGCGCATCAAAGTTCTGCGCCCCCCGCGCGTCTCGATAAAGTACGGCCGGCCGCTGCTCTTTGAAAAACTCCGGGCCGAGGCGAAGGATTGTCCCAAGATCCGGCTCAAGGAGATTTACCAGCAAATCGCCGACGAAATCATGGCCGAGATTGCGAAGATGAAGCCTGGCCATGACCTCTAGTCCCCGGGGCCTCGTTCCAAATGGAGGTCATCAGCGGTTTTATTCTCCAAGCGGTCGGCTCAACGGCGCGCTGCCACTTGCCGCAGCACCGGGCCATCTTCCGCCGAATCGTGCCAACAGCAAAAGAGGGTTGGCATTTGGCAACCTTCGGCCAGTGAATCCGGTCAAGTTCCTCGCCTTGCCGTCGATAGTCTACTTGGTCAGTTGCCGGACAAATGTATTCGGCCAATCAGCTCACTTATTCTTGTTATGCCTATCGCAGCACCTGAAACCAAAACGGCAGTTTGCCTTCCGAGCCCCCCTTCCTCGAACAAGCTTCCTTTCGTGATCTTTCTGATGAAGGAGGGTTTTTACGCCATCAGTTCCGAGAACGTCCGCGAAATTGTCATTCTTCCGGCCGTGGTTCCCGTCCCGAACATGCCGCCGGAAATTCGCGGCGTCATCAACCTGCGGGGCAAGGTGGTGCCCTTGATTGATCTGCGCTTGAAGCTGGGCCTGCCCTCGGCCAAGGCGGACCTGAATGATCTCATTCAACTGCTTCGCGACCGCGAGCAGGACCATCACAACTGGCTGACGGAGCTGGAGGCGTGCGTCCGCGAACGCCGTCCGTTCAAAATGGCCAGAGATCCCCATGCCTGCAAATTCGGGTTGTGGTACGACAAATTTCAGACCGACAACAGCCTCTTGAAGATGTCGCTCAAAAAGATGAACGAGCCGCACCAGTTGATTCATGCCGCCGCGGATGAAGTCCTGCGCCTGGTCGAGGCGGGGGACACGGCCGGCGCCACGAAACTGCTGGCCCTGAGGCGGAACCGGGAGCTGGCGGAGCTCTCCAAGCTGTTCGAGGAATCCCGCCGGATTTTGGTGGAGCACCATCGCGAACTGGCGGTCGTGCTCGTTCGCGGCGAGAAACGTTTCGCCATCAGCATCGACCAGGTGGAGGCCGTCGAGCGCATTCCGGAACAGAACATCGAGCCGCTGCCCGGCTCCATGGCCGGCCAGACGGAAAACCATTCCTGGCGGATTGGAAAGCGAATCAAGACCAATCAGACCATCTTGCTGCTGGATGAGACGTTTTTATTCAGTTCCGACGCCATCGACTCGATACCCACCCGACCCCCGCGGGTTCCGGCCGTCACTGCGCCGGCCTGAGCATCGCGCCTTTCCACGGGGCCACCGCAAAGTGACGCGGTGAGCCCGCGCCAATTGCGCCAGCGTCCGCACTGCGCCAGAATCTTCTTGAACCCGGCGCGTTAACGGCCGACTTTCTGTCGTGGCTAAATCCGGATTCTCCAGCAGCCGAATCGCGCGGGCCGCCGTGCTCGGCGTGTTGCTCGCCCTCTTCAGCCCGCAACCGCTCCCCGCCCGTGATGCCTTTGTGCTCCTTTCCGGCGGCGACACCGAAATGGAAAACAATCTCTCCCAATATTTGCAGGCCAAGGCCATGGCCGAGTTCTTCGACCGCAATTACCCGCGCAACTCGGTCTGGATATTTTTCGGCGCGGGCAACGTCGCCGGCGCCAAGCCGGTGTTCAGCGACGTTTACCGCGAGGTCAAGCGCGACGGCGTCCTCGTGGACGCCTGGCTCCCGGGCGCGCTGCCGCACAACCGACCCGCCACGCGCGAGGAATTCCTGCCCGCGTTGCGCCGCGAAATCCTGCCCGCGGTCGCCGACGGCGGCACGCTCTACCTGTTCGTCGGCGATCACGGCTCGCGATCCCCCGGGCGAAACTCGGAAAGCGTCATCGTCCTTTGGGGCGTTTACCGCGACCCGGTCGCCGCGCACGGCTGGAGCGAGACCGACGCGGAATCGCTTGGAGTGACGGAGTTGCGGCGCGATCTGGCCGCGGGCATCGGCCGGGGCCGCGTCGTCTTTTGCATGACCCAATGTCACGCCGGCGGATTTCATTACCTGGGCATCCCGCGTGAAATGACCCCCGAACCCTCCTGGTTCACCGCCCTGCCGGATTGGGCGAAGCATAAACAACCGCCAATCTCGCTGCGCGCGGCGGGATTTGCGGCGACGGATGAATTCTCGCTCGCGTCGGGCTGCGACCCCTCGCCCGATCCAGAAATCTGGGCGGGTTATGAGCGTTACCTTCCGGAAAATCTGCTCGGCCTGAACCTCTTCACTTGGAAACGCACCGGCAACGGCTGCCGGTCTTTCGCCGAGGCTCACGCGGCGGCGACCCTCGCGGACCGCACCATCGACAAGCCCCGCTCCACTTCGGAGCAATACCTGGAACGCTGGGCCACGCTGATTGAAACCCACCTCACGCACGAGTCCCAGCTTACCCCGGAGTTGAAACAGGCCGTGGACAATTACCAGCGCACCGTGGACGGGCGGACGCCGAAGATGGATGACGCCGCCTTTCAAGACCGCCAGGCCCTTTTTCAAAGTTTCATTGAAAAGTTGGCCGCGCAAAATAACGCCCCTGTACTCCTTTCCGGCACGCGCACGGAATTGGAGAGTATCATGCAGCAGCAGCCCACCATGGCGATGGACGACTCCGCCACTTCGTCGCGCCCAAACCGCCGGACGCGCCGGCTGTGGGACCATATTGTGCGGCCCGCCTGGAAAGCTGCTGTGGAAAGCGATCAGGCCACGACTGTGCCGGCGGCGGCCGCGGAGTTCGAAAAGTTTCTGCTCGATCAGGAGGACCGCGGCGTCGATTTCTTTTTCGGCGACGGCGATGACCTGCGCAACGACGTCTTCTGGCAGGCGGGTTATGGAGACCCGCAGACGATGAACCCCGCCCGGGCGCAGGCCATCGCCCTGTGGGCGCAGCAAAGGAATGACAAAATCCTCGCCTGGGCGAAAGGCGGCGACGATGAAGCCTTGCGTCGCGCCGCCGACCGTTTGGCACAATTGACCGCGCAGCCGGACGCGAGCGCGACGCCGATGGATGACGAGGACAAAACCCAATTGAAAGCCACCGCCGCGGAACGCACGCTCTTCTACCGCCGCGTTTTGGCCGCGTGGGAATTTTTGCTGGCCGTCAATGACCAGCCGGCCCTGGCCAAGTTGCGGGAGTTGACCGAACTCGAGCGCACGCCATTGCCGCCCGCCAAATGAAGCGTCCTCCGGCGCGTTCCGCGCCCGGCTCGGGCGAAACGCGTAACTAAATTGAGCGCCAATCCGTCTGAGCCACCAACCATGCGAGGACCCGCAACGAATCCATCCGCGGATGCCACCGGACGCCGGCTCTTGCCCGTGCTGTTCCTGCTGTTCGTGGGCAGCGGTTGCGCGGCGTTGATTTACGAGATCGTCTGGCTGCAACTCCTGCAACTGGTCATCGGTTCGTCGGCGGTGTCGCTGGCCGTGCTGCTCGGCACGTTCATGGGCGGAATGTGCCTCGGCAGTCTTGCCCTTCCGCGGCTTCTGTCCCCGCGGCAGCACCCCTTGCGCGCCTATGCGATGCTGGAATTCGGCATTGGCGTTCTCGGAATAATGCTGTGGTTTGCGCTGCCGCCCATCGCGCGATTTTACGCCGGGCACGCCGGGCACGGCCTGCCGGCAATTCTGCTGCGCGGACTCATTTGCGCCGTCTGCCTGTTGCCGCCCACGGTGCTGATGGGCGCGACGCTGCCGGCCATTTCGCGCTGGATTGAAACCACGCCGCGCGGCGTCTCCTGGCTGGGATTCTTCTATGGCGGAAACATCGCCGGCGGCGTGCTCGGCTGCCTGCTGGCGGGGTTCTACCTGCTGCGCGTCCTTGACATGGAAGTCGCAACCTTTGTGGCTGCGGCCATCAACACCGTCGTGGCCGCCGCCGGCTTTATCTTGGCCGCCTTCGCGCCCGGACCCGGCCCAGAACGCGATGCTGAAGTTCAAGGCGTGGAACCCGCGCCCGGTTCGCCCTGGGTCTATCTCGCCATCGCCCTGTCGGGAATGTGCGCGCTCGGGGCCGAAGTCATCTGGACGCGCCTGCTGTCTCTCTTGTTGGGCGGGACGGTTTACACGTTCTCCATCATTCTCGCTGTATTTCTTGTGGGCCTGGGAATCGGCAGCAGCGCCGGCTCTTTTCTGGCGCGGACGCTGTCGCGGCCCCGGCTTGCGCTCGGCGTGTGCCAGTTGTTGCTCACCGCCGCCATCGCCTGGAGCGCAATGATGATTTGCAAGTCGCTCCCCTATTGGCCGGTCGACCCGTCGCTCTCGTCGAGCCCGTGGATCAGCTTTCAACTCGACCTCGCCCGCTGCCTTTGGGCGATTCTCCCCGCCACCTGCCTGTGGGGCGCAAGTTTCCCGCTCGCGCTGGCGGCGGTGGCCGCGCCCGGCCAGGATCCGGCGCGGCTCGTCGGCCACGTTTATGCCGCGAATACCATCGGCGCAATCGTCGGCGCGCTCGGCGCCAGCCTCGTGCTGATTGCCTGCATTGGAACGCAACACGCCCAACAGTTGCTCGTGCTCATCGCGGCAATTGCGGCAATCCTCATGTTCGCCACCGGCGCTCCCAAGCCCGGTGGGTTTTTCGCCGCGTTGGCCACCGTTATTGTTGCGATTGGCCTGGCGCTCAGCGTCTCGGCGGTGCCGTGGGGTTTGGTTGCGGAAGGACGAAACTACGCAGTGAAGGGTGACGACGGCAGGCTGCTCTACATGGGCGAGGGCATGAACGCCTCCGTCGCGGTGACGGAGACCGCCGACGGCATCCGCAATTTTCACGTCAGCGGCAAGATTGAAGCCTCCACCGACCCGCGCGACATGCGGCTGCAACGCATGCTCGGCCACCTCCCCGCCCTGCTCCACCCGGATCCGCGTTCCGTGCTCGTCGTTGGCTGCGGCGCGGGCGTGACCGCGGGGTCGTTCGTCGTGCATCCGGGCATCCAAAAAATCGTCATCTGTGAAATCGAGCCGCTCATTCCGCGCATCGTGGCGACCAATTTTGCGAAGGAGAATTACGACGTCATCCGCGACCCGCGCGTCCAGGTGGTCTACGATGACGCGCGCAATTACGTGCTCACCTCGAAGGACAAGTTCGACATCATCACCTCCGACCCCATCCACCCGTGGGTCAAGGGCGCGGCAACGCTTTACACAAAGGAGTATTTTGAAATGTGCCGCGACCATTTGAACCCGGGCGGATTTGTCACGCAATGGGTACCGCTTTACGAAAGCAATCCCGGCGTTGTGAAAAGCGAGATTGCGACCTTCTTCGAAGTCTTCCCCGGCGGCACGATCTGGGCCAATGACGAAAGCGGCAAGGGCTACGACATCGTGATGCTCGACCAGGCGGGGCCGACCAAAATCAACGTCGACGACTTGCAGGCGCGGCTTGACCGCTCGGATTACACGGACGTGGGCGTGTCGCTGCGCGAGGTGGGCTTCAAGTCGGCGATTGATTTGCTCGGCACCTACGGCGGCCGGGCGTCGGACCTTCAACCGTGGCTGCGCGGCGCCGAGATCAACCGCGACCGCAACCTCCGCCTCCAATATCTCGCGGGCATGAACCCAAACCTCTACCAGGAGGAACCAATCTTCGACGACATGGAAACCTACCGTCGCTATCCCAAGGATTTGTTCATCGCGTCCGACGCAACCAAAGCAGCGCTCGTGGTCGCGATTGAAAGAGGCAAGACCGGCCGCCAATAACAGTTCACGCTGCCGGCAAGTTATTTTAGTAGTCACGGATATCTCTCTTATGCGAGCTGTAACCTTTCCCCAAAGGCGGGCGTCTCACGTTACGATTAGCGAAGCCAGTGAATTGCACGGGACAGTGCAGCGTCTGGCCCGAGACAACAACCAACCAAAATATATATATGCAAAGCAAAACCAAAAACCTGGCTTCCCTTCTTAGCGCCGGCGTCTGCGCAATTTTTGCGCTCGGCGTCGTCGCCACCCAGGCGCAGGACCAGAAAGTCGACCCCAACGGCACGTGGAAGTGGACCCAGCCCGGCCGCAATGGCGGCCCGGACCGCGAATTCAGCCTCACGTTGAAGGCCGACGGCGGCAAATTGACCGGCGCGCTCACCCAGCCCGGCCGCGGCGGCGGCGACCCGGTGAGCACCGATATTTCGAACGGCACCATCACCGGCGACCAAATCTCCTTCGAGATCGTTCGTGACACCCAAAACGGCTCGGTCACCAACAAATACGCGGGCAAGATTTCCGGCGACACCATCACCGGCACGCAACCCGGCGGCCGTGGCCGGCGTCGCGGCGGCGCGGGCGGCGGAATGGCCGGCGGCACCAACGCCCCCGCTGGTGGCGGCGGATCAGCCGACGCCTCGGCCCCGCCCGCTCCTCCCGCGCCGACCACACGCCCGTGGACGGCGACACGCTCCACCACCTGATTGACGGTCCATCGGGCCATCGCAATTTTAGTCAGGTACAGGTAACAGACGCGGCGGTCAGCAATGGCCCCGCGTCTGTTTTATTTTTCTGACGCCCCTCCTCCTCACGGCACCGGCACCGTGCTGAAAATTTTCTTGATTATGTCGTCCGTCGTCGTGGCCTGCGCTTCGGCCTCGTAAGTGAGAATGATGCGATGCCGCAGCACGTCCGGTCCGATGCTCTTCACGTCCTCCGGTGTCACGTAGCCGCGCCCCTGCAGCAGCGCCCAGGCCTTCGCCGCCACCGTCAGAAAAATCGTCGCGCGCGGCGATGCCCCGAACTGGATGAGATGTTTGATGTCCAACTTGTATTTGTCCGGCGTGCGCGTGGAAAAAACCAGGTGGACGATGTAATCGCGCACTTTTTCGTCCACGTGCACCTGGTCCACGAGCTTGCGCGTGTGCAAAATCTCCTCCAGCGGCACGATCGGCTTCACTTCGCTTTTCGGCGAGGTAAACGCCATCGTGTCCAGAATCTTCCGTTCCTCCGCGAAATTCGGGTAGCCAATCAGCACCTTGAACATGAACCGGTCCACCTGCGCCTCCGGCAAGGGATACGTCCCCTCCTGGTCTATCGGGTTCTCCGTCGCCAGCACCAGAAACGGCGACGGCAACGGCATCGTCTCGCCGCCCAGCGTCACCTGCCGCTCCTGCATCGCCTCCAGCAGCGCCGATTGCACCTTCGCCGGCGCGCGGTTGATTTCATCCGCCAGCACCAGGTTCGCGAACACCGGCCCCTTCGTCGCGTGATATTTCCCGTCCTGCGGACTGTAAATCAAAGTGCCGATGATGTCCGCCGGCAGCAGGTCCGGCGTGAACTGGATGCGATGGAACTGCGCCTGGATCGCCGCCGCGAGCGTCCGCACCGACAACGTCTTGGCCAGGCCCGGCACGCCTTCGAGCAGCACGTGGCCGTTCGCCAGCAGCCCCACCAGCAGCCGGTCCACCAATTGCTCCTGGCCGACGATGACCGACCCGATCTCCTTCCGCAACGCACCGACCCACGCCGCGGCCCGTTTCACGTCCTCGCTTGTTTCGTTCAATGTGGCTGACATTCAGGCGGGCAATATAATTGCTTTTGCGCGGAGATACAGAAAAAACCTTCGCCTCCCGTTCCCCGTTTTTAACTTTGCGTTTGTGATTTTAAATTCCTTTGGACGGCCTCCAACAAAATCCTCGTCGGCTGGTTTAATTTCATCGCCAGCGCCCGCTCAATCGTCACCCACTCAAACTCACGCGCCTCGTCATTCAACTTCACCTTCGTCTCTCCCGCGCACCGCGCCGTGTAGTTCAGCAGCACAAAATGCGCGTCCCGGTAAAACTCCGTCGAGTGAATGCAATCCTGCACCAGCACGAACCGGATGTCCGTCACGTCCAGGTCCGTTTCCTCCTTGAGCTCGCGCCGCAACGCGTCCTCCGACCGCTCGCCCCATTTTATTTTCCCGCCGGGAATGCCCCACAACCCCGACCACTTGTGCGTGCGCACCATCAGCACCAGCCCGGCGTCGTTGAAAATCAATCCGCCCACCGTCACCACCGGATGCGCGTAAACCTCGTCCGGTTTCAGGCACATTTGATTGCGCTCCAAAATCTCCCGCAACTCGCCCAGGTGTTCCACCATCAATTCCGGGCCCGCCGTCCGGAGCTGCTCCAGCCCGCTGAACCCCGTCAACACCGCGCACGAATGCACCCCGCCGCAATGCGCCGTCTCGATGTCATGCGGCATGTCGCCCACGAACATCGTTTCCTCCGGCGCAAAACCGTTCTCCTTAAGCACCGCGTGAATCACCTGCCGCTTGTCCGGCACCCCCAGGTGCGTGCTCATGAAGAACTGCGCGAAATCAGTGGCCGCCGATTGCGTCGCGAAATGTTCCGCCGTGATCGTGCTCAACACCACCATGCGCGCGCCGCGCTCCCGGCAAAACTCCAGAAACTCCCGCGCGTGCGGCTGCGCCGTTACCGAATCCTGCCATTCCCGGAACGCGCCATGAAACCACGCCTCCAGTTGCGGCACCGGCACGTCCGGCGCATGACGGTCGAAAAATTTTTGATATGGCAGGCAGAATTCCCCGCGGAACTGTTCCAGGCTCATCTCCGGCCGGCCGGCCCGCGCGAACACATGATTCGTCGCCTTCCACACCGCCGGCAGATCATCCACCAGCGTCCCCGACCAGTCGAAAATCACGTTCCGAATCATCCCGCCCACCTTAACCCGCCACCGCCCCCGCGGACAGTTTGATTTCAAATGTTCTCACCTGTGAACTCTGTGGCATCGATCCCTGGCTTGCCGCGCCGACGAGGCCCCGAAGGGGCCAAACGTGAATAGCCGTGGGTACAACCCGCGGTTGACGTTCCCGCCGCCTCCGCTCTCTCTCGCCCCGCGAGCAATGAGCGGGGAGAGAGCCGGAGAGAGGGGTCGCCCGGAATGTTACCAGACCGGGCCAGATACCGTGGCCCCCACCCCCGCCATCCTCGTAAAAAAGATTCATTTTTCGGTTTGACCTGGTGCGACTGGGTGCGACTGGGTGCGACCGGACGCCTCCGCCGCCACGTTGCCGCCTCCGGGTTCCTGTGACTTCATCCACCGCGAGGCCGCCGACGCCAGGCGCTCCACTTGTCCCGCTCTAAATTCCTCCGCAACCTCCCGCCGAATCTTTTTTTCATCCAACTCCTCCACCTTCCGGTCCCAGCGCTCCGCCGCGATCCGCACCCGCTCCGCCCGATGATCCGCCCGCCGCAACACCGCCAGGTGCGGCAGTATCTCCCGCAGCAACCGCCACCGCTCCTTCGGCTTGGTCTTCTCCGTCAACAACGCCTCCGTCGTCCGCACCAGTTCCAGCGACAGCGACACCGACAGGCAGTCGCCCAAATCCGCCTCGTCCGTGGTTGCGATGACGCCATCAACCCGGTCCATCAACTTCTGGACCATGTTCCGCGCATCCTCCTCGCGCAGCCATTCCCGATGGCCGCCCGCCCGCCATTCGCTCAGGTTCTGCTTGGTGATCGGAACACCTCCAAACTGTTCGGCGACAATCCCCTGCACCTCCGGCAACCCATTGAGCCATTCCAAAATCGCCGCCCCGTTCTCGCCGTCACGGATGCGTTCATTCAACAACTCCCGCACCACGTGCGGCAGCCGTGCAATCTTGCCATTACGCGTCATCCCACCCCCCTTTCCCATTCATTCTTGCGTTTTTCATTTTGAATTTTTAATTGTTGTCCCATCCCCTCTTCAATTTTGCATTTTGAATTTTACATTTTTAATTGGCCGCCCATCCCCTCGTCCATTTTGCATTTTTAATTTTGCACTTTTAATTGCCCATCCTCCCACACCCCCTTGGACATTGAGCGTCCAACCCACAAATTCACTTCGTAGCTCCAATCCATTAAAATAACTCAAAAAAAGCTACCAATCAGAACTTGCTCTTAGCGGGGAACCCAAACGGGGGCACGCGGAAGCGACTACCAATCTTCAGGCCTGAGTTGTTGCGTTTCCAGATTGCCTCCGACCTGCGGGATCAACTCGATTTCATGTCCGTGGACTGAATCCCCAGACTCGTAAAATACCATGCCATCTGGAATGCAACTATAAGACGTACGCGGACCAAAAAGATAATTAGAGCCATACCAAGCCTTCGGTGATAAATTGACATCCGGGTGGCACGCTTTGACAAGTTTACGATACGAATCCTTGATCTGGCCCGAAGAAGCGTTTCGAGGAAGGCCCAAGACTTTATAGTAGTCTTTCATTAGCCGACTTTATTTGAGGCTATCCCGAGGCCAGGAAAAAGCGAGGAAATAAAGTTCGGATTCTGCTTGTTAACAAATTGCTGGGGCTAGCGCCTTCAGCGCGCCGCGAGACGGCTCCGTTAGTCAATCCGAGACTCAGAGAGCGTGCCATCAGGACGCAGACAACTGGCATGCGTGAAAGTCAGCATATTCAGACCGTAGGAAATGGTGAAGCCAGCGAGGCGCAGGAAAGCGTCAGGTTTTCTGAGGAAAACCGGGCTTCCACTGGCTCCGCCATATGGATCTGCGAGGGCTGGTGTTCGATTTGGTTCTATGCGCATAACATTCGAGACGTCCGCAACGAATCTAAATTCGGAGGCATCCGCGACCGAGAGATCGAATGTCACTCGGCCGAATTCCAAGCCGGAAGCGCTTCCCACACGCCTCCCGCCGGGGTACCCATGCAAAACGAGCTTGTCGCCTTTTGAAAGCTTCGGCGGCGGACGCCGGTGCAATTCGTAAAACTGCCTGCCTTGGCAGGCATCCAAAAGCGGCCCCGCGTCAAAAGTCACAAGATCTAGCATTGTGTTCCGGTCAATGAGCCAGTCTGGCTTGAGAACAAGCGGATTACCCCGGTCAAGGCAAACACCCATTACTAGCTCAGACTTCTCACGACGCAGCGCCTCAAATTCCTCCAGAACGTGATCGCAAGTAACCAAGACCTTTCTTTCGCCCGTGTCCACCAAACCAAAGCTCCCGCTCGCCTCGATGGTTCCCTCTGCTGATTTTAGGGATGTGGCGAGATAAAGTGGTCCGCAAAACGGTTGAATCTGGGGACCGACGAAATGCAGAAGCTCAGTTCGAAGATCCATTTGAACAGATTCCATATTCATTTCTGAACCTACCACGGTTCGGCCAAAAGTCACTGACCGACACTTGCCGCCGCCGAATTTCTCGCATAACATTTACGGCCCAAACATGCAACCAACCGCCATTTCCAGCACCCCACAACCGCCCTACTACGCCGTCATTTTTACCTCGTTGCGAACCGACGGCGACCGCGGGTACGGGCACATGGCGGAAAAAATGGCTGAACTCGCCGCCCAGCAACCCGGCTATCTCGGCATGGAAACCGCCCGCAGCCCGGAAGGATTGGGCATCACCGTTTCCTATTGGAAATCGCTGGAAGACATCGCCCGCTGGAAGGCCGACGCCGAACATCAAGTCGCCCAACAAAGCGGCAAGAGCACGTGGTACCAGAATTACCGCGTCCGCATCGCCAAAGTGGAACGGGATTATTCGAAAAGCGGTTGAGTCTCCCCCGCGTCAAACGATCGCGGCGGCCCATCTTCCTGCTCACCGCTCACTGCTCACCGCTCACTTTTCCCTGCTCACCGCTCGCCCCCCTCAACCTTCCCCAGCCCCGCGCCGATATACGGCTGATTGGCAGTGTCGATGGCACGGAAAATGCATGTAGTCTGCCGGCAGGCCGATAATGACACGTGTGCGTGTCTTTCGCCGCTGTGACTGGGGTCAAATGCCCCAGGAGGCTCGTGCCCCGGATAATTTCGGGACATCACCTAAATGAAATTGGAAGCTTTCAACCTGGTATTCCCGGTGGAATACCTCCGGGCGGCCCTGCTCGTGTCCCTCCTGAGCGTGTGGGTTCTCGTTGGCCTGTTTTTCTATCTCAACCGCTTCACCCGCCGCCAATATTTCACCGTCTGGACGGCCGCCTGGCTCTTTTACGCCCTCTGGCTCACCCTGAGCGTGCAGGCGCAAAATGCCGGCGTGGACAACTGGATGTTCATGATCAAGCAGTGGTGCATCTCCATCTCGGCGGTTTTTCTGTTGTGGGGCAGTCTCAGCTTTCTCGGGTTGCCGGTGCCGCAATCCTTGTTCGGCCTGTTCATGCTCTTTCTCATGGCCTGGAGCGTCGTCAGCCGGCAGGTGCTCTCCAGCGTCGTGGAAATGCAGCTTCCGGTCTTTCTCCTCATCGGCTCCGGAAGCCTCTTCGCCAGCGCCTGCTTTTTCCGGCTGCGCAAACGCCTGCCGTACGTCGGCGCGGGAATGCTGTCGCTTGGCTTTTTGCTTTGGGGCTTTTACCTCGCGTCCTATCCCGTCGCGCAGGCCAACAAGGAACTCCAGAGCGCCGGCTTTTTCGCCGCCGCCGTCCTCCAGCTGTTCATCGCCGTCAGCATGATCGTGCTCGTGCTCGAGGAGGTGCGCCACAAGACCGAGCAGCTTCGCGTCGAAATGGAGGCCGCGCGCTCCGAAAAACTCGCCATGCAGGCCAAGGTCCTCACCACCCAGGACGAATGCCGTTCCCTTTATGACCAGGTCCGGCTGACCAAGGGCGTCCAGGAAGCCTACGAGGAACTCCGCCGAACGCAATCCATGGTCGTGCAGCAGGAACGCCTGCGCGCCCTCGGCCAGATGGCCAGCGGCGTCGCCCACGACATCAACAACGCCCTCATGCCCATCGTCGCCTATTCGGAAATGATGCTCAACGGCAAGCTCGAGTTGAGCGAGGACGCCCAGCGCCGCCTCCAGGTCATCCACCGCTGCAGCCGGGACATCGCCCACACCGTCATGCGCATGCGCGAATTTTACCGGCGTTCCGAAGCCGAGAAACTCGTCAAGGTGGACGTCAACCGCATCATCGATGAAACCATCGACCTCACCCGCCCCCGCTGGCGCGACGACGCCCAGCGCCAGGGCATTTCCATCCAGTTCGACCGGCAACTCGACCCCGACCTGCCGCTGCTTTTGAGCGAGCCCAGCGAATTGCGCGAGGCGCTCACCAACCTGATTTTCAATTCCGTGGACGCCATGTCCAAGGGCGGCACCATCACCATGATTACCCGCACCGTCGACTCCACCGTCCCCGGCGCCGACGAGCAACGCGGCGTGCAAATCGTCGTCAAGGACAGCGGCATGGGCATGGA
>Ga0181537_10002886_pt1 | contig 14945 bp, 9 predicted proteins | sample PEATcosm2014_Bin_39_FD_119765 | JGI IMG/M metagenome (GOLD analysis project Ga0181537, IMG submission 119765) | Peatland microbial communities from MTU Mesocosm Facility, Houghton, MI, USA - PEATcosm2014_Bin23_10_metaG | ecosystem: Environmental > Terrestrial > Soil > Wetlands > Peat | place... | reverse complement strand
GATGTTGGGCGACTTGCCCCCGAGCTCCAGCGTCAAGCGCTTCATTGTGTCCAGGGAGTTCTTGGCGACCAGTTTTCCGATCTGCGTCGAACCGGTGAAGGCGATTTTCTGAATGTCGGGACTTTGCGTCAACTCCGTCCCGACGACCTCGCCGAGGCCCGTCACGACATTGATGACGCCAGGAGGCAATCCGGCTTCATGAAATGCGTCCATTAACACTTCGGTTTGCATAGCGCTCATCTCGCTGGGCTTTATGACGACCGTGCATCCGGCAGCGATTGCCGGCGCGACCTTGATCGCGATCGAGCCGGCGCTCGAGTTCCACGGCGTAAATATGCCCACTACGCCGACCGGCTCCATCACGATCTTGGATGTGCCGACATTCTTGACCAGGTCGAAATCTTCGAGGACTTTCTTGAAGTGCAGGAAAATGTTCGCCGCGAGGTTGTTGGAGCCCTGCGCGCGGTCTTGCGGTGCACCGTATTCCAGGACCGTCGCCTCAACGAGTTGATCCATTCGCTTGGCCACGGCGTCGTGCAACCGCTGCAGGAGCTCCATCCGGTATTCCTTGCTACTTTGCGAAAAGGTGTTGAAGGCCTCTTTCGCTGCACCGATGGCTTTTCGGGAGTCGATTTCGTCTGCCATGGTGACCTTGCCGATAACCTTGTTGTCGGTCGGGTTCACCAGATCGACGATCTGGGTTCCATGGGGAGTGACGAACTGGCCGTTGATATAGGCGCGATCAAAGGCTCTTACCGGAGTCGTGGTTTCAAGTGTTTTCATTTGTGTCACCCTTCATGATTTTCGGCTTTACCAAGGTCGCTGTGTCTCTCAGGACCCGAGCTCACAATTTCAGTGTGGCTCAAGAGTGGGTCGGCGTAACAAGCAAAAGACGCCAATGCTCTTGCAGAACGTGCCAAAAAGTTTATTGCTGAGCTGCCGCTCCTAATCCCAACCTCAGGGGCGCGATCTTTCTGCCGCAAGGTGGCGTTGCCGGTGACGGGAGAAGCCACCGCGCGCCGGGCGTCCTGACCTTGTGGTTCGGCGGACGTCCGCTTCTTGCAATTTGACGGTCGGGTCTTGGGGATGCCGATACGCAGCAACGGGTCGTTCCCTGAAAAGGTGGATCGATGAAGAAGGATTCGTAGTCTGATCCCAAGGTCTGCGCTCGCTTACGCATGACTGACGGCACGTTCAAACCGGCGGATCTCCCAAAGAGGCGCCGAGTCGTTGTCCTCAAAGCGCCTCGCTTGCCGACCGGAGGCGACTGCTTGGCCAGTTGAGCAAAAACCCCATATTGGGTACGATACACCCCAATATGGGAACGACGTCAAAAGCCGCTGTTGCGAAGCACGGGGCATCCGCCGGGCTCGGCAATGCGCTATTTACCAAGGTCCAACAGCGCGTGCTGGGTGTTCTGTTCGGCAGTCCAGGCCGCAGCTTCTACGCCAACGAAATCATTGCGCTTGCCGGATCCGGCACGGGCGCCGTACAGCGCGAACTGGCCAAATTGGCAGAAGTGGGCTTAGTTACCGTTAGGCGCCAGGGGAACCAGAAGCATTTTCAGGCCAATGCCGTCTCGCCGGTTTTCGATGAGCTGCGCGGGCTCGTTCTCAAGACGTTCGGCCTCGCTGATATCGTTCGTAGCGCTTTGCTGCCGATGGCAACCCAAATTCGCGCTGCGTTTGTCTATGGTTCCGTCGCAAAGGCACAGGACACGGCGACCAGCGACATTGATTTAATGGTTGTCAGCGACAGCGTGAACTACGGGGAAGTCTTCTCCGCCTTGGAGCAAGCCGCGAGCGCCCTTGGACGCGCGGTGAATCCCACCGTGTACACGTCACACGAGTTCGACCGACGGATTCACGACGGCAAGGCCTTCGTAACACGGGTGATGAAGCAACCCAAGCTTTGGTTGATTGGAGACGAGCGTGACCTCGCCGCTTGAAAATCTGAGCGGACCGGGAAAGGCGCTTGCGGCGGAGCCGCCAGACGCGAAAGAGTTTGCTGTACTAAAACGATCCGGGCTGGTGCGGCTGAAGGATGCAGAGAATGCGGCCAATTCGCTGGAGAGTCGCTTTGACCTGGCCTACAACGCCGCGCATGCGCTATCGCTGGCCGCGCTTCGCTGGCACGGCTACCGGCCAAGCAAGCGTTACATCGTGTTTCAAGCACTACCGCATACGCTTGGCCTGGGACCCGAGGTATGGCGCGTGCTTTCGAAGTGTCACGATATCCGGAACGTGGGTGAGTACGAAGGCGACCTCGATGTCAATGAGCGAGTAGTTGTTGATCTGATTGCCGCTTGCAAGTTTGCAACGCCGTTGCAGCGAAGCTCAATGAGTTACAGTCGCCGAAGGATGATGCCTGACGCAGCGTGGGTTGTGGCGCGAAGCGTCGCCTACGCCTAGGGCGAGATTGCGTAATGCAGCGACCGGAAAAGTCTGCGTGACTTTTGCGTGACCCGGTGGTGCTCTGTTGTGCTCAGTGGTGCCAATTGCAACGGACGCCACGCGGTAAGTTATTGAAAGAAAAGGTTCTAAAAACTAACAACCGCTCTCATAATGCCGAGGTCGTGAGTTCGAGTCTCACCCTAGCCACCAATCGGTAAAAGCCCGAAAGCGCATTCATGTTTGCTGTATAGCAACCTAATCATTGGCGGCCGCTGCTATTTGAGTTTGTCGCCGTCCACTGGCGCCACCTTAGGTGCCCGCCGCAGATACTTGACCAAGTCCTTGGGCTTTGAGGTTCCGGCACGGCCCTTGAGGAACTCGCTGGCCGTACGAAGCGTTCCGACCTTCTCCGCAACCGCCGCCGAAATGACCTGATTCAGCGATACGCCATCAAGTTTCGCCAATTCCGCGGCTGCGCTCTTTACTGAATTTGGCAGTTTCAACAGGGAATGTGCTCTTGCTCATTTGGCCAACTCCTTGAGGAACTCAGCGGGGGTAATCGTCGCTACTCCAAATCGCTCTGTGGCGGATCGACGGGATGCAAGGGGTCACGCGGCGACCACTCGGTTCTTCCCCGCGTGTTTGGCGGCATACATCGCGGCATCGGCGCGCGCCAGCAAATCCGCCTTATCGAAACCGCCGCTCTCTTGAATCACCAACCCCAGACTGGCAGTCACGTAGACTTCGTTACCGCTAAGCGAGAATGGCCGCCTCAGGGAGGCGATGATCTTATCCGCCACCCGGCGCGATTCGTCACGTGGGTCGGACAGCCCTTCAAGGATGATCGTGAATTCGTCCCCCGCCAGGCGGGCCACTGTGTCCGAATCGCGGACCGCGCCGGAAAGACGTTGGGACAATTGAATCAGCAGGTCATCGCCCCCTCGGTGTCCAAACTTGTCATTGATCTCCTTGAAGCCGTCGACATCGATGAATATCAACGCAATGGCCGCTCCGGAGCGGTCCATCCGTGCAGCGGCCGACTTCAACCGATCCAGAAAGAGCGAGCGGTTCGGCAAAGCGGTGAGGGAATCATATTGACTCAGCGCGGTCAACTTGCGTTCCGACTCAATGCGCTCCGTAATGTCTCGTGCTATCCCGACAAACGAGCGCCTGCCCGAGAGACTCGACTCGCGAATGGTCAACTCGAGCGGGAACTCGGAGCCGTCTTTGCGTTGTCCGGAAAGTTTTACATTGCGCTCCCCGGCGAGGATTCCGAGCCCGCGCTCCAGATCCTCATGCAAGCGGCCGAACGTTGCGTCGCGACTCTTATCCGGCAACAACATGCTCGTTCTATTCCCGATCAACTCGCAAGCCTGGTAGCCGAAGATCTCACAGATCGCCGGGTTCACATCCTCGATCAAACTGTTGGCATCGAACGTGAATATTCCTTCAGCCACCGTCTCGATCACCGTTCGCATCTGCAATTCTCGTTCGTTGGCGCGCGCCTCGGAAGCCAGCATCTGCGCGGTTAAGGGTTTGAGTTGCATATACAGCATGCTTGCGCCCAATAGCGCGAGACCGAGGAAAAGCGGCACTCCAATCTGCAATGATTGCCGAATGATTGCGTACAGTTCCGCCGCATCCTGCTTGACCACCATGCCGAGGCCCGGGGCCAACAAGCCGTAGGCGGCAATGACGTTCTGACCGCGATAGTCTACCGTGACGACATCGCCGGTTTGACCGGCGAGCGCTAGCTGCATCGGCAATCGGCCGCTGCCGCGGGCGGACGGGGTAACCGTGAACGGAACGCTGTGGCGGCTTCCAGGGAAGCACAAGAGCTCCACGCTCCGTTGGATACATACTGCTATTTCCCCGGTTCGGCCCAGGTTTCCCGTATCGAACAGAGCCTTCTCCAATGAGCCGGCTGATTGCTCCATGACGATGGAGCCGATGCGCTTCCCGTTACTCAACAGCTCGGTGCGTGTTCGAATGACCAGCTCGCCATCCCAAAGCAATTCCGAACCGTTACCGAGCGGAGCCGTGACGCTCGGGGTCGCACCAGAATTGCCGAATCTCCTCAGCACCACCCCGGCGCCGTTCTCGAGAGCGATACCGCGTATGCTCGCGGAGATCATCTCGGCATTGATCGCGCTCACAGCCTCCATTGAGGAATTCGACTCGACCAATAGCTTGCGACTCGCGTCGGCGAAGCGCGCAAGTCGATTTGCCGTGAACGCAGTCTGAATGCCTTCCTCGGTCGTCGCAGTAAAAAGCGCGCTCCGGTCGTGCAAGATGCTTTGAAGCTTGCTCGAGAGCATTTTCTGAGTAGTATCTTGCTGCACCACGAAGCCGGACAATGCGGCGGTGATGGTCACCACCGCCAGCGTGGCCGGGCCAAGAAGCCGAATCTTCTGGTCTTCGCGAAAATACCTGTGCGATAGGTACCAAGGGCTCTCAGACCACATCAGGCGCAGCGCGACCGAGCAGAGGATCATTCCTGCGGCTGTGGGAACGGCCATTCGCGCCGAACGGGTCCAGTCAAACAAGAGCTCCTGCATCAACGCATAGCCCGCGAGTCCGGTTAGGCCGACCGCCAGAACACAAAACGTTACAAGCACGGCGCCTATCCCCAGGTTCCTGGAGGTAACGCGATCCGCAAGCAGTATTCCAGCACCAACCAAGATGAAGCCGATGGCGGAGTTTGGCGCCATCCGTCCGGGACGCGCATTCCCATAGTCATACCAGGTATGCAGAAAGCTGAAATCAACGCCAAGGGACCTGTCCAGCAGCAACTCGACAAGGACAACGGCGCACAGCAGCATCGGTAAAACAGCCAGCACGGTGCGCGTCCGTAGTGCCACAGTGTTTGGCAGGCGGGTAAGCCAGAACGCAGCACTAAAAAGAAGAAAGCACAGTCCGGTATTGAAGACCATCGGGAGCATTCCCGGGACGATGGAAGTCAACCCGGGGGACCGCAGAATCCAGCCGCCGGCACCGGCAGTGCCGATCGCGATGGCGGAACAAACGAGCATGTGTAAGCGAGACGCTTTACCCCGATGCGGTTCCGAAAGTGCAATGTCTGCCATCGTAGGCCGCCCAGTTATTTTCTTAGCATAGGGTGGGGGCCGCATGTTGCGAGCGACGAATCCAGCCGTTAGGCCTGTACGCGCGGTACGTTGAAGGGTCGGCCATTGAACGGGCGCTTGATTCGACTCAAGAAGAGCTAGAACGCAATGTGGTATTGTCGACTGGGCTACGCACGGAAACGAATTTGCACTGCGCATCGGATCCGGTCTGTACGCAATCACACTTAGGCACGCGCTGACACGGCGGTGACATACCGAGCGGACAGGATCCCAGGTCACTTTTCCGGCAGAATTGAAGGCACTCGCACGCGTGACTTTTCCGTGACTTGGCAATGCTCTGTTGTGCTCAGGGGTGCCAATTGCAACGCTTGCTACGCGGTAAGTTATTGAAATAACAACAGAATTTTAGCTCCATAAGACCTGACAGTCGTGGACGACAGGAACGGGTCAGGACGAGCTTTTCCGCTGTTCGGCGTCTATACAGCCGCGACTCGGCCAAGACGAGCTACTTGGCCGTCGGCTTCGACAAGCTGCAACTCTTGAGGCTGCTGATGCAGTCAGATCCCACTTCACAACTGTATACTATAATATACACTATCTCGTATGGTCGAGGTGCTCAAGACATCCGTGGCTAAGCCCACTGTGCAGCCCAGGGCCAGCAAGCAAGAAGAGGTGACGTATGGCGACGCGAAAGAGCAAAGTGACAGTCTCGCGCTATGACAGCGCGGACTACCTGAAAACTGGAAAGGTTATGGCCGCATACTTGGAAGTCTGTCTGGAAGAAGCACCTGACGATGCGTCGTATCTGGCCGCTGCTCTCGGCACAATCGCGCGGGCCCGTGGCATGATGCAGCTCTCGCGTGACACCGGCATAAGCCGGGACGGCCTCTACAAGGCGCTGTCGAAAGACGGTAACCCGACGTTCGATACCGTGTTGAAGGTCATGCGCGCGCTGGGGTTGCGCTTCGAGGCGAAGGCAGCCTCGTTATTAACACGCTGACCGATGACACATTTGAGCCACTGAGCTTTAAATTCCTCGTGTGACTTTTGCGCGACTCAGTGATGCTTCATTGTGCTCAGTGGTGCCAAATGGGACGGACACCACGCATCAAGTTATTGAAATTAAAGACTCTAAAATCCCGAGGGTGCGCTCAAAATGCCGAGGTCGTGAGTTCGAGTCTCACGCTCCGATGATTCCCAGCGCGAAGCCAATGGCGGCCGCGGCCGCCTTCATCTTAGCCGCCGAGAGATGAGCAATCGGGGCACCGATGTTCGCTTTTGGGATGGTCTGTATGTTGTCGAAATTGGCAGCGCAGTTATCGGGAAGCCCGTCCGATTCGGTTAGCACCACTTCAGTGGGAATACTTCGGATAGTTGATGTGATGGGTGCGATGGTGATGCTGTTGAGCACTGCAATGGCGGAGTCGCGCGTCAGGATCAGGATGGGCCGGCGTTTGTCTGGCTGTTGAAACGTGTACCAGCAGACGTCGCCGCGTCTCACGCCGCGCCCCAGTCCTGCTCGCCAAGCCAAGCGTCGAATTCGCCGGGTGCCACGGGTTGTCGCAGATAGCCGGCGATTTGCTCTGCCTCGAGCTTACGGACCCGCTCACGTCGAATCTCCGCCTCGAGCGCCGTACGGATCAGTGCGGAGCGGGTCGTCTTTCGCGCACGGGTCAAGTGGTCCACGGCTCTCAGTAGCTTTGGATCGATGGTCATCTGGATGGTTTTCATGATTGTGGAGTTGAATGTGGAGTTGAATGTGGAGTTATATCCACAGTTTAGTCAACAGCGGTCTGGAACGCAAAGGCAGTGGCGGCGGCTCCAGGACCCGACGTATCCGAGCACGGTTGGAACTGTTGTAGGCGCTGTCGCGCGTGACTTTTCCGTGGCTCGGTCGGTGCTCTGTTGCACTCAGTGGTGCCAAATGCAACGGACGCCACGCGGCAAGTGATTGAAATTAAAGACTCTAAAATTTAACGGCTGCGCTCATAATGCCGAGGTCGTGAGTTCGAGTCTCACCCTAGCCACCAAGATCATGAGCCGTCATTCGTCACTCTTTCTTTGTGCGCCTCCGATGCAAGTTCCGTGCTTGCGCTGTTGCTAGCGGTATCGGCCGTGCCGTCGTTGGCTGACGATGCGACGCCGACGCCGGATAAGAGCGGCTACACCCTGTTCGATCCAACGCCTGACGCGGATTTGCGCAGCTTCAACACCGATCGACCGCCGAAAGCAAACAGCCCATACACGGTCGACGCCGGTCATTTTCAGTACGAGACTGACTTGGTGGTGTTCGGCTACGGCAATACCGACGGTGTGCAGAGCCGGGACTGGACCGTGTTCGATCCGACGCTGAAACTGGGCCTGACCAACACGATTGATGCCGAGCTGCAGGTCACGCCCTACGAATCCGCCGTCACCCAATACGGCGCGGCGACGACCCGCCTCGCTGGCCTCGGCGATACCTTCGCGCGGCTGAAGCTCAACCTGCTGGGCAATGACAGCGGCGCGGTCGCGCTGGCCCTGCTGCCCTACGTCAAGCTGCCGACCGCGCGCGCCGGACTCGGCAACGGCAAGGTCGAGGGCGGCGTCATCCTACCCGTCAGCTTCAACGCGCCGGGAGGCTTCACCGTAATCGTGATGCCGGAGGGGGACTATCTGAAGGACAGTGCCCAAAGCGGCTCTCACGGCGCGTTCGATTTTCTGGTGAATGTCAGCCATGCGCTTGACAAGCGCTGGACTGCCTACGGGGAAATCTTCACCATGCAGTCGCTGCAGACCAGCGAGCCGGCGATCTATACACTGGATGCGGCGCTGACCTGCGCGCTGACCGCCACGCTGCAGCTCGATCTGGGCGGCAATTTCAGCCTGAATGGCGTGGCGCCGCGCGCGCAGCTCTATACCGGGCTGTCGCAGCGGTTTTGACGGGAGGTCGATCAGTGATGAACCGATCGTTTCCGCTGCTGCGCAACGCCATGTACGCACTGCGCGGCGGCTTTCTGGTGCGGCCGCTGTTGATCTCCATCGCGCTCGGCCTAGCCGGTGCGGTGCTGTCGTCGCTTGAGGAGACGGTGCCGGCGGTCAGCGCCTGGGTGCCCGGTGTGCTGTTTCCGTCCCACGCCGATCCCCAGGTCGCTCAGATCGTGCTGGCGACGATCGCCACCTCGATCATGACCGTCGTGTCGATCGTCTTCGCGATCTTGCTGATGACGCTGACGCTCGCGTCCATGCAGTTCTCGCCGCGTATTCTGCTGAGCTTCGTCAAGGATCGCGTGACTCAGTGGACGCTGGGCATCTTCCTCGGCACTTTCGCCTATTGCATGGCCGCCTTGCCGGCCGCGCGCTCGTTGCCGCGCCCGTTTGCGCCGGTCGCCACGGTCACCTGCGCGATGCTGCTGGCAGTGATGTGCGTGGCGTGGCTGATCTTCTTCATCCAACACATCTCCGAGGCAATCAGCGTCAATCATATCGTCGATCGAATCGCGCGCGAGACCGAGGGCGTGATCGATGAGGTCATGCCGGACTCACGCCGACATGCCTATGAGCCCGAAGGAGTGCCGTTCGATGATGAAAAGCACGAGGTCGCGGTCGGCAGCCCCGTCTCCGGATACATCCGCTATGTCGACAGCGGGCGACTCCTCGATCTGGCGACTCAATTCAAGTTGCGCGTGCGCGTGCTGCGCCGCGTCGGGCATTTCGTCCCCGCCGGTGTCGCGCTGTTCGGCGCCGCGCCCGCTGAGCGCCTCGATCCCGAGCGCTTGCGCGAACTGCAGGCGACATTCGATATTGGACCAACGCGCACCCTGCAGCAGGATGTCGAGTTCGGGGTCATCCAAATCGTCGACATCGCGCTCAAGGCAATCTCCACCGCGGTCAACGATCCCAGTACCGCGATCACCTGTGTCGATCAGTTGGGCCGGATCCTGATCCGCTTCGTGAGCCGGCATGTACCTGTCTCGCTGTTGTGCGACCCGCCGCACGTTGTGCGGGTTATCCTGCCGTGGATCGGCACCGAGAGCCTGCTCGATACCGCCTTCGAGCAGATCCGCCACTACTCGGCCTCGGACATTGCGGTCAGCCTGCGGCTGCTGCGCGCGCTCGACGACATTGCATCCACCTGCACGGAGCCGCGCGTCATCGAGTCGCTGGTCGTGCGCGGGCGGCGAATCGTCGCCGGCTGCGCCGAGCGGCTGAGCGCGGAGCACATCGAGAAGCTGCGGTCGCGACTACACGCGCTGGAAGTGCGCCTAGAACCTATTGTTGCGACCGGCACGAGCGAGGCGCCACGGCAATCCTAGATTTCGAACTCGACGCCTATTTCCATCAGCTGCGCGGTCGGAATGTGGAAATAGGCGCCCGGGCGCTGGGCGTTTCGATGCATGAGCGCGAACACCGATTCGCGCCAGCGCGCCATATTGTGGCGCAGGCCGAGCGGAATGAGGGTCTCGTGACCGGTGTAATAAGTCACCTGGTGCAGCTCGCACGGTGGAATCTGCCCGCGCTCCACTGCGCAGGCCAGTCCCTCGGGCACGTCCACCTTCTCCATGAAGCCGAACCTCAGCTCGACTCGGGTGACGTGATCGGTAATCGGGGTGACCACGGCGCGCTCCTCGTCGCCCACGCGCGGGGTCTCGGTGATCTGAACCGCGACCAGAAGCATGCGCTCGTGCAGCACGTGGTTGAGCTTGAGGTTCAATGTGAGCGGCAGCGGCACGCCCTGAGTCATCCGGCCCATCACGACGGCGGTGCCCGCAATGCGAAACGGCGGCTCGGCCTTGATCCGCGCGATGAAAGCGGGCGCACTCTCGCGAACTTCAAGGCGCACCCGGTCCATGATCTCCTGGCCGCGGCGCCAGGTGAGCATTAGAAATGCGATGATGAACGAGATCAACAAGGGGAACCAGCCGCCGTCCATGAGCTTGGTCGAGGTCGCGGTCACGAACAGCAGGTCCAGTGCCAGCAGGCTGCCGTTGACAGCGATGACGAGCGCTGGATTGACTTTCCATTGCAGCGCGACGAACGTGGCCATCAACGTCGTGATGGCCATCAGCAGCGACACGGCAATGCCGAAAGCTCCCGCCAGCGCCGCCGATGAGCCGAAGCCGATCACGGCGATCAGCGTACCGAGCGCCAGCGCCCAATTGACGATCGGCACGTAGATCTGACCGATCGCGTGCCCCGCAGTGTGAATGACGGTCAGACGCGGCAGAAACCCGAGCTGGGCGGCCTGGCGCGTCATAGAGAATGCGCCCGAGATAATCGACTGCGAGGCGATCACGGTGGCAAGCGTTGCCAGCGCGACTAGGCCGTAGTGGGACCATTCCGGTGCCAGCAGATAGAAGGAGTTTTCGATAGCTGCCGGATTGGACAGCAGCAGGCCACCCTGACCGAAATAATTCAGCATCAGTGCGGGCAGCGCCACGCCGAACCACGCGAGACGGATCGGCAGCGGGCCGAAATGACCCATGTCGGCGTAGAACGCCTCGCCGCCCGTGACCGCGAGGAAGGCCCCTCCGATCACCGCCAACGCCAGCGGTCCGGCGTGCGAGAGATAGGTGATCGCGGGCGCAGGACTGAGGGCGGCGAGGATCGCGGGCGCCTTGGCGATGCCCGCGACACCCATGATGCCGATGACGATGAACCAGATCAGCATGACCGGCCCGAACATCCCGCCGATCCACGAGGTACCTTTGCGCTGGATGGCGAACAGCGCCACCAGGATCCCGACGGTCAGCGGCACGATGAAGCGTTGCGTCTGTGGCGCGTACAGCTTGATCCCTTCGATCGCGCTCAGCACCGAGATCGCTGGCGTGATGGTGCCATCGCCATAGAGCAGTGTCGCCCCGACGAGACCCACGACCACCATGACAGCGCGCCACCGACTCTCCTTGGCCCGCTGTGGACTGACCAGCGCCAGCAGGGCCAGGATGCCGCCCTCGCCGTGATTATCGGCGCGCATAATCAGGATCGCGTACTTGATCGAAATGACGATGATCAGCGACCAGAAGATCAGCGAGACGATACCGAGGACGGCTGCTGGTGAGAGCGCGGCGTTCGGGCTGGCCGCCTGCGTGGCGACCTGCAGGGTGTAGAGCGGACTTGTGCCGATGTCGCCGAAGACCACGCCCATGCACGCCAGCGTGGAATAGCCCAACGGGCCACGCTTCTGATGCGGAGTGATCGCCGGAGAGGGCATGGCTGGCCAGGCTTGAGGAAGTGAAGTCGTTGGGCTTGTTAGCCCGTTAGGCTATTGCGAAGTGCGCCGCCGCACAAGCGGCCGCCGTGACGGCGGTTAGCCGTCATGGCCGCTTTGAGAGCCTCGTGCTTCGGGACTACGACGCGGCACGAGAAGTACAGGCGCGAAACCCTGGCCAATACCTTTGATCGGCCCGGTCATCGGTAATGAACGTGCGACGCGTCACAGATTGATGCGAGGGCTATCCGATAGCCGCTGGTACGTTTGCCAGCGAACAGAGCCGCCTTCTGGTGGCGAGATAGACTGCAAATGCAACCACTTGGCGCTTCCGATAACCCCGACGAGAGCCAAGTCCTGAATGATCAGAACCCTTGAGGGTCATGGTCAAAACTCATCCCAGAAGGGCCAAGCCCTATGCACCGCCATGCTTCGATAAACCGCACGCGCCGTCTGATCTGGAGGGTGGTACGCAACGTCTGGATTCCCGTGGCGGAGAAGACGCGCGACCGAGGCCAGCGAGCAACTCGCGCGTTGATCGCTGCGGCGACGCTGTCCCTGACCGCATCGTTGGCGCAGGCGGGGGGTCCATCCGGCGCACAGGTGACTGCGGGCACGGGCAGCATTGTCCAGTCCGGCGCCCTCACCACGATTACACAGACCAGCCCTAAGCTCTCCTTGAGTTGGACGAGCTTCAACATCGCGGCGCAGGAGACTGTGGATTTCGTGCAGCCGTCGGTCAGTGCGATAGCCGTCAATCGGATCTTCGACACCAATGGCACCCAGATCCTTGGACACCTGAATGCCAATGGCCAGGTATATCTGATCAACCCGAACGGCATCCTGTTTGGCCCGGGCGCTGAACTCAATATCGGCGGCCTGGTGGCCACGACGCTGGATTTCAATGGCGCCAGCGCTGATGGCGGCACAAATTCGTTCAGCGGCAATAGTGCCAGCGGTGTGGTTAACGAGGGCACGATCAACGCCGCTCCCGGCGGCTACGTCGCGCTGCTCGCCAGCCACGTTGGCAACCAGGGCGTGATCAGCGCGCGACTGGGCAGTATCGCTCTGGCGGCGGGCAGCGCCGCAACGCTCACGTTCAGCAACAACAGTCTCGTGCATCTGCAGGTGGATCAGAGCGTATTACGCAGTCTCGCCGACAACGGCGGACTGATCCGCGCGGATGGCGGGCAGGTCCTTATGAGCGCGGGCGCCAAGAATGCCCTGGTTGCTAGCGTGGTCAACAACAGCGGGGTGATCGAAGCGCGCACCGTCGATACCCACGACGGCAGCATCATCTTGCTGGGGAGCATGGCCGCAGGCACCGTCAAAGTGGGCGGCACGCTCGACGCCTCGGCGCCGGATGGCGGCGACGGTGGCTTCATCGAGACCACTGCGGCGCATGTAAAAGTTGCCGATGGGGCCAGGGTCACGACTGCTGCGGCCTCAGGACTGTATGGCAGCTGGCTGATCGATCCGAACGACTTCACGATCGCCGCCAGCGGCGGGGATATTACCGGAGCGGCGCTCTCGGCCGACCTTGGTACGGCGTCTGTGTTGGTGGAAAGCAGCGCCGGCGGCACGCCCGGGTCAGGCAACGTGAACGTCAACGATGCAGTGTCCTGGAGCGCCAATACTATCTTGACGCTCACGGCCTCCAATAACGTCAATATCAATGCCAACATCACGGCAACCGGCAGCACAGCCGGCCTGGTCATCAATCCCAATGCAGTGAACGGCGGCGCAACAGCGAGCGGGACCGGAATCTATCAGCTGCAGCGTGGCGTCTCGATTACGTTGTCCGGAACGGCGCCAAGCCTGTCGATCGCGGGCAGCGTCTACACGGTGCTCAATACGCTCGGTGCTGCAGGCAGCACGAGCGCTACCGACTTGCAGGGGATCAACGGTGGATTGGCCGGACAGTACGCCCTTGGCAGCAACATCGATGCGTCGGCAACCTCGGCTTGGAACGGGGGCACGGGCTTTACGCCAATCGGTACCCTCGGGACGCCCTTTACCGGAACCTTCGACGGGTTGGGTCACGTGATCAGCAATATCACGATTAATCTAACGACCCCCAATGTCGGGCTGTTCGGTTACTCCGGGACCGGTGCGACCATCCGCAACGTTGGCCTCGCGGGTGGCAGTGTGACCGGTGGTGCGGGGACTGGCGGCCTGGTCGGAAACAATGGGCCTGCCGTTGCCATTAGCGGCAGCTATACCACGAGTAGCGTGAACGGCGCTGCCGGCACCGGTGGTCTCGTCGGAACCAACACAACCGGCACAATCACTCAAAGCTACGCCACGGGTAGCGTCAGCGGCGCTGCCGGCACCGGTGGTCTCGTCGGAACCAACACAACCGGCACAATCACTCAAAGCTATGCCACGGGTAGCGTCAGCGGCGCTGCCGGTACCGGCGGCTTGGTGGGCAGCAGCACATCAGGGGCGATTATCAAAAGTTACGCTACAGGCAGCGTAACCGGCGCCGCCGGCACAGGCGGGCTGATCGGAAGCAACACATCAGGAGCGATCAGCGACAGCTACGCCACGGGCAACGTGAATGGGGGTACAGGCGCGGGTGTCGGCGGCCTGATTGGAAGCAACACTTCGGGCACTGTGACCAATACCTACGCCGCGGGAGGCGTCAGCGGCACCGGCGCCAGCGTAGGCGCGCTGCTTGGGAGTAGTAACGCAGGCGTGGTCACCGACAGCTACTGGGACAAAACCACGTCGCTTGTGCAGAGTTCAGCCGGTGGCGGCATCGGCATGACCAGTGCACAGATGATGATACAAGCTAATTTTGTTTCGGCGACCACCGCTAACAGTCCCGACAATCCATCGTGGGACTTCGCCGGTATCTGGATGATGTATGAGGGACTCACCGACCCTCTGTTAAGCGGCTTTATGACCCCACTGACGGTGACAGCGAACAACACCAGCAGGATTTACGGACAGGCCAACCCAGCATTTAGCGTGAGCTACTCCGCCACGCTCAACGGCAACCTGCTCGGCACTGTGGCCTACAGCGGCACCGCACAAACCGCGACCGGCGTCGGCAGCTATGTCATCACACCCAGTGGGCTGTACTCCAACCAAGGCGGGTACATTATTAGTTACGCTAACGGCACGCTGACTATCGATCCCGCGACGCTGACGGTCATCGGTTCCGCGGTCGGCAACAAAGTCTATGACGGTACGGCCAGCGCGCTGCTCACGGGCGGCAGCCTGAGCGGAGTGATCGGGGGCGATGCCACGACCCTCACGCTCACGCAGGCG
>Ga0181537_10002885_pt1 | contig 14945 bp, 12 predicted proteins | sample PEATcosm2014_Bin_39_FD_119765 | JGI IMG/M metagenome (GOLD analysis project Ga0181537, IMG submission 119765) | Peatland microbial communities from MTU Mesocosm Facility, Houghton, MI, USA - PEATcosm2014_Bin23_10_metaG | ecosystem: Environmental > Terrestrial > Soil > Wetlands > Peat | place... | reverse complement strand
CAGACGATCTGTGCGCCCTCGCCGGCGGCCAGGGCGATCCCTTGCGCCAGCAGCTGCTCGTGCTCGGCCGCGTCGCTGTGCCAGCGCTGCTGGACGAGGCCGACGCGCAGCGGCGGCCTCGTCGCGGCTCGCGTCCGCGCCGGTGACTCCGGCACCGCTGCGGCGACCTTGATGACGTACTCCGACATCAGACCCTCGGCACCTGTTGTGTGATGCAGTGAGGGCCGCCGCCGCCGTACGCGATCACCGCGCCCGCGACCGGCACGATCTCACGCCCGGGGAACTCCGCGCCGATCAGCGTCAGCGCCGCGTCGTCACTCTGGGCTCCGGTGACCGGGACGATCACGGCCCCGTTGCAGATGTAGAGATTCATGTAGCTCGCCGCCACCTGCTGGCCGGCCACCTCCACGTACGGCAGGTACGGCACCTCAACCACCGAAGTTCCGGCAGCCCGCAGGCGCGTCAGGTTCTCCTGGCAGTTCTCAAAGTTCGGGTTCTCTTCCGGCACGGTCTGGAGCAGCGCGCGGCCGGCGCCTGAGTACACGGCAATCAGATCGACGTGTCCATCAGTGTCCCGGTCCTCCACCAGGCCCTGACCGAGCCATAGGACCGAGCTGGCGCCGAGGTACTCAGCCAGCAGCGCTTCTATCTGCTCGCGTGAGAGCGACGGGTTGCGGCTCGGATGCAGCAGGCACTGCTCGGTGGTGAGGATCGTGCCGGCGCCGTCGGCTATGACCGACCCGCCCTCGAGCACCAGCGGCGCCTCGATGACCGTATCTCCAAGCACGCCGGCGATCAGTCCGCCGACCGCCGCGTCCCGCGCCCACGGCGTGAACTTCTCGCCCCACGCGTTGAAGCCGAAGTGGACCGCCGTGCGCGTGCGCCCGCCGGCGCCGGCGCCCGACCGATCGTCGCGGTCGACCACGTAGATCGGACCGCTGTCACGCAGCCACGAGTCGTCGATTTCCAGCGCCACGATCTCAACGCCGGCCCCACACATGGCCCTGGCCTGAACAGCGTCGGCGCCCGGGTTGGCGATCATCGTGACCGGTTCAAACGCGGCTATCGCGTTCGCAACTCCCGCGTAATCCGCGTGTGCCTGCGTCAGCGTCTCACCCCAGAGCTCAAGGCGGCAGGGCCAGCCCATGATCGTCCGCTCGTGCGGCTCCCACTCTCCTGGGTAACGCATCACGCCCAGCCTATCCCCTTGCTACAGGCCCTCACCCTGGTAGTGATGGAACGGTGCTGCCAGCTGCCAGCGGGCTCAGGGGCGAGCGGGTTGCCGCTGCGAGCTCACCCTCTGCAACGTGCTGCGGATGGTGGCAGGCTGCCAGATGGCCGCCTGCGTATTCGGTCAGCTGCGGCTCCTCCTGACGGCAGACGTCGCTCGCTCGTGGGCAACGGCCGGCAAAGCGGCACCCGTCAGGCGGGTCGATCGGGCTCGGCACCTCGCCGCTGACGACGTTTCGTGTGCGGGCTCGGTTCTCTCGAGGGTCTGGAATCGGGATCGCCGCCAGCAGTGCCGTGGTGTAGGGGTGGATCGGCTTGGTGTAGAGCTCCTCGGCCGGTGAGAGCTCCATCACCTTGCCCAGGTACATGACCGCGATCCGGTCCGAGACGTGGCGCACGACGCTGAGGTCGTGGGCCACGAAGATGTAGCTCAGCCCCAGCTCGTCCTGGAGCTCGTCCAGCAGGTTGATCACCTGTGCCTGGATTGAGACGTCCAGCGCGGAGACCGGTTCGTCGAGCAGGATCAGCTTCGGGTTCACCGCCAGTGCCCGTGCGATCCCGATGCGCTGGCGCTGTCCTCCGGAGAACTCGTGCGGGAAGCGCGACAGGTGCTCACTCCTCAGCCCCACCCGATCCATCAGGCTGCGGCTCTCGGCTTCTATCTGTCCCCGGGCAACGCCCCGCAGGCTCAGGGGAGTCGCCAGGATCTGCTGGATCCGCTTGCGTGGGTTGAGGGAGGCCTGTGGATCCTGGAAGACCATCTGCATCTCACGACGGATCGGTCCGAGCTGACGCCGTGAGGCCTTGGTGATGTCGACGTCGTCGAACTTAATCGCGCCGCTGGTGGGGTCGACGAGCCGCACCAGCGCGCGGATCAGGGTCGTCTTGCCGCAGCCCGACTCGCCGACGACGCCGAGCGTCTCACCCTGTCTGAGTGAGAACGAGACGTCGTCCACGGCGTGCACATGCGCGACAGTGCGGTCGATGATCAGCCCGGACTTGATTGGAAAGAGCACCCGCAGGTGGTCGACCGACATCAGCGTCGGGTCGCCTTCGGTCGCGACCCAGCTGCCGCCACGTATCTCGCCCGCGGCGGTGTCCTGCTCCTGCTCGCTCATTTGCTCGCCCCGGCTACGAGCCCGATCTGGCCCTCCACGTTGCGCAGCTCGCGCTTCTGGTCGGCCGGCAGCCAGCAGCGATCGAGGTGTCCCGGCGCGTCGCTGATCCTAGACTCGAGCGCCGGGACCTCCGTGCACTTCGTGAGCGCGTGCGGGCAGCGCGGTCGAAAGTGGCAGCCCTGCGGTGCGTTCTGCAGTGAGGGCGGCATGCCGGCGATCGCCGGCAGCTTCCTGGCGCGATCGCCGTCGATGCGCGTGATCGATCCGAGCAGGCCCCAGGTGTAGGGGTGTTGCGGGTCGTAGAAGAGCTCGTCCAGGGTGCCCTGCTCGACCACCCGCCCGGAGTACATCACCACCACGCGGTCCGCGATGTCGGCGACCACCGCCAGGTCGTGGGTAACGAGGATGATGCCGGCGTCGGTCTCGGAGCGCAGCTTGCGCAGCTCATCGAGGATCTGCGCCTGGATCGTGACGTCGAGCGCCGTGGTCGGTTCATCGGCGATCAGCAGCTTCGGTGAGCATGAGAGCGCCATCGCGATCATCACGCGCTGGCGCATGCCGCCGGAGAACTCGTGCGGGTAGGAGCGCAGGCGCTCGGCAGCGCGCGGGACGCCGACCCGCTCCATCAGTTCGACCGCCCGCGCCATTGCGTCGCTCTTGCTGACGTCCGGGTTGTGAACGCGGATCTGTTCGACGATCTGGTCCCCGACCCGGTACACCGGGTTCAGCGAGCTCATCGGATCCTGGAAGATCATCGCGATCTCATTGCCGCGGACCTTGCGCAGCGTGTCCTCTGAGGCACCGAGCAGGTCCATCCCGTTCAGCGTGGCTACGCCCTCGACCTTTGTGTTCGGGCTGCGGGTGAGCCCCATCAGCGTCATCCCGCTGACCGACTTGCCCGAGCCTGACTCACCGACGATCGCTACCACCTCACCGGCGGCAACGTCGAAGCTGACCCCGTCAACGGCACGCAGCTCGCCGTCGTCGGTGTTGAAGGAGACCTTGAGGTCTTCGACGTGCAGAAGCCCGGCGCCGCTGCTCACAGTCGGATCCTCGGATCGAGCACCGCGTAGAGAACGTCGATCAGCGCGCTCATCACGACGACGCAGAACGCCGTCAGCATCACGATGCAGAGCAACGTGACCGTGTCGAAGTTGCCGATCGCCATGGCGGCAAGCTGGCCGACGCCATGCAGGCTGAAGATCGTCTCTGTGAGGATGGCGCCGCCACCGATCACCTGGGCCATGTCAAGCCCCCAGAGCGAGACGATCGGCAGCAGGCTCATGCGCAGGACGTGCTTGACCAGCACGCGACGCTCTGAGAGCCCCTTCGCGCGCGCGGTTCGTACATAGTCCTCACTCATCGTGTCGAGGATCGAGCTGCGCAGCACGCGCGAGTAGAAGCCGATGAACAGCACTGACAAGGTGAACCACGGTCCGATCAGGTGCTTGAACCACTGCCAGGGGCTTGAGCCGAACTGCACGTAGCCGCTCAGCGGCAGCAGGTTGGCCTTGTAGCCGACGTAGTAGATGATCACGGCGCCGAGCAGGAACGGCGGCATCGAGACGCCGATCATCGAGAGCACCGTCAGCACGCGGTCGGTGTACTTGCCCGAGCGCACCGCCGCAAGCGTTCCGAGCGCGATCGACGCGAGCAGCCAGAAGATGCCGGCGCCAAAGGCCAGGGAGACAGTGGCCGGCAGGCCCTTGCCGATCTGCGCGAGCACGTTGTAGCCCTGTGAGTACGAGTACGCCGAACCGCTGAATATGTTGCCCATCGTCTTGATGTACTGAACCCAGATCGGCTTGTCAAAGCCGTACCTGACGCTGATCAGATGCACCTCAGCGGGAGTCGCAAGCCGTCCCGCGATCAGCGAGGCGGGGTTGCCGCCGGGAAGCGCGACGATGAACAGCAGGAAGGTGACCATTGAGATCGCGAAGATCATCAGCACCATCGTGATCAGGCGCCGCGTGACGAAACGTGCCATCAGACCTTGACCTTCGAGCGCGGGTCAAGCGCGTCCCGGAGCCCGTCACCGAAAATGTTCACGCTCATCACCGTGAGTACCAGCATGATGCCCGGTATCAGCACGGTGTTGAAGCCGCCGGGGAAGTTCTGAAGCCCTGATTGGATCATCGTGCCCCATGAGGAGTTGGGTGCCTGGACCCCGGCTCCGAGGTAGCTCAGCGCCGCCTCGAGGATGATCGAGTTGGCGAGCATCAGCGGAATGAAGACGATGACCGTCGATGAGAGGTTCGGCAGCAGCTCGCCGAACATGATTCGCGTGTGGCTGAGGCCCTGCTGGCGCGCGGCGTCGACGAACTCTCGCTCGCGCAGCGTCAGCACCTGGGCGCGCACCGGCCGCACGATGTACGGGATGTAGACGAAACCCACGACCACCGCGGTCGACAGCAGCGTTGTGGAGTGCAGCGGTCCCAGGCCGTTCACGATGATCACGGTGTTCAGCGTGATCCCGAGCAGCACCGCGGGATAGGACCAGATGACGTCCATGATGCGGCTGATCAAGCCGTCCGTGAACCCCCGGAAGTAGCCGGAGATGATGCCGAGCATGGTGCCGAAGACCATCGTGATCAGCATCGCCACGACACCGATCTCAAGCGATGCGCGGCCGCCGTAGAGCAACCGTACGGCCAGATCCCGGCCGCTCTCATCGGCACCCAGGAAGTAATGGTGGATATCCCAGGTCGGCCCGATCGGGATGTCCTGCAGACTGAGGACGTATACGAGCTTCCCGCCGACCCTGATCTGACCTGTGAGGTTCTCTGTGTTCGGCCCGATATGGGCTACGTCCTGCGAATAGACCGGTGCCAGCAAGCAGAGCACGACCAGGACGATGAAGAGGAAGCCGAAGAACATCGAGACGCGGTTGCGCCGCAGGCGCTTCCACGCCAGCGCGTAGATGCCCGTGCCGGGAGGTACGTCCTGGCCGCCTTCAGGGCCCTCGGGCCGTTCGTCAAAGAGGATTTCGCTGTTTACGGCTGACAAGGCAGGTGCGAGTGTGCGGCTTTCGCGTGGTCCGGGAGGTTAGTCGGAAAGTGAAAGAGCCGGGGCGGGGCCTCCTTCGGAAGCCCCGCCCCGGACGGCTCATCGTCTGAACGACGTGAACTACTTGATTGAGATCCCGTCTAGATCCCAGCCGTAGATGTCGTTCGTGTAGCTCACCTTGATACGGCTGGAGGTGAGGAACGGGAACGACTGGTAACCGAAGACCGCGGCATATGCCTTCTTGGCCACGTACTTCTCCAGTGCCTGCCACTGCGGTACGACCTTGTCGAGCTCAGTCGTCGGCGTTGCGCCCAGCTTGGCGACGACCTTGTTGATGTACGGATCGTTCGTCTGACCGAAGTTCTCGTTGCTCGTCGCCGTGATTGACTGGCCGTCGAGCAGAACTCCGTAGAAGTCGACTGGGTTCGGGAAATCCTGATTCCAGTCGGCAAATCCGGTCTGCGGATCGACCTTCTTTGACTCACCGATGACGGTGAAGTAGTTCTCGTCCGCAACTTCCTTGAGGGTCACGTTCTTGAAGCCGATGTCCTTCAGCTCCTGCTCGTAGGCCTCGCACCACTGCAGGCGTGGTGAGCGCTCCTCCGAGTAGACCACGATCGGCACGTTGGCCTGGCCTGACTCCTTGACGAGCTTCTTCGCCGCGGCGAGGTGGCCGGTGCCTGGCTTCCCAAGCGGGCACGCGCCACTCGGGTGACCCGGGATCGCCGGCGGCAGGAAGTAGCAAGCCGGTGACAGGGTGCCCGAACCGAGCCGGGAGAGACCCGACTCATTGAGGCCTTCCACAACCGCCTTGCGGGCGTCGAGGTTGTTGAAGGGTGCCTTCGATGCGTTGAGGAAGAAGTAGTACACCGAACCGCCGAGGTCCTTCAGGCTGTAACGGCCCTTCGCCTTGGCCTTGATCTGCGACTGCAGGCTGCCCGGGATCGTGTCGGCCCAGTCGAAGATGTCCGCGCTGTTGTTCAGCACCGACAGGGCGTTGGCTTCGACGTTGGAGTTGATCTTCTCCTCGAAGTCGACCTTGCCGGCCGGGATGCCCGGAATCGCGACGTAGTCGGGGTTCTTGACGACATCGAACGAAGTGCCGATGTTGATGTTGTTGACCATGTAGGGCCCGTCGCCTGCCGGCGGGTCGCTGGCCTGCACCTTGCTGATGTCCGCAACGGTCTTCGGATCGATCAGCCCGTAAGCCGGGAAGGCCAGCACGTTGTCGAACGGACCGTACGCCTTGGTCAGGTGGATCACGATCTTGCCGGTCGTATCGTTGGTGCTGATCCCGGAGATCGTCTTTGCCTTACCGGTGGAATATGCCGCCGCACCCTTGACATACGGGGTGACGAAGGTCGAAGCGCCGCCCCACGGGATCTTGAGCGAGCGCTCGACCGTGAAGAGAAAGTCGCTCGCGACGACCGGGTCGCCGTTCGAGAACTTCTGGCCCTTACGCAGCGTGACCGTGTAGGTCTTGCCGCCGTCGCTGATCTTCGGCAGCGTGGTCGCGAGTCCGGGGATCAGCTTCGTGCCGGCAACGCCGTTGGCGTGGGCGTAGGTGGTGAGGCCCGTGTAGACGAGCCAGTTGATCTCAGAGCCCTGGGTCGTGTAGTCGAGGGCTGGGTCCAGAGACTGTGGACCGGCGCCTGAGAGCAGGGTGACCATTGAGGTCGAGGCGGCGGCGTGGGCCTTGGTTGACTTCGCCGTCGCGGTACTTGCGATCGCTGTTGCGAGGGCTGCGATTCCGAGCACTGCCAGGATCGCTGACCATGCCGATCGCTTTAGTTGGTTACGCACTGTGGCGTCCTCCATAAGGTAGGGAATTACGACACAACTTATCCCCAATCGAAGAATCGTGTAAGCGACCTAATGGTTCGCCAACATGACGGACCTCCGCCACACATGAGATCTGCAGGCCAGAGCCGGTACTGGGACGCAACCAGGCGTGCGAACCGACTGGGATAGGCCGTTAGGAGGCGTCCGGACTCAGGCGCGGACCGGGGCGTCGTTCTCGGCCGGCACCGTCTCGCTGGGCTCCGCCGCGGGCTGGTCACCGTGGTGATAGACGCCGCCGCGCAGCGCCGAGGCGACGGCGGCCACCAGGCAGGCGATGACCGCGAACGTGAAGGCGCTGTGCAAGCCGTTGCTGAACGGGGCCGAGATCAGGTGCGGGAAGAACGAGTGGCCGGTCAGCACGGCGCGGTTGTGTGCCGAGAGCTGGCTGAGCACGTGCTCGCCGACCAGGCTCTGGACCGGGTTGTAACCGAGAAACGCCGAGAACAGCACGGAGACGGGCGGGACGTGCCCGACGGCGCGAGCGACTGCTAGCGATACGCCGTGGGCGGCCAGTCCCGAGCTGAGGGTGTGCGGCAGGGTCGAGGCGAGCCCGGCGATCATCAGTGAGAAGAAGATCCCCACGGAGAGCACCTGAGCGCTGTTCTGGAGCGTCTGGTTCATGGCGCCGCCGGCACCACGGTCGGCCGGCGGCAGGCTGTTCATGACCGCGGCCCGGTTCGGCGAGGCGAACAGGCCGAAGGAGAGGCCCATCGCCAGCAGCACCAGGGCGAACACCGGGTATGAGAAGTTGATCGGCAGCAGCCACAGCAGGATGAAGCTGATCGCCGTCGCGACCATGCCGCCGGTCGCGAACGGCCGCGCGCCATAGCGGTCGGAGAGGATCCCGGAGGTCGGCCCGGAGATCAGCATCCCGATCGTCAGTGGCAGCATCAGCAGTCCTGCCCGCAGCGGTGTCTCGGTAAAGCTGACGCCGTGCTCGGGCAGCCAGATGCCCTGCAGCCAGATGATCAACATGAACATCAATCCTCCGCGCGAGATGGAGGCGAGGAAGGTGGAGAGCGAACCCGCGGAGAACGCTCGGATCCGCAACAGCGGCAGGCGGAACATCGGGTCCTCCGTGCGCATCTCCACCCCCGCGAAGGCGATCAGCGAGAGCAGGCCGCAGGCCAGCAGGATCAGCACGCGCGGGCTGGTCCAGCCCATCGCGTGCTGGCCGTACGGGCGGATCCCGTAGGTGATCGAGACCATGATCAGGATCAGCCCGAGCGCGAAGCTGATGTTGCCGGCCCAATCGACCCCGGAGCCGCGTTGAGGGCGGCTCAGCTCACGCAGGTTCCTGTAGGCCCAGACGGTTCCGAACAGCCCGACCGGGACCGAGATCAGGAAGACCATGCGCCAGTTGATCGGCGCCAGCAGGCCGCCCAGGACGAGCCCGATGAACATCCCGCTGACACCGACGATGTTGTTGATCCCGAGCGCCATGCCGCGCTGGTTCGCCGGGAACGCGTCGGTCAGGATGGCCGCTGAGTTGGCCAGGAGGAAGGCGCCGCCGACCCCCTGCAACAGCCGGAAGCCGACCAGGTAGGTAGCGCCCGCCGCGCCGGTCATCCAATCCACGGTCAGCACCAGTGAGGCGACCGTGTAGATCACAAACCCGAGGTTGTAGATCCGCACACGCCCGAACATGTCCCCCAGACGGCCGAGACTGACGATCAGGACGGATGAGACGACCAGGTAGCCGAGCACCATCCACAGCAGGTAGAAGCTGTTGCCGGACTGCAGCGGATTGAGCTTGATCCCGCGGAAGATATCCGGCATCGCGATGATCGTGATCGACCCGTCGAGCGTCGCCAGCAGCACAGCCAGGGTCGTATTCGAGAGCGCGATCCACTTGTAGTTCGCCGGGAGCGGGCCGTCTGGACGCCGGTTGCTCAAGAAGCTTGCCACCGGGCAAGTATTACACAGGCAACCTTCATATTTCTGCCCCTGCGGCTGTGGTGCGACTTATCATCCCGTCCGTGACCATCCATGGCGCCGATCCCGAAGCCGGGCTGTCGCCGCTCGCCACCGATCTGCGGATGGTGATCGGGCGCTTGGTCCGCCGCCTGCGCGCCGAGCACCGCTTCCCGCTGACACAGGCGGCCGTGCTCGGCCGCCTCGATCGCAATGGCCCGCAGTGCATCGGCGAGCTCGCGGCCAGCGAGTCTGTACGACCGCAGTCGATGAGCCAGACGCTGGCTGAGCTGGAGGCCGACGGCCTGATCACCCGCAGCCCCGACGCGACCGACGGGCGCCGCACCAGGATCGAGCTCACCCAGCACGGTCGCGATGCCCTCAGCGAGGACCGCGCCAAGCGCGAGGGGTGGCTCGCGGAGGCGATCGCCGAATTCACAGCAGCAGAGCGCGACAAGTTGGCCGAGGCCGTCGACCTCTTGAGACGACTCTCTGAGCGCCTCTGATCAAGCGATCCGGGGACGCAGGACATTTGGCGCCGGCCGCTGACGCCGCAACGCCTCCTAAACGCTGCAGTCGATCGAACGTGCGTCCGCGAGTTCGAGCACTTGAGCGGGCGTGAGCCAGCCGGGTTCCCTGCCGGCGCTGATCGTCTCGCGCGCCAGCCCCTGCACCACCTCGTTGAGCGGTGTCCCCACGCCGAGCTGCCGCCCGAGAAGCACGACCTCACCGTTCAGGTAGTCGGTTTCGATGCTGCCGGCGCCGCGGATCACGCTCTGCCAGCCCGAACCGCCCTGATGCCGGCGCCCGTCGATCGGCGCGACGCCGATCTGCGCCCAGCGGCCGGCCACATCGGCCACATCATCGACCTCGAACTCGATCTGCGCGGCGCTCAGCACGGCGCGGCCCTCCGCTCGCAAGCGTTCGATCAATTCGCCGTTCGGGCCATCCCCCTGTCCTGGGCCACAGATCGCCTCGACGCCGTTGGCGAGGTTCTGGATGAGCTTCGCGTACTTGTGCGCCATGATCCTCGCGCGCGGCTCGGACTCGAACTGGGATGCGGCCAGAGCCTCGCTGATCTGCTGCGATCGGGTGTCAATCCCGTCCGGATAGCGGCCCAGGTCGATCCTGCCCGAAAGCCTGGCGCCGTAGCCCGCGACGACACCCGGTTCTAAGTGCTCGGCAGGCACGAGCACCACCGCGCCGTGGACTTCGGGGAAGAGACGCAACGCCATCTCCTCGCTGGCTACGCCGTTCTGCATGCAGACGATCGGCAGCTGCAGGTGCGGGGCGGCGTCCCGGATGGCGAGCAGCGCCCCCCAGGTGTCCTGGGCTTTGACGCAGAGCAGGATCACGTCCTGCGCGTGCAGTTCCGCGCCAGAGGCATCCCGCGCCACCGGGATCCTGAAGGTTTCGCGCTCGGTCGGGCTCAGCATCGTCAGTCCATCACGCTCGATCGCCTCGTAGTGCGCGCCACGGGCTATCAGCTGCACCTGATGCCCGGACTGGTGCAGTCGCGCGCCGACAAGACCGCCGACCGCGCCGGCGCCGAAGATCACATACCTCACTCACCTCACCTTACTTAGAAGCTCTTTCAAAATGATGGCTGCCAGGTGGGGTCGTGGAGGCGGCGCCGGATCACCACGCCCCTGTCAGGTCCCGCTGATAGTTCGCTACCCTAACCATATGGCCGGCGACGCATCGACCCCAAAGCGCATCGGCGCGTCCAGCCATCCGGGGCGCACGATCGCGCGCCTGGCGCGTCACGTCGAGCGGGCCGTCGCGACCGTCGATCTGACGCTCTCCCAATACCGCGTGCTCGGCATTCTGGGTGAGGGCCGCGAGGCTGCCTCGGCGCTGGCGGATAAGCTCGCCGTCAGCAGGCCGAGCGTGACCGGCGTCGTCGACGGTCTGGTCGCGCGCGGCCTTGTGCGCCGTGGCCAGGCGGACGGTGACCGCCGGCGCGTGGATATCGACCTGACCGGTAGGGGCCGTGAGCTGCTTGCGGCAGCCGATGCTGCCGTTGATGCGCGCCTCGATCGGATCCTTGAGCTCGTGGGGGAGCTTCCCAGATGAGCGTCGCCGAGTTCGTCCCCACCGGCAACGCGTCCAGGTACAGCGCCCCTCGCGCCTGGATCGATCCCGACCACGACAAGACCTGGCTGCGCCGTGCGATGCCGCTGGTGATGGCGCGCAAGGCCACCATGTTCTCGGCGCTCGGGCTCTCATTCGTGTCGCTGATGCTGCAGGTCCAGATTCCGAGCCTGCTCAACAGTGCCGTCACCAACTCCCTTGGCAGGCACCCGACCACGCCGCTCGGGCACTACGTGCGAATCGTCTTGGTCCTTGCGGTGGCGGCCGGGCTCACCTCCTACGCGGCGCGCCTCTTCCTGATGCGGACGGCGTACGCGATGGAGTTCGACCTTCGCAACATGATCTACACCCACTTGACGCGGATGTCGTTCGGCTTCTACGACCGCGTGCAGTCCGGGCAGCTGATCTCGCGAGCCAACTCGGATATCCGCTCGGTGCAGATGTACCTCACGATCGGCCCCAACATCATCGTTCAGTGCTCGATCGCCGTCGTGGCCTTCGTCTACATGCTTACCATCGACGTGCCGCTCGCGTTCGTCGCGATGGCGACGCTGCCGCTGGTCTTCGTCATGGGCCTGCGGATGCGCCGCCAGATGTTCCCAGTCTCATGGCTGATCCAGGCGCGGCTGGCCGAGGTCGCGACGATCGTCGATGAGAACATCAATGGCGTCCGCGTGGTCAAGTCGTTCGCGGCGGAGCAGCGTGAGCTGAACACGCTTGAACGAGCGGCCGACAGGCTCCAGTGGTCTTACATCCGCGACGCGGATCTGCGCGCCCGCTTCACGCCGGTGGTCCAGAACCTGCCCCAGGTGGGCATGGCGCTGGTGCTGCTACTCGGTGGCTACCTGGTGATCCACGGCCACCTGGGCGTCGGCGCGATCCTGGCGTTCAGCGCCTACATCGTGATGCTGCAGGCTCCGTTTCAGATGCTCGGCATGCTGGTGATGCTCGGCCAGCGCGCGGCCGCCTCGGCGGGACGGATCTATGAGGTGCTGGACGAGGAACCGACCGTCGTGGATGCTCCCGATGCGATCGTCCTGACCCACTCCCGGGGTGACGTCCAACTTGAGGGCGTGGACTTCGCTTACGGCCCGGACGCGCCGTTGATACTGAACGACCTCAACCTGCACCTGCGCCCGGGTGAAACGGTGGCGATGGTGGGACGCACCGCCAGCGGCAAGACGACCGTCGCGCGACTGCTCTCGCGCTTCTATGACGTCAGCAGCGGCAGCGTCAAGGTCGACGGGCACGACGTTCGTGGGCTCACGATTGAGAGCCTGCGAAGCCAGATCGGCGTCGTCTTGGACGAGCCCTTCCTGTTCTCGGTTTCGATCCGCGACAACATCGCCTACGGCCGGCCGGACGCGCCGATCGAGGAGGTTCAGGCAGCCGCGCGCGCCGCCGGCGCGCAGGAGTTCATCACCCAGCTCCCAAAGGGCTACGACACGATCATCGGCGAGCGCGGCTACACCCTCTCCGGTGGTCAGCGCCAGCGCGTGGCCATCGCCCGGACACTGCTCGTGAACCCGCCGATCCTCGTGCTTGACGACGCCACCAGCGCGGTCGACGTGGAGGTTGAACAGGGGATTCACGAGGCCCTGAAAGAGTTGATGCAGGGCCGCACGACGCTGATCGTCGCCCATCGCCTCTCCACGATCGGTCTGGCCGATCGGGTCGTGCTGCTGGAGCGCGGCCAGATCGTCGCCGATGGCACCCACGCTGAGCTGCTCGAGTCGTCGCAGCTCTACGTGGAGGTCCTCGCCCAGGCGCGGGACGCAGAATGAGCTTCGGAGGCTTTGGCGGTGGTGCACCGATGTTCGGCGGTGGTGGCGTGGGCGGGGGCGGTGGTGCTCGCTCAGCCTCATCGCCCGGCGGCGGCCTGCCGTTCGCGGGGGTCCCGCCGGAGCTGCAGGAGGGCGTCGACAAGCTCTTGACGCAGGAGCCCGAGTACGGGCAGCCCCGTGCCAAGTTCACCTACCTCAACGCGGATGAGCGCAGTAAGAACCTCAACCTCCGGCAGCTGATCTTCCGACACTGGCGTCTGGGCGTCTGGGCGGTTGTGCTCGTCTGCATCGTCAGCGTCACCAACCAGCTCGGCCCGGCGCTGATCGAGTACGGGATCGACCACGGCATGTCGGGCCACGGGCGCTTTGGCGTGGTCGCCGCCTGTGCCGGGCTCTTCCTCGCCGCGATCTTCGTGACCGCGATCTCGCAGCGCTCGCAGGCACGGGTCACCGGACGGCTCGCGGCACGCGTGATGAATGACCTGAGGGTGCGCGTCTTCACGCAGCTGCAACGGCTAGGCCTCGACTACTACACGCGGGAGAAGGCCGGCGTGATCATGACGCGGATGACCAGCGATATCGAGAACCTGCAGCAGCTGCTCCAGGACGGCCTCGCACAGCTGGTCGGACAGGCACTGACGATGGTGGTGATCACAGTGATCCTGTTCACGATGAACGTCGAGCTGGCGCTGATAACCATCGCGCTTGTGATCCCGCTGCTGACGCTGGGCACGCTCTGGTTCACGCGGGCCTCGCGGCAGGGATACCAGCGGGTGCGCGACGGCATCGCCGGCGTGCTTGGTGACCTCTCTGAGAGCCTCCAGGGCGTACGGACGGTCGCGGCCTTCAACCGTCAGCGCTGGAACGTCGTCGAGCATCGCAACGTCGTTGGCGTCTACCGGGACGCCAACAACTACACCGCCCAGATCAACGCGATCTACGGCCCCGGCACGCAGCTGCTCGGATATCTGGGACAGGGCGCGCTGCTTGCGATCGGCGGCAACATGGTGGTACATCACCAGCTCTCGATCGGCGCGCTGGTCGCGTTCTTCCTCTACCTGAACCGCTTCTTCGCGCCGATTCAGCTGCTGGTGCAGCAGTACAACACCTTCCAGCAGGGCCAGGCCTCGGTGACCAAGCTGCGCATCCTCTTCCAGACCGATCCGACGACCCCCCAGGCAGCGGATGCAGAGGTGCTGCCGCCGGTCGCGGGTGAGATCGTTTTTGACCACGTGAGCTTCGGCTACGACCCGGCCACGCCGGTGCTGCAAGACCTGAACCTGCGGATCGCGCCCGGCGAGACGGTCGCCTTCGTCGGCCAGACCGGCGCCGGCAAGTCAACGGCCGCCAAGCTGATCACGCGGTTCTACGATCCAACCGAGGGCCGGGTGCTGCTCGATCGGCATGATCTGCGCGACGTCACGCTGGACTCGCTCCGGCGCCAGCTCGGGGTGGTACCGCAGGAGCCGTTCCTCTTCGCCGGCAGCCTGCGAGACAACCTTGCCTTCGCTCGTCCTGATGTGGACGACGTCGAGGTCTGGCGTGCGGTCGATGCGGTCGGCCTGCGTGAGGTCGTCGAGCGCATGCCCGAGGGGCTCGACACGGTCGTGCACGAGCGCGGCCAGTCGCTCTCGTCCGGGGAGCGTCAGCTGATAGCGCTCGCCAGAGCCTTCCATGCGCAGCCGCGAGTGCTGGTGCTGGACGAGGCGACCTCCAACCTTGACCTGCTCTCAGAGGCCAAGATCGAGGCGGCGCTGGACGTGCTCTTGGATGCTCGCACCGCTGTCCTGATCGCTCACCGTCTGACCACGGCGATGAAAGCCGACCGGATCGTCGTGGTCGACCACGGCCGCATCCTCGAAAGTGGCTCTCACGCCGACCTCCTCGCCGCCGGCGGCCGCTACGCGGAGATGTACGCCACCTGGAGCTCCCAGTCCGCCGTAGCTGCGTGACAGTG
>Ga0181537_10002882_pt1 | contig 14948 bp, 13 predicted proteins | sample PEATcosm2014_Bin_39_FD_119765 | JGI IMG/M metagenome (GOLD analysis project Ga0181537, IMG submission 119765) | Peatland microbial communities from MTU Mesocosm Facility, Houghton, MI, USA - PEATcosm2014_Bin23_10_metaG | ecosystem: Environmental > Terrestrial > Soil > Wetlands > Peat | place... | reverse complement strand
CCGCGCTGGTTCCTGCGGAGGTGGGGACGGATGGCCTCGAAGAACGTCGGCAGCTCGTCATCGGTGCCCAGCTTGTCCCATTCGTCCTCGGGTGCCTCCTCGTCCGGGGCATCGGGGTCGCCGTCACGCTCGACATCGCGGAGCCTCCGGAGTCCATCCTCCTCGCGGCCGGCCTCCTTGACGGGCGGCTCGCCCTCCACCGGGGCGGGCGCGCTGGCGCTCTTGAACTTGGCCTCGAACTCCACGCGCAGCTTGTCGGCCTCGGCGCGGGCGGCGGCGGCGGCGGCGTCCTCAAGGGTCCAGTCGCGCTGCGTCGGTCGCCTGGCGAGGCCCGAGATCGCCAGGGGATTGTCGGGCTGGCCCCGGAATTCGACGATCTCCCACTCGTCCGTGCCGAGTTGGTTCAGAAACGATTCAAGCAGCGCGGGCGTGGCGAAGCCCCCCTTGCCGCTCGAGATTACCTTATATTCCCAGACTGCCATAATTTGTCGTGAAGGTAAGACATCCCAAATGACGGTCGAATTGCCGAGTCAATTCTTGCCCAATCGCCCGATTGCCCCATCCGCCTGTTGATTTAAGCCCCCGGAAATGCCCCAATCGGGCCACCGATGGGCCGCCTAGACCAACTCCTTGCAAGCCTGGGCTACGGCTCCCGCCGCGAGGTCCGCCAATTCTTGGAGGACGGCCGCGTCACGGTGCGTGGCGTCCCTGAAGGCGATCCCGGCGCCCGGGTGGACCCCGCCGAAGTCCGGATAGACGGCGAGCCGCCCGACCACCCGGGCGAGCTCCTCCTCATGCTGAACAAGCCGGCGGGCCGGGTCTGCTCGCACAGCCCGTCGGAGGGCCCGAGCGTCTACGGCCTGCTTCCCGAGCGCTGGCAGCGCCGCAATCCCCCGGTGGCGAGCGTGGGCCGCCTCGACAAGGAGACCACCGGCCTCCTGCTCCTCACCGACCGTGCGGACCTCGTGCACCGCCTGACCTCCCCCAAGCGAAAGGTGACCAAGGTCTACCGGGCTCTCCTCGACAAGAACATGCCGCCGGGGATCGAGCAGGTGTTCTCGAGCGGACGATTCCTGCTTTCCGGCGAGGAGACGCCCTGCGCACCGGCGACCCTGCGCAGGCTCGGAAACAGGGAGGCTGAGGTGACGCTGACCGAGGGCCGCTATCACCAGGTCAGGCGGATGTTCGCGGCCCAGGGCTGCGAGGTGCTCGAGCTCGACCGAATTGAATTTGCAGGGCTGAAGCTTGGGGAGCTGGCCCGCGGCCAGTGGATGGAGTTACCTATCAATCACTTCGACAATATTTAGACTGAGCTCCACTCGAGCTTGCCGGGGGCAGATCCGCACTCAAAGGCTTGCAATCTTAGATGATTAGGCACCTAATCATCTTCCCTCGCCATGAACAAAGCCGCCTCAGAAGCCGCCTACGTACCCGCGGAAGCCTCAAAGAACCCCTCCACGTTCTCCTCCCACAAGGTCGTGGTGGGAGTGATCGCCGCCGTCGTCCTGGTGGCGGCCCTCGTCTACGGGACCAAGAAGTGGACCTTCTACAGGGCCCACGAGGAGACGGACGACGCCCAGGTCGAGGGACACATCAGCCCCGTGCTCCCGCGGGTGCCCGGATATGTCACCAAGGTCCTCGTCGTCGACAACCAGCACGTCGACGCCGGGCAGGCCCTGATAGAGATCGACTCGGGCGAGCTCGACCTGAAGGTCTCCTCCGCGCAGGCCTCGTACAGGAATGCGCTCGCCGACAAGGCGACCGCGCAGGCGGCCCTCGCGAGCGCGCAGGCCTCGGTGGCGACCGCCGCGGCCAACGTCGACACCGCCGTCGTGCGCCAGCACAAGGCCGCGAGCGACCTCGCCCGCGACTCGAACCTCTTCAAGACGGGCGCCATCACGGACAGCCAGCTGAGCGACACCCAGGCCGCGGCCGACACGGCCGACGCCCAGCTTGCGGCGGTCCGGAGCGAGGCCCGGACGGCGGACGCGCAGGTCGCGGTCGCCGCCGCGCGGGTAGACGCCGCCGAGACCGCGGCCGCCGAGAAGGCGGCGGACCTCGACGAGGCGAAGCTCCAGCGCTCCTACTGCTCCGTCACGGCGCCGATCGCAGGGCTGGTCTCGCGCAAGAACGTCGAGCCCGGGCAGTTCATCCAGTCGGGCCAGACCCTCCTCTCGGTCGCCTCGGACTCCGACGTGTGGGTCGTCGCCAATTTCAAGGAAACGCAGCTCACGCGCATGAAGACCGGCCAGGACGTCGAGTTCGAGGCCGACAGCTACCCCGGAGTCGTCTTCCACGGCAGGGTGGAGTCGATCTCGGGCGCGACCGGCGCGCGCTTCGCCCTCCTTCCCCCCGACAATTCCACAGGCAACTTCGTCAAGGTGACCCAGCGCGTGCCGGTCAAGATCGTGCTCGCGCAGGCCCCGGACGCCGAGCATCCCCTCCGCCCCGGCATGAGCGTCGACGCCACGGTGCGCGTTGTGGAATAACCCGGGCTCCGCCATGGCCGAGCACGGACTGCGGAAGCTGATCATCACGATCACGGTGATCGCCGCGGCGATCATCGAGCTCATCGACACGTCTATCGTCAACGTGGCGCTCAACGACATGAGCGGCAACCTCGGGGCGACGATCGAGGACGTGGCGTGGGTCGTCACGGCCTACGCGATCGCGAACGTGATCATCATCCCGATGACGAGCTTCCTCGCGGCCCGCTTCGGCAGGCGCACCTACTACATCGGGTCGATCCTGCTCTTCACCGGCGCCTCGGTCGCCTGCGGCAACGCCCACAACATCTGGGAGCTCGTGGCGTTCCGCTTCATCCAGGGCATCGGCGGCGGCGCGCTCCTCTCCACCTCGCAGGCGATCCTCTTCGAGACGTTCACGGTGGCCCAGCGCGGGTTCGCCGCGGCCATCTTCGCCGTGGGGCTCTTCGTCGGCCCGACGATCGGCCCGACGATCGGCGGGTGGATCATCGACCACTACTCCTGGCCCTGGATCTTCTACATCAACCTCCCCATCGGGCTCGGCGCCGCGTTCCTCTCGTGGATCTACGTGAAGGAGCCCGAGCACGCCCGGAGCGCGGACAGCATCGACTGGATCGGGATCGGCCTCCTCATCGTCGGGCTGGGCTCGCTCCAGACCGTGCTTGAGCGCGGGGAGTCGGAGGACTGGTTCTCGACGCGCTACATCGTCGTCCTGACCGGGGTGGCCGCCGCGGCGCTCGTCTCGTTCATCGCGCGAGAGCTCATCATCGACCACCCGGTCGTCGACCTGCGCGTGCTGAAGAGCCGCCGGCTAGCCGTGGCGGCGAGCCTCACGTTCGTCCTCGGCTTCGCCCTCTACGCGACGGTCTTCATCGTGCCCGTTTTCACGCAGCGCCTCCTCGGGTACTCGGCGATGGAGACCGGCATGCTCTTCCTGCCCGGGGCGCTGGTCGCGGTCCTGTTCCTGCCCCTCATGGGGCGCCTGCTCATGAAGGGGTTCCCGCCGCAGTACATGGTGCTTATCGGGTTCTTCGTCGTCGCGATCTTCGGGCTCCAGCTCGCACACCTCGACCTCAACGCCGGGTCGAACGACTTCTTCTGGCCCATCATCCTTCGCGCGCTCGGGCTCAGCCTCGTCACGATCCCGCTGACCCAGCTCGCGGTGTCCGGCCTCAGCCCCCGGGACATACCGCAGGGCGTCGCGCTCAACAACATGATGCGCCAGATGGGCGGCTCGTTCGGGATCGCCTTCATCAACACCTTCCTGGACCACCGCTCGGCGGCGCACCGCGTCGACCTGGTCTCGCGGATAGCCGCGGGGGATCCCGCGACCGAGGGAAGGCTGAGCCAGCTCACCCATGCCATGATCGCCCGGGGCGCGACCGCCTGGGAGGCGCCGCGCCGGGCGATGGGGCTCATCGAGGCGACCGTCGAGCGCCAGGCGAGCCTTCTCAGCTACATCGACGCCTTCCATTTCGTGGGCTACCTGGCGCTCGCCTGCGTCCCCCTGATCCTCATCGCCGGCAAGCCCCGGTCGCTCCCGAAGAGCGCCGCGGCCGCGGCCGCCGAGTCCCACTGACCCAGACCTAACCGAAATACCTCCATGAAAACCATCGCCTCCCTGACCCTGATCCTTGCAGCGGCCTCGTCGACCGCGCTCGCGGCCCCCGCGGGGCCCCTGACCCTCGACCAGGCGATCGACGAGGTGGTCGCCCACTACCCCTCGATGGACGCCGCGCGCTCCGCGGTCGACGCGGCGCGGGCCCGGACCGTGCAGTCCAACTCGAGCCGGCTCACGCAGGTGACCGGCAACGCGGGCTACACGTACAATTCGCTGCGGCCCTACGTCGCCATCGACATCCCGGGCGGCCCCCACGGCGCCATCTACGAGAACATCGAGGACGCGTACAACGTGAACATCACGGCGAGGCAGCTCCTCACCGACTTCGGCCGCACGGACAAGCTGGTCGAGATGGCGAGGTCCGGCCAGGTCGCCGCCGAGGACGCCCTGGAGGAGGTGCGCCACCAGCTGGGCTACCAGACGATCCAGTCGTTCTACGGGGTGCTGCTCCTGCGCAACTCGGCGGACGTCGCCCGCGAGGAGATCGCGGCGCTCGAGGAGGCCCTGCGCATCGCGACGAAGAAGTTCGACGCGGGAAGCGCGACCAAGTTCGACGTGCTGACGACGCAGGTCCGCCTCGCGAATTCCCGCAACCACCTGACCGACACGCTCTCCGCGCTCGAGAAGCAGGAGAACGGGCTGCGCCAGCTCCTCGGAATCGAGCCCGGCGCGCCGCTCGAGATCACCGGGGACTTCGACGCAGGCGCCGCGGCGCTCCCGGAGTCGACCGCGATCGCGGACGGCCTCCTCAACCGGCCGGAGATGAAGGTCGCGCGCGACGACGAGCAGACCGCCCGCCTGAGCCTTGATGCGGCCAGCCGGGGCAACAGGCCCACGCTCAACGCGCAGGCCTCGGCCGGCGTCGAGGACGCCGTCGTTCCCGCGCTCTATGACAACAAGGGTTATGTCACGGCTGGGCTCGCCCTCCAGGTCCCGATCCTGACGGGCCGGCGTGTGCTCGGCGAGCGGCTGGAGGCCGACGCCAATGTCCGCTCGGCCCAGGCGCGCGAGCGCGAGCTCAGGGAGACGATCACGACCGACGTCGCGGACGCCTACTCGGACCTCAACGCCGCAAGGGCGAGGCTCGGCAACGCCGACACGCTGGTCGACCAGGCCAGCGAGGCGCTGTCCCTCGCAAAGACCCGCTATTCGAACGGCGTCATCACCAATTTCGAGCTGCTCGACGCCCAGAGCTCGATGAGGTCCAGCGAGCTGAGCCGGCTGCAGGCCCGCTACGACTGCGTCCTCGCGAGGCAGGCGGTCGCGCGCGCGGCCGGGGTTGCGCCGCGGCAGTAATCCCGGGAGCCCGCGCGGTTGACGCGCCGCCCCGCTCCTGTTGCAATGCGGCCATGTACACGATCATCGGCGGCGACGGCAGGGAGTACGGCCCGGTGTCCGCCGAGCAGGTGCGCTCCTGGATAGCGGGGGGACGGGCCAACCTCGACACCAAGGTGAAGGAGGTCGGGACCGACACGTGGAAGACCATCACCCAATGCCCCGAGATCACCGGCGGCGGCGGCGCAACCCCGGCGGGAGGGCTGGCGACACCCGCGGCATTCTCCGCGCCCAACTCCGGGCCGCTCGACATCGGCGGCTGCTACGAGCGCAGCTGGAAGCTCCTCAAGGCCAACTTCTGGCCGCTGGTGGGAACAAGCTTCCTGATGATGTGCATCTTCTCCGCGCTCGGGTATTCGCAGTACATGGGGGTGTTCTTCCTGAACCCGCTCTTCGGGGCCGCGCTGAGCGGCGGCTGGTACTATTACTTCCTGAAGAAGATCCGGGGGCAGGCCACGACGGTAGGCGACGCGTTCGCGGGCTTCACGAAGGCGTTCGTCCAGCTCTTCGTCGCGGGGCTTGTCGTGAAGATCTTCGTGGTCGTGGGCCTGATCTGCCTCGTGATCCCCGGGATCTACCTGGCGATCGCCTATGCCTTCACGTACCTGCTCGCCACCGACAAGGGCCTCGGCTTCTGGGTGGCCATGGAGACCAGCCGCAGGGTGGTCACGGGCCAGTGGTGGCGGGTGTTCGGGCTCGTGCTGCTGAGCATCCCCTTCTTCCTGCTCGGCGTGGCGGCGCTCATCGTCGGGATCTTCGTCGCGATACCGCTGGTCATGGGGGCGTTCGCGTACGCCTACGAGGACCTCTTCGGCACGGCAGGCTCGCGGGCCTGAGGGCCCGCTCAGCGCTTCTTCTTGAAGAAGAGGGCGTCGAGCGAGATCGGCCCCGGGCCGAACGCGAAGATGACCGTGCACGCGAACAGGAACAGGAAGGGCGTGGCCCCCGTGAACTTGTCGGGGTCGCTGAAGATCGCCATGAGCGAATCCCGCTCCGCCGTCGCGTACGCGACGCACATGACGCCCATGAGCGCGAGGGAGGCGAAGCGGGAGAAGAGCCCGACCATGAGGAGCAGCCCGCCCACGAGCTCGGTCGAGGACGCCATGACCGCGTTCAGGTGCGGCGCCGGGATGTGGAGGCTCGCGAAGTACCCCGTAACATCCTTCAGGCTGTGCAGCTTTCCCCAGCCCGTGCCCCGGAACTGCCAGCCCCAGTAGAGGCGGATCCCGAGGAGCAGCGGGATCTGCAGGAAGGTTCCGACCGTGGTGAGGAGGGCCTGGAGCCGGGAGAGCATTTTCATGGGGTGGTCACCAAGCATGCCGGGGGCGGCGCGCCGGGTACAGAGTCAAGATGCGCCGCGGCGCGGTTTATTCCCGGCCTTGCAGAACCAGCCGAGCGCCATCCATGACTTGAACCATTCCCGGACCTGGGCCGGACGGACCTTCGGGCCGGCCGCCGCGATCGCGCGCGCCAGCGTCTTTCCCGCGGAAAGCGCCGACAGGATCCGGAACGCCTCCGGGCTCATGCGCTTGTAGAAAAGCCGGTTGTTGTGCCGGTGCACGGCGACGAGCGTGCGGGAGGCGCGCGGCAGCGGCGGCCTCCGGAGCGCGCGGGGAGGGGCGACCTGCGAGTCCGGCGTGTTGCTCGCCTCGGAGCGCATCGCGTCCCGGCGCTTGACCGAGATCACGTAGGTGTCGATCGGGTGCCCCAGGTCGAGGAGCGTCAGGTACGGCTGCAGGCCGAGGCGGAGGCGATCGGGCGGCGTCCGGGCGAGCTCCTCGCCGTCGACGACGGGCCTCGCCTCGCCGTCGAAGGCGACGGTCTGGGCCCACTCGAACCGCGCGATCTCGAGCGCGAGGGCGGTGCGGGGCGCCGTGAGCCGCGGGTTCGCCCGGATGAACCCCTCGAGCCGCGAGCAGAGGTCGCGGAGCGTGAACGAGCGCGACGGGCACTTCGCCAGGTAGGCCTCGGAGAGCCGAGCAAACACCCGGTCGCCGAGCGCCGCGCGCAGGCCGGGGCAGTCGTCCCGGATCGCGTCGTACAGGCGGAACCAGTACATCCGGTTGTACAGCTGCAGGCGCTCGAAGGACGTGAGCCGGTCGTTCGGCTTGATGAACTCGGAGGCCACCTCCTGCATCGGCCGGCCGTCGACCCACTTCGACTGGAGGTTGTCCCTAGCGTCGAGCGGCCTGATCACGGCGGCGGCCATCATCCGCTGGAAGAGCCTCAGTTCCGCCGTGGACCCTATCCTCCTCGGGGCGTGCTTCGGCGGGCGCTTCACTTCGCGGCCTTCCTCGCGCCGTCTATGTACTCGTTCGCCTTCAACGCCTCGTTGTGGACCTCGTCGAAGGACGGGATCTTGTCGTCCCACTCGAGGAGCGTCGCGGAGACGCCGCAGAGCTTTGTCGCGTGGGCATACAGCTGCCAGACGGGGTCGAGCACCGGGTGGTCGTGGGTGTCCAGGATGTACTTCTCGAACTTGGTGTGGCCCGCGACGTGCATCTGGCCCACGCGGTGGTGCGGGATGTTGTCGACGTAGTCCCGGGCGTTGAACGAGTGGTTCTTCGACGACACGTAGATGTTGTTCACGTCCAGGAGAATCCCGCAGTCGGCGAGCTCCACCACCTCGCCCAGGAATTCCCACTCGGTCATCTCCGAGACGTGGAACTCGGCGTAGCTGCTCACGTTCTCCACGCAGATCGGCACCTCGAGGTAGTCCTGGATCTGCCTGATCTTCTCCGCCGTGCGCCGGGCGGCCGCGAACGTGTACGGCATCGGCAGGAGGTCGTGGGTGTAGGTCCCGTCGACGCTGCCCAGCAGAGGTGGTCCGAGAGCCAGGGCGTCTTTGTCCGCTTCACGAGGTTCTTGAGCCTCCGCAGGTGGGTCCGGTCGGGCTTCTCGGCGGAGCCGAAGTACATCGAGACGCCGTGCTGGACCACGCGGTACTGCTCCAGGATCTTGTCCAGCAGCTCCAGGGGCCTGCCCCCCTCGACCATGAAGTTCTCGGAGATGATCTCGAACCAGTCGACGACCGGCTTCTTCGAGAGGATGTGCGAGTAGTGGGGGACCCGCAGGCCGATGCCTATGCCGTAGTCGCAGTGGCCGTTGAACCGGTTGGCGGGCATCGTTAAAAAAAAACGCGGCCGGCGTTCAGCCGACCGCGTCGCTCAAAAGGCAGATCAGGCGAACGTGACCTTGCTCGGGGTGGCGGGAGGCGTGTCGGTGTTGGTCTTGCAGCCGCCCTTGCCCTTGCAGGAGTTCTGGCCCTTGCAGCCGTTGTCCCCGGCCTTGCAGCCGCCGGTTCCCTTGCAGGAGTTCTGGCCCTTGCAGTCGTGCTTGCCGGCGTCCTTGGAGGCGTCCTTGGACGAGTCGCCGCTTCCGGCTGTGTCATCGGCATAGGCGCGCGCTGCCGTGGAACCTGCGTAGAGCCCGGCCATGGCCGCGGCGGTGACGATGAAACGTGTCGATTTGTTCATAACAGACTTCGATTTTGGGTTTCTGGTGACCGTCGTGGGGCGGCGACATGCCGACTCTCGCGGTGTCAGATGTGAGGTACTACGGGCGTGATTATTCCCCGGATGCCTCAAAAATACAACCGCGATCCGAGCGCCCTCCCCTGCGCCACCCAAACGTTACAGGACCCGGTCGGTCAGGGGGGCGCCCTTCTCGAACGCCGCCAGGTTGCCCAGGAAATGCCGCACGAGCTCGAGGTCCACATTGTCACGACCCCCTGCGGTATGGGGGGTTATGAAGCAGTTCGGTGCGGACCAGAGGGGGTTCGAGGGCGGCAGGGGCTCGGGGACCATCACGTCCAGGTAGGCGGCGCCGATCCGGCGCGACTCCAGCCCCTTGATGAGGGCGTCCTGGTCGACGGTGGGGCCCCGGCCGACGTTGTAGAACCGCGCGCCGGGCTTGAAGCAGGAGATCCGGCGAGCGTTCACGTAGTTGCGGGTCTCCTCGTTCTCGGGAAGCACGTTCACGACATGGTCGGCCTCCGCGAGCACCTTCGTGAGGCTCGCCTCCGTGACGATGCGCACGCCTTCCTCGCTGCGGAGCTGGCGCCTTAGGGCGTAGAGCGTCACCCGGAACGGCGCGAGCAGCTGAGCGAGCCTGCGGCCGATGGCGCCGAACCCGAGCATGACCACGGTCTGCCCCGTCAGGAGCCGCGACAGGTCGCGCCGTTCCTGGTAGGGCCAGGAGCGGTCGCCCATCTGGGTCGCATAGGACGGAAGCAGCTGGCGGCCGAGCGCCAGCATCATCGCGAGGACGTGCTCCGCACAGGCGTCCTCGTAGACGGTCGAGGTGTTGGTGAAGGCGGAACCGCGGGCCTTGATCGCCTCGCGGAAGGCGTCGGTGTCGTAGCGCGTGTAGCCGGCGCTCGAGACCTCGATCCACCGCAGGCTCGCGTGGGACATGCAATCCCCGGGGTCGGGCTGCCCGAAGGCGATGTCCGCGCCCTCGATCGAGGGGTCGCTCTGGCCGCCGGCCAGGACCGAGCTGTTGCGCCGGTCGGAAAGCACCAGGGTGTGGGCGCTCGTCCCCGCCGCCAGGAGCGCCATCCCCTCCTTCCCGAAATCCCCGTTTGACCAGATCCTCACGGCCCGACGGAGACCCGGTGCGTGTCCGCGGCGTTGCCGAGGGTCACGGCATAGTTGTTCCTGTTGAAATACTGGACCTTCCCCCCGAAGGAGACCCTCGCCTCGATGTTGAGCCCCTTGCGGAGCACGTCGTCCTCGGCCCGGTACTCGACGCGAAACGGGATCGGCGCGACGCCGGGGTTGCGGATGGTCTGGGAGCCGAGCACCTGGGGCGGCAGGCCGGTCGCCGACGTGTCCACGATCCTCACCGTCACGACGGTGTCCGCGGGGAGCGGGACCTCCTGGCCGAGCTCCACCTCGCCCGTCAGGACGCGCAAGGGGTCTCCCTCGGGGGTGAGGTCCATCTGGCCGCACCCGGCGAGGGCGAGCGAGGCGGCGGCGGCGAGCAGTCCCAGTGCTTTTTTCATGGAAGGTATGCGGTGGTCATCACCTGGTCTACGGTCACCTTACCCTTGGGGATGATCCCCAGATCCTCAAGCTGGCTGATCTGGAGGGCAAACCGCTCGCGTGTGATCCGTCCGGTCATCGCATCATCCGTGGCGTTGCGCCCCACCACAAGCTTCCCCTCGACGATCATCTTGTGGGAGAACGCGAGGAAGTCGTCCGAGTCGTTGGCGTTCACGAGCTTCATGAGGGCGTGCGCCGGGGCCGGGTCGCCCTCGACGTAGTCCTTCGCCCCGCGGATGTACGCGGCCATGAACGCGCGCACGCGCGCGGGGTTGCGCTCGGCCCAGGCGCGGTTGGCGATGAGGCAGGTGTAGGCGTCAAAGCCGGCATCCCAGGCATAGAGGAACTTGGGGTATTTCGCGCCGCCCTTCACGATGTAGAACGGCTCGGCCGTGTAGAACCCCTGCTGGATGAAGTTCTTGTCCGCGATGAAGTTCCCTACCGCGAAGTTCTGCGGGATGATCTTGAAGTCGATGTGGTACTTGTTCCTCAGGTAGGGGAGGAAGGCCCACTCGAGGCGGGCCATGATGGTCTTGCCGTTCAGGTCCTCGAACCGCGTCACCGGGTTGTCGGCGTGGAGCATCAGCACGGACGGGTCGTTCTGGAAGACGGCGCCGATCTGTATGATCGGCAGGCCCTGCGAGATCGCCATGATCGAGTTCGTGCTGTCCGACTGGCCGATGTCCGCCTGGTCGGTCGCCACCTTCTGGGTCACGAACCCGTTCGGCCCGCCCTGCAGGATCACGACGTCGAGGCCCGCGTCCTTGAAGTATCCCTTCGCGAGGGCCTGGTAGATTCCGCCGTGCTCGGGCTCCGCGACCCAGTCAAGCTGAACCCTGACCTTGAAAAGATCGGGGGCTGCCGCACCCCCGGGCTCCGGGGCCTGCCGGGAGCAGCCGCAGAGGGAGAGCAGGGCCGCCGCCGCCAGCGCGCTGGGTCGAAGGGGACTCATTCGGGCGAAACCCGTAGACCAGAGCGGGGGCACCCGCAACAGCGCAGTGCTCGCCGAGGGGGCGTCCTTTCTGCTAGGCGTCAACCCATGAATTTCCTGCGCATCGCCTCAGCCGCGCTCGCCCTGCTCGGCGCCGCGGAAACCGCCCGGGCCCTCGAGCTGCACGCGGACCGCAGCTCTCCCTTCGACCTGGAGATCCGGGGCCTCCTGGCCGGGGTCCCCGCCGGCGCGGCGCGCTACGCCCGCTGGCAGGACCTGCGCGCGATGCCGACCACGCAGCTGCGCCTCGACGGGGAGTTCGTGAAGGGGCCCCAGGTGCTGACCGTCGTCTTCCTCGCCGACCTCTGGAAGGCCCTGCCGGTCGGCCCGGGCTCGGACACGCTGCTCGCGACGTGCGGCGACGGCTACGCGGGGGTCTTCACGTCGGAATTCATCTCAAAATACCGGCCGTTCCTCGTCCTCGAGATAAACGGGAAGGGACCCGCCGACTGGCCGCCGCCCGGCCTCGCCTTCAACCCGGGGCCCTACGTCGTGACGGTGTCGGCGGACCTGGTTCCCGCCGCCGCGAGCTTCCAGGACGTCGAGCACAAGAAGCCGTGGGGCGTCGTGGCCCTCGAGGTCGCCTCCTATGCCGAGCGCTACCGCGGCATCTACACGGGCCCCTGGGCCTCCCCCACGCCGGCCATGGCGCGGGGCCGCGAGATCTGGGTCAACTCGTGCGCGAGCTGCCACGCGGGTCCCGACGGGATCTTCGGCGGGACCAAGGCCGACCGGCCCTTCCAGGTGATCGCCGCCTACGCGGGCTACGACCGTCCCTTCTTCGTCCACTACGTGAGGGACCCGACGTCGCTCGTGGCCTCCGCCCAGATGGAGCCCCACCCCCACTACACGGACGCGCAGCTCGCGGACCTGATCGCGTTCATCACCGCCGGCCAGAAATAAAAAGGGGGCCCCTTCGGGCCCCCTTTTGCGGTGAAAATCCCTCCGTTTCCGGTCAGTAGTGCAGGCGGATCGTGAGCGCCGCCGCGATCGGGGCGCGGACATAGATCACGTCGTTGCCGGCAAAGCTTGTGTCGATCGGGTCAAGGATGCGCTGGTTGGTGAGGTTCGTGATGTTCACGCGCGCATCCCAGCGCTTGCTGGGGGCCCAGGCGATATAGCCGTCCATCTCGTACTGGCTGGGGATGTGGAGCAGGCCCTCGTCATCCTGGTTCATGCGGCCCTTGTAGTTGGGGCCGACGCCGATATCGAACCCGCGGCCGAACTTGTAGTCGACGAAGATATTCCCGATGACGTTGGGCACGCCGGCCGCCCGGATGCGCCCGCCCGGCGGGGTGTAGGCGTATCCCTGGTAGGCGCCGTAGTTCACCGCGCCGACACCGGTGCCGTACGTGCCGTCGACGGGCGTCGTGGTCGCGTAGGCGTCCAGGTAGTTGCCGGTCTCCTCGAAGAACGACCCGAAGTCGGTCACATTCTGGTAGGTGAAATTCGCGTTGATCGAGACCTGCTTCGTCGGCTGGTAGACCGTCTCGAGCTCGATTCCCTCGCTCTTGATGATCGTGTTCGGCGCCGGAGGCTGGCCGTGGCCGGGCTGCGGCTGCGAGATGTTCTTTATCTGCTGGTAGATCGAGGCGCCGAAGAAGAGCGTGTTGTTGATGAAGCTCCCCTTGTAGCCGGCCTCATAGAGGGTCGACACGTTGTTGAGGTCCGTCGCGACCTTGGCCGTGCCCTCGTTGCTGTCGGCGACGCCGCCGAAGTTGGTCTGCCCGTGGATTGCATCGACCCGGTCGTAGGTCAGATAGATCGACTGCGTTTCCGTGACCTTGAAGATGAGGCTGATGAAGTATGACGGGTCGTCCTTTGACGCCGCGTAGTGGTAGATCGCACCGCGGTCGTAGTAGATGGGCGTCGGCAGCGAAATATACCCGTAATAGTTGTCAGGGTACGGCAGCGTCCCATAGACGCTCGACGAGTCGTCGTTCAGATTCTGGCCCTCCTCGACCAACGGGGGATTCGCCGTGTTCGCCTTAACGGCGTCCTCGCGAAGGCCGAGGATCGCGGAAAGCTTGCTCGTGAAGCTGACGTCATCCTGGAGGAACGCGGCATAGTCCTGGATCGTCGTGTCCTGCATCTCCTGGTAGCTGTAGCCCGGGTGGCCGGCCACCTGGAGGCCGGAGCCCCACGTGTCTCCCTCCTCGGTGTAGCTGGGCATGTAGATGTTGTTCAGCGGAAGGCTCAGGTCGTAGTACGAGAAGGGCTCATCGCTGTAGTCGTCGCCCGAGCGGACATATTGGTACCTGAGGTCGATTCCCGTGATCAGGCTGTTGCCGATCGGGCCAAGGTCGAACTTGTCGTGGAACTCCGTCCGGTCCTGGAGGTTGAGGTTCCTCGGCACCCACTCATCATAGCCGTAGGTCTCGAACTTGTTAGAATGCTCGAGGCCGTAGTAGGCGAGGTTGACGATGCTCGCGTTCGAGCTGATGTCGTAGGTCGACTTGAGCTGCGCCTGGAAAAACTTCGAGCGGGCCGTGTCGTTGGGCCCGACGAGGGAGTCGTAGGCGGGGAGCTTCACGACGTGGGCCGTCGCCGGGTTCACCAGCTGGAACGCGCCGTCGGTTCCCGACGCGTAGGCCGTCGCCGGATTTCCATCGCTGGGAAGGTAGACGTCGTAGCCGTAGTAGGCCAGCGGGCCCGACGTGGCCGGGGAGGTCGGGCCGGCGATGTAGCCGCCGTTCCAGATGAAGTTCTGGGTCACGCGGTTCGCACCCGTATCCTCGTTCGTGCGGGTCGCGAAGCCCTGGGTCCAGAATTCAAACCTCAAATCCTTCGTCATGCGGTACGTGAGGGCCAGATAGAGGTCCTGCGTCTCGTCCTTGGCGTTCACGTAGTACTCGTCGCCGTAGCGCGCAAGGTAGCTTACCCGGTAGGCAAGCTTGTCCGTGATGGGGCCGCCGAAATCCAGGGTGTACTGGGGGTTGCCGTAGGAATGGCCGCTGGCCCACGTGCCCAGGGTCAAGTCGAACTCATAATGGTCCTGGTCGAAGTAGGGCTGCTTGGCCACGAAGTTGACGTAGCCGCCCGGACCGTTGCCCTGGGGGCCGAATACGGCCGTGCCGGGCCCCTTCACGATGTCCATTGCCTCGACGCCGTTGAATGACAGCGGCACGCTGTTTCGGGAATAGGCTATCTGCTGGCCGTTTACATAGACCTGGGCCTCGTCACCGCGGATCTGCGGGACGCCGGGGATGCCGTAGTCGGCGGCCGCGTAGACACCGGGCGAGAACTGCCCGAAATCCATGGCGTTCTTGACCTGGCGGTCGTCCATCCAGGCCTTGTTGACGCTCGATACCGAGCGCGGGATGTCGACGATGCTGCGGTCGTCGCCGTACACGCTGTCGATCGGGCGCACGGTTGGCAGGATCTGCTCCGAAAGGGGCACGTCGGAGACCGTGTACTTCTCAAGCGTGGTCACCTTCTCGTTTTCGGCGCCGCTCTCGGTGTTGGAGGTG
>Ga0181537_10002881_pt1 | contig 14948 bp, 12 predicted proteins | sample PEATcosm2014_Bin_39_FD_119765 | JGI IMG/M metagenome (GOLD analysis project Ga0181537, IMG submission 119765) | Peatland microbial communities from MTU Mesocosm Facility, Houghton, MI, USA - PEATcosm2014_Bin23_10_metaG | ecosystem: Environmental > Terrestrial > Soil > Wetlands > Peat | place... | reverse complement strand
TGAGGGCCATGCTCGATCTCGCTACCCTGGCCGCACTGCACGAGAAATATCGCGACGCGGCATCCTTGCCCGTGGCCGATTTTGCGCTCGGACCGCATCGCTTCGATTTCGAGAAGCAGGCGTACCTGATGGGCGTGGTGAATCTCTCCGCCGATTCGTGGTATCGCGAGAGCGTGGTGCTCAACGCGGAGGCGGCGATCCGGCGCGGGCGCGTGCTGCACGAGCAGGGCGCGGCGATCGTCGACGTGGGCGCGGAATCGACGCTGGCCCATGCGGCGCAGGTGGACGCAGCGGCGCAGGCGGGCGCGCTGGTGCCCGTCGTGCGCGAACTGGCCTCGGCGGGGATTTGCGTTTCGGTGGAGACGTATCATCCGAGCGTGACGACGGCGTGCCTGAAGGCGGGCGCGAAGGTGCTGAACCTGACCGGGACGGCGGCGAGCGGGGAGATTTTTCGCGAAGTGGCCGACTTCGACGCGGGCGTGATCATCTGCTTCGTGCAGGGCGGCCATGTGCGGGACGTGGGCGATCTCGACCTGGGGCCCGATCCCGTCGCCACGCTGCGCGATTTTTTCGCGCGGCAGATCGAGGCGGCGACAAACGCGGGCGTGTCGCGCATCTGGATCGATCCCGGACTCGGTTTTTATTACCGGAATTTGCAGGACAGCGGCGCGCGCATCCGGCACCAGATGCAGATTTTTCTCAACAGCTTTCGCCTGCGCGCCCTCGGCTGGCCGGTCTGCCAGGCGCTGCCGCATGCGTTCGAGTGCTTCGAGGACGAGGTGCGCGCGGCGGAGCCTTTCTTTGCCGTGCTCGCGCTGCTGGGCGAGGCAAGCCTTTTGCGCACGCATGAGATCACGAAAGTGCGCGGCGTTTTGCGGGCGATGGAGTTGGTGCGGGAGGCGGGGGAGATTTTGCCGGGCTGAGAAATTGCTCCCGGTCGTCCCTCCAGGATTTACTTCGCGCCCCAGCCGAAGAGGACGACGGGCACGGTGCGAAAAAGAATCTGGATGTCGAGCCAGAGGGTCCAGCGGTCGATGTACTCGAGATCGAGGCGCACCCAATCCTTGAAATCGGTGATTTCGTTGCGCCCGCGGATTTGCCACAGGCAGGTCAGGCCGGGGCGCACGCTCATGCGGCGGCGCTGGCTGATGTCGCCGAAGCTGGCCGTTTCGTAGAGGGGAAGCGGACGCGGGCCGACGAGGCTCATTTCGCCCCGCATGACGTTCCAAAGCTGGGGCAGCTCGTCCATGCTCGTGCGGCGCAGCCAGCGTCCAAACGGCGTGACGCGGGGATCGTTCTTGACCTTGAAAACGGGGCCTGACATTTCGTTGAGAGTCTCCAGCTCGGCGCGCGCCTGCTCCGCATTGGTCACCATGCTGCGGAATTTATACATGCGAAAAGGGCGGCCATGCAAACCGCTGCGGGCCTGGGAAAAGATGATCGGACCCGGCGAGGTGAACCGGACCAGCAAGGCGAAGGTGATCATGAACGGCGACATCACGATAAGGAGAACAAACGAACCCACAATGTCGAGGAATCGCTTGGACACCAAGGCCCAGGAAATGGCCGGAGCGGTGCGATAAATCAACAAGGGCTGCCCGGCAAATTGATCAAACTGGACATGGGTGAAAAGGGTTTGAATAAAGTCGGCGGAAACCCACGCCTCGATGCCTTCCGCCTCGCAGGCGAGGAGGGCCTCACGCACTTGCGGGATGATATTCTCGTCCAGGCTGAACACGACAATATCGACCATCTCATCGTGCAGAGTCTGGATGAAGCGCTCCATCCCCTCCTCCCGCAAATCGAATTCGGCCTTGATTTCAAAATTCTTGCCCGGCTGGGAAAGGAACCGCGCCTTCCAATTCTCGCGGTCTTTCTGCAGGCCGCAGAGAAGGATGTACTGACGCAGGTGGACGCGGGAACCGCGCTGCTTCAGCCAGAAAAGAAAGATGGCCATGCGCGCGGAGAGAAGTCCCGTCGCGAGCAGGAAAAAGAGGCCGAGCGCGGCGCGACTGATGTTTGCCTGGGGAATGCGAAAGACAACCACCCAGGAAAAAATGGCCAGAAGCACGAAAAACATCGCCGACATGATCCGTCCGACCATGCGGGCAAAATCCTTCTGCGGAGGACTCTCGTAAACGCCCATGTATTCGAGGGCGACCGGTCCTAGAAACACGCCCAAGCCGATCATCCAATAGCAATTGGCGAATTGGGGCGCCAGGGGATAATCGTCGAACCAAACCAACTGATTCAACACATAAAAGCGCAGGGCGTGGGCCGCCCAGAGAGAGAGTGAAATCAAACCGGCATCGACCAGTTGAAGAAATTGCAGGTAAAAATTGTGCTGGCGGGAGAGCATGGGAAGTCGTGATTACTTGAATCGAAGCAAAGAATAGAATTAACCGCTGGCGGGTGCGGTTAAAAGGATTTTATCGGCACGTTCCGCCTTAGGCACAACTCCTTCTGACGCGAATTCTAGTCTTGGCGGTGTTCCAGCCACCATTGGTACGTGGCGCGAAGCCCTTCCTCAAGCGGAGTGGAGGCCTTCCATCCGAGTTTGTTCAGCCTGGAGACATCGAGCAACTTGCGCGGCGTGCCATCGGGCTTGGTGGTGTCCCACTCGACCTGGCCCGAATAACCGACGACCCTGCCGACCAGCCCGGCCAACTCCCGGATCGTGATATCTTTTCCGCATCCCACGTTGAGCAGTTCCGGGGAATCATAGTTCTCCATGAGAAAGAGACAGGCTTGCGCCAGGTCATCGACGTGGAGGAACTCGCGATAGGCGCCGCCCGTTCCCCACAGCGTGACGCTCGGTTTCCCGCTTTTCTTGGCGAGATGAAATTTATGGATCAACGCGGGCAGGACATGCGAGGTCTCGAGGTCGAAATTATCCTCCGGCCCGTAGAGATTGGTCGGCATGGCGCAAATGAAATTGACGCCGTATTGTTTGCAGTAGGCCTGGCAAAGTTTGATGCCGCAGATTTTTGCCAGGGCATAGGCTTCGTTGCTCGGCTCGAGACTGCCGGTGAGCAGGGCGTCCTCGGTCATCGGCTGGGTTGCATACTTGGGATAGATGCAGGAGCTGCCGAGAAAAAGAAGCTTCTTCACCTTGGCGGCATAGGCGCTGTTGATGAGGTTCAATTCGATCTGTAGGTTTTCGCTGAGAAATTCGACCTGCTGAGTGGCGTTGGCCCAGATGCCACCTACTTTGGCCGCGGCGACAAAGACGTAATCGGGGCGGCTTTTTTCGTAGAAAGCGCGAACCGCGTCGGTGTTGCGCAAGTCGAGTTCCGCGCGGGTGCGCAGCAGGAGATTGGTGAAGCCGCGCGCGCGCAGGAGCCGGACCAGGGCCGCGCCCACCATCCCACGATGCCCCGCGACATAAATGGCATCACTCGGCTTCATTTTTATTCTACCCGGATGTGTTTGCCGCTGAGTTGCCTGGCCAGCAATTCGTCGTCGGCCTGGACCATGATCTTGACCAGCTCGGCAAAGGTCGTTTTCGGCTGCCAGCCGAGGATTTTTTTCGCCTTCGAGGCGTCGCCGATGAGCAGATCGACCTCCGCCGGGCGATAATAGCGGGGATCGATCTTCACATAGTCGTTCCAGTCGAGCCGGGCGTAACCGAAGGCCTCGTCGAGAAATTCCCGGATCGAATGGGTCTCGCCGGTGGCGATGACAAAATCGTCCCCCTGGTCCTGCTGGAGGATGCGCCACTGGGCCTCGACATATTCGGGCGCGTAACCCCAGTCGCGCTTGGCGTCGAGGTTTCCGAGATAAAGCTCCTTCTGCAACCCGGCCTTGATCCGCGCCAGCGCGCGCGTGATTTTGCGGGTGACAAACGTCTCGCCGCGCCGGGGCGATTCGTGGTTGAAGAGGATGCCGTTGCTGGCATGCATCTTGTAGCTTTCCCGGTAATTGACCGTCATCCAGTAAGCGTAGACCTTGGCCGCGCCGTAGGGGCTGCGGGGATAAAACGGTGTGTCCTCGCGCTGCGGAACCGCCTGCACCAGGCCGTACATTTCACTGCTCGAGGCCTGATAGAAGCGCGCCTTGGGGGCCGTCTCGCGAATGGCTTCGAGCAGCCGCGTGGTGCCGAGGCCGGTGACATCGCCGGTGTATTCCGGCACGTCGAAGCTGACGCGGACGTGGCTCTGCGCGCCGAGGTGGTAGACCTCTTCGGGCTGGAGATCGTGCATGAAGCGCATGAGCGAGGCCGAATCGCTCAGGTCGCCGTAGTGCAGGAAAAGCTTCACCCCATGGACATGGGGATCCATGTAAAGATGGTCGATCCTTTCGGTATTGAACGAACTCGACCGGCGAATGATGCCGTGAACCTCGTAACCTTTGTTGAGGAGCAATTCGGCGAGGTAGGAACCGTCCTGGCCGGTGATGCCGGTGATTAGGGCTTTTTTACTCATGATGATCCGTATTTACGTTGGGCTGGTTGGGCTGATCGAGCTTCGCAGGGCGAGCGTGATTTGTTTGAGGCGCGAGGCGCCTTCTTCGCTTTGGGTGACAATTTCCGGATCGTCGGCAAAGGCCTGATGGACGAGCCGCCGATCGAATGAATTCATCGGGGCGAGAACCATGGGCTGCCCGCTGCGCCTGACCTCGTCGGCGAGTTCGCGAATGCGTCCGAGAAAATCCTGCTTTTCCTTCTGGCGATAGCCTTCCACATCGACGATCACATTGACAGCGCCCTCTTCGCTCCGGTTCAAGATGCGATTGAGGAGATATTGCAAATCCTCGAGGACATGGCCGTCGCGCCCGATCAACCGGCCCGCCTCGCGCGAGTGGATGTTGAGCACATGCCTCCCGGCCGGTTCCATCTCTTCCACCTCAAAAACGAGGCCGAGATGCCCGAGCATCAATTCCAGGGTTTCACGCGCGCGGTGTGCTGACATCAGCGCACTATAAAAGAATGTAGGAACACGCCAACCCTTTTCCTTAGAGGATGTCCGAAATCTAGGGGTGTTTACACTAAATTACCTATTGGCATTTGGGCTTCGACTTTGCGCCCATTGATCAAAAGCAGGTTCGGCGACTCGCGGGACTGGACAACCCGTTGGTAGGGATCGGTCGGCGCAACAGCCTCGGACTCCTTCGCGGCATGAGGGAAGGAGACAAGGTCCGCGATGCTTCCCGGTGAAATCTGGCCGAGCTTGCCCGGCAGACCGAGGGCGCGCGCGCCGTTGAGCAGGACCATTTCGAGCACGTCGCGGTCGTCCAGACCATGGAGCGTCTGCGCCTCGCGCATTTCGGACCGCATATCGAGCAGGTTGTTGCTGGCGAGGCTGTCGGTGCCGAGGCAGACATTGACGCCATACTTGCGCAAGGCCTTCAAGGGAAACGGCGCGTGGCCAAAGTAGGTGTGGCATTTGGGGCAATGGACGACCGACGCGCCCGATTGCGCCACGAGTTCGTAATCGTAATCCTGGAGATAATTCAGGTGCGCGATGATGCAGGTGGGGCCAATGACGCCGTGCTCCACGAGGTGGGACAAGGCGGACCCATGGCCGCAATCGGAGTTGTCCCGGCCGAGGCTCGCCAGAAAATCGTGCAGCGGACCGCTGGCGTGGGTGAACATCTCGTGCTCCTCCACCGACTCGGCGATGTGGGTGGTGGAAAGCATGCCGTATTTCTCCCCGCAGGTGCGGGCCAGGCGGTAGAGATCGACGGACGCGGTGTAAGGCGCGTGGGGGGAGAGACCAAAACCACCCAGCCATTCGGGATGCTGCTCGAAAAAACTCAGCGCGCCGAGGAGCGTTTCGTCTTCATTGATGCGCGAGCGGACATCGATCAACTCGAGGAACCACCAGGTGCGCAAAGGAGGGACGGGAAGATGGGGCAGCAGTTCCGGAAAGGCCTCGATATTGGCCACCGTCGTGACGCCGCCCTGGGCCAGCAGGGCAAATCCCTCGGCAATGGCGTCGATGTAATCCCGGGTGGTGAACGACCGCCGCAGCGCGTTGATCGTCTTGATCCATTCGGTGAAGCTCTGCCGGGCGCTGATGATGCCTTTGAAGCGGGTGAAGTCGAGATGGCAATGGGCGTTGATCAAGCCCGGCAACAGGGTGCTCGCGCCGAGGTCGATGACTTCCTCCCCGGGTTGGGCGCGCAATTCCGAGGCAGGGCCGACCGCGCTAATTTCCGATCCCTCCACCCGCACCGCGCCGCGCGCAAGCGGCGGGGAAGAGATGGGAAGGACAACGTCGGCTAGAAACAACATAGTGGAAGCTAAAATAGCGACAGGCGCATTCTCGGCTATGAAAAGAATCAATTATTTTACATCAGGAGGCTTTAACTCATTTAAGAAATAAGCAAAATCGGGGCCGAGGATTTCATTTTTCGTTGAGTCGCATCAAAAAAAGAAGGCCGGAACAGGTTTTCCGTCCTGCTTTATCCCTTTGCTATTCAAGGAATCGCCGTTATTTTTTGCCTCGTATGAATCTGATTCGCGAGATTCGGTTACCGAACGGACGGGTGACCAAGAACCTCGGTTTCGGATGCGCCGGGATTCTTCGCCTGCCCACCAATGGGCAGAGGGAAAAGCTTTTGCGGACCGCCTTCGATGCCGGACTGACTCATTTTGATGTCGCGCGGATGTACGGGGCGGGCGCAGCGGAGGGAATTCTCGGTTCATGCTTGAACAAAATGAGGGGGCAAATCACCCTGGCGACCAAATTTGGATTTCCGTGCGGCGTTCCCAGCCGGAAGAGGGTCTTTGTTCAGTCGATGGGGCGATGGGCGGTGAATCTGCATCCGGGCATAAAAAAGTGGATAAAAAAAAAGCCGGCGGCCAGCCCGGCGGGCGCCGACCGCCATTACAATTATAGCGTGGAAGAGATGGAGAGCAGCCTGGCCACGAGCTTGCGGGAATTGAAGACCGATTCCGTCGACCTCTATTTTATCCACGAACCACGCCGGGCCGATGTCGTGCCCGAAGGGCTGGGCCGGGCGCTTCAGCAAAAAAAGGATGAGGGGAAGGTGGGCGCTTACGGCATTTCGGGTATTCCATCCGACGTTCTTTATTTTTTAAAGAGCCGGCCCGACCTTGGCGGAGAGGCGATCCAGCACAACTTTGTTCTGGGTGATGCACCCAGTCTCCTCCTGCAACAATCCGCCTATACCGGCGTTTTTCACGTTCTTTCCGGCTCCCTCCCCGCTGCCGAAAATTTTTTGAAGCATGACCCGGCCCTGGCGAGGCACTGGTCAGAGAAGTTGTCGCTCGATCTCACGCAGCGTCAAAACCTGGCTGTGGTCATTCTTGCCCTGGCCCTGAACGACAACCCGCGGGGCATGGTGCTCTTTTTCACTTCCAATTCCCGGAGAATCGAGGCGGCGGTCAAACGCCTCACCGATAATTCATTTTCCGCAGAAAGCCTTTCGGAATTTCGCGAGGTGCTCGGCCAACCGGTGAAAGAAATGTATGCGCAGTGACCTGGAGGAGGCGTCTCCTGCGACGACTTTCGAGAGCGACGTGTGCATTATTGGCGCGGGCATTGCCGGCCTGATTCTGGCCCGCAAAATGGCGGCCAAGGGAAAGACCGTTCATCTCCTGGAAGCCGGCGGCACGAGCGAAGAGGCGCGCAGCCAGGAACTTTACCAAGGGGAGATGCTCGGGACCTTTCACAGTGGCACGACCGGTGGCCGATATCGCACCTTCGGCGGCTCTTCCACGCACTGGGCCGCCCAGCTCCTGCCTTATCCCGAAGAAGTCTTTAAGGCACGCAAGGCCGTGGACTTCATCAGCTGGCCCATGACCGAGTCCGATCTCGCCGGATATTATCCTGAGATCCGCCAGATCATGCAGGCGAACACCTACTCCTTCGACGAAAAATTCCTGAGTCAAATCGGCGCGGAGCCGTACCCGGGCCATGAGGCCGTGCGGGTGCGCTTTTCCAAATGGGCGCCTTTTTCGAGGAGGAATTTGGGGAAAACGGTCGGCCAGGACTGTCTGGCCTCCGATAAAGTCACCGTTTTCTTTCATGCCAATGCGCTCTCTTTATCTTTTTCCCCCAATGGGACGGAGGTGACGGGAGTTGCGGTGAAAAACTACCGGGGCGGGCAATTCACTTTCAAAGCCCGCCACTATGTCATCAGCACGGGAACGATCGAGACTTCAAGGCTGCTTTTGAATTCGGTCCGGCTTTCGTCGGCAGGGCCACGCGCTTTCAGTGATCAGATCGGACGCTACTTTTTTGACCATGTATCCAGCAAGGTCGGTAAGGTTTCCAGCCAAGCCCTCCCCGCTTATAGGAAATACTTTGCTCCCTACTATCTTAAAAAAACACTTCATACCGCCCGATTTGAAACGTCGGAAGCACTCCAGGAAAAACTGGGGATTCTTGCCGTGATGGCCCATTTTGAATTTGAAGAACCCGAGGGCTCCGGGCTGCATGTTTTTCGTCGTTTTTTGCATGAAATTCAATCAGGCCAGCTGGGCCGAAAAGGCGGACCGGAGTTCTCCGCGTTGCCGAAGGCCCTGCTGGGGGGCCTGAAGACGGTTTATGATTTGAAAGTGCGCGGCAGAAGAATTCCCACGCCGGAAGCCCGCCTTACCCTGCACTTTGAGACCGAGCAAAAGCCCTCCGCGGCGAGCCGTCTTTTATTGTCCGACCATTTGGACCGTTTGGGGCAGCCCAAGCTCGCCGTTGACTGGAAGCGATCGGATGACGAGGCCTCTTCCATGCGCGCGTTTGTTCCTTACATGGATGCCTTTCTCAAATCATGCGGGTTGGAATTGGAGTGGCAGAAAGGCATTCGCGACTCGGCCGGCTCCTGGGATGGCGAGGACACGGATTGCTTTCATCCCATGGGCGGAGCACGCATGGGACTTTCCCCCGCCACCAGCGTGGTCGATGCGCAACTGCGCGCGCACAACGTGGCCAATCTTTTTGTCGCCAGTTGCGCCGTTTATCCCTCGGGCGGAAGCTCCAATCCGACCTTCAGCCTGATGGCGTTGACGCTTCGACTGGCCGATCATCTGGCGAAGTTGTAAGCGGGAATGACAGACGCTACCCCCGCCGCTCCCATACCTTGCGCTTTTGCCGCGCGATTTGGTTCGTGGCGCGAAGTTCGTAGCGTGCGCCGCCGAGAAAGATTTCCATGCGGGCCTTGAATTCGGGAGTCCACGCCACGCCATAATGATCGGCGGGGGCGAGTTCGACGCTGGAACGCTCCCCGCCGCCGTGGGCGCGCGAACAAACGAGGCGCAGCTTGACCGGGCCGGGCGCGTCCATGACGAGTTCCCGCAATGCGGTCCAGCGCGCGGGGTCGAGCCAATCCTCCAGCGGTAGATGCAAGACCAGTTCGCGCAAAAGCTGCTCGCAGGCTTCCGGAATCCAGAGGACCTGGGCCGCGCGAACCGCAGGCTGATCGTCGCGCCGGTTGAGCGAGCCGGAAATGACGAGGACATCGCCGACGTTGAGCGGGCGCGACAACTCGCCGTAGAGCGGCTGAAAAACCAGGACCTCGATGGAGCCGGTCAAATCTTCCAGGACGAGCCGCGCCCACGGCGTTTTGTCCTTTTGCGAAAGACGAACTTCGACTTTCGTGACGAGACCGCAGAGGCGCGTATCGACATCGCCGGGAATTTCCCTGAGCTGCGCGACGGTGTGAATCCGAAAGGCCTCCGCGTCGGCGCGATATTCATCCAACGGATGGCCGGTGATGTAAAAGCCGAGCAGCTCCTTCTCATAGGCGAGGCGCTCGCGCTGGGTGAAATCGGGGATGCTGTTCGCCTTGGTCGTCGCGCCGTTCTTTTTCGCGACGGGCTCCATCGGGCCGAGCAAATCGAGGAGCGAGGACTGCCCGGCATCGCGGTCGCGGGCGTTCGCGCTCGCCTGGGCCAGCGCGCCGTCGATCTGCGCCAGCAACTCGGCGCGGTTCGGCCCGAAGTCGTCGCAAGCGCCGCACTTCACGAGGCTCTCGACCAGCTTCTTGTTCATCCCGCGCGATTCGACGCGCGCGCAAAGATCGTGCAGGTCGCGGAACGGGCCGTCCTTTTCCCGCGCGGCGATGATCAGCTTCACCGCAGCCTCGCCGACATTCTTGATCGCGGAGAGACCGAACCGGATCGACTTTTCTCCGACGGTGAAAACGCTGCCGCTTTCGTTCACGCTGGGGGCGAGCACGGTGATGCCCATCGCCCTCGCCTCGGCCACGAAGAGCGCGATCTTGTCGGTATTGTCGAGTTCGTTGGAAAGAAGCGCGGCCATGAACTCGACCGGATGCCGCGCCTTGAGCCACGCGGTCTGGCAGGTGATCACGCCGTAGCAGGCGGCGTGGGCCTTGTTGAAGCCATACCCGGCAAATTTGTCGAGCACGTCAAAAAGCTGGTTCGCTTTTTCCGAACCGATGTTGTTTTTCTTCGCGCAGCCCTCGACGAAAATCGCGCGCTGCTTCGCCATTTCCTCCGGCTTCTTTTTTCCCATGGCGCGGCGCAGCACATCGGCGCCGCCGAGCGTGTAGCCGGCGAGGATTTGCGCCGCCTGCATCACCTGCTCCTGGTAGACCATGATGCCGTAGGTTTCCTTGAGGATCGGTTCGAGCAGCGGGTGATCGTACTCGGTTGGCACCTCGCCCGATTTGCGCTTGGCGTAGAGCGGGATGAATTCCATCGGGCCGGGACGAAAGAGCGCGCCGATGGCGATGATGTCATCGACGCATCGCGGCTGGATCTGGACGCACGCCTTGCACATGCCGGGCGATTCCACCTGGAACAGGCCCACGTTTTGCGCGCGGCTCATGAGTTCATACGCAGCCGGATCGTCGAGCGGAATTTCGAGCGGGGTGATTTTTTTCCCGGTCGTCTGCTCGATCAGCCGCAGCGCATCCTGGATGACGGTGAGCGTTTTCAGACCGAGAAAATCCATCTTGAGCAGGCCCAGCTCGCCGAGCGGCTCCATCGAATACTGGGTCACGATGCCGTCGTGATCGTCCTTGGTCAGCGGCACGTAGTCGGTCAGGTCGTGATCGGAAATGACGACGCCCGCGGCGTGGACTCCGGCCTGGCGCGAAACGCCCTCGAGGGTCATGGCCGAATCAATGACCGAGCGGGACACTTCCTCCTCGTCGTAGGCGCGCTTGAAATCGGGACTTTCCTTGAGCGCCTTTTCCAGCGTCATCTTCGGATCGAACGGAATCATCTTGGTCAGGCGATCGGCCTCGCCGTAGCTCAGGCCCATGACGCGGCCCACGTCTCGGATGGCCATTTTCGCGCCGAGCGTGCCGAAGGTGATGATCTGCGCGACCGATTTCTCACCATACTTTTTCCGCACGTAGTCGATCACTTCGGGTCGGCGGTTGTAGCAGAAATCGACGTCGATATCGGGCGGCGAGATGCGCTCGGGATTGAGGAACCGCTCGAAGAACAGGCCGTACTTGAGCGGGTCGAGATCGGTGATGCCGAGGACGTAGGCGATGAGGCTGCCCGCCGCGCTGCCGCGTCCCGGCCCCACGGGAATGTCGTGGGTTTTCGCGTAATGAATGAAATCCCAGACGATGAGAAAGTAGCTGGTGAAGCCGGTCTTGGTGAGGACGTTCAACTCGAAATCGAGCCGCTCGCGCAGGGCGGCTTCCTTCGCGCGTTCGCCAAAACGGCGCTCCAATCCCTCGAAGCAGAGACGGCGGAGATAGCCCTCGCGCGTCTCGCCCTCCGGGACGGTGTAGGCGGGAAATTTGTTTTCGCCGAGCGCGATTTTGAGGTCGCACTTCGCGGCGATTTCCAGCGTCGCGGCAAGGGCGTCGGGCACGTCCCGGAAGAGCGCGGCCATTTCCTCCGTCGTTTTCAAATAAAATTCCGGGCCGTGGTAGCGCATCCGGTTTTCGTCGTTGATTTTCGCGCCGGTCTGGATGCAGAGGAGCACGTCGTGCGCGGAGGCGTGTTCCTTGAGCACATAATGGACATCGTTGGTCGCGACGATTTTCAGGCCAAATTGCTTGCCATACTTGAGTAATTCCGCCGCGACGGCGCGTTGCTGCGGAATACCGTGGTCGGCGATCTCGAGATAAAAATCGCCCGGCGCGAAGATGTTTTTGAAATCATCAATCGACTTCTCGGCCTCCTTCGCGCGGCCCGCGATGATGTTGCGCGCCACTTCGCCCGCGAGGCATGCGCTGGTGCCGATGAGTCCTTCGGAATGCTGCGCGAGGATTTCCTTGTCGATGCGCGGCTTGTAGTACATGCCCTCGAGGTGGGCGGAGGAGACGAGCTTGACCAGGTTCTTGTAACCGGCCTCGTTTTTGGCGAGGAGCAGAAAATGGGTCGAGGCTTCCTTGGCGCTGTTGGCCTTGTGCTCCAACCTGCTGCCCGGCGCGAGGTAAACTTCGCAGCCGATGATGGGCTTGACCCCCACGTTGCGGCACTCCTTGTAAAATTCGATGGCGCCGAAGAGATTGCCGTGGTCGCTCAGCGCCAACGCGGGCATTTTGAGCTCCGCCGCGCGCGCGGCCAGCTCGGGGATGCGGCACGCCCCGTCGAGGAGGCTGTACTCGGAGTGGACGTGAAGATGGACGAAGGTTTCCGGCGCGGGCACGGCTTTAATTTAATGCCGATTTGCGGACGGGCGAGGAGAAATGATGGCTTATTTATAAGCTTCTCGCCGATGACGCACGCGGCTGATACGGACTACCCGTATGGCGTCGGCAATCTGATAAATTACCCGGTAATCCCCTACCCGAATTCGCCAGTCATCGTCACCACCAACCAGTTTCCGGCAACCCGGCGGACGTGGATTTTTGCCAACGCTGAGATCGATTCACTAACGCGACGGTGGATTGGCGGCGATAAACGATCCAAGTCCTTTTCCGCCCTACGCTCAATGACGACTTGGTACACGCCGTTTATTTTCTTTCAGATAATCGGCAAAGGGGCGGTAGCTGACGCCCTGAAGCCGCGTTTTGTGCAACCACTTCAAATCGGCGGCATCTTCGACCCGCTCCAGCAATTCCTCGTAATCAGCCAGAGACAAAATAACAGCGGTGGGCTTGCCGCTCTTGTAGATCATTTCGGGTTCCTTGATTTTCAAAGTGCTCCAAATGTAAACCAGGCGTTCTGCCCAATCAAGCATCGGCGCAAAGGAGGTGGTGAAACGAGTCAGGGTCGGGACGGAGTCCGACCCTCCAATTCGATGGTAAACGGAGCGTCCTTGAGGCCGACGACAAAGACGATCATCTTGCAGGGCACGGCGCCCTCGTTGACGCCCCGGTGGACGACGTTGACCGATTCCAGGGAAACCTCGCCGGCGCGGACGATGCGTTTCTCTCCCGTGACCTGATACACCGTCAGTTCCCCGGCCAGAAGATAACCGAGAAGCGGGACGGGATGCTGGTGCCAGCCGGTATCTTCGCCGGGCGCCATTTCGACGAGCAGGGCGGTGACTTCGGGCGCGCCTTCAGCGGGATAGGCAATGGATTGGCCAACGGAGTTGACCGTGGTTTGCAGCAGTGGCTGGACTGATTCGGGGTTCATGGCCTATTTCTTTACGACAAAGTTTTCTGCGTCAGCCTGTTCGCCGACGACACATCTTTCAAATCCAAGTCTTGCTATTTCATCAAAGAGATCACCAATGGCCTCTATGGGGGCAGATCCTAAATCCACTTCGAATCTTGTGCCTTCCGCCAGCACTTTCGGATCAGAAATGAAATGCACGACACCAGCCAATCCCATTTCATCTGGTACCTTTTCGTCATTGCAATCGAACCATCGAAGGAACCAATCTCTCACGCCACTCCAGTCACACTGAGCATTATGTGGAATGCACGTCAGAACCAATTCTGACCAAGCGATAGATCGTATTTCGATCTTTAGCTGATTTTCCCATTCAGCAAAAATGGGCTCGCGAAAGGCGGTCGTCCTTGATACCGCATGTTCGGTTCGCATGTCCCCTTCCAAGCCTTGATAGGCGAGGTCTGTACGAAGGGGAAGCTTGAGGCCGTCGGGGGCGTACGCAAGTTCTCCCGTCGCATGCCTCAAGGACGGTTCAGGGAATACGATGAGGCCCTCGATTTTACGACTGTCAATTGCCTCGACTAGTAGCTTCGTATCTCGCTCGCGAGCATGAACAACCAACTCCTTGAAAGTCATAGTCTATTCAGCTCGGTACCGAGCGAGGCATCTGGCAAAATTAACGGCGTCGCGCCACGGAACAATTTTCGATTCTTCGCGCGCGTAGGTGGCGCGGATGGGAAGATTCAAAACGCGGCACGGACGGGCGGCGGCGAGCAGCGCCATTTCGGTTTCAAATTGAAAATGATGACCGGCGGGAAGCCACGAGCCAAGCCACGCGCGGCGGACGAGACGGAAACCGCACTGGCTGTCGACGATGCCGCTGCGACGCAACAGGGCCGACATTCCTCGATTGGTCCAGCGACGCAAGAGCGGCATGCGGGCGGCGTCGGGCAGGCGGTTGCCGACGATGAGGTCGGCGTGAGCGCGCATGCGCCAGAAGCGCTCGAGATCGGCGGGATCATGCTGGCCATCGCCATCGAGGAAGAAAAGCCAGTCGACCGATTCAGGCAAACCGGCCAGGGCGCAATGCAGCGCGGCGGTCTTGCCGTGATGCGGCCCAGTCGAAGTGAGAACGTCCGCTCCGGCTTGCGCGGCGAGGAAGGCGGTGGAGTCGCTGCTGGCGTCATCAATGACCGTGACGGAAAAACCGGCGCTCCGGCATCCGCGCACGACCGCACCAATGGTCGCGGCTTCATTGCGGGCGGGAATGAGGACCAGGGCCGTCGACTCCTGCTCAGCGCAGAAGTCAGACCGCCCAGAGCGTGTAGACTCGGTTAAGGACGGCGCGAACATCAATGGAGGGTGCCTTTTTCAAGGCCATGGGAACGACATCAGGCCGGCGGGCGATCAAGCGCAAAAGGCGATGACAGCGCGTGGCGAGCAAGGTGGAGATTTGCAGGGAGAGGCGGCTGGCAAAGGGATGTTGCTC
>Ga0181537_10002880_pt1 | contig 14951 bp, 13 predicted proteins | sample PEATcosm2014_Bin_39_FD_119765 | JGI IMG/M metagenome (GOLD analysis project Ga0181537, IMG submission 119765) | Peatland microbial communities from MTU Mesocosm Facility, Houghton, MI, USA - PEATcosm2014_Bin23_10_metaG | ecosystem: Environmental > Terrestrial > Soil > Wetlands > Peat | place... | reverse complement strand
GCGCTTTCCGGAACCAACTTATCGCCCATGTCCAAGGATATTCAGCGAGATGTGGCCGTGCTGTCGGCGGCCAAGCGCGGTCTGATTTACCTGACCGCGAACGACTGGGCGCTCATCGCGGATAAGGCCGTCCGTAAGGATTTCAGGCAGGGCGCCACGATGGTGGAGGAAGGTAAGCTCACCAACGGCGTTTATCTTGTGCTGAGCGGTAGCGCTCGGGTGGAGATTCCCCGGCGAGTCACGTTTCCAGCGATTGGTCCGGGGGAAGTTTGCGGAGAGGTGTCGTTTATCGATGATCTTCCGGCTACTGCCCGGGTGGTGGCCATGGAGCCGCTTGAAGCATATTTTCTGGACCGCTCAACCCTGCAGACGATGTTCGAACTGTTCCCTCACCTGGCTTCACGGTTTTACCGATCGCTGGCTGCGAATCTTTCACGCAGGCTTCGAGATCTGATTGGTCCGATGTCGCCGTCGGGGAGGAAATAGGGCGATTCATTATGACGGCTGGAAACCTTGCCTAAAATTTAAGAGCGCTTCAGTACTCTTTCGAGTCTCGAAGCGCCCGAACAGCCTCCCCCAAGTCTGCTCAATTACGAGCCTATCCGGAAGGCTATACTTTGGAAATTCCACTTCGGTGCTATCGCGTGGCCCGGGACGGCTATAAACGGGCATTGGGAGGCGGCTGAAAACACCCCCGGAACGCAAATGGATGTTCGCATGTATGCATTACTTTGCAGTTTTTGGCCTCCAGGCGTTGATCGTACTTCGCGTAAAGCTATGTACGTCAATATGTTACGATTAATATAAATTTGGAACTAAAACTGCACAGATAGGTCCGATTTGTTTTATCGATGCTGGGTCTCCTAGTAGGGCGATTAAGCCCTCGCAGATTCGAACCGTAAACAGTAAGGGTTCCGAACACAGGTTCAGGAGGAAATATGAAACGGGTTCTCTTTGTGGTGGCATTACTAGTTTTGGCGCTGCCGCTGGCAGCCTTTGCCAACAGCTCAACGGAATTTACTGCAGACGGCGGTACGCTGTCTGGTTTGAGTGGCGGATTAACCCTTTCTGGCTCGACTCTCACCTCGGTTAGCGGGCTGTATGGCATGGGCCTCGAGTCCGGTACGCTAGGCAGCGTAAGTCTCTCGACCGGTGCCTTGCTGAGTTCCATTTACACAAAAGGGGTGTTGACCAGCGCGACGTTTGCCAGCGGGGGCAGTTTGATGATCACGGGGAACGGAACCGACGGAATTCCCTCGGGCACGATTTTCACCGGCACCTTCACCACACCCCTGACGTTGTTCAACCCCGGAGCCGGCCAGTACATCTTGTTCGGAACGTTCACGGGCACCCTGTCTAACGGTTCGACGGAGAGCGGAACTATTACGTTATTGACTTCGCAGGCCGGCCACCACGGTTATACGGGGCAAATCGGAGTGGGCAGTGTGGATATCAGTATGTCCTCACCGGTTCCGGAGCCTGGTTCGCTCACTTTGCTCGGGACTGGCCTGGTTGGATTGGCGGGAGCGATTCGCCGCAAACTTAAGGCGTGAGTCGTGTGCGCAAGGCAGGGCGATTAAGCCCTCGAAGATTCAAACAGTAAGGTTTCCGGCACAGGTTCAGGAGGAAGCATGAAACGGGTTCTTGTTTTTGGATTACTGGCTTTGGCACTGCCTATGGCGGCGTTCGCGAATACCGTGAATCCTTGGACGGACTTCGAATCCTTAACCAATGGCAGCCTAGTCAGTGGCGGTAGCACCATCAGTCTAAGTGTTGGCGTTACGGCGATGAATGGATTCAACGGGGGCGGCCTTTTCGGAGGCAGCTTCGGCACCATGAGTTTCACGACGGGCGCATTGATCAGCTCCGTACATGGCGTGGAGACGTTCGGAAGGGGCGGCAGCTTCGAGATCACCGGAAACGGCACTGGCGGGCTTCCTGACGGCGTTATTTTCAAAGGAACGTTTAGCGGCGCGGTCAAAGAATCGATAATCGGCGGGGGTACGGACCCTCAAAATCAATTCATTCAGCTGACCTGCGCGAGCTCTAAGGGCTGCTTGACCGGTACGTGGTACAACGGCAAGAGCGTGACTGGAATTTTCATCGTAGACAGCGGTGGCGGCGTGATTAATGCCTCTGCCAGCTTCCAGCCGTCGGCTGTGCCTGAGCCGGGAACCCTTGGCATGCTAGGCACCGGATTGTTGGGTCTTGGGGCGCTGGTACGACGCAAACTTAAAGCCTGACCTCTTCCGAACTTGCGCGACTTCAAGAGCCCCGCCCAACGCGGGGCTCTTACACTTTCGGGCGCAAATACCCTCGCTTTCGAACCTCCTCATTACCGCAGTAACGCAGGCAGGGGGATTACCGTTGACCTGCCGCGGCCCCGTCCTTAGATTGAGCAGCAGGGGGTTACGATGAAGGATATCCATGAGGTGCTCCGGCAAAAGCAGGCAAAGTATGCTCAGCTGGGGAAGCAGATTGAAATGTTGCAGCAGGCGGCGGAAAAGCTGCGCGAAGTAGCTCCCTTGCTCGCTGAAAACGATGACGAGGACAACTCGGTACTGGCGGAAGTGGACGATCCACAGGGTGACGCAATGGCCGCCAAAGCGGGAGCCTCGGGCGGTGCCAGCAAGTCGGCGCGTCCGGCTGCGCCGCGCTGGCCCTAGACCGGTTCCGTTGATCACTGGTTCAGTTGATAGGGACTGGTTGGCCCCAGAACGGGTCGACGAAGCCCGGCTGAATCACGCTTGGTGAACCAGCTTCGGTAAGTGAGGTTTGACGAACCAGCTTTGATGAATCAGCTCCGGTTTTACCACGTTTATTCAACCCCAGTCTCGCAGGGATGGTGAGTGCCAGCAATGAATCTTCAGGCGTTAATGGTCTCGACCGACGATGCCGCTTCTGAGCTGCTTGGTCGCGTCCTGCCCAATTTCGGCATTGCGGTGGAACGCTTCAGCGATCCAGAGACTGCGCTCGCCCGTCTGCAGCAGCAAAGATTCGACGCACTGGTGCTGGACTTTGACGATCCGGAACTGGCTCATAAGGTCTACGAGCAGGCCCGTGAACTGGGATCGGGCAGTTCGCCCCTCACAATTGCGCTGGTAGCCGATGCTTCCAAGGTTCGCGCAATCCTAAGCGCGGGCTCGCAATTCGTACTCTCCAAACCCATCGCGGAAGGTCAGGCGCGCGCTGGGCTGCGTGCGGCCGCGGCATTATTGAATCGCGAGCGGCGGAGAGCGTTTCGGGTTCCGGTGCAGACTCCGGTGCAGCTGACGCTGGCCGACACGCGGAAAATCGAAGGCATTCTTCTGGACCTGAGCGAAACCGGCATGGACGTGCTCACGGCGGAAAAGCAATTTCCGGGAGCGTTGCTGGAGTTTCAATTCGTTTTGCCGGATGGCGGGTTGGAAATTCAAGCGCACGGACAAGTGGCGTGGGCAAATCCGAACGGCCAGACCGGGGTTCATTTTGTAAACCTGGAAGAATCGGTCAAGGATGAGCTGAAGAAATGGCTGGAATCCGCGGCGACGAGCATGGGCGGCGAGCTCAACGAAGCCGTGCCGCACTGCAAACTCACCGATCTCAGCCTGGGCGGATGTTACGTGGAAAGCGATGCACCGTTTCCCGAGCGCTCCATGGTCGACTTGTGTTTCAAGACGGGCGAAATGGAAGTGCATACCGAGGGCATGGTGCGGGTCGCACATCCCGGGCATGGCATGGGTTTGGAATTTCCCTCGCGCACGCCCGAACAGCGCGCGCAGGTGGAAAACCTGATCAATTTTCTGCGCAGTTCTTCCGATCGCACGCCTGAGCTTTATGTTTCACCGCGCGCGCTGGTAGCCGATCTCACGCAGTTTGAGCCTTCTGAAATTCTGCCCGGCGAGTCCAGTGACGAGTTAGAAGATGAGCTGCTGGAACTGGTTCGGCGAGGGGCAACGCTGCAGCAGGATGAGTTCGTGGAAGAACTTCGGCGCCAGCGCTCGCCGGAAGAAGCTTCTGTTTAGGTTGGCCTGCCTCGTTTGTGAATTCCCTTCAATCTTTTTTGTTCCTCTTGAATTGATCCCCTCACTGTAGAGACGTTGCAAGCGACGTCTCTGTAGTTAGGACGGGTGAAGCCTTTCGCGGAATTGTTGGCAGGCTTGCGGGATGGAATTGGTTCTAGCCGGACAAGTTCGGAGAACGTGCGCGGATGCGAGAGGCTTCGGCGGCGATCCAGTTGCGAGGAATCGAAGAACCCGTTCCCCGTCTCAGGCGCGGGTTCTTCGACCTTTGTGGTCTGTACCACCCCAGTGCGAGAAGGATATTTGATGGGGGTTGCGCGAAGATTTCAGAAATATTAAATCTCGGTTAAATATAGACTCGTAGCGGTGGAAAATTTCCCGGCGCGATTGCGGCGTTAAGATAAAACTCTGGCCACGGACCCAACCATCGCTACCCAGATAAAGACTTCGCCCGCGAGGATGAGACCCGCAGAGGAGACGTCGCTGTTGTGGTTGCCTCTGCTGGTGATTTCCGCGGCGGCCTTTGCGGTGGAGATTCCTTTCTTTTTTTTCGGCACGCCTTCGGGCCACGACCTAGAGTTTCATCTTTATTCGTGGCTTGAGGTGCTTGGGCAGTGGAAGCAAGGGATCGTGTATCCGCGCTGGGCTGCGATGGCGAACTTCGGATTCGGCGAACCCCGCTTTGTATTTTATCCGCCGGCTTCATGGGCCATTGGCGCAGCGCTGAGCGCGATCTTTCCGTGGACGTTTGCCGTCGATATTTACATCTGGATGGTGCTGGTGGCGGCGGGTATTTCGATGTATATGCTGCTCCGGCAGTGGCTGCCGCGGCGCCATGCCATCATCGCGGCTGCGTTCTACGCGGTCAATCCTTATCATCTGGTGATCGTTTACTGGCGCAGCGCCTTCGCCGAATTGTTGGCGAGCTGCGTGTTGCCGCTGTTGCTGCTGTTTCTGCTAAGAGCCGCGGAAGGGAGGCGGCGTGTGATCGTCCCGCTCGCGCTGCTGCTGTCCGGAGCGTGGCTGATCAACGCGCCGGCCGCCGTGATGATCCATTACTCGTTCGCTTTGCTCGTCGTCGCGCTGGCCTGGCAGCGCCGATCTCCGCGTCTTCTGCTGGTGGGCGCCGCGTCGGTCGCGCTGGGTGCCTGCCTTGCAGCTTTTTACCTGATGCCCGCGATTTACGAACAACGCTGGGTCAATATTACGGAAGCGGTTTCGATCGGCTACCGGCCGCAGGATAATTTTCTTTTCATCCACACCACGGACGCCGAGCACGACGCCTTCAACCATCTCATCTCCTGGCTAGCGTTGGCGGAGATTGGCGTGCTCCTGATTGCGGCGTGGGCGGCGCGCTCGCTGCGGAAGAGCAATGGCGAACTCTGGAATACTCTCGCTGCCTGGGCGATCGCGTGCATGGTGCTGCTGCTTCCGGTTTCGGCGCCGTTCTGGAAGTTCGCTCCGAAACTTCGCTTCATGCAATTTCCGTGGCGCTGGCTGTTGTGCCTGAGCATGATTGTTTCCGTAGTCATCGCGTTCGGCTTGCGGCGCCGGCCGGCTCGCGCTTTGGTTTGCGCCGGGGCGCTCTTACTCATTGTGGTCAGTGGATATCGCATCCAGCGTCCATGGTGGGAGGATGCGGACGATCTCCAGGAGTTGCGGGACAATATGCAGGACAATATTGTGCAAGACCCTAAAAACACAGTAGCTGGTTATGAAGGCACCGACGAGTACACACCCACCGGAGCCGATTCTTCGGCGATTGACAAAGGCGTGCGGCGCGTGACTGTCGAAGGGCTTGAACAGGCGCGTATTCATGTGGTCGAGTGGAACTCGAAATCGAAGGAGTTCACGGCGGAGATGTCTGCGCCCGCGCGACTAGCGCTGCATCTATTTAATTATCCGGCGTGGAGAGTTGAGGTTAACGGGCGCGTGGTGCAAGCGGGCACGCGAGAGAGCACGGGGCAGTTGATGGTTCCGGTCGAAGCTGGGCCGAATCGCGTAAAGATCACGTTTGTTCGCACCTGGGACCGCGTGGTGGGCGGATGGGTTTCTCTGGTCACCGCGCTGCTGGTGATGCTCTGGGTTGCTTTTGTAAAAGCCCGAATCCGGAACTCTGATCTCGCTACCGGCTTCTAAACATCATGCAACGAATTCTGATTGCGACTTCGAATGCGGGCAAGCTGCGCGATTTTGCGGGTGCGGCGGCGCGGCATGGTGTTGAGATCTCGGCGTTACCGGGTTTCGCTTCCCTGCCTGCGGTCGTCGAGGATGGAGACACCTTCGAAGCCAATGCGCGCAAGAAGGCGGAGGAGTATAGCCGCCATGTTTCAGGAGAGATTGTGCTGGCTGACGATTCCGGCCTGGAAGTGGACGCGCTGAACGGAGCTCCTGGGGTGCACTCTGCGCGATATGCCGCTCCCGAACTGCTGGGAACCGAACCGCACGAAGCTGCAGCTAACACAGATGACGATGCCAACAATTCGCGCGTGCGGCGCGAACTGAAGAATGTTCCAGCGCAGAAACGTACCGCGAGGTTCGTGTGCGTGCTGGCCGCGGCACGGGACGGAAAAACACTCGCAACGTTTCGCGGTGTTGCCGACGGCATTATTCTTGACGCTCCGCGCGGGAGCAATGGGTTTGGCTACGATCCGCTGTTTTATTTTCCGCAGATCCAGAAGACGTTTGCCGAACTGAGCGCCGAAGAGAAGTCCCGTTACAGCCACCGCGGCGCAGCCTTCCGGAAATTGCTGCAGTGGCTCTCTCCAAGCGCTGGCGAAGAAACATAATCCGTCCATTTTCTGAGAGCCATCTACACCCGGTAGTGGACTACTTTCGTTTTTAAAGTGCGCCGTAATGCTGGGTGGTCAAATAGGTTTTTCTCGCAAGCTGGCGAATCATGTGACTGCCCTCAACTAGTTCGCCTACAACTTCATCAAGATTCATCGTACACTTCGCGTGTCCCCTGCTATGGCCGCTGGCGTGACGGATCGGCTCTGGGATGTGAACTAAATTCACCCCTCCAGAAAGGAGTCCCTTGCCCACAAAAAGTTCGCCATCCTATAGCGAAGACTTCGCCATCGCCACGAGGGATCTCACAGTGACGCGCTTCGAGCGCGAGGTTCGCACCACACAAAAGGTAATCGCCGCCTTGCCCGACTCCCAGCGCGATTGGAAGCCCGATGCCAGCGCCCGTTCGGCAGGCGACCTCGCCTGGCACATCTGTTTTCGCGATGTCTGGTTCCTCGAAAGCATCGGCCACCTCCATCTCGATCTCGAACGGCACCGCTCCGACAAGCGCCCGGACACATTTGCCGCAATGGCCGTATGGTACGGCGAAAACATGACCGGCGCGATGCAACAGGTGACGGCGCTGACTGGTCCCCAGCTGCTCACGCCTCTGGTCTTCTTCGGCCAATCACAGGCCGCGTTCCTTTACTTACTGGTTACCTACAATCACAGCGTCCACCATCGTGGCCAGCTCTCAACGTATATCCGTCCCGCGGGCGGCCGGGTGCCCTGCATTTACGGCAGCAGCGCAGACACTCCATTCACCGGAGTTTAATTTTCACCGCGTGCCCCATGCCTGCCCGTCACGGCGGACGACGTGTGCGGCGCTCGGCAATGTCGGGTGAATGACCTTGTAGTCCTCTGGCAGTCCTGCGAAAACCGGAGGGCGGAAAGAGCGGCGTGATTTACCTTAAGTGCACCCTTGCGGGATTGTTCGCTGTTTTGCCGCCGCTATCCTGACCATCGTCGTTGTAGTGGTCTGCCTTTCGATTGCATCTCGGTCGTTCGCAAACCGGGGCGGTAGGAGGGGACCCGATTTCCCTTGCAAAACCGTTGACGTGGCTCGTGGCGGCCCCAGGTATTTTCTTGGTGGGGTCCTTTTGGGAGTTTTTTTGGAGTCAGATCAAAATAGTCCTCTACCTACAGCCTTGACCTACCGCCCGGCGTTCTTGACTTCACTTCTCCAGTGCACGGATAATAAAAGGTTCTGTCGTTGGTCGTGAACGAATCAGCGAAACTCATAAGGAGTGTTTCGTGGCGTCGGCCAGTTCTACTGCTCCCGGTCAAGTTGTAACGCACGGCATAGCGCCCTTGCGCGCGGGTCAGGGAATTTCGTTTGTTTTGCGGCGGCTGCATTCCCTCTCTGGAATTGTTCCGGTGGGCGCGTTTCTGTTCGAACATATTCTGGTTTCGAACTCTACCGCCATCACCGGGCCGGACGCCTACGCTCGCCAGGTGAGCTTTCTGGCGAATCTGCCGCTGGTGTTCTTTCTCGAGCTGTTTGGTATCTGGCTGCCGATTGCGTTTCACGCGCTCTACGGTTTCTACATCTGGTATCGCGGGGATGGGAACACGATTCAATATCCCTGGAGCGGTAACTGGATGTACACCGCGCAGCGCTGGACCGGCGGCATCGCGTTTGCTTACATCCTTTGGCACACGTGGACAATGCGTTTTACCGGAATTGACTTGCACGCGCATCCTGAACTTTCGTTCGGCAAAGTGCAGGCGGAAGTATTTCGAACCCCGTTTTTCTTGTTTTATGTTGTCGGCTTGATCGCAGCTTCGTGGCACTTCGCCTACGGCATCTGGCTGTTCTCGGCGAAGTGGGGCATTGTTTCCGGCGAGAAGGCGCAGAAACGATTTCTGATTCTGTGTTTGGCATTCTTCTTTGTGCTGAGCGGCGCGGGACTGGCGAGTTTATATTCATTCCGCTCTCACCCGGTGCAGGACGGCGCAGCCAGCGGAGGCATGACTGTCACCATAACGGATCACCCCACAGCAGCTGAGGGAAGGTCAGTGCGATAGATGGCGACTCCCAAAATTATCGTCGTCGGCGGTGGCCTGGCCGGACTTTCCGCCGTTATCAAGATTGCCGAGATGGGCGGCAGCGTTGATCTGTTCTCCATTGTTCCGGTGAAGCGCTCGCATTCGGTGTGTGCCCAGGGCGGCATCAACGCGGCAAAAAATCTTAAGGGCGAAGGCGACTCGACCTGGAAACACTTTGACGACACGGTGTTTGGCGGCGATTTTCTCGCCAACCAGCCGCCGGTCAAAGACATGTGCGAGGCCGCGCCGGGCATCATCGATCTGCTCGACCGCATGGGCGTTCCGTTTAATCGCACGCCCGAGGGCCTGCTCGACTTCCGCCGCTTCGGAGGGACTTTGTATAACCGCACAGCATTCGCTGGCGCGACCACCGGACAGCAACTTCTTTACGCGCTCGACGAACAAGTGCGGCGGTATGAAGCGGAAGGCAAAGTCAAGAAATACGAGCATTGGGAATTTCTCTCCGCCGTGCTGGACGGCAACCGAGTCTGCCGTGGCATCTGCGCTATGGACTTGCGCTCGATGGAAGTGCGGACATTCCCTGCCGATGCCATCATCATCGCTACCGGCGGCAACGGCGCGATCTTCGGCAAGTCAACCAATTCGGTGGTGTGTACGGGTTCGGCACAGTCGGCTCTCTATCAGCAAGGCTGCTATTACGCTAACGGCGAATTTATTCAGGTGCATCCGACATGCATCCCGGGCGAAGACAAGCTGCGGCTGATGTCGGAGTCGGCGCGCGGCGAGGGCGGACGCGTCTGGGTTCCGAAGACGGCCGGCGATAAACGGGATGCGAAGTCGATTCCCGAAGCTGACCGCTGGTATTTTCTGGAAGAGTGGTATCCCAAGTACGGCAACCTGGTTCCGCGCGACATCGCCACGCGAGCAATTTTTAAGGTGGTGTTCGAGCTCAACCTCGGCATCGACGGCAAGCCGATGGTCTATCTCGACCTCACGCACATCGACCGCAAGATTCTCGATCGCAAACTGGAAGGCATTCTCGAAATCTACGAGAAGTTTGTGGGCGATGATCCGCGCGACACGCCGATGAAGATTTTTCCCGGCATGCACTACACCATGGGCGGGCTCTGGGTAGATTTCAAGCAAGCTACGAATATCCCCGGCATTTACGCGGCCGGCGAGTGCGAATATCAATATCACGGGGCGAACCGACTGGGCGCGAATTCGCTGGTCTCTTGCATTTACGGAGGAGGCATTGCCGGGCCGAACGCGGTGAAATATGCGCGCGGCTTGGAGGCGCTTGCTGACGGCAATGGATGTTTCGATGCAGAGAAGAAAAAACAGGAAGAAAGCAATTCCCTGCTGATGAACAATCAGGGCACGGAGAATCCTTTCCGGCTGTGGCGCGAGCTGGGCGAGTTGATGACCAAAGATTGCACCGTAATCCGCTACAACAAGAATTTGCTGCAGACTGATGCGAAACTGGTGGAGATGCTGGAACGCTTTCGCAAAGTGAACCTGAGCGACCGCACGCAGTGGGCGAACACCAGCGTGGTCTTCACCCGTCAGCTTTACAACATGCTGCAGTTGTCGCGGGTGATTGCCCAAGGAGCACGTCTGCGCGACGAATCTCGCGGGGCGCACTACAAACCGGATTTTCCGGACCGTGATGACAAGAACTTCCTGAAGACAACGAAAGCCGTTTTCGCACCCGATGCGGATGAGCCGAAGTTTGAGTTCGAGCCGGTGGATACGTCGCTGATTCCGCCGCGGGCGAGGAAGTATTGATGCGGCCAAGCGATAATGCACATCGCGGGGCGGACGCCCTCGTAGGCTCGGCGGAGCGGCAGCAGCAACGGGTGCGTTTGGTTTCGTGGTGCTGCTCCGCGGCGAGGGCGTCCGGGGTTCCACGAATGAGAAGAGTCAGGAAAAATGGCTAATAAATCCGTCATCATCAAGATCAAGCGCCAGGCTAGTCCCGCTGCCGAATCGCGGTGGGAGGAGTTCGAACTCGTGTGGCATACGGGCATGAACGTGATTTCCTCGCTGATGGAGATCGCGGCCAATCCGGTCACGCGCGACGGTAAGCCGACCACGCCCATCACTTACGATTCGAATTGTCTGGAAGAAGTTTGCGGCTCCTGCGCCATGCTCATCAACGGACGCGCCCGCATGGCCTGCTCTGCCCTGATTGACAATCTGGAGCAGCCGGTTCGCCTTGAGCCGTTTTCCAAGTTTCCGGTGGTCCGCGACCTCGCCACCGACCGCAGCGTGATCTTCGAAAATCTCAAAGCGGTCAAGGCCTGGGTTCCGATCGACGGCACTTACGATCTGGGGCCCGGTCCGCGCATGACGGCGGAGGAGCAGGAAGCTGCTTATCCTATTTCGCGCTGCATTTCGTGCTGCTGCTGCATGGAAGCCTGTCCGCAGTTCAACGAAGATACCGGCTTCGTGGGAGCGGCCACCATCGCGCAGGTGCGGCTGTTTAACACGCATCCTACAGGCCAGGCGCTGAAACGCGACCGACTGGCGGCTCTGATGGGCGATGGCGGCATCCAGGAATGCGGTTACGCGCAGAACTGCGTCGAGGTCTGCCCCAAAGACATTCCGCTGACGAAAGCAATTTCGGAAGTTGGCGGAGACGTGATGAAACAGGCTATTGGTGACCTTTTTCGACGCTGATTTGCATCAATTGTCCATATACAAGACCCTCGCCCTGTAGATGAGAAATGCCAACCGGCTGTCCCTGCACCGGTTGTCCCTCAGTAGATAAGTGGATTTCTGCCAGTGCCGGCGGATTAGCCCTCCGCATGCGACTTACCACGGTGTTCCCGCGGCTTGCCGGTGGGGTAGTAACCAGTAGTAACCATATTTCGGAGTAGAGGTTTTGGTACGGCGGTAACCGGCTGCGAGCAGTATGTGGTTTGAGGACTTGACAGCGTGGCGTAGAATTGCCGGCAGTCGGGCGCAAATTGCACCGAAACGGAAGAGGCCACTTCGTTGAAACAGAAAACACAATTCTGGCTCGCTGTTGCCCTTTCGGCAGGCTTGTGCAGTCCGCTGTTTGCCGCCAGTCCGACCACGCTGCACCGCACGGTGCATCGCAGGCGGCAGGTGCGGTCTCTGCGCTGGAACCCGATGTTCCGGCCGTCTCACCAATCGTTGCTGGTGCAGAACGCCGAGATCGACCGCATGGAACTGCCTCGTATTCAGGACGATGCAGAGCTGGCACATCTGAAGACAATTGAGGCTCTGGTACCGATTCGCACCAGCGAATCGCTGCGTTTCGATCCGCGGCTGGATCCTACGCGGCGATTCAGCCGTCCCTGGACGCGTGACTTTACGGAAGACATTGGTCAGGCTTTTTACCATCGCTTTCATCAGCAGATTCAGGTAAATTCGGCGGTACGTACTGTGACAGTGCAGAAAAAACTGCGCCGCCACAATCGGAACGCGGCTCCTGCCGACGGCGACACGGCTTCTTCGCATCTGGCCGGCGTCACCGTCGACTTGCAACGCCGCGGCATGACGAATGAACAGATCCGCTGGATGGAGCACTACCTGTTCTATATGAAGGCCCTGGGGCTGGTGGAACCGGAAGAAGAGCGCCACCAGTGGGTATTCCACATTATGGTTTCCGGCCATTATTCGGAATGGCGCGAGACGCAGAACATTGTTCCGCTGGATAAGGTAGACCGTCCGGAAACTGGCCGGCTTCTGATCGACAGTTCCGCAACCGACAACGAGCAGATTCCGCTTCTGGATTTTCAGCTCACGGCACTGGCCCAACCCGAGTAGCAATTAAACGGTATATTGTGATTCCCCGTTGCCGAACGACCAGTTCTCCCACGCGACTTCCACCAGACTCACCATTAGATCCTGCGGTCGCAGCCCAGGATTTTCCGCCAGAATCTCGGCCATCCGCTTAAACAGCTTGCGTTTCTGCGGCGGCTTTCGTCCGGTTGACAGGGTGATCTGTACCATGACGATGTTCTCCGTCCGCTGAATTCCCAGGTAGGTGGGGTCATAAAGCAAGCCGCTCGCCGGGTGCTCGGTAATAATTTGAAATCGATCCTGCGCCGGGGCCTCGATGGCTTCGACCATCGCCCGATGCACGCCATCACCCAAAGCTTTTCTATATTCTTCCGTTTTGCCTTCGCGTAGGGAAATTCGAACCAGCGGCATTCACGCCTCCTCTAACGTTGAGATCACCAAGTGTCTATCGAATGGATGAATCTGCGCCGCGCCGCGATTCATAAGTCGGCCTACCGGAGCTGGCCTGATTGATCATCATCTAACGGATCATGGTATGGCGGATCGTGCTTTAATGAGTCGATGATCGTGCTGATGGCCGGGCTTCCCGGTACCGGTAAGACAAGCCTTGCGCGCGAACTGGCTGGGCGAACCTCCGGCCGCATTCTCAGTAAGGACGAAATCCGCCACGCGATTTTTTCTGCGGCGGAGATTGAATACTCTTCGCGGCAGGACGATTTCTGCGTTCAGATCATGCTTGAGACTGCCGGCTATCTGCTGGGGCAGGATCCTGCTCGCATCGTCGTTCTGGACGGACGGCCGTTCTCGCGCCGCTATCAGATTGAGAATGTTCTTACCGCGGCCGCTTCTCTGCACCAGCCCTGGCGGATACTGGAATGCACTTGCTCGGAAGAGACGGCGAGGCGGCGGTTGGAGCAGCACGCCCGGGGTGGAGAGCACCCCGCAGCCAACCGCGACTTTCAGCTTTATCTTGATGTGCGATCGCGCTTCGAAGCTATTTCGCTGCCGAAGACCGTCATGCATACTGATGAGCCGCTCGAGGAGTGCGTCGCGCAGGCTCTTGCCGCGCTGCGGTGAGTGTTTCCGAATAATGCCTACCTTTTCGGATGCCGCTGCTTATACAATCGGTGGCTTGCCGGGTGCGACGGCAAATTTCTTATGACTCGACTCCGGACTTTTCTGTTTGCGGTTCCGACTTTGTTTTCCCCACTGCTTTTTCTCTCTGCTCAGACACCAGCTCAAACTCCGGTTTCGCCCGCAAAATCTGCTGACGTAGTGGTTACGGGGCGGGCGCGCGCCCTTCACGACTCCGCTCTCATAATCGACACGCATGCCGACACGCCGCAGCGTTTTCTCGACGAAAACTTTGATCTTGGCTCGACCGATCCTAATGATATCGGGCACATCAGCCTGGACAAAGCGAAGCGCGGCAACCTGGGCGCTGAATTCTTTTCCATCTGGGTCGATCCCGAAACCAATCAGGGCCATTTTGCGCGTCACACTTTCGATCTGATCGACTCGGTCTACCAGCAGGCCGCGCGGCATCCCGACCGCATGATGATGGCGTTCTCCGTGGCTGATATTGAGCGCGCGCATAAAGAACATAAGCTGGCTGCGCTGATGGGCATTGAGGGTGGGCATTCGATCGAGAACGACATGCATCTGCTGCACGATTACTATCGCCTTGGCGTGCGTTACATGACGCTGAGTTGGTCGAACACCAATGAGTGGGCGGACTCCTCCGGCGACATCGATGATTCCAAGGTGCAACACCACAACGGTTTGACGGACTTCGGCAAACAAGTCGTGCTTGAGATGAACCACCTCGGCATGATGGTCGACATTTCTCACGTCGCCGATAAAACTTTCTGGGACGCGATCGCTACGACGAAGGCTCCGGTGATCGCGTCGCATTCGTCCGCGCGAGCGCTTACCAACGCAGGGCGCAATATGACGGACGAGATGCTGCAAGCCGTGGCCAAAAACGGCGGAGTCGTGCAGGTCAATTTCTTTAATGGCTTCATCGACCAGAACTTTCTCGACGCCGAGAAAGCGCAAGCCAACGATCAGGCCGCAGCTGTGAAGGCTTACATGGCGCAGCGCAAAGCCGAGGGGAAGGAAGTCAACTACATCGAAGTGGACCGCATCGAGCGCGAGTGGATGGCTAAGCTTCCGCGGCCGCCGCTGAAAGCGCTGATCGATCACATTGACCACGTCGCGAAAGTTGCGGGAATCGATCACGTGGGCCTGGGGTCGGATTTCGACGGCGTGAGCGGGGCCACGCCGCAGGGGATCGATTCCGCCGCCGATCTGCCGAAGATTACGCAAGTTCTGCTCGATCGCGGATACAGCGCCGGCGACATCAAGAAGATTCTC
>Ga0181537_10002879_pt1 | contig 14953 bp, 12 predicted proteins | sample PEATcosm2014_Bin_39_FD_119765 | JGI IMG/M metagenome (GOLD analysis project Ga0181537, IMG submission 119765) | Peatland microbial communities from MTU Mesocosm Facility, Houghton, MI, USA - PEATcosm2014_Bin23_10_metaG | ecosystem: Environmental > Terrestrial > Soil > Wetlands > Peat | place... | reverse complement strand
CGACTATGAGAAGCTGCGCACGGAGCTGCCGCCCGGTGTCGAGGCGGCTTATGACGGAATGACATTCAGCGTCGCAGAAGCAAGCTTCCCATAAAGCATTAATCGAGATATTCCATAATATGTCTTATGCGAATATCGGGTTCATAAGCCAAGTTTGCATTCGCCGACAATTCCCTGCCCGCATTCGTTAATTCACCCTGGCGGCGTCCAATGCGGGCGATCGACGGATTTTTGGAACTGGACGCTGGAACCAAGCCCGCGGAATGTGGTTGCATGAGGTGCCGGCCTTGCGCCCGCGGGACGTAGCGTGGGTACGCGATTTTTTCCATCCTTCAGACACTCACAATCACAAGGTGATCGCCGTGAGCAAAATCCGAGAACTCGACACGCGCCGTAAGGCGACTGCGCCGCTGGACACGCCGACCGACTTGTCGGCGGATGCGGTCAGCCAAATTTCCGCCCAGCTCAACAAAATCCTGGCAACGACCTTCGCGCTTTACATCAAGACCAAGAACTTTCATTGGCACGTCAGCGGACCGCACTTCCGCGATTATCACCTCCTGCTCGATCAGCAAGGCGAGCAAATTTTCGCTATCACCGACGACATTGCCGAGCGGGTGCGCAAGATCGGTGGAACCACCCTGCGTTCGATCGGCCAGATTTCGAAGCTGCAGGACATCGAGGACAACGATGAGGCCTACGTTGCTCCCGGCGATATGCTACGCGAGTTGATGGCCGACAATAAAGCGTTGGTGGCAGCGATGCGTGAGGCGCATGAGGTGTCCGACAAGGGCGGCGACGTCGCCACGACCAGTTTTTTGGAGAACTGGATCGACGAGGCCGAGCGGCGCACCTGGTTCCTGTTCGAGGCAAGCCGCAAAGCCGACGGCTCCGGCCACTGACTTCCAATTATTAACAGCCTGCCGGCGCCATCGCAGCCGCGCGAGGGGTCTGATAGCCTTCCGCAACAATTCGGAAAGCTGTCATGACCCCTTCCCGCGATATCGGCCGGCTTATCGAAATCATGGCGGCGCTGCGGACGCCGAAAACCGGCTGCCCATGGGACCTGCAGCAAAACTTCGCGACGATCGCGCCCTATACGCTGGAAGAGGCCTACGAGGTCGCCGACGCCATCGCGCGCGACGATCTTGCCGATCTCGAAGACGAGCTTGGCGACTTGTTGTTGCAGGTCGTGTTTCACGCCTGCATGGCCGAGGAACAAGGCGCCTTCGATTTCGGCGACGTCGTGCAAGCGATCACGACCAAACTCATCCGCCGGCATCCGCACGTTTTCGGCGACGAGCGCACGCTCGACCCGGCGGCCGTCAAGGGCCGTTGGGAGGAGATCAAAGCGGAGGAAAAGCAGGAAAAACGCGCGATGCGGACCGGCGGACCTGCGATGGAGCACGGCACGCTCGCGGGGGTGCCGGTCGCCCTACCCGCCTTGACCCGCGCGCTGAAGCTGCAGGCCAAAGCGAGCCGCGTCGGCTTCGACTGGAACGATCCGCGCGCCGTATTGCGCAAAATCCGCGAAGAGGCCGACGAGATCGAGGAGGCGCTCGACGGCGATGCACCCGCTGCCGCGGCAGAAGTCGGCGATCTTTTGTTCGCCGCGGTCAACCTCGCCCGGCACCTGCGCGCCGATCCGGAAGATGTGTTGCGCCAGACCAACCGCAAATTCGAGCGCCGCTTCGCCGCCATCGAAAGCGCGCTTGCCGCGCGCGGAAAAACGCCGCAAGACGCCACGCTCGCCGAAATGGATGCGCTTTGGGATGAAGCGAAGGCAGCGGAAAAATAGTGAGTTCTCAGGAGCTAGACTGATGGCTTCACGGTCGCGATGGACTTTGTGGCCTCAATGCCCGGCTCAAAGTCCAGATATTCGGGGGCTCGCCCTGCCAACCGGGCGCGTTTTATCCCAGCTTTTACAAATTCTTCTATGTGCGCAGGCACGAGATGCAGGCGACCGAGATCGCGACTGAGGACCTGCTGAAGACGGCGGCGCGTAAAGTCATCACTGACGCCGAAGCGGTCAAGATAGAGGTCTAGAATACGCTGCTTGTCGCCGTCGTTTGGATAACCCATCCGGATATGCGCATCGAAGCGGCCAGCTCTCTTCGCTAACGCTTCGTCGATGGCTTCTGGATAGTTCGTCGTGGCGATCGTGACGATGTCGGCATAGGCGGAGCACCCGACAATACCTGCAACAATTCGCCAGTGACATCATCTTTACCCGCATACGCATAGGGATTCTGGCGGCTTTTCGTCATTAGATCCAAATCCTCGAGAACGACCACCGCCGGCGCGAGCGTTTGAGCGAGATGATACACGGCGCGAACGTGATCGACCGCTTCGACAATGATGACAGTGGCTTCACCGGCAACATCGTTGACGAAGCACTCAATCGCCAATGATTTTCCGTCGCCGGGCGGGCCAGATAGCAGCAGGCCGCGCTTGATGCTCAGTCCCTCCGCTTTCAGCATTTCACGATTTCGAATTGAAGCGGCGACGAAATCGAGTTCGGCGCGCACCTGTTCGTGCGGAATGATATCGTTCCAAGATCGGTCGGACATCCGTGACCGCACGGTCCGCAGATCGCGATTGATTAGAACAACGCGGTCTTTAAATGGATTCGACTCTTGCAGGAGCCGACGTACAAGAGCGATCACGGTTGACTCATCCGTTTCCCGATATATGAGTCCGACGCTGTCGCGGGCGTCGCCGCCTGGTCCCTGTCGATAATAGTCCCTTTGGACGACAAGCATGAACTGCGCGCCGCCCTCCGGCAGCGTGCCGCGAAAGACGGTGCGTGGCGGGATTACCTGCAACTCGCCGTCAATATTGAGCATGACTTTGTTCGGGCGCACGCTCGGCAACACAACGCGACGTTCTGCACTGCCGAGGCCGGACAGTTCGCTGAGCCACATCCAACCGGTCATATCCGCCAGTTTTCGCGTGAGGATCGCGATGGTGGCGTCGTTAGCCGGCAGCGAAATCGTGCTCGGATCACCCGCGCCGCAAAAAATGCGAAATAGTGTTGCATAGCTGATCTGAGGCGCGGCCGCTCGCTTGATCCGCTTGTGCTGGACAACAAAATATCCGAGCGCCGCTGACATCGAAGCGAAGCCTTTGATTGTGTCCTCGGGGATACCGGCAAGCAACTGATCCTTGAACGCCAATGAAGCGGCGGCAGATTCCGCAAAGAGGCGCTTGATGACGGGGCTGCTAGCGACAGCTGCTCCATCGGCGACCTCATAAACGCCGTACACGAACTCACCCTTGGCATCCGTGCCATAAACGGTGGCAGTGACATTCAGCGTTGAAGCTAAAACCTCGGCTGTCTTTCGCGCTGCGGCGGTGCCCTTTACGGCCCGCTCGTCAGTTAAAGGGCTGCCAGCAGCCGCTGAGTTGCAGCGAACAATGAACTTCTGTCCCAACGACGAACGCTTATTTTCAACCGTAAACCACATAGCGCATCCCCCGCGCGCCTCTTCGCCTCACGGTGCTGGCCGAGGCCAGCACCTCGCCTCACCATGAGAACATATCATGAACAAAAATGCAAACCACTTTCGTTTCCGCAGCCAAAATTCTCAGATGACGAATGGCAGCGAGACGACATCTGGCTTGGCGTCGGGGGGTATCGGCTCAGTTTAGCCTGACGCTCCGTTCGTCCGCTGGCCGCTCGGGGGACGGAAATGCAAACCTTTCGCGCACTTCATTCGCGCGCGCCGGCTCAACCCGCACCGTCATGGCGACGCGGCCGGATTCCTCGTCCACCGTCTTGCGGATCACCTCGGTGTGCCGGTGCAGCCAGCTCACGCCGGCGCCATCGGCCGCTTCGAGCACCAGATCGATGAGCACGCGCCCGGCGCCGATCCGCGCTTCGATGGCGGCCGACAGGTCATCGAGCCCCACCCCGGTGATCGCAGAAACCAGCACCGGCCGCGTTTCGGCCGGCCGGCGTTCGGCGAGATTTTGCAGCCGCGCACGCTCATCAGCGTCGAGCCGGTCGATCTTGTTCCATACTTCGATCAGTGCGCGCTTGCCGCTCGACACATCCTGCGGATCGATGCCGAGCTGGCGCAGGACGTTCTCCACGTCGGCCAATTGCGCCTCGGCGTCTTCGTGCGTGATATCGCGGACGTGCAGGATGACGTCGGCCTCGATCACCTCTTCGAGCGTGGCGCGGAAGGCCGCGACCAGCATGGTCGGCAGATCGGAAATGAACCCCACCGTATCGGAAATGATGACGTGGGCGCCGTGCGCCAGATCGACGGCGCGCAAGGTCGGATCGAGCGTCGAGAACAGCATGTTGGCGGCCACGACCTTGGCCCGCGTCATGCGATTGAAGAGCGTCGATTTGCCGGCGTTGGTGTACCCGACTAGCGCCACGATCGGATAAGGCACGCGGCGACGGCTCTCGCGATGCAGCTCGCGCGTGCGCTTGACCTTGGTGAGCTCGGCTTCGATCTTGGCGAGCCGTTCCTCGATCATGCGCCGGTCGGCTTCGAGCTGCGTCTCGCCCGGACCGCCGAGAAAGCCGAAGCCGCCGCGCTGACGCTCCAGATGCGTCCAGGAGCGGACCAGCCGGCTTTTCTGGTAGGTCAGATGCGCATGCTCGACTTGAAGCGCGCCTTCGCGCGTGCGCGCCCGCCGGCCGAAAATCTCTAGAATGAGGCCGGTGCGGTCGAGCACCTTGGCGCCCCAGGCCTTTTCCAGATTGCGCTGCTGAATAGGCGACAGCGCGCAATCCATCACCACGATGCCTGCCTCCGCGGTCTTTACCAGCCCCGCGATCTCCTCGACCTTGCCCTTGCCGAGATAGGTCGCCGGCCGCACCGCGCCGAGCATGACGATGCCGGATTGTTCGACGTCGAGGTCGATGGCGAGCGCGAGCCCAACCGCTTCGTTGAGCCGCGCAGCCGGCATGCGCTCCGCGGGAGGGATGCGCCCGGCCGGACGGCGTAACACGGGCTCGATGACCAGCGCACGGCCGGTCGCCGTACCCGGAGAGCTCAGGCGGTCAGCGCGCGGATCGCGGCGACGCGGCTCCAATCAGACCTTTTCCTCAGCCGGCGCATCCTCGGCGCCTTCGAAGAGCTGCACCGGATGACCCGGCATGATGGTCGAAATCGCGTGCTTGTAGACGAGCTGCGAATGCCCGTCGCGCCGTAACAGCACGCAGAAATTATCGAACCAGGTCACCACGCCTTGCAGCTTGACGCCGTTCACCAAAAAGATCGTGAGCGGAATTTTGCTCTTGCGAACGTGGTTGAGGAAGGTGTCTTGCAGGTTTTGTGCGCGGTCGGCTGCCATGGCCGTTGTTTCCGTTTTTGTACCGCGGGCCCCATCCCGCGGGTCTTTTCTTGCCAAGCCCAACATTAGAGTGCAGTGCGGCAAACGATGCAAGCCCAACTTAGACATCGGGGGACGATTGTGCTCTTGGCCCTGCCCTTCAGAGAACAAAAGGACTGCCTCCCCGTTCAACTGGCCTCGGCAAAATCGTGAAATGCCCGCCGGAGCGCGATGGCCACCGGGCCGGGGGTGCCGCCGCCGATGACGTGGCTGTCGATGCGCACCACCGGCAGCACGATCTGCGTCGCCGCCGTCACAAACGCTTCACGCGCCGCATAGGCCTCGTCGAGAGTGAAGGCCCGCTCCTCGATCTCGAGCCCCTGCGCCTTGATCGCGTCGACCAGCACACCGCGGGTGATGCCGCGCAGGATCGCGCGATCCGCGGGGCGTGTCACCACCTTGCCCGCCTGCGTAACGATCCACGCATTCGCCGAAGCGCCCTCCGTGACCGTGCTATCGCGACCGACAAACCACGCATCGCGCGCGCCTTGCTCGATCGCCGCCTGCCGCGCCAGAACATTGGGAAGAAGCCCGATGGTCTTGATGTCGACGCGGCCCCAGCGATTGTCAGGCACGCTGATAACCGCGATGCCCTTAGCCGCCAACGCCTCGTTGCGCGCCTTGTTGAGCGCCCGCGCGGTCACCACCAGGCTCGGCTTCGCCTCGGGTATCGGGAAGGCATGATCGCGCCGCGCCACGCCGCGTGTGACCTGCAGGTAGACAACGCCGTAGCCGATACGGTTACGCGCTACCACTTCGCGCAGCACGATGCCGAGCGCTTTGGACGACATCGGCGTCTGGATGCGCAACTCGCCGAGCGAGCGAGTAAGCCGCGCCAAATGGCGCCGTTCGTCGATGAGCCGCCCGCCCCTGACTTCGCAGACTTCGTAGACACCGTCGCCGAATTGATACCCGCGATCCTCGACGTGCACTTTGGCGTCGCGCATCGCCAGGTAGCGGCCGTTCACATAAGCGATCCGGGACATCAGCGGCAAAGTATCAGTAAACGGCAATCAGTAATCAGAAGAAAAACGGGCACAAGCATCAGCACAATCATTAGATCCCGGGTCAATCGATCCCCAAAGCTTTGAGCTTGCGGTGCAGCGCCGAGCGTTCCATGCCGACGAACTCGGCGGTGCGCGAGATGTTACCGCCGAAGCGATTGATCTGCGCCAGCAGATATTCGCGCTCAAACACTTCACGAGCCTCGCGCAAGGCGAGGCTCATCAGATGCTCGCCGCCATTGCCATTCGGCATCGACGGAATCATCGAGCCAACGTCGGCCGGCAGCATCGAGGCGGTGATCACCGCTTCCGGATCGCCGCCGGCGAGTATCATCAGCCGTTCGACGTTATTGCGCAGCTGGCGCACGTTGCCCGGCCAATCATGCGATTGCAGCACGGCCAGTGCGTCGGTGCCGACATTGCGCTTTGGTAGACCGGTGATCTGCGCGATCTGGCCCATGAAATATTCGACCAGTTCGGCAACGTCCTCGCGACGCTCGGCGAGCGGCGGCACGCGGATCGGCACCACCGACAGGCGGTGATAAAGATCCTCGCGGAATTTTCCTGCCGCGATGTCGGCCTCGACGTTGCGGCTCGTGGAGGAAATGATGCGCACGTCGACCGTCACCTTGGTGGTGCCGCCGACGCGCTGAAACGTCTGATCGACCAGCACGCGCAGGATTTTGTTCTGCGTCTCGCGCGGCATCTCCGCGATCTCGTCAATGAACAGCGTACCGCCATGGGCTTCTTCCAGCGCCCCCACTTTGCGACTTTGCGTGCCGTTGCCGGCCTCGACGCCGAATAGCTCGACCTCCATCTGCTCCGGCATGATGGCGGCGGCGTTGATAACGACGAAGGGTCCCCCGGCGCGCGCCGACAGTCCGTGGATGGTGCGTGCCGTCAATTCCTTGCCGCTGCCCGACGGCCCGAGGATGAGGACGCGGCTGTTGGTCGGCCCCACTTTCTCGATGGTCTGCCGCAACTGATTGATGGCGGGCGAATGGCCGACCAGCGTCGCCGCCAGCGGGCCGATCTGCTTGAGCTCCCTCACCTCGCGCTTGAGCCGCGAATTCTCCAGCGTACGTTCGGCGACCAGTAGCAGCCGGTCGGCCTTGAACGGCTTCTCGATGAAGTCGTAGGCGCCGCGCTTGATCGCGGAAACCGCGGTTTCGATGTTGCCGTGGCCCGAGATCATCACGATCGGCAGATCGGGATGGTCCTGCTTAAGCAGGTCGAGCAATTGCAGCCCGTCGAGACGACTGCCCTGTAGCCAGATGTCGAGGAATACGAGATTCGGCCGCCGCGCGATGACCGCGGCCAGCGCCTGGTCGGCATCGGCCGCCGTACGGGTGCCGTGACCCTCGTCCTGAAGGATACCGGCGACCAGCTCGCGGATATCCGTCTCATCGTCGACGATCAGGATGTCGGATGCCATGATCAGACCGCCGCTGTTTGCGGTTGCGCCGGTGCGGCGGGAACGTCGAGCCCTTCGGCGGCGAAGCGCAGTTGCATCCAGGCGCCGCGCGCGCCGCTTACTTTTTCCGAAGCATCGCGCAGCTCGAGGTTGCCGCCGTGCTCTTCGAGAATGCGGCCAACAATCGCGAGACCGAGCCCCGTGCCCTTCTCCCGCGTCGTCACATAGGGCTCAAGCAGGCGGGCGCGGTTCTCCTTCGGCAGGCCGATGCCGTTATCGATCACGTCGATCATCACATCCTTGCCGCCGCGCCGTGCGCTGACGGTGATGCGGCCGCGACCGAGCGTCGCCGGCGGCACCGCCCCGATCGCTTCGGTGGCGTTCTTGATGATGTTGGTGAGCGCCTGCGAAATGAGCCGCCGGTCGAACCGCGCCGGCATGGCCTCCGTCGGCAGATCAACCTCGAACTCGATGTCGGGATGCCCGACGCGCATCAGGAAGATCACCTGGCGCACGGTGTCGGCCACGTCCTCGGCGGCGATCACAGGCTTGGGCATGCGCGCAAAGCGCGAAAATTCGTCGACCATGCGCTTGATGTCGTCGACCTGGCGGATGATCGTGTCGGTGCATTGCTCGAATACTGCGGCGTCTTCGACGATCACCTTGCCGTATTTGCGGCGCAACCGTTCGGCCGATAATTGGATCGGCGTCAGCGGATTCTTGATCTCGTGGGCAATGCGCCGGGCGATGTCGGCCCAGGCCGAGGAACGCTGCGCCAGAACGAGCTCGGTGACGTCGTCGATGGTGATGACATAGCCGTGCTCGGATTCGGGCGCTTGCTCGCTGGTGACGCGCACCGAGAAATTGCGCTCCTGGCCGTTGCGGTTGACCGTGACCTGACGCTGCACCAGGCGCTGATTACCGTTGCGGGCCGTTTGAAAGATTTCGGCGAGTTCGGGCGCGACTTCGGCCAGCGGACGCCCCAGCGCTTCGCTTTCCGGACGCGCGATCGACCGTTCGGCGGAACGGTTGAGGATGGTGATGCGGCCGTCGGCATCGACGCCGATGACGCCGGCGCTGGCGCCGGCAAGCACGGCTTCGGTAAATCGCCGCCGGCTGTCGATCACGTCGCGGGCGCGCACGATGTCGTCGTGCTGCGTGCTCAATTCCTGCGTCATCGTGTTGAAGGTCTCGCCCAGCTGGGCAAGATCGCCCTCGGAACGGCGAATCGGCACGCGGACCTGAAGATTGCCGGTCGAGACGGCGTTGGCGGCGCCGATCAACCGCCGGATCGGCGCGACCAAGCGGTTGGCGAAATCAAGCCCGATCCAGGTCGAGGAGAGCAGAACGATCATAGAGATGACCGCAAACATCAGCCAGAACGCGATCTGAATGCCGATCCGGTGCGCTTCGAGATTGGCGTATTCGCCGGCGCTCTCCGCCGTGGCACCCAATTGCTGCACCACGCGCGGATCGAGCAGCCGTGCCACGTAGAGGTAGGTATCGTCGTAACCGTGCAGCTTGATGGCGGCGGCGATGTGATCGCCTTGGGGAATGAGTGCGACGTGCGGCTCGGTCTCGCTGATCTGGCGGAGCAATTCCTGGGACGGCAGCACGATGGCCTTGTCCATCTTTAGGTCGGCGCGTTCCACCGTCGAGCCGTCGGCGCGGATGATCATGGCCGCAGAAACCCCGCGCGCGGTCGCCTGCGCGGTGAAGAATTTCTGGAACCGCTCGCGGTCGGTGTCGAACATCGGCTTGGCGCGGCCGAGATCGAACGCCATGGCCATGATCTCGCCGCGGATCGCCTGAAAGTGCTCGCTCACATAGGCATCGGCCACGATCACCGACTGCTCGATCATGGCGCGCGTGCGCGTCGAGAAGAAGCGGTCGAGCGCGCGGTCGAGCGTGGTCGAGGCGACGACGGCGACGAGGATGGTCGGTACCGCGGCGATGACCACGAACAGGCCGACGATTTGCACGTGCAGCCGCGAGCCGGCATAGCCGCGCCGGCGGGCGCGCACCACTACCCAGACTTCCCGACCGATGATTGCCAGAAGGAGGAGCCCGGTCGCGGCGTTGCCGAGCAAAAGGTTGACTACGACCTCATGCACCGGCGCGATCGAGGTGAGGCCGGCGAGGACGAGAAACGTGGCTGCGGCCCAGAGCAGCGCAAGCCCGAGAGCCGTCGCCCCAACCAGCCGCGAGGACATCGGCATCGGTGCGAGCAGCAACAGAACGTCGCCGACGATATTGCCAATGAGCAGCAAAACCACGATGGCGACCTGTATCGCCACATTGGGGGTCACAGTGACTCCGGCACCGCCATCAATCAGCGCGCTCAACAAATCGAGCGCGGTAGCCGATGCGCCGACCCGGATCGGGGTCATTCCGGAGAGCATCAGCAACGTGAGCGTGGTCAACGAGAGCGCAATGCTGTCCGCAATCGGCCCCGTCAGCCGGGAGGACACTGGCGTGGGTACTGCGGCCGGGTCGAGTGGACCGACTTGCTCGGCAGTCGTCATGGACGCCTTGAAAACATGGGACTTGGACACTTGGGACCGAACGAACGGAGCCCGCGACCATTCGCGCCAGTGATGCTTTTATACAACAATGTTGCCCGATTGCGACAATTCCTTGGCGCAGTCCCAGGCGGATTAGGGCTTATGGATACAGGGCGGCTTAAAGCTTCGCCCCGAATGACGCGCTTATCCACCGCTTGAGCGATAGACCTGGATTTCGAGGTCGCGGATCTTCTTGCGCAGCGTATTGCGGTTGACGCCGAGGAGATCGGCGGCGCGGATCTGATTGCCGCGCGTTGCCGCAAGCGCCGCGGAAAGCAGCGGCGCCTCCACCTCGCGCAAGATGCGATGATAGAGGCCAGGCGGCGGCAGGCCCTCGTCAAAGCCGGAAAAATATCGTGCCAGATAGCGCTCGACCGAGCTTGAGAGATTTTCATCCCCACGCTGGGTTTCGCCGGGCGCGGTGAGCGCCGGTTGCGACAATTCGGCGTCAACTACGGCGGAGGTGATCATCTCCTGAGGGTAGAGCGCGGCAAGCCGGCGGGCGAGGTTTTCCAACTCGCGCACGTTGCCGGGCCAACGGTGCCGCCGCAGACGTTCGACCGCGGCCGGATCGATTTGCTTCGCCGGCAAGCCTTCGCGCTCGACCACGGCGAAGAAATGCCGGATCAGATCGGGAATATCCTCGGTGCGCTCGCGCAGCGGCGGCAAACGCAACGGCACGACGTTCAAGCGGAAGAACAAATCCTCCCGGAACAGGCCCTGCTGGATCAACAGCCGCAAATCCTTGTTGGTCGCCGCGATGATACGCACGTCGGCCTTGATCGGTGTGCGTCCGCCAACGGTGGTGTATTCACCCTGCTGCAAGACGCGCAGCAGCCGGGTCTGCGCCTCCATCGGCATATCGCCGATCTCGTCGAGAAAGAGCGTGCCGCCTTCCGCCTGCTCGAAGCGGCCGGCGCTGCGGGTGTTGGCGCCGGTGAACGCCCCCTTCTCGTGGCCGAACAATTCAGATTCAATAAGATCGCGCGGGATCGCAGCCATGTTGATGGCGACGAACGGCCCGGTGCGGCGCTTGCCGTAATCGTGCAGCGCGCGCGCCACCAATTCCTTTCCGGTGCCGGATTCGCCGGAAATCATCACGGTCAGATCGGTCTGCATCAGGCGCGCCAGCACGCGGTAGATTTCCTGCATCGCCGGCGAGCGGCCGACGAGCGGGATCGACTCGAAATCCTCGGCCTTGACCGGCGCCCGCACCCGCTCCTTCGGCTCCGACAAGGCGCGCCCGACGATGGCGATCAGCTCCTTGAGGTCGAACGGCTTGGGCAGATATTCGTAGGCGCCGCGTTCGGAGGCACGGATCGCCGTCATGAACGTGTTTTGCGCGCTCATGATCAGAACCGGCAAGTCCGGCCGCGCCTTCTTGATGCGCAACAAAAGATCGAAGGCGTTCTCGTCCGGCAGCACCACGTCGGTGATGATCAGATCGCCGTCGCCCTGGCTAATCCAGCGCCAGAGCGTTGCCGCATTGCCCGTCGAACGGACTTCGTATCCGGCACGAGAGAGGGCCTGATTGAGCACGGTGCGGATCGCCGCATCATCGTCGGCAAGGAGGATATTTCCCGCTGGCATCAGTGATCCCCTCGTGACTGGAAGGCACCGTCCGGCTCGGTCCCGTCGCGGGTGTACATCGGCATGAGCACGCGAAAGATGGTTCGTCGCGGCTGCGACTCGCATTCGATGATGCCGCCGTGATCGCCAACGATTTTGGCGACCAGCGCCAAGCCCAGGCCCGATCCCGTCGGCTTCGTGGTAACGAACGGATCGAACAGATGCGGCATCAGTTCCTCGGGCACGCCCGGCCCGTTGTCCCTGACGCAAAATTCAAGCGGCAAGGAGATGCGCTGCTTGGCGCCCGGAACTGAGAGGCGGACGCCGGGGCGAAACGCGGTCGACAGCACGATCTCGCCGCCAGCACTGTCGCCGATCGACTCGGCGGCGTTCTTCACCAGATTCAGGAATACCTGTACCAGCTGATCGCGGTTGGCCAGCACCGGCGGCAGCGAAGGATCGTAGTCTTCGACGAACTTGATGTGCCGGGCGACGCCGGTTTGGGCGAGCCGCTTCACGTGATCGAGCACGACATGAATGTTGATCGGCTCGCGCTCGACGGGACGCTCGTCGGCAAAAACCTCCATGCGGTCGACGAGCTTCACGATCCGGTCGGCCTCGTCGCAAATTAGGCGGGTGAGTGTGCGATCGTCATCTTCGACCGATTGCTCGAGCAACTGTGCGGCACCGCGGATTCCGGACAACGGATTTTTGATCTCGTGAGCGAGCATGGCTGCCAGCGCGATCACCGAACGCGCGGCGCCGCGATGGGTGAGCTGGCGATCCATCTTGTCGGCGATCGATCGCTCTTGCAACATCACCACCACATAGTCCGGCCGCTCCGGGAGCGGAGCGACGTGAAGGTCGACAGCGCGGTCGCCGGGATTGCGCGGCGTGCCGAGATCGACCTTGTATTCGTTGACCGCGGCCCCGCTGGCGCGGACATGGTCGACGAGGGAGAGCAAGGGGCTGCCGAACGGCACCAGATCGCGCAGCGAGTGACGCCGCAACAGCGGCAGCGACACCTCGAAAAACGACTCCGCCGCGACATTGGCGTCGGCCACCATGCCGTCGGACGTCACCACGATGACCGGATGCGGCAGTGCGTTGAGCACCGCCTCCGCCGCAGTCGCCGTCAGCATTGGCTCTGACGTCCTCATGCTGGCACCTTCGCCAAACCTTCCATTCACGTCCTCCGCAGCCGCCGATCCGATAAAAGTTACGGGTGACGGGGCCAAGACTTTACCTTTTGGCGACAAGACTCGACCTTTCGGCAACAAGACTTGACCTTTCGGCAAGAAAACTGGGCCTTTCGGTAAGCAAGAACGTGAGCGACGGTCGGTTTGCACACGAATTAGGCGTCGCCACAGTTATGCATACAGATTAGCCAAATATGGTAGTGGCGCAAGTGCTGCACTGCAATATGGTCAAAATCTCGGCGCATAGCAGGCCTGTGGATGGGACAAGCGAACCCTCTTCCGGCTGCACATTCCCCGTTCGCGCTATGCCCCGACATGCGCTAAAGCCATGCCGGAATCGCAAACGGAGCCAAGTTCATGACGGGCGGCGTTGCGGCTGTCGTTGTCGCAGCCGGTCGGGGTTATCGCGCCGGCGGCGAGATGCCAAAGCAATATCGGCAGATCGCGGGAGAACCGGTCATCCGCCCGACGCTCAATGCCTTTCTCGGACATCCCCAAGTTGATGCCGTGCAGGTGGTGATCCATCCCGACGATGCAGATGCCTTCGGAGCGGCGACTGCAAACCTCCCCAATCTACTGCCCCCGGTTTGGGGCGGCGCCACGCGTCAGGCGTCCGTGCGTGCCGGCCTCGAGGCGCTGCGCATGAGCGCTCCTGATATCGTCCTCATCCACGATGCGGCGCGTCCCTTCCTCAGCGGCGGGCTGATCACGCGCGCCATCGACGCCGCGCAACGTCACGGCGCGGCGGTGCCCGCCATCGCCATCGCCGATACGGTGAAAAAGATCGACGCGCATGAATTGGTCACCGAAACGCTCGATCGAACTCACCTGCGCACGGTGCAAACCCCGCAAGCCTTCGTCTATGGGCTGATCAGTGATTTGCATCGCCGCGCTGCAGCCGCGGGCCGCGACGATTTTACCGACGACGCTGCGCTTGCCGAATGGGCGGGCCATCGCGTCAGCGTGTTCGCCGGCGAGAGCGGCAATGTGAAGCTCACGACCAAGGACGACTTTATCCGTGCCGAGGCCTTGCGGGCCGCCGCGCTGGCCGACGTGCGCATCGGCAATGGCTTCGACGTGCACGTTTTCGCCGCGGGCGATCACGTGATGCTTGGGGGCTTGCGCATTCCGCACGCGCAAGGCGTAACCGGACATTCCGACGCCGATGTCGTGCTGCATGCTTTGGTCGACGCCATTTTGGGCGCGCTCGCCGAAGGCGATATCGGAACGCACTTTCCGCCGAGCGATCCGCAGTGGAAAGGCGCCTCCTCCGACCGCTTTCTTGCCTTCGCCTGCGAGCGCGTGCGCGCGCGCGACGGCATGATCGCGCATCTCGACGTGACGGTGGTCTGTGAGGCGCCGCGCGTGTCGCCGCATCGCGACGCGATGCGCGCGCGGATTGCCGCAATCGCCGACGTCCCCCTCGAGCGTGTGGCGGTCAAGGCTACCACCAGCGAAAAGCTCGGCTTCACCGGCCGCGGCGAAGGTCTTGTAGCCATGGCGACCGCCACTGTACGGCTGCCGTGGAGCGCATCGTGACCGTTGCCGCGCTGCGCGGGGCCGCAACGCGCGTACTCGAACAGTCGCGGGCTCGCGGGCTCACCATCGCTACGGCGGAATCTTGCACTGGCGGACTGGTCGCCGCAGCGCTCACCGAGATCGCCGGCTCATCGGATGTGGTCGACCGCGGCTTCGTCACTTATTCCAATCATGCAAAGCAGCAAATGCTCGGCGTGCCGGCGGCGACGCTCAAGCGCCACGGCGCGGTCAGCGGCCAGACCGCTACCGCCATGGCTAAAGGCGCGTTGAAAAACTCCCCGGCAGATATCGTGGTAGCGATCACCGGTATTG
>Ga0181537_10002878_pt1 | contig 14957 bp, 13 predicted proteins | sample PEATcosm2014_Bin_39_FD_119765 | JGI IMG/M metagenome (GOLD analysis project Ga0181537, IMG submission 119765) | Peatland microbial communities from MTU Mesocosm Facility, Houghton, MI, USA - PEATcosm2014_Bin23_10_metaG | ecosystem: Environmental > Terrestrial > Soil > Wetlands > Peat | place... | reverse complement strand
GCGACTACACGAAGCGAGGGGTCGAGCAGCAAACCCAGACGGGTTCGGCTTGCTCTGTATTACATATCACGGCGGCAATCCTCAACGATTCGGCAGCCACAGCGCTTGGAGTTGCCCTAAAATCCTTCGGTACGCTTGATTCATACGCAAGATCTCGAAGGTGGTGGGACCCCGATGCCGAAGAAACGCCGCGAAGCCGAATCCGAGGAATCCGCCCCGATGCCCCTCGAGCGGATGCCGCCGCCGCTCAGTGAGGAAATGATCGAGAAATTACGGGCAGCTGTCGATGCCGCCCAACGCAGGCGCATGCCGCCGCAAAATCCTTCGACGGAACCGGAACACGGCGACTGATTCAGCCCGCTCATCGCCGAAAGGTGGGAACGGGCGCACACCAATCGCGAGTCGAAAGGGCGCCCCCGTTATCCCCTTAGGCAAGAGCCTTCGAGAATAGCGCCAACTGACGGCTCCATGCCTTTTCCGCCTGATCGTGGTTGTACACGGCGGAATCCGGCGGGCACCAACCGTGTTGAGCCCCCGCATACACTTCGACTTCGGCAGGCAATTTAGCCTTCGCGAACGCATCCTTCAGCACTGTCTTGGCCTCCGGCTGACGCTGGTCGTCGTTCTCGGCAATGGCGACCAAGAACTGAGCCTTCATCTGCGGAATGAGCAGGTGCGGACTATCTGGCTTGTCGGTTACAAGGCCACCGCCGTGGAAAGTGGCGGCTGCACCGACCCGGTTCGGATACGCGGCGGCCGTGCGAAACACGAATGGGCCTCCCAAGCAGTAACCGGTGGTTCCCATCTTCTTTTTCTTGTCGACCGACGGCTGAGCATCCAAAAAGCTGACGAATGCCTGCGCATCAGTCGCCGCGGTGGCCGCGCTTAGGGTACCCGCCAGCGACATCAGAGCCTGTTTCGTCGCGGGATCGTTGAAATCCGGATGATCCGGCGCAGTCGGCGCCTTCTTGGTGCGGTAGAAGGGATTGATGACCAGCACCGCGTAGCCGGAACTGGCGAGCCGCGTCGCCATCTCCTTGGAGGCAGGCCGCAAGCCGAAAATATCCGGCCACGTGAGCACCGCCGGGTATTTTCCTTTGATCGGGCTTACGAAGAACGTATCGCACGTGCCGTCGGGAGTTTTGATGTCTACATCAACCCCCTTCGTCTCCGCGGCGCCTGCAGTGCCTGGCAATGCGGCTGCCAGTCCCGCGCCCAACGCCAGCGCACTGAATTCGCGCCGGGAAATGGTGCTGGCTCGTCTTGAAAATTCTTCCATATCATCGAGTTCGCACATGTCCGCTCCTCAGTGGCTACACGTGAATCTTGCGCTTTTGGGGTGCACTATCGCAAACGGCAGGTGATCGTCGATATTCCCTTTCGGGTTTACAACGCTCTCCTTGGCCAACAAAACGAAACGATGATGACCATCATTGACATTCCGGTGCGAAGGGCAATCCTCGGCTGCGTGTTGAACGCAGCGTTGATATGTCACTGGCCGGCCGGCGAACACGTGTCATGGGAAACGGGCATCCCCGACGGCAAGCCGGAGACTTCCGCGGGCAAGCACACACACTGTAGCGCCTTCGCCGCCGCCGCCGCCAAGCGCGTGGGTATCTATCTGCTGCGCCCGCCGGAGCATCCGCAGATTCTGCTAGCCAATGCGCAGTATGACTGGCTGGCCAGCGACGGTCCTGCCCACGGCTGGAAGCGGATCGCCGATGAGATCGAGGCGCAGCACTATGCGAATGAGGGCTGGTTCGTCCTCGCCGCCTACAAGAATCATCACGACGACAAGCCCGGACACATCGCGATTGTCCGCCCCGCAGATAAGAGCCCGCGTCAGTTGCGTGAAGAAGGACCCCAGGTGACTCAGGCCGGCGGCACCAATTATCGCAGCGTTGACTTGCGTCGGGGATTTGCAGGTCATCCGGCTGCGTGGGAATACCATGAAGTGGTGTACTACGCCCGCGCGGTGGATGCCGCGGAGCTCAGTTCTGCGATGGTTCGGAGCGGGAGCGGGCGGAATCGGTAGGCGCATCGGATCGCCGGCGGCGCGCGTAGTCCGCGCCGGCTGCTTTTTTTCAAGCGTCCAGGATTGCGCCCAACAGTCCAAAAACATTGGCGACGGCGGACAGCGAGCCGATCACGATCACCTTCAAATGGGCGCGTCCCTGGTCGTAAATCGTTTCGACGCGCAGCGCGGAGCCATCGTCGCGCGGCGACTTTACGGCGTTGCGAAGATGATCGGCAACTCGCGTCACCATATGTTGAGTCACCGCATCCATTTGCACGACGCTCGACACCTCGGCGCGCCGCCGCCGCGCAACGGCTTCGCGTGAATTGCTGGCGCCAACGAGCGCTTCGAGTTCCTCGCGCGCGACGCGATATTGCTTGCCGATGCGAATTGCCCGCAGACGCCCGGTGCGCACATAGGCTCGCACGGTTCGCACGTGAAGCCCAAGGCGCATGGCAACCTGGTTAAGCGAGTACATATGGGATTCTTCGTTCATTGGCCTAAAGTTCCTTAAAGGACTGTATAATGCCCCATATATATACGTTTAGGGAATGAAAGAGCTGACGGCTCGCCCGGAGCCAAAAGAACAATTGGGCTGGCCTCCGATACGCGGCCGAGGGATGAATAACGGTCTGCTCAGGAGGACCGCGCACGGCCGCAATTGAAGTCGGGACTGTGAGCGGCGGCCCTTCCGGCCGGGGATGCAGGAACCGGCCGTGGGATCAGCTCAGTTTAGGCCGCCGTTTCACTCGCGGCGAATGACGATGGGATGCGACGAAGACAGGCCGCCGTCGACCGCAATCGCCTGCCCATTGACATAAGACGACGCGTCGGACGCCAGGAACAGCGCGGTCTGCGCAATCTCCTCGGGGACTCCGGAGCGGCGCAGCGGATTCAACTGTCCGATCTTGCCTTCGCTGCCGCGCGCGCGCGCCTGCTCGAAGATCGGACGTGTCATGCCGGTTTCGATCAGGCCGGGACAAATGGCGTTGATGCGCACGCCGGTACCGGTGAGTTGATTCGCCGCCGTTTGTACGAGGCTGATCACACCCGCTTTGCTCGCACTGTACGGCATGCAGCCCGCACCCGACCGTAAACCGGCGACCGAGGCGGTGCAGATGATCGAGCCGCGCTTCCGCGGCAGCATGGCAAGGGCGGCATATTTGGCGGCGAGAAAAGTGCCGATCAGATTGATGGTGAGAATCTGCGTCCAGCGCTCGGCGGTTTCCTCGAAGAACGGCACGAGGCCGCCGCTGATGCCGGCATTCGCAAAGCACACATCGAGGCCGCCGTAGTCCTTGACCGCGAGCGCCACCGCGCCGGCGATCTCCGCCTCCGCCGCGGAGTCCTTGACGAGACAGGTCGCGCGGCCGCCGGCGGCGCGGATGGCCGCGACGGTCGCTTCGACTTCGGGAGCGATGTCGAGGGCGACGACGGCGGCGCCTTCGGCGGCGAACAGCAAGGCGCTCGCTCTGCCGATGCCGCTGGCTGCGCCGGTGACTAGCGCGGTCTTGCCCTGCAGTGTATTCATGATTTTTTCCCCCGCAACGCCGGCCTTCAGCCCCGTCGAGGGTTAGCGACGATGAGCCTCGAGCCAGTATAATGCCAACACTGTACTGCCCCAAAGTTGTACTTCGTCAAAGCCACCCCTGGGGGTCCTCCATGTCCGAAGATCCAAACACGATTTCACGGCGCGAGTTCACCGCGCTCTCCATCGCCGCGGGCGTTGCCGCCGCCGCCGGCGCTTCGAACCCTGCCGTCGCGGAGATCATGGATATGGACGTCACGATCACGACGCCGGACGGCGTTTGCGATGCCGCGCTGGTGCACGTCAAGCAGGGCGCATCACCCGCGGTCATTATGTTCACGGACGTGTTCGGGCTGCGCCCGGTCATGCGCGACATGGCCAAGCGCTTGGCGGCGGGCGGCTACACCGTGCTCGTTCCGAATCCGTTTTACCGCACCACCAAGGCGCCCGGTCTGTCCACGGACATTGACTTCAACAGCGCCGCGGATCGCGCCAAGATCGATGCCTTGCGTGCGCCGCTGACCGCCGATGCGGTGATGCGAGACGCCGTTGCGTACGTCAAATTTCTCGACGCACAGACGTCGGTGAACACGAAGGCGTCCATGGGGGTGTTCGGCTATTGCATGGGCGGCCCCATGACCATGCAGGCCGCCGCCGCGCTGCCTTCGCGGATCGGCGCTGGAGCCTCGTTTCACGGCGGTGGGTTGGTGACCGACAAACCTGACAGCCCCCATCTGCTCGTGCCCAAGATCAAGGCGAAGTACTACTTCGGCATTGCGATGAATGACGATCAGCGTCAGCCGGACGCCAAGACCCAATTGAAACAAGCCTTTCAGGCGGCGAAGCTGCCCGCGAAAATCGAAGTCTACGACGGCTGCCTGCATGGCTGGTGCATCAAGGATATGCCGATGACTCCCGGCAAGCCGGCAATCTACAACGAGGCGCAGGCGGAGCGCGCCTGGGGCGAACTCGTCGGCTTGTTCAAGCGCGCGAACGTCTGAGCCGCCGCTAGATGCCCGACGCCTTCATCTGCGATTTTATCCGCACGCCCATCGGCCGCTACGACGGCGGTTTGTCGCGCGTGCGCGCCGATGATCTGGCGGCGCATACGATCCGGCAATTGATGGCGCGCAATGAGGCGATCGGCGCGGCGGTCGATGAGGTGTTCATGGGGAACGCCAATCAAGCCGGTGAGGACAACCGAAATGTCGCTCGGATGGCGCTGCTGCTCGGTGGACTGCCTCCGACGGTGCCCGGCGTGACGCTCAATCGATTGTGTGCGTCCGGCCTGGATGCGGTGGGGGCGGCGGCGCGAGCCATTCGCGCCGGTGAAATCGACGTCGCCATTGCGGGCGGAGTCGAGTCGATGACCCGCGCACCCTTCGTCATGGGCAAAGCGGAGCGCGCCTTCCAGCGCAGCGCGGACATCTACGACACGACCATCGGCTGGCGTTTCGTGAACGCGCGGATGAAGGCGCTCTACGGCGTCGATTCGATGCCGGAAACCGGTGAGAACGTCGCCGCCGAGTTCAAGATCTCGCGCGAGGATCAAGACGCCTTCGCGTATCGCTCGCAGCAGCGCGCCGCCCGCGCGGTCGCCGCCGGTATATTCGCCGAACAGATCGTGCCCGTGCCGATCCCGGCAGCCCCAGGGTCCGCGACACCAGCTTCCGCGACACCAGCTTCCGCGACAAAAGGGGCGAGCCCACAATCGATCGAACGCGACGAACAACCGCGCCCGGACACGACGCTCGAGGGGCTCGCGAAATTAAAACCCGTCGTGCGCGAGGGCGGGACGGTCACGGCCGGAAACGCGTCGGGAATCAATGACGGCGCCGCGGCGCTGCTGCTGGCCTCCGCAGCCGCGGTCGAGAAATTCGGGCTCAAGCCCCGGGCGCGGGTGCTGGGGTTCGCCTCCGCGGGAGTGGCGCCGCGCATCATGGGCGTGGGCCCCGTCCCGGCGGTCGAGATATTGTTGCGGCGGCTCCATCTGAAGGTCGCCGATTTCGCGGTGATCGAACTCAACGAAGCATTCGCCTCGCAGGCGCTCGCGTGCACCCGGGCCTTGGGACTCGCCGATGACGCCGACCACGTCAACGGCAACGGCGGCGCCATCGCCCTGGGGCATCCGCTCGGCATGTCGGGCGCGCGCATCGCGGGCGCCGCGGTGCAAGAGTTGCTGCGCCGCCGGGGGCGCTACGCGTTGGCGACGATGTGCGTCGGTGTCGGCCAAGGTGCGGCTTTAGCGTTCGAACGGGTGTGAGATTTCTGCTACATTAGTTGGCTGAGGCGGAATCTCGATCTGCAGAGTGGAATCCGGGGGAATGCATGAATAAGATCGGTTTCGAGGTCAAGAGCGGTATTGCCGTCCTCAGGCTCGAGAATCCACCGGTCAACAGTTTGGGCCATGAATTGCGCGAGTCGCTGATGGCCGGTCTCGAACGAGCCAACGCCGATCCCGCCGTGCATGCCCTGGTGTTGATCGGGTCCGGCGCGGGGTTCTCCGGCGGCGCCGACATCCGTGAATTCGGGACCCCGAAGGCGATTGCTCCGCCGAACCTGCTCACCCTCATCAACGAGATTGAAGCCTCGCCGAAGCCTGTGATTGCCGCCATCGGCGGGGTATGCATGGGCGGCGGTCTCGAATTGGCGTTGGGCTGTCATTACCGGGTCGGCGTGCCGGGGGCCAAGATCGCGTTGCCGGAAGTCAAATTGGGCCTCTTGCCCGGCGCCGGCGGAACGCAGCGATTGCCGCGCCTGCTCGGCGTCGAGGCGGCATTGAACATGATCGTCTCCGGCGCGATCGTCCCGTCGGAGAAGCTGCGCGGCACGCCGCTGTTCGATGCCTTCGGCGACGGCGATCTGCTCGAGAACGCGCTCACGTTCGCGCGCCGCGTGGTCGATGAGCGCATGGGCAACAAGCGCGTGCGCGACATTAAGTTGAATCTGCCGAATGCCGAGGCGTTTTTTCAGTTCGCGCGCAACACCGTCAAGGCCGTGGCCGGCCCGTACCCGGCGCCCCTCGCCTGCATCGAGGCGGTGGCCGCGGCGGTGGAGAAACCGTTCGACGCCGGCATGAAGCGCGAGCGGGAACTGTTCACGACCTTGATGCTCTCGCCGGAGTCGGCGGCGCTGCGGCATGTTTTCCAAGCCGAACGCGCGGCCTCGCATATCGAGGGTGTGCCCGATGACACGCCGCTGCGGCCAATCCGCAAAGTCGGCGTCATCGGCGCCGGTACCATGGGCGGCGGCATCACCATGAGCCTGATCAATGCCGGCCTGCCGGTCGTGCTGCTCGAAACAAAACAGGACGCGCTCGATCGGGGACTCGCCACCATCCGGCGCAATTACCAGGGGGCGCTGCGCAAGGGCAAGCTCACCGAGGAGACGCTCGCGCAGCGCCTCGCGCTGATCACGCCGACGCTCGACTATGCGTCGTTCCGCGACGTGGACCTGGTCATCGAGGCCGTGTTCGAGAACATGGATGTGAAACACCAGGTGTTCGAAACTCTCGATGGCGTCGTGCGACCGGGCGCGATCCTCGCCTCGAATACCTCGGCGCTGAACCTCAATGAGATCGCGAATTTCACGCGCCGCCCGCAGGATGTGATCGGGCTGCATTTCTTCAGCCCGGCGAATGTGATGCGGCTGCTCGAAGTCGTGCGCGGCGCGAAGACCGCGCCCGACGTGCTCGCGACCGCGATGCGCCTGGCCAAGACATTGTCCAAGGTCGCCGTGGTGTCGGGCGTGTGCGACGGCTTCATCGGCAATCGCATGCTGGCCCGTTACGGCGCGGCGGCGCACGATCTGCTCATGGCCGGCGCGCTGCCGCAGCAGGTCGATGCGGCCCTGCAGGATTTCGGCATGGCGATGGGGCCGTTTCGCGTCGGCGACCTTGCCGGACTCGACATCGGCTGGGCGCTGCGCAAACGCCGCTCGGCCGAATTTCCGGACCAGGATTTCACCACGGTGGCGGATGACCTGTGCGAGGCCGGCCGCTTCGGCCAGAAGACCGGCGCCGGCTGGTATCGCTACGAGACGGGTTCGCGCGCGCCCATCCCGGACCCGGCGGTCACGGCCATCATTGAGCAATATCGGCGGAAAAAAGGCATCACGCCGCGCGAAGTGAGCAGCCAGGAGATCGTCGAGCGCTGCATCTATTCACTGATCAATGAGGGCGCACGCATTCTCGAGGACGGCATCGCGCAGCGCTCCTCGGACATCGACCTGGTTTATTTGAATGGCTATGGCTTTCCCGCGTACCGCGGCGGTCCCATGTTCTACGCCGATCAAGTCGGGCTGCACGAGGTGGCGCGGGCGCTCACGCGCATCGCGGCCCAGCCCGGCGTCGACGCCGCGATATGGGCACCGGCGCCGCTGCTCACGCGATTGGCGAGTCAAGGCAAAACCTTCAGCGGATTCAAAGGATCACACCCGTGACAGAAGCGGTCATCGTATCCACGGCGCGCACCGGCTTGGGGAAGAGCTGGAAGGGCGCATTCAACATGACGTATGGCGCGACCTTGGGGGCGCATTCGGTGAAGGCCGCGGTGGCGCGGGCCGGCATCGATCCGGCCGAAGTCGAGGACGTCATCATGGGCTCGACCTTCGGCGAGGGCACCACCGGCGGCAACATCGCGCGCGCGATTGCGCTGCGTGCCGGGCTGCCGACGAGCACCGCGGGCTTGAGCATCAATCGCTTCTGCAGCTCCGGATTGCAGTCGATTGCGCTCGCGGCGCAGCGCGTCATGACCGAAGGTGCCGAGGTGATCGTCGCCGGCGGCGTCGAGAGCATTTCCTGCGTGCAGAACGAGGCGAACACGCATATGCGCCTCGATCCCTGGCTCGTCGAGCACAAGCCGACGCTGTACTGGAACATGCTGCAGACCGCGGAGACGGTGGCCAAGCGCTATCATATTTCCAAAGAAGCGCAGGACGAGTACGGTGTGCGCAGTCAGCTGCGCGCGGCGGCGGCGCAGTCCGCGGGTAAATTCAACGACGAGATCGTGCCGGTGACCACCGTCATGGGCGTCGTCGACAAGACCACCAGCAGCATCGGCACGCGCGAGGTGACCATCGCGCGCGATGAGGGCATCCGCCCCGACACCACGCTCGAAGCGGTCGCGCAAATCCGTCCGGCCATCCCCGGCGGCGTCATCACGGCCGGCAATGCCAGCCAATTCTCCGACGGCAGCAGCGCGGTCGTGGTCATGAACGCCAAGCTCGCGGAGCGGCGCGGCCTGAAACCTCTCGGCATCTTCCGCGGCTTTGCCGTCGCCGGCTGCGAGCCTGACGAAATGGGCATCGGCCCGATCTATGCGGTGCCGCGCCTGCTCGAGCGGACCGGCCATAAGGTGAGCGACATCGATCTGTGGGAATTGAACGAAGCGTTCGCCTGCCAGGTGCTTTACTGCCGCGACAAGCTGGGCATTCCCGATGAGCGGCTGAACGTCAACGGCGGGGCCATTGCGGTCGGTCATCCGTACGGCGTGAGCGGTGCGCGGCTGACCGGTCATGCGCTCATCGAGGGCAAGCGCCGCGGCGCCAAGCTCGTCGTGGTCACCATGTGCATCGGCGGCGGTCAGGGCGCGGCAGGCTTGTTCGAGGTCACCTGAGGTGGGCGTGCGCGAGCTGTTCGAGCTCAAGGGCAAGGTGGCGTTGATCACCGGCGGGTCGCGCGGCCTCGGTCTGCAGATCGCTGAAGGCTTCGGGGAGATGGGTGCCCGAATTGCGATCAGCGCACGCAAGCATCCCGAACTCGAGGAAGCGAAGGCGCATCTCGCGGAGCGCGGCATCGAGGCCCTGACGGTGGTCAATGACCTCACCCAGGCGGACCAGGTGCCGGCGCTGGTCGAGGCCGTCGTGAACCACTACGGCCCCATCGACATTCTGGTCAACAACGCCGGCACCAGCTGGGGTGCGCCCGCCGAGCGCCATCCGATCGAAGCCTGGAACAAGGTCATGACCTTGAACGCGACCAGCGTGTTCGCGCTGAGTCAAGCGGTCGCGAATCGCTGCTTCATCCCGCGCCGTTCCGGCAACGTGATCGTGATCGCCTCGACCGCGGCGCTGCGTGTCAGCCCGCAAATGCAATCGGCGGCGTACTACGCCTCCAAGGCGGCGGCACTGCACCTCACGCGCTCCCTTGCCGTGGAGTGGGGGCCGCACGGGATCCGGGTCAATGCGATTTGCCCCGGTTTTTTCCCCTCGAAGTTGACCAGCACATTTCTCGAGAAGTTCGAGACCGCGATGATCGAGCGAACCCCGCTCGGGCGTCTCGGCGGCGACACCGACTTGATGGGCGCAGCGGTGTACCTGGCCTCCGACGCTTCGCGGCACGTGACCGGTCAATACATCGTGGTGGATGGCGGCGCATCCATTGCATGAGCGGCGCGGCGACACGCACCGGTAAGGCGGCGCGATGAGCAGTCCGGCCGCGGAGCTGCGCCAGCCCGCGGAGCAGCCGCTGCTCGACACGACAGCGCTCGGCCCCTGGATGCGCGATCACGTGCAGGGCTTTTCCGGTCCGCTCGAGGTTCGCCAGTTCGCCGGCGGACAATCGAACCCCACCTACCTGATCCAGACGCCGGGCCGGCGCTATGTGCTCAGGCGCAAGCCCGCGGGCAAGCTGCTGCCCTCGGCCCATGCCGTTGACCGCGAGTTTCGCGTCATGCGGGCGCTCGAGGGCAGCGACGTGCCGGTGGCCAAGGTGCACGCCTTATGCGAGGACGCGGGTGTCATCGGCACGATGTTCTATGTCATGGACTATGTGGAAGGGCGCCTGTTCTGGGACGCCGCGTTGCCCGAAGTGCCGGCCGGGGATCGGCGCGCCATTTACGAGGAGATGACGCGCGTGATCGCGGCGCTGCATGGCGTCGATTATGCGGCGGTGGGCCTCGCCGACTTCGGCAAGACCGGCCACTACATTCAGCGTCAAGTGTCACGCTGGACGCAGCAATACCGCGCCTCGGAAACGGAAAAGAACGAGGCCATGGAGCGGCTCATCGAATGGCTGCCCGCCCACATTCCGGCCGATGAGGAAACCGGCATCGTGCACGGCGATTTCAGGCTCGACAATGCAATATTTCATCCGAGCGAGCCGCGCATTCTCGCGGTGCTCGACTGGGAGCTGTCGACCCTCGGCCATCCGCTCGTCGACTTGGCCTACGTCTGCATGCGCTATCACCTGTCGGCTCGAGAGTTCCGGGGTCTGCAGGGGCTCGACCCGGCGGCTTTGCAAATCCCGGGCGAACAGGAGTGCGTCGCCGACTACTGCCGCCGCCGCGGCCGCGCGCCGGTGGCGCCGCAGGAGTGGACGTATTATCTGGCGTTCAACATGTTCCGCCTGGCGGGAATTTTGCAGGGCGTGCTGGCACGCGCGCTCCAAGGCAACGCCTCGAGTACCACCGCGCTCGAGGCGGGACGCCGGGCACGTCCGCTCGCGCAGCAGGCGTGGGGCTTGGTGCAGACTTCATTCGGCGCGTAACGATTCACGAGCGGGCGATTCACCCAGGGCGCTTCAAAAGGACACAACATGGATTTCTCGCACAGCGACAAGGTTCGCGCCCTGCAGGAGCAGCTCACCGCTTTCATGGACGCGCACATCTATCCGGCCGAAGCGCGTTTCCACGAGGAGATCGAAGCGAACCGCCGCCGCGGCAACCCGTGGGTACCGACCGAGGTGATGGAGGAGCTGAAGCGCAAAGCCAAGGCGGCCGATCTGTGGAATCTGTTCCTGCCGCACTCCGAGCACGGCGCCGGACTCACGAACTTGGAATACGCGCCGCTGTGCGAAATCATGGGCCGCTCGGAACTGGCGCCCGAGGCATTCAATTGCTCGGCCCCCGACACCGGCAACATGGAAGTCCTGGCCCGCTATGCGACGCCTGAACAGCAACAGCGCTGGCTGGTGCCGCTGCTCGACGGCCGCATCCGCTCGGCCTTCGCCATGACCGAGCCGAATGTCGCCTCGAGCGATGCCACCAACATTCAATCGTCGATCGTGCGCGACGGCGATCACTATGTGATCAACGGCCGCAAGTGGTGGACCTCGGGCGCCGGCGATCCACGCTGCGAGATTCTGATTTTCATGGGCAAGACCGATCCGGCTGCGCGCCTGCACAGCCAGCAATCCATGATCCTCGTGCCCATGAGCACGCCCGGCGTCAAGCGCCTGCGCCAATTGACGGTGTTCGGCTACGATCACGCACCGCACGGGCACTCCGAGGTCGAATTCGTCGACGCTCGCGTGCCCGTCGCGAATCTGCTGCTCGGCGAGGGCCGCGGCTTCGAAATCGCGCAAGGGCGCCTGGGGCCCGGCCGCATCCATCATTGCATGCGCCTGATCGGTCTCGCCGAACGCGCCCTCGAAATGATGTGCACGCGCGCCCAGCAGCGCGTCGCCTTTGGCCGCCGCGTGTCGGAGCAGGGCGTCACTCTCGAGCGCATCGCCGATGCTCGTATCTTGATCGATCAGGCGCGCTGGCTGGTGCTCAACGCCGCCTACATGATGGACACCGTCGGGAATCGCGCCGCCAAGAAGGAAATCGCGATGATCAAGGTGGCCGCTCCCAACATGGCCTGTCAGGTCATCGATTGGGCCATGCAGGTGCACGGCGGCGGCGGTGTGAGCGGTGATTTTCCGCTGGCGGCGGCCTACGCCGGGGCCCGCACGCTGCGATTCGCCGACGGTCCGGACGAAGTGCACCGCGAACAGATCGGCAAGATGGAATTGTCGCGCCATCGGGCGTGAGGGGCGGCTGATGTCGGATCGACACTTTGAATTCTGGCCGGCGCATGCGATGCGCAACATGGCGGCGCCGGCCACCGATCTTTTTTATAACGCCGAGGTGTCCGCGCGGCGCTATCCCGACAAGCCCTTCCTGGTGTTTTACGACACCGCGGTGACCTTTGCCGAGTTCTTGGACGAGGCGCAGCGTGTCGCGGGATTCCTCGAACGTCGATGCGGCGTGCGCAAGGGCGATCGGGTGCTGCTGTTCATGCAGAACAGTCCTCAGTTCGTCATCGGCTACTACGGGATCCTTCGCGCCAATGCGGTGGTCGTGCCCTTGAATCCCATGAACGTGACCCAGGAGTTGCTGCGCTACATCGAGGATGCGGGCGCGCATACCGCCATCGTGTCGCAGGAGCTGTATTCGCGCATCGAGCCCTTGCTCGGGAACTCGGGCCTCAAGTCGGTGATCATCGCCGCGTACTCGGATTATCTGAAAAAGCCGACCACGCTGACGGTGCCTGAGTTCGTCTCAGCCCCGCGCGTCGAACCCGCCGCCGCCGGCGTGACCTCCTGGCGCGACGTGCTCGCGGCCGGTTTGCGACCGGGACCGCTCGACGTCGGGCCCGATGACTTGTGCGTCATGCCGTACACCTCAGGCACCACCGGAGTGCCCAAAGGCTGCATGCACACGCATCGCAGCGTCATGCACACGGCGGTCGCGGGCGCCCGCTGGTTCGCGCTGACGCCGGAAATCACGTTGATGGCGGTCGCGCCCTGGTTTCACGTCACCGGCATGCAGGGCAGCATGAATACGCCGCTGTATGCCGGCAACACCGTGGTGGTGCTGCCGCGCTGGGATCGCAGCGCCGCGGCCGAATGCGTACAGCGCTATCGGATCGCGACTTGGACGGCGATTCCCACCATGGTTCAGGACTTTTTCGCGAATCCCGATATCGCAAAGTACGACGTGAGTTCGATCCGGCGCTTGACCGGCGGTGGTGCCGCCATGCCCGCCGCGGTGGCGCAGCGCCTCGAGGGCATGGGCATCACCTACTTCGAAGGCTACGGGCTGTCCGAGACCATCGGCGCCACACACCTGAATCCCGAGCATCGCCCGAAGAAGCAGTGTCTCGGCATTCCGATTTACGACGTCGACTCGCGCGTGGTCGATCCGGTCAGCTTGCGCGAGTTGCCCGCCGGGGAGGTCGGTGAGATCGTGACACATGGTCCGCAAGTGTTCCTGGGCTACTGGAACAAACCGAAGGACACCGCGGAGGCCATGCCCGAGATCGACGGCAAACGATTCTTGCGCACCGGCGATCTCGGCAGAATCGATGAAGACGGCTATTTTTTCATCGTCGACCGGCTCAAGCGCATGATCAATGCGTCCGGCTTCAAAGTCTGGCCCACCGAAGTCGAGTCGCTGATGTACCAGCATCCGGCGGTGCAGGAAGCCTGCGTGATCGGCACCAAGGACGAGCATCGCGGCGAGACGGTCAAAGCCGTGATCGTGCCGCGGCCGGAATGGCGCGGCCGCATCGATGCGCCGGCCATCATCGCCTGGTGCCGGGAAAACATGGCGGCATACAAGTGCCCGCGGATCGTCGAATTCGTCGAGGCGCTCCCTAAGTCGGGCGCCGGCAAGATCATGTGGCGCGAACTGCAGGAGCGAGAGGCGGCCGAGTGCCGCGAGCGGGAGACCACGTCATGAAGGCATTGCTGAGCCGGCAGCCCGGCGGGCCGGACACTCTGGTGCTCGAGGACATTGCGGAACCCATCGCCGGTCCCGGGGAAGTGCGCATCCACGTACGCGCCTGCGGAGTCAACTTTCCGGATCTGTTGATCATCCAGGACCTCTATCAATACAAACCGCCACGGCCGTTTTCACCCGGCAACGAGGTGGCGGGGGTCATCGATGCGGTGGGCGAGGGAGTCCTGAACGTGCGCGTGGGCGATCGCGTTGCCCTCTCTCCGGTGGGCAACGGCATGGCGGGCAAGGCGGTGGGCCTCGCGAGCAATTGCTGGAAAATCCCCGATGGCATGCCGTTCGATGAGGCCGCCGCTCTGCTCATGACCTATGGCACTTCGCAGCACGCGCTCAAGGACCGTGCGCAGCTTCGCGCCGGCGAGACCCTGCTGGTCTTGGGTGCCGGGGGCGGCGTCGGACTCGCGGCCGTGGAATTGGGCAAGGCCATGGGCGCCCGGGTGGTGGCTGCCGCCTCGAGCGCGGAGAAACTCGCCCTGGCGCGCGAGCGCGGCGCGGATGAGGGCGTGCAATATCCGTCGGGTTCATTGGACAAGACGGCGGCGCGCGCACTGACCGACCGGCTCAAGGCGGCGTGCGGCGCCGAGGGAGCCCAGGTGATTTACGACGGCGTGGGCGGCGACTACACGGAGGCGAGCTTGCGCGCGATCGGCTGGCAGGGCCGGCACCTCGTGGTCGGGTTCCCCGCGGGCATTCCCAAACTGCCGCTCAATTTGCCGCTGCTCAAGAGCTGCCAGATCATCGGCGTGTTCTGGGGAGAGTTCACCCGCCGCTATCCGGAACTGCATGCCGCGAATGTCGCGGCGCTGATGGCGATGTACCGGGAGGGTCGCATCAAGCCCGCGGTGACCGAGCATTTTCCGCTCGCGCGCGGCGGCGAGGCGATTGCGCGGTTGGGCTCGCGCGAGGCGCG